>Ga0179593_1794916_pt1 | contig 15562 bp, 18 predicted proteins | sample CZODoug2_1_08_16_FD_185931 | JGI IMG/M metagenome (GOLD analysis project Ga0179593, IMG submission 185931) | Vadose zone soil fungal communities from Angelo Coast Range Reserve, California, USA - CZODoug2_1_08_16fungal (PacBio error correction) | ecosystem: Environmental > Terrestrial > Soil >... | reverse complement strand
CACTCCTTCTTCTCCCTCATTCCCTTTTTTCTTTTGTTACAACGATATAAAAGTGAAAATTTCTGGTAACTCCCGCCTTGTTCCCCCCCCCCTTTCCCCCGCCTCTCCTGCTCAAGCAAGGAAACAACGGCCGGGCTTGCCGCCAACCCGCTGGCTTCCGTCCTCCCCTCCCCCTTTTTTTTTTTTTTTTCTCGCAGGCCACGGGGCCAGAGTGCGAGCCAAGTCCCGGTTTCCCCTTCTTCTTTCCATTATCCTCTCCCAAGTTTCTTTTTATTTTCTCCCCCCCCCCCTAAATCCGGTGATGACCAGCGAGAACGTTCGTCTTTTTGTCTTCCCTTGCTCCAAGTAGACTTTCCCCACATGGTCTTTTTCTCGTCTTTCCCCCCTTTTGACCCGATTTCAAGTGGGCTCTGGGATCTTTCCTCGTGCCGTTAAGTCCATGTTTTTTCTAACATTCCCACCCCCCATAAGGCCATCCGCCGCGTCGCTTCCCCCTTTTTTTTCCTCTGATTCGCCACGAATCCTCCTAGCCATTTCTCCTCCTTTCCATCACTTCCCTTTTTTTTTTTTTCTCCCTCCCCTTTTTTCCCCCCCCCCGTGCAGCCAGGATGAATTGGCCCCATTGCGGCCGCTCCGGACGGCTCCCTGTTTCTTTTCTCCTTTTTCTTTTTTCTTTGCTTGTCGTCATCAGGAACGCTATTAGGCGGTTTTCCCCTTGCATGGTGGTGCGGAAACCAGCGGCTTTTCCTTTGCCGCAAAGTGGCCGTCTTAGTTTCCCCTTTTTCTTTTTTCTCAGCCGGGTGCAGCAAATGGGGACTCTTGTCTCTTCTCCCAAGCCAGAGTGGAGCGCCCTCCCCCTTCGCGGCCGGACCAGGGGATCCCCTTCTTCCCTTCTTTTTTTTTTCTCTCGTCGAATGGTAAGGGCCAGTTCAGACAGTTCGTCTTTTTGTCCCCTTTCCGCCCAGTAACATCTTAACCTCGTCTTATCACGGCTACCAAAAATTTTTTTTCATCGGAAGTCGTCTCCTCCCCCCCCTTTCTCCCTTTTTATGGGCCGGATGTGGCCAATCGACGGCCATTTCTTTTCTATTTCCCGCTTACCAAAGCCCGGCACTATGGGACCCTCCTTCGTCCCCCCCCTTTTCCGACAAGCAAAGCTCGAAGGCGTGTCCCCTTCTCGCCGCCGCGGTTCGAGAGGCTGGTCAACGCTTGCCGTGGATACGTCGGTCCCCCCCCCTTGCGTGTGTTTCTTGGCGTGCCGAAAATGGGGTAAGGGACCCCCTTCCTCTGCAACCAGAGCAACGGTGTCCCGCTGGGCGGACGTTGCTCCCTCCCAGTGTCTAGTTAGGAGGGCAGTGGCGCCGCCCGACCCCTCTTTCTTTTTTTCTCCGGGCAATTAAGTACCAAGCGCCTTTCCTCCTTTGTTATGGTGGTTGAGAAGTCCCCACGGTTTAGGCCATCTTTCTTCTTCCCCGTCCAACCGAGGAGACTGGGGAATACTCGTTTTCCTCTGGTCAGGTCCCGCTTGGGTCGAATCGGTCGTGGCTGACCAATCGGCAATGGTCCGTTCCCCCCCCTCGCGGAGATGAGCTTCCTTCCTTGTGCTTTTTGCGCGGGGACTGTTTCCCTGGTCCGACGTCGCTCTTCCGGCTTTTTCCCTCCCCCCCAGCAAATTTAGGGGGAAATGGTTCCCCCCTTTTCTTTTCATGCGTCGAAGGTCTGGAGGGAATGACGAGGAGACCCCCTCCTCCTCCCCCCAGGCGGCCACCGCCAAAACGAAGCGCTGGACTTTTTGTCCCCCCCCCCCTTATACGGCCCCTATCCTTTCGGGAAAGCCCCATAAACCCCTTTCCCGCTTCTTTTTCTTCCCCCCCGGGAAGCTGAAGGATGGTTCCCGCTGACGGACTCGTTTGCAGGATTTCTATCCCCTACATGAGGCAGACGTGGAATCCATGTCCTTCGTTTCCTTTCTTTTTCCGCGGCATGGGGGCACAGAATGGGTGGTGGTACACGTCCTCCCCCTTTTTTTCCCATGTATCACGTGCCCGGAGCATATAGCCCCTTCTCAGTCGGGGAATACTCCCCCTTTCCTTTTTTTTTTTTTTTGTTGGTACTGAGGAGATAGGATCCCCCTTTTCAACCGTGATACATGTCGTTTTTCCTCTTCTCCTCCCCCCCCCCCCACAAGTAGGGCCAGTCTTCCTGATGGTACAGTGGAGGAGCCCGACTTCCCCTTTTCCCCTTTTATCATTTGTTAGAGATAAGAAAATTTCCTTTCTTCCCTGGTGGCGGGTAACGCCGGCCATCCCTTTAAGCGTATGGGGAGATGGAACCCCCTTTTTTTTTTTGGGACGATGTGATGGGGCTGCCCCGCTTCTTTTTTTTTCCCCCCGTGGGATCGCGCGAAGGGGTCAGAGGATTTCTTTTTCTTTTCTTTTTCCTCTGGTCTCCTCGGCAAGTCTTCTCCCCCCTTTCCCCGGGTCGGATGGAGGATGGAACCCCCCGCAGTAAATTTTTTTTTTTTTTCCTTTTCTTTAGAAGCCGGAATCGCGATTTCTTTCTCTCCCCAAGAAAACCGTTCTTGCCTCAATGATGGCCCCTAGAGTTGGGATGGACCGGGCCCTTGCCTTTTTTTCCAGGTGTTGCAAGAAAGGGCTTTCCCCCAAGGCGATACATTCCCCCCACCCCTTCTTCGCGGCCCCCCCCCCCCCCCCCCCGAAGTATTCCCGTCTCCCCCTCGCCTTGGACCACAGGCTGGCGGAAGAAATTGAGGGTCTTTTTTTCTCCACCCCCCTATTAAACGGGGCCATAGGAGAGTACATGCGGTCTGTTTCCCCTTCGAACGCGGGATCCCCCAAAGGAGCTTTTTTTTTTTTTTTCCCCCCACTGGACCGGCTTCTCCTTATGTGAGGGATTGTTAGCACTCCTCCCCCTCTTTTTTTTTTTTTCTCCCGGTTGCCTTTTTCTTTGTCCTTACAAACAGTTTAGGAAGGCAAGATTAAACAGGGCAGCCCCCACCCCCCCCTTCTTTTCCCCCCCTGGTACGTCAATCCACGGGCCTTTTTTTTTTTTCTTCTAACCGCGGAGTGCGAGGAGCCGTTTTTGAAGTTGTCCGCGCACTCTTCGAGCGTTTTGTTCGGCGCACAGGGTTTTCCCGAAGATTAATAGTTGCAGTTCTTGTAGCTTTCCTTCTTTTCTTTTTTTCCCCTTGTGGCAAGTCTCTGGGGCCAACAGCCGGGGCCCCCTTTCCCCCCTTTTTTTTTTTTTTTGTTTTACCGGGCGCACGTCGGGCTTCCGTCTAGACTTTTGAGACCGCATTTTCCCTCTTTCCCCCCTCCCGGAAAGAATACTGCGACCCTTTTTTTTCCCCCCCCCTTACCATTCGACCAGCTATCCGCGGGATTGAATTCTTTTTTTTTCCTGGTGGCGGTAAATGGTAAAGGGGGTTCTTTTTTTTTCTCAGGATAGGGGAGGCTCCCTCTTTTTTTTTTTTTTTTTCCCCAACAGCGGCGCGCATTAAGATAGAGGTCACAAGTGCTTTTTCCACTATGCGACCAGGGCCTTCCCCCCCCTCCCCTCCCACTGACGGACACTTGCAGGCAAGAAGCTATCTCCTTTTCCCCCTTGCAGATTGCTCCATGTTCCTCACTATTAGCCGGCGGCTTCCCCCCAATCCCCTTTCCCTACAAAAAGATCAGCAAGGGCGATCCACCGGGCGTGCCCCCGTCCCTTTTTTTTTTTCCCTATGGAGGGGCCAATCATTCTAGTAAACTGGTGTCCACGGCCTTTTTCTTTTTCCCCCCACAGGGAGTGCATCTTTTCCCCCATGCGGAGGAAATGGACTAGGTCGTCAGTCGTGTGGGTTCCCCCCTTCTAATTAGAAAACCAGTGGCGAATCGACTTTTTTTGGGTGAGAATTGGAATGTATTTAAACAAAAACATGGGACTTCCCCCTCCCCCCTCCCCCCCTTCTTCAAATTCATGCATTGCCCGAGAGAACTTTTTTTTTTCCCACCTCGAACACTGTTCGGCAGGCTCTTTTCAACCGGAACAAGTTGAAAGTCTTCCTTTTCTTTTTTTTCCCTGCAGGGTTCTCTGGAAAGTTAGGCCTGACGTAACCTTTTTTTAGTGTGCTTGTTGAGCGTGGTGTCTTCCTCCCTTCCCTTTCCGAATAATGGGAAAGAGAGTTATGAAACCTGATCTATCTGTGTTCTTTTTTTTTCCCCAAGCTGTTGCCGTGGGATTGCGCGCCCCGCGGGGGTTTTCTCTCCTTCTTTTTTCCCTTTTTTTTGTGGCGGTGGGCAGGACGGGCCTTGACGTCCCTTTTTTTTTCTTGCCGCTCCCCCAAACTGGTGAATTAGCTGATGAGTTCCAACCGCGGAGTCACAGAAAGGTCCCCCTTCTTCTTTTTCGCGGATAGAGTTGGCTGCGTCGGACGCAGGTTTGATCTATCTCGTTTCATCCTCCCTCCGTGTTTTTTTTTTTCTCTCTTCCTCCCTTCCCTTCCGAGATCGGGAATCGGCACACGCTTCTACCTTTTGGTTGACCCCTCATCAGGCTAATTCCAGGTGAGGGTTTTCTTTCATGCCTCAAAGCAAGGGAAAAACAACCTCCTTTTCCCCTTTTTTTCTTTTGCTCGTCCGCAAGCCAGTCTCACCCCGCGGGGCTCCTTTTTTTCTTTTCTTTTTTTTTGAGCCAAGGGTTCCCCGTATTCCCATCTATCGGGTTCATAACTCTCTTTCCCCCTTTTCTTCCTTTTTCTTCTGTCTCCCACGCTAAAACCAGCCCCCCTCCATTCCTCTTTTCTTTCCCTCCCCCTGAAAACTTCAGAGAACAATGTCCCGTTTTCTCAAAGGAGCTTCCAATTTTTTCTTTCTCTTTTTCTCCCTTTTCCCCCCCTATTACAAAGTTGCTCTCGTTCTTTTTTCCGGCTTTCAGTCCATTGTTTTTTCTAATTATTCCCCATAGACATTAGGAGGCGTCGACCTCCCCTTTTTTTTTCCCTTTTTTTTCTTCCCACGACTCACCTTGCAATTATTCCTCCTTTCCATCCCTCCCTTTTTTTTTTTTTCCGCTCTTACTGCCGTGGGACACCAGTTCCTGCCCTTTATGCCCCTCCATCGCGGCCGCTCCTTCCCTTTCTTCCTTTTTTTTTTTTTTCCTGCGCACCGCCGAATGATGTTAGTCATCGCCCGCTATCGCTGTCTTTTTCTTGGCCCGTGGTGCTGCCTGGAACCCAGCGGGGCTTGCTCTTGCAGGCAAAGTTGGCCTTCTCTTTTCTTTTTCCTCTGCGTATTGGGTAGTCTGGTTAGCAGCAGGGTTTTTTTTTGCCCTCTTTCGCGCGCCGTACGAACTAACCCCCTCCAACGAAAGAGTGGAAGCGCCCCCCTTTCTTTCCCCTGGGACAGGTTTCACGCTGCCGGGCACATCAATTTCCTTTCCCTTTTCAAAGTGGCCAGGTCGCAGTAGTATGGCAGGTTCGTTGGTTCCCCAAAGAAAAGTAAACATTTCTTTTCTCCCCCCCCTTTTTCTTTTTTCTTTTTTTCAGAAAAGCCGGTGCGCTCTCCATCCTTTTGACAGGGCCCGGCTGTTTCCGCGGACCAAGGGTACCCCTTTCTTTCCCCTCCCCCAAGAACGGCAAAACTATGGGCCTCTTCGTCACTCCCTTTTTTCCTGGCGCGGGAAATGTCCGTCGCCGCGACGGTCCGTTCGAAGCGGCGGGTCCCCCCCACCCCCCCCTCTTTTCCCCCTTCTTGGGGTCGCCTGGGAAAAGGGCGTGCCCTCCCCCCCACGGGATAGGAGAATTCCCAGGCCACCGCTTCCCCCCCTGTTTTCTTTTCCAGCCGCCAATAAAGTGTCTAATTCTTTTTTTCCTGAAGCCCCGACAAAAGCGATGGCCCTTCGGTTCTCCGCAAATTACGTACAAGCCTCCTTTTCCCCTTTTTTTTTTTTCTTTTCTGGGTTGGTTGGAGGAAGACCCGCCCCACCTGGAGGCGGCCAAGGGGAGCTTTCCACACCACCGAGGATACTGGTCCTCTTCTCCTTTTCCCCCCCCTTTTTTCGCGGCTTGGTCGAAAGCCGGTTCGTTTTTTCCCCCCAAGGCGGTCCAGCACGCGAATGAGCGCCGCATTTCTTTCCCCCTCCTTTTTTTTTTTTTCCCTTTCACGGGCAGGACCAGACGATCGCTCTTTTTCCTCCCCCAGCAAATGTACGGTTGAATGGGTCAAGCGCCCTTTCCCCCTCCCCGTTCCCCCCCCGTACTTGGAAGACTGCCCGATTTTCATTTTTGGGAAACCCGGCGGCCCCTAAAAAGAAAGCCGCTTTCTCCCTTTCTTCTTCCCCCTATCGAGGGGAAAGACCATCACATCGTCGCTTTCTTTTTTTCCTTTCTTAGCTGGATTTGGCCGGGAACGCTGACGGCTCGTTTCCCCCCTTCCTCTTCTCTTTTTTCTGACGTGGACATCCATGGACTTTCGGGCCTCCCCTTTTTTTTTGCGGCTGGGGCCCCTAATGGTGGTGGTACAACGTTTTAAGATGAACCGAACAATGTCTCCTTTTTTCCCCCCTTCTTTTTCCCTTTCCTCCAGAAGCCGTTGTTGTTTTTTTTTTCGGATAGGCTACGGTTCCGATACATGTCGGTTTTCCCCTTTTTTTCCTTTTCTTCCCCCCCCCCCCCCAAGTAGGGAACGGCGCCCCCCCTTGGGCTGGCGTCCGAAGTTACCATGGACAAGTAGATATGTTGTAATCTCTACTCCTCCCTCGGAATCCGTCCCCCTCTTTTCTCCCCCCGCTTTCAGCTCGGTATGGAGATGGAATCCCCTTCTTTTTACGATTTTTTTTGATTGGGCTTGCCTGATTCTTTTCCCTTTTCCCTCGCGCGACAGGGTCCGCGGTTCCCTTTTTTTCCTGGCCGCCGGTTTTCAACTTCGGATGGGTCTCCCCTCTTTTTTTCCCGGCGCGCCTGACGGGTTTTTTTTCCCCATTCCGCGTAAAAATTGTGGTGTTAAGTCCCCCTCTTTCTCTTTTTGCCCTTCGCTTTCGGTCGGGTGCCAGGTCAAGGCCTCCAAGCCACCAGTCTTGCATCCCCTTCCTTTTTTTTTATCTGAGTGCTGGGACCGGTCCCTTTCTTGCCCCACGCCCCGGCTTCGACCACGCGCTCCCTTCCAATTTCCTCCTTTTCACAGCGGAGTATTAACCAGTCAGCCTCTTTTTTTCCGCGCCTGGCAGCCCCCGCTGGCCGAACTTGCGGGTCCTTTTTTCTCCCCCTCTCTACACGGCCATCGGAGCGCCCTTGCTTCCTGCCCGGAAGAAAGGGGAACGCTTCTTTTTTTTTTGTGAGGACAGCGCTGGGTCGTCTTTCCCTCCTACTAAGAACAACTTGATTGGCCTTTTTGCCCCAGCGGAAACAACGGGGGCTTTGTGCACGCGGATTCTCTTCCCCCTTTACCCAAGTTCGGGGCACGTCCCCCTCGTCGACCCACCACGCGGTACGGTCCCCTTTACAGGGCATTAGTGTTTTTCCCCCCCCCCCCTAGGAGTACGCTGGAGAAGGACATTTCCTTCTTTCTGTCGCGCACCGGGAGTTGAAGAATATTTTTTTTTTTTCCTTCCTTTTTCTCCTCCTCTCAACCAGGCAGTTAAATTGCCTTCTATTGCCCCCCTTTCGGGCGCAGGGTTTGGTTCGCCCCCCAAAGTTCGGGCTGACCCCCCTTTTCCTTTTTTCCTTCCTGTTTTGAGGAAATATTTCCCTGTTCTTTTTTTCCCGAACTAATGCGAAAAAATGGCCTTCCCATAGAAGCTATCCCGCCTTCTTCCTTTTCTCTGGTAAAGCGGCGCTCTGCGGGCGCTCACAATCTTGAGTGGCTTGGTCGAAAGCAAGTCCTTCTCCCTCTCCCTCTGGTCCAAGTGTGATGCCCACCTGATGCTCCTGATTCGAAACAACCACATCTCCTGAAACTTGCGGCCCCAAAGAATTCTCCCTCCTCTTTTTTCCCCCCCCCCCACACGGAAAGATGCTCCCATTTTCCGCCGCTATTCTCTCTTCCCTCTTTTCGCGGTCCGCCGACCAAAATCAGCCAGGTTCACTGGAGCCGTCCGGCTCTTTCTTTTTGAGGGCATCATCCTGGCGGAACCTGTCTTTCGAGCTGATCTGCGCACAAACCCCTTTTTACGTAGTTCTTTGCCCTTCCCTCTTTTTTTTCCTTAGGTGGCCCGAAATAATAGGGTCTCCCCTCTCCCCTCCCTTGGAAGGGCGTATTTTTGTTTGGAATGAATTGTCCCCTCCCCCCCCCCCCCCCCTACACGCGTCGTCCCCCCCCCCCCTCCCTCCGAGAAGGTCTCACTTGAATCGGGGTTCCCCCCCCCCCCTCCCTCCCCTCCCCCAGGGCCTCTCAAAACGACCAGTTTTTGCCCTTTTTTTTCCCCGGTCGCAGGGTTTGCAAAAGAGTTCGGGGCCCTTCCCTTTCTTTCCCCCCTTTCCCCCACCGGGATTAAGTGTGTGCTTGGTTTGATCGTTTTTTTTCCCGCGCTAGATAATGGAAAGAGGAGTTATTGACCCTGAACTTATGGATTTTTACCCCTTTCCTTTTTTTTTTTCCCGGATTGGCAGTGCGGCTGCTCTTCTTTTTTCCGGCTGACTGGCTTGGCGGAGGGATCCATTCCAGAAGCGGTTGGCTTTCTTTTCCTTTTTTTTTTTTTTCCGGTGCTCAACTGGAAATTAGCTGATGAGTGTCCCCCCACGTCCGGAGTCCCAAGAAAGGTTCCCTTCTCTTCCTTCCCCCTTTTTTTCCTGTTTCGGACGGGCAGGCTGATCTCTTCTTTTTCTCCTCCTCCTTTTTTTTTTTTCTTCGTCGCCGCGGGTGCCCTCCGCGGATTCGGCTCCTCTATAAAGTGAAAACTGCTTGGGGACTTTTTCCCTTTTTTTTTCTCTCCCTCTTCAGCTCAAGCAAAGGAAACAACGACCGTTCCTTTTTCCCCGCAGGCCAGTCTCCACCCCCGCGGGAGCGGCTTTCACGGAAAGGGGGGATTGCCTCTCCCCCTTTTCTCCCCGATAAAGGGTTAATAAAACTCTCTTTCCCTTCCTCCCTTTTTATGTCTCCCACCAAGGATAAACCCCCCGAAAACTAATACGGTGATGGACCATCTTTCCTTTCCTTTTTTCCCCGGAGGAACCTTCTGTCCCTTTGAGCCTTTCAAAATGGTCGGTTTTTTTAGTCTGGCCGAAACAGTTCTCTTTTTCCCTTTCCCCAGTGCTTCGGATGCAGGAAATTTTAGATTTTTTCTTTTTTTTCTACATTTTCCTTCTCACACAATAAGGGGCACCTAAGTTCGTCGATAGAAAATTGGTTTATAATTTTTTCTCCCCCTTTCTTCTCCTAAGAATTTATAATATTTTTACCAATCAATCCATGTTTTTTTTTGCAGTGGGGGGAAAAGTAGCCCCTTTTGTATGATTGGGAAATAATAGATTCCTTTTTTTTTTTTCGTGGAGTAGATTCTTCTCCTTCCCCCCACCCCCCCCGACCCCCTACCCCTCCTCCCCCCCCCTTTAAGTCATTCACGCAGGGGGGTTTTTTGCTTAAAGCGGCTTTCCCCTTTTCCTTTCTTTTTTTCCTGTCACCAGGGCAGGCGATAGCCTTCTTTGTCCGCCTTTGGTCGAATCCGAGGGTGTATGGTTCGCAGCAGTGTGTCAGAAAAAGGGGGAAATCTTCTTCCTCCCTCTCCCCCCCCCCCTTTTTTTTTTCGCAATCGAGCCCTGTACCCCCCCTTTCCCTCGTCGTGATAGCGTTCGAATGGCTTGCAAGTTCGCAAGTGTCTGGTCCTTTTCTTTTCCTTTTTCCCCCCCCCTTCCCCATTTTAAAAACATTCGAACGGCTCCCCCATTTTTCCCTTTTTCCCCCCCCCGCGCCGCCAAGGACTGGGAGACGTCTGTTGCAATAGACGGCTCCCCCCCCCCCTTTCCCCTTTTTCCCTCTGACAGTAACAAGAACTTCCCCCTTCTTCGTGGCAGCGACAGCTGGATCGAAGGCGGCGGAAATTTCCCCCCTTCTTCCCCCTCCTTCTGTTCCGAAGCAGCGGCCCCCCCTTTCCCTTTTGGAACCGGCGTTGTTGGGTCGGCCTGGGTCCCGGGGGCAGTGCCGAACTGTTTTTTCCCCCAAACGGATAAGAGCATTCCTTTTTTCCCCGGTGTTCCGCTGGGGCGGAAGTGCGGACCCTTCCCCGGACATCAAGTGTCTAGTTATTCTTCCTTTTTTTCCCCCTTAACCAGGAGGATGGAATCCGCGTTCTTTCCTTCACCTCCCTTACTCTCCGATGGGCCGTGGTATTATGGTGGTTGCGAAGCCCCCCTTCCTTTTTTTTTTCCTCTTCGGCCAAGGACGAGAGCCAACCTCCCCTTTTCACTCGCTTACAGAGATTTAAGGGATCTCTTTTTTTCCCCCCTCCCCCTTGTTTATGTGCTGCCCAATCTTTTTTTTTTTTTGGTCCAGAAAGGCCCTCCTTTTTTTCCCTCCTTCTTGCAAGACGGTGTCTTGGGGCTGCTGTCTTTTTGCCGCCCGGAAGATCGCTGAGGAAGGATTTAACAAATCTTTCTCCCCCCCCCCCCGGCAAATTCTCTTCTCCTCCATCCGCAAAAGTCAGTCAGACGGCATTGGACTCCTTTCCCCTCTTTTTTTCCCTTCTCCAGTGAAAAACCGGGCCGCCACCCTCTGGACCTGGCGCGCGATTCAGGTCCCCCTAGGCCCATATCGGGATTTCCCCCCCCTTCCTCGGCGATTTACAATAGGCCAACCGCTTTGATGGGCGGCCGGGGGACCCCCTTTGGACGGATTCGTTGCAGCTTTTTTCTCTTCCCTTCTCCCTCCGTGGGCATTACAGGGGGGTACTTTCTTGCGCCCCTTGGCCGGCGCCGGGACCTAATTTTTTTGTGTTCAACGCAGCATTCCCTTCCCCCCCTTTTGTGGCCCGGAGAATATACTACTTTCTTTTCCTCCCTTTCCCCTCCTCCTGATAGGCTCCGGGGAACGTGGATACGTGTAGGTACATCTTTCTTCCCCCCCCCCCCCTTAGGGGGAAAAGGATGTCCTCTTTTCGGCGCCGAAAGTACATGGGATGCCCCTTTCCCTTTTCCCTTTTCCTTATAGAAAATTCCTGCACTAGCGTAAGGACCCCTTCCTCCCTCCCCCCCCCTTTCAGGGATAGGTATGAGATTGGAAATTTCTCCCCCCCCCTTTTTCTTGCCCTCGATTAGGGGAAGTATAACCCTAGAAAGGGATCCCCCTTCTTTCTTTTTTTCTTTCGTTGGAGTGGGACGGTGGTGGCCGGGGTTTTTTTTTCGGGGCCAAGTCTTACACCGGTTCTTCTTTTTTTCCTGATGTCCTCCTTTTCTCCGGTAAAAATTGATGGTTGGTATTGTGAGGGGAAGTCCCTCCTTTTTCCTTCCAGAAAGGCCTCTGGCTCTCGGTCGGCCCAGGTCAGAGACCCCTCACAAAGTATTGCATTTTTTTCCCCACCTTTTCATATGTGGTTGTGGCTTTTTCCCGGGGCCCTTGCTATTGGGACAGTCACTGGGCCTGTCTCTCCCCTGTCGATCCCGTTAAAATAGCGTCATCTCCTTAGCCTGGTTTTCCCCGAGAGCCTTTGCCGCTTTTTTCTTTGCCGAAAAACTGCTTGTCTTTTTCCCCTCCCCCCCCCCCCCCCCCCCCCAATTAAGATCCCCCTGCCCCGTACATGCGGCTGGTAAGTATTTTTTGGAGGTCCCCCTTCTTTTTTTTGGAGGTCCATCTCTTTTTTTCCCTCCACTGGGGCCGGACTACTAGGACCACCTGGTGAGGCTGTAGCACTCCTCCCCCCTTTCCCCCCGGGGAGGCGGTTCCGTCGCTCTTTCCTAGTTCGGCACGAACGCTTCCACGGCGTCCCTCCCCTTTCCGTAATCCACGGCAATCGTTTGGCCCCCCTTTCCCTTTGGGCACCCAGCTTCGGAGGACGGGCCCTTTTTTCCCCTTTTTCCTTTTCTTTTGTCGCGCACCGTTCGTTTACTACATCTAGTTGCGTTCTTGTGCATGTCCCCCACAAAAGGCAGTTTCCCTTTCCCCAAGTAGCTTCCCCCCCCCTCCTTCTTTGGACGGCGCGGTTGGTACCTTTCACGTCGGGGCTGACCCCTTTTTTTCCTCCCCCTTTTTCTCAAGATGTTAACTGTTTCTTTGCCCCCCCCCCCTCCCCTCTTTCGAATGGGCCCTTACCATTCGACCTTCTTCCTCGGTATTGGATGTCCGGCTTTCTTTTTTCTTCCCCCTGGTCAAGGAAGCTATCCTTTCTGCCTTGGCTGGGTCGAAGCGGGCGCTCAAAGATTTTCCCCCCCCCCTTTTTGCTGCAAACATGCTGCGTCCCCTCTCCCCCCCCCCTTTCTCTTGACGGCACTTTGAGAAAACCCCTTTGAAAGCTATCGACGTGGTTTCCTTCCCCCCCTTTTCTCCCCTTCCCTTTTCATTTTCCGCCGCTATAGCGGCTTTCTTACTCTTTCCTTTTCCCCTGTCAGCCAGGCGATGTCCACAGGTTTTTTTTTTTTTTTTTTTTGATCCTGGGAGCTTCCCCCCTACTTTTTCCCCCCCTCCTTGGCGGAACTGGTTTTTTTCTGTAGAGTGACTGCGCCCAACAGGGAGTAGTGATGGAAAGGAGGTTTCTTTTTTTTTTTTTCTTTTTTCTCCTTTCATCGAGTCTCAATTATAAAACCACTTTTTCCCGATTCGAACCGCGCGGGAGGGACTTATGTTTGGTGAGAATGTCCTCTTCCCCCCCCCTCCCCCCCCCGAGGACAAAATCTAAAATTCCTGTTCCTCCCCCCGAGATCCTTTGCCTAGGGTCAAAATCAAAAACTGTTTCTCCTTCCCTCCCTTCCCTGGGCTCACTTGAGGGGGGCCGGTCAGCCCATTTTTTTCTCTTACCTTTTTCCCCCTTTTTCTCGATGGGTTCATCACCGGGAATTAGTGTGTTTAACGTGGGGAGGGCAACCCCCCCCCCCCCTTCCCTTTCTCGATAATGGAAAGGTCTTTTTCCTTTTTTCCCCTTGGGAACTTGGCTCCGGCAAGAGGGGCCTTGGGTCGCGGAACGACGGGTTTTTTCTCCTTTTTTTTCTTTTTTTTTTTTGCAGGCCGGCCTGACGTAGTGTTCCCTTTTTCTCCTTTTTTTTTTTTTTCAAACTGGGAATTAAGATGATGAGGGTTCCCTCGGTTTCGTCCCAGAAGGTTTCCACTTTAATATTTTTTCTCTTTTTTTTTTCTTGTTTTCCGAAGCAGGCTGATCTAGCTATTTTCTCTTTCTCCTTTTTTTTTTTTTTTTTCTCCTTTTCCCCGACGCAGGAACTCCCCGACGGGAATTCCCTTTTTTCCCACTATATAAAGTGAAAAAAACTTCTGGGACTTTTCCCCCTTTTTTCCCCTTTTTTTTCCTCCTCCTATTGACTGCTAAAGAAAGGGACACCCCCCGTCTTTCCCTTTTTTCTTTTTTTCCGGGCCAGCCAGTCTCACCCACGAGTTTTTTCGCGCAGCCACGGACAGGAGTTGCCCTTTTTTTTTTCCCCCCCCCCTCAATAGATCAGGGTTAATAAAATCTACTTTCCTTTTTTATTCCCTTCTTCCTTTTTTTCTGTCCTCCCCACGATCAAAACAAAAGCACCCCTTCCGTGATGGACACCATACGAGACCCCCCTTCTCCTCTTCCCCCCCCATGGCTGGGACCAGGGACTCAAGTTCTCCTTTCCCCCCTCTTTTGCGGAAAACAGTTTCGAGTTTGCCCTACAAAAGTTGGATCTCGGGATTTCCTTCCTCCTTTTCCTTCCCCTTCCCTTTTTTTTCTACATTCATATCACCCCCATCCTTCCCTCTCCTCCTCCTCCATGCAGAACGATGAATTTCGCCACGACTTCATCCTCGTTATCCTTTTACCATCACTTCCCCTTTCTTTTTTTTTTTTCCTCCTTTTTTACACCAGTTCCGACAGGATGATTTTCCTCCCCCCCCCCTTTTCCCTGTGATTTCGCCATGGCTGAGGGCTTTGTCGGCCCACGATTCTTCCTTCCTCCCGCTATAAAGGCGGAGGAACCTTGCTTTTTTTTTTTTTTTTTTTTTGAACCAGCCGGCGATAAGCTTCTTGGCTCAACGTGGCAGTCGAATGTTTTTCCTTCCTTTTGGTAGAAGAAGTGGGCCCATCCCACCCTTTTCTTCCGCCGTTCGACCAAGCCAAGGCCCTAGTGGGAGGCGCCTTCTCTTTTCTTCCAAGGGTACGATGCGGACATCCCCCCCTTCCCCCCCCCCCCCCCCCCCTTTTCTTTTTTTACGGGCCAGCGGCAGTAGTCTGGCCTTTCTTTCGTGGAAAAGAACATTTTCCCCCCCCCCCCCCTTCCGCCTGCTAAAGTGGTAAGGCCGGACCGTTCGCTTTTCCCTTCCCCCCTGACTGGGAAGCCGGAATTTTTTCTTCTTCTTCCCCTTTCACTGAATGGGTTGAATTATTACTCTTCCCCCCTCTCCCCCCACTATGGACATCTTCGGTAACGCAGGTGTCGCTCAAGCAAAAAGCTCTCCCCTTTTTTTTCCTTTTTCCCCCCCTTCCTACGGAAAGCGGTTAGAAGTTCCTCTCCTTTTTTCTTTTTTACGTCGGACCCGGAGTGTGGGTAGCCTGTTTTCGATTTTGCGTGCCGAAACTTTTTTTTTACCTTCTTTCCTCCTATCCGGCGGACACCTTCTTCCCCTTTTCCGTGGAGTGCGACAAGGGCGCACTCAACGTGGTATAGTAGGGCGTTTCCTTTTCCCCTTTTCCCTCCCCAGAGTGGGAATAAGCGTCTCCTTCCCTCCTTTTCCCCGGAATGGTGTAATCTAAGATGGCAACGTTTATGGTATGGGTGGTTGCTCCCCCTTTTTCTCCCCCCTTTTTCCCCCTTCCGGGGAGGAGGGAAAAATTTCTCTTCCCCCCCCTTCTTCCTTTACTGGGGAAACTAGGCTGACGCGACTTTGCCCAGGGAGCGCTTTGTTTCCCCCCCCCCCCCCTCCCCCTTTCTTCTTGGAAAAATAGAACTTTCTTTACGCGATTGAGCGCCTCCTTCCCCCTCCTGTGGCTTGGAGATGCCCTTTCCTCCCCAATCGCGAGGGAAGGATTATACCATTTTCGTACACAAGCCCCCCTTCTTTTTTTTTTTCTTTGTTTCAAGAGGAAATACTCCCCTTTTTTCCTCGCCGGGGCTTGGAAGATCCGAAGGGGACCCCCCCTCCCTTTTAAACCAAGGCTTTCCCCCCCCCTTTTCCTTCCCCTCTGGACCTGCGCGAAGATCCTGATATAAGGAACTAATCGCTTTTCCCCCCCCCCCCCCCTTCCCCCCTCCGGAGATTGAAATCGCCCTTACCGCTTTTTCTTGGTTCCTTGAGTGGGAACCCCTCTTTCTTCTCTTTTCTATGTCGCTTAAAAGGATCTCCCTTTTTTTTTTCCTTCGGCGCCTACACGGACCCCTCCCGGGGGCGCGCCTTCTTCGTGGGTGTTCCACTCCTCTTCCTCTCACGGTGCCCGGGAGTGAACT
>Ga0179593_1587475_pt1 | contig 15562 bp, 16 predicted proteins | sample CZODoug2_1_08_16_FD_185931 | JGI IMG/M metagenome (GOLD analysis project Ga0179593, IMG submission 185931) | Vadose zone soil fungal communities from Angelo Coast Range Reserve, California, USA - CZODoug2_1_08_16fungal (PacBio error correction) | ecosystem: Environmental > Terrestrial > Soil >... | reverse complement strand
TACACGTGAAATGTTTTTCTTCCCCCTCGCACCAGGGTGCCCCGTAGCCATGATTTGCCGCCGAGCATATTTGCTGCCGAGAAACTCCTGTAAATAGCGAGGTTTTCAGATCCGGGTAAGGCCTATCGCTCCCCCCCCAAACCCCCCCCCCCCCCCCGCGGTTCTGGAATCTTTGCATTGGAAACGACTTTCCCCCCTTTCTGTTCTACTGTTCTATGAACGCTTCCCCTGTGTTTGCGGAGTCTCGGTCAAATCCCCCGTCTGATCTTTGGTGTCCGGACCCCATTCCCCCGGAGGTTGGTACGGGGCCGAACTGCTCATGTTTCACGAAGACCTGCGGACGTGACCTTGCATACTTTTCGGGGAAGGGTTCTCTTCCCCCTTTTCCCTCGGTTCCGGGACCCCTTGCCGAAAGAGGTGCGGATCTCTATTGCAGCCGACCCCTGGCCGCGTAGCTTCTCCCTGTGGGCTTCCCACGCCCCTCCCGGCAGTTTTTTCCAACAACACCTCGTCTTCATAGACGTGCGGCCGTACCTCGGTATTTTTAAAGGAGGATTTTGGATCATAGTAAGCCAGAGCCCTGTGCCAGTGTTTCCGCGTTCCTTCGATTAGTCCTCAGGTGGGAGTCCCCCCTTTTTCCTGGTTATCGGGCTTTTCGGTCCGAGTATCTCTCGTTTTCTGGCAGATAGTGCTCCAATGTTCAGGCCCTACTTCTACCTCGTCACCGCCATCTCCCCTCGAATTGTTCCAAACGAATCTTCTGCCTGGTTAGAGTAATGTTCTGCGGCTTTGGACTTCACACGTCTTCTTGCTTTAGAGGTTTTGTCCTTTAGTAGCTTTTTTTTTCTTGCCTGATAAGTATGCTTTTTTTAGCTCGATAGCCGTCCTTTTTCTTCGAATGCTGTCGCGTTGAATCGGTATGCCCATCCCGAGGCTTTTTTCTGCTTTTTTTTTTTTTTTTTTTTTTTTCTCTTCAATGTCCTCCCCGGAATGAAGTCATTTCGACGCCAGACCCAGGACGGCCCCTTTTCCTTTCCCCCCCTCGTGAAACGAAGGGAAGTGACGACGATATTCTTCTAGCCCCCTTTCCACCCCCGTGTGTTCCTTCCCCGTTCGTGGAACCCGAATCCGGCGGGTTCTCTTCGCGAACCTTTGACCGGAGATTTTGGAGGATCGGCTTTCCCCGTGGGCACAAAGGAAACAGAACAGACGACCGTTGCAGGCCCTTCACTCGCCCCTTTACGATGGAGGCGTTGTTAGCTCCGTTTCTTTACGTCCCCTCAGGAAAGAATCAGTCTGACACTTTGAGACCTTGCGCTGTTCTGTTGGTTTCCTCCGCCCCAGTGTTAGGTTCCTTTCAATGATAAGTGTTTCATCTAGGTGGTACAGCCTTTTCCTTTTTTAGTTATCATAGTGTTGATTTTTGTAGTCACTCGCGCTCCGCCCGGCATTCCTGGACCTGGCCTTTTACCCTCCCGTTACCCTTTTTTGAGAACCCTATGACGATTTTTTCTTCGTCACCTGAGAGTATTTGCGCACTAAGACGCCCTTTGCATTTTCTTTCCGTGCACTTTCCCTCCTCAGGGAAGTGGAATGACCCTTCCGAGAAGAACCACGAACCCCCTCCTTTCGTTTTTTACAGCATCGAGACCTCTCTAAGGTAGCCAGCTCGGGGTATGTTGTGATTGGTGCCTTCCCGCCGGCTGCGACCCTCCCCCTTCTCGGTAAGGACTTCTTTAGAAGTGTGGCTCGGTCACTACCCCCTCTCCCCGCAAATGATCGTTTAGCGTTGACCTTTTTCCTTTGTCAGATCATACCCCTTTGATCTCTACGACCACGTCAAACCCTCCTTGCAGCCCCCCACGAGCAGTGCGGGAACTTGTCACCTTCCCGTGCCTCCCCGGCGGCTCCCCCTTTTTCCTGACCGTGACTTTTTCCTTTGGAGGTCGCATCTTCCCCCCCTACACCCCATTTCACACACCCGACCGCTTTCTGGATAAGTTTTTTCTCTTTTCCGAGCGATTTGGCGTGGAGGGCCATTGGTGGTTCCCTCCTTCACGGGAAGGCTTCTCACGGTTTTTTTTCCACGTGAATTGGCGGCCAACCTTCCTTTTTTTTTAGGTCCTGGGGGATCTCCAGCTTCTCCATTCGGGAAAGAGGGGGAACATGACCCTTTACGTCCAGGTCGTGCCCTCGTGGCGATTTCTCGCCCTCTCCCCCCCCTCTTATAGACCCCCAACCTTTTGCTGAACACCCCTTCCCCCCTTTTTGAGCAGGGAATGGCTGCCGGGTGCAACTGGCACACCCATTTCTTTTGTCCCTCTCATATCTTTCCCCGTGCGGCAGACTTTGCTGTTCCGCGATTTAGTGGACGTCCTTTCTCCCAACGGCTGGGGCAGTGGACCTCCTTGGATTACTACTTTCCAGAACACTGGACTTTCTTGCGAGTTATCCTTGAACCCCAAATCGGTCCGTCCCTTTGGCTCGCTGCTTTCGCTGACAGACACTCCCCCGAAGGATTCTTCTTCCGAAAGTCCCCGACACGTTCCGTTTTTCGGTCCCCGTTGTTTCCTCTTGTCCCCCCTCTGTAGTCTTTTCACTTCTGAGGGACAGATTGACGTTCGTCCTGGGTCTGGCGTCCCTTGACTTCATGGTCCGGTGAACCCGACCTTCATTTTACATTGACTCCCCGTTTCTGATCCCCCTTCCGGCTCCCGCTTCCTTTTTCACTCCACGTCTCAGCAGCTGGCGACTGAGCTCCATCCCCAGCGGCGGATCGCAGGCATTCCCCGGGCCCAGGGGCGCCCCTCCCTGTCCCCAAGAACCTGTTTCTTTCGAGCGCATCACCAGACCCTCTGCACAGGCTCGGCGATCGTGAGTACCACGTTCGGCCGTGTGACAGAATGTCGGAGTCCTGGCCAACTGGTCAACACACCTCTACCGCCTCTTTTACTCGGTCTTTTGACCTTTAACTTCACCCCACGAAGAAGGTTCTTTACTTCGCCCGCCCCGTTCCCTTCGTTTTGGTCAACGATTTACGCCACAGACACCTAGGTCGAAGCTTCTTCCCCGGCACCTTCACGTTTCCCCGTCTTCTTGTTTTTCCCGGCCTGTTCTCCCGTCTGTTAGCCCGCACGAAGGAGCGAGAGCCCTTTCGCCGTGCAGGGAACATCGTTCTTTTTGGTCCACCGACCTTGCACTTCTGCAACCCTCCTCACGAACTTTTCCGAACGCTTTTTTTCAAGTTGTGGTTCACCTGAGCGCTTGGGTTTTTGCCCCCCCCACACGACTTCTCTGAAGGAGGGCGTGGTGTCGTTCGAGTCCCGGACCCGCCCTCTGACATCCACTTCCATGCAAGGTCTCCGAAAGTTTTAGAAGAGTAACAATCCCGTGAAGCGGAAAGGCACGCTGCCACGCAAATCCCATTCCTGAACATTCCCCAGTTCCTGGACGTTTCCAGGGCAGGAAAGAATGATCCTTTTCGAAATCCATTGTTTGAGCACCCTGGGATTTAGGGACATTTGAAATGTACTTTTCCTCTTGAGATATTTTAATATCCTCTTTTTGTTGTTGAGGGCTGAGTATCGATGCTGTTACCCTGACCTTGGCCGACATTTTTGATCATCAGTCTTCTTTCGGCGCCGAGCAGGTGGCGGTCTTGCTCCTCGAATGTGTCCCCTCCTGGATATTCTTTTCCCCTTCCTCATGCTGGAAACGTACCCTTTGTAAAATGATTGACTCTTTTCCTGTCGGGGTTGGCCGATTTTTCTGATGCTCTTTGGTCCCCCCAACGCCTCCCCATGCCGAGAGCTCTTTCCCGGCCATCCACGGCGGGTGTTCATGTTTTCGAAGCCCCCCTTCGAGTGAAATTGAACCTTCGTTCGAGAGAATTCGTGGATTTCTTGTTGCAGCCTTTTTGTTTTTTGGACCATTTGCTCCACGATGGGTCGGACGCGATTTTGCACGTTCCTCACCCCCGGTTTATTCCGAGCCTGTTGTTTTTTTACCAGGAATTTCACGACGCCTCTCCCAGGCCGTTTTTTGAACAAACCACCCTTCTCCTTCGGGTTTTTCTGTCCTCGATATTAGAAATCTTCGAGATGGTCGGTGATTAAGCCCCACTCGGTCCCGTGACCCTGTTCTGAATTCCGACCTTTTTTGTGGGATTTCTTTTCTTCCCCCGCGTTCTTCCCTCTTGCTTTCTGGCCAGATTCTGTGGGGCTGGCTGTGGGTTTGGTTTTTTTTGAGCACATGTTTGCCCTTGACTCCGACTTGGTATTCGGGCCATGTCCTCGTTTTCAATCAAGCTCGCCGCGATTCGTATTTTCCTGGTTTATTGCGGGCCTTTTTTCTGTTAAGTTTTGCCCGCTTTTTTTTTCGCTAGTTGTTTTCTGCAGCTCCGTTGGGGTATGGAGCTCTTCTCACAGCTGTTTCGCCTTTTGAGCTTGTACTCATTCTGTTTTTGATGCTGCCCAAAGGATGACGTGTCGGCGGTCGCGGTTTTTGGACTTTTAGGTGCCATTGTGGCTCCTCTTGGCGACGCCCTTTCTCCTTCATTTTCTCCTGGGGGCAGACTTTGCCCTTGAAAGAGGCTTCGGTGGGTTCCCCCCCTCTTCGACCAACTGGTGCGGGGACCTTTTTCATGTTTTTGCGGCACGTGACGAGAATTTCTTTTGTCAGGTAGATCATTTACTGAACCCTCCCCTCGTCCTCTTTTAGCGCTGTGGCAACCGTTGCCCCCCCTCACTCTCCATTTCTTCGTTGTTTGGCGGCTCTCCCTTCTGATATTGCACTTTTTTGGCGCTTTTCCGGTCACCCTAGCTCGTTTTTACATGCAGTTTTTCTTGACACCTTTTTACTAGATTGTCGTTCCCCCTTTTTGTAAGGTTTTGACTTGCGCCAGGTTCTTCGTACTTCCTAGTCTTCCCCTGAGCTGGTGGTACACGGCGCAGGTTGTTCGTCATCGTGTTTGTTGTCTTTCTCTCCCACGCTCGGGTTTTTCCCACTGGACGGTACTTGGGCAGGTCCACTCCTGTCAAACCGCTGTCGACCTTTGTGTCTTCGCGGACAGAGGCGTTTTTCTGGCCATGCATTTTTGCACTTTTCCTCCTTCCAGGTGACTTGCAACGACCGGAACCTTTTTCCTTTTTCCCGCCCTTGAGGCCCGGACCTCCCCCATTTTTCACCCCCCCGCTCTCTGGATCCAAGGTCGCCAGCGTTTCATGTTGTTGATTTGTTCTTTTCCGCGCTTGAGCAATCCCCCAATCTTCCCGTCTTCTCGAACTTTGTCCTTGAGTGTTCCTCCACGATGCACCGAACCTTCCCCCCTTTTTTGAGGTTGGCGACATTTCCGGTTTACGTTGTCGATATCTCTCTCTCTCTTTTTTCGTGTTGAGAGTCTTTTCGTAAAGTCAGGTTCCCACATACACCGAGCAGTTTCCCCCTTTTGCATAGTGTACCCGTGACGAAGTTTGCCACCACGGAGATCTCAAATCATCTCCGTATTCCAGGGTCAGAGTCTGGTCCTTTACCTAAACCCAACATTCCCGCTGGCGAAGTGTGCCCCCCTTTCTCAGGTCTCTGTTTTTTTCGTGGGCGCGTATGTTGTGTGATGGTTTTGGGAGGTTCCCAAGTCCTGAGAGGCATTCCCCGGGAAGTCCAGGGGCAACGCTGCTGGCGGTGGCCAAAACATGACGTTTCATTCTGCGGCCATCGCCAAGGTCCGTGGGTTACCTTTTCGGGGAACTCCCTTTCGTCCAGTCGTTCCTCGGCGAGTTCTTTCCGGCGGCTGAAGACCACCACCCCTGGATGACCCTTCTCTTCGGACCCGGAGCATTGTTTGGCTGCAGACTCCCATGGATCGTTCACACATGTATACCCTAAGTAGAGGTCAATTGGGCCCTGCTCGTTCAAGCTCGTGAAGTTCCTTCTCCCCGGCCCCCCTTATATCAGATTTCCCCGAAGGATCCGTCCCGACCTGAAGCAGTAGTTTTGCCCCCCCTGGCTCCGTCCTCGTTCCCGGTGAAGGGTTTCTTCCCTTTGCTCCGACCCCTGTGACCAACGCCGTGGCTTTCACACGTGCCTACCACGTGCTTTGGCGGCCCCTGTTTTTCGAAGAGTGGCACCCTGGCCTCTTTTCTTACCCCAGATGACAGTCTTTGAGTATAGTAGTCTTCTTTCAGGCGGGGGTCCCCTGACCTTCCTCGACTCTTGTACGCAGCATCTTTCACCTCTGCCCCTCGATGCCACCCGATTTTAATCCATTCGCCCGCCCCCTCTTCGATCCCGGACCAGCCCTTTTAGTCCTGGCAGGCTCTGAGCCATCTTCCCCCGCAAATTGCTCCGCAGCTCGCCCCCCTTACAAGTGGACTTCGAGCGCAACCCCCCTTAAATTTGAGCTGGGCTTAACAGGAGGCGTCCTTGGCGTTACATGTCGAAGGTAAACTTCTTGCTTCTTGGCCCAACCAGTCTCCCAGATCTTTCGTGGTCACCACCATGCACTGATACTCGGTCCCCCGCAGCTCTCTTGCGTAACGCCGACGGCCCCTATCAATCCCTGAGAATTCGATCCAGGTGAACTCGCTTGGCAACCCCCGAGGGATGAGACTTTGTCTCAATCCCGATCGGGTTTTTAGATCCCTTCCGGGAACCGTCGGTCGATTCGTGACGAGTGTTTTTCGTTGTCCCTTGGTAGAACATCCCCTCCACGCCTAGCGACGCGTTCCCTTCGTTTTTCGGACGTGCCAGATCCCCACCCTCGGTCTCCGGAACCGAAGTGACAACAATATTTCCCTCCCCATGATATTAGCACCCTTCCGTTCCTCGGTTCTGAGGCGGCGTCTTTCACCGCCTGGTTTTTGCAGAAACCCTACTCTCGGTCTCGCTGGCAGTTTGTGGCTTTCTACCCGACCCTCCTGTGAAGGCTCCGCGGAGAAAGAAGCTCATAATGGTCCCCTGTTAAGAAGAATGTACCGAAAGTACCCATTACCGGCATTGAAGCGGCATCAGACGGGTCGATAGGGGAGTCTGGGCCGAAATCGAACCCCTTCTGCTGTGAGCCCTTTGTCCCGACGATTTTACTCCCTTTTGAGTGATAGAGAGATAGTATCTGCAGGAAACTGACGGATGTGGTTCCCATTCTTAAAGAAAGAGGCATCTTCTAGGAGCTCAAGGCCTTATTTCTACAGGAAATGGAAGTGACCCCCCTTACATTCGGCTAGTGATGGCCTTCGGCCTGCTGCTTTCCAACATGTCCTTTCCGTCTATACCTTTGGTGCAGATTACATTGTTCCGGGAGATTTCACCCGCCAACAAGCTCCGTCTGCCTTTTTAGTCCTACCAGGGCGACGCAGACTCCTCTTTGCACAAGCTATTTCCTTGCCAATTGACACTCCTCGAGCGTGATCAGACGCTTTCTGGGCCGTGACCATGCTCCTCCTGATGGTGTGGACTACTTTGCACTCTACACGACCCGGACGCCGGCTTCGTTCCGGAAGGTGAGACCGGTGAAGGAAAGAGCAATCTTGTTTCACCCTCGTCTTATTCGACCTTTTCTGCCGGACTCTTTATAGACAGATCGAGGAGTCGTTCTCAGGTTCAGATCGGGTGTCCTTCAGTGAACGGTTTCTTGAGAATTCTCCATGCTTCGGGGTGATGTTTTTCCCCGTAAGATTACTCAGTTCTTATTTTTCCACTTTCTCGGGCAAATTTTGGTCCCGTTTCCTCAGGACTTTCTTTTCCCCCCGTCACCGCAATGTAGGTTTTCCTTCGGGCCATGCTTACCATGTGTCTTGCGCCCGGACATTACCGTTCTGTTCCGCGAGCTGTTTTTTTTTTGCGCCTGCTTTTTCTTGATGCGTTGGTGTTTTTTTTTCTTCCTCGCAAGATTCGGCGAGCATTGCCCTTTTTTTCTGATCGTCGCCTCGATGTTGCTTATGACGATTCCTTTCTCGGAGCCCCTTGCTTTCGTTTTCCGGTCGAGGTACTTTCAAAAAGACGTCCCCATCTGGGTCCATAGTGTCCCCTACTTTTGATACGACCGTGGATGCGGGCCTTTTCTCCCCCCCACAACCGGTTTTTAAACGGTTGTCGGGTTTCACGTTAGTGAAGATCTTCCGGCCTCTGTCCGTAGCGCCTGTTCAGTAAACCTCCCCCCGGTCAGCGTTTTTTGGATAGCCTTTAGTGGTGCAAGGACCCATCCCTAGACTCTAGTCAGTTTTGAGGCTTTTTCGCCGCTCTCTTAATGCCGTTGTTCCCTGAGTCACTTCGCGACCCGTTGCAGTCTTCCCCACGGTGGGCGATCTTGGGGATTTTTTTAGCGGCAATCGTCTTCAGCCAGTTTCCCCTTCTTTTTCCTCCATCTGGTAACTTTTCTTTGTGTGCTTTTAGAGACCCGCCGCTGCGCACGCACTGCGGAAACGTTTGGTCCAATCCCCACCGCCCGTGGGCTCTTCTGGCTCGGACCTGCTTTTGAGTTGATTTTCATTTTCGTCGATCCTTCCAGTGCTCGAGCCTTTTCCCTTTTGTGGCCTAACCGCTTCGGGTCCTCAACTCGACTCTTCCTGATCCTGGCAAGGTCCTTGGGTCATGTTGTTGATTTGGACTTCTACCTCATGGTCATTTTTTGGAGATCGCGTTGGGCCGTCCGGTAACACGTTCACGGATCCGCCCACATGCGTTCTTGTCCTTCCGTTGGCCGTTTCTTATGATACCCTCCAGTTGTTGTTTTTTGTCCAGATCTAACGTCCCCGTAATGGCTCCCCCCCTATCAGGGGGGTTGGCATCTTGCGTTTTTTCTTTCCAGGTTTACTCCGGTTTGCTTTTTTGAGGAAAGTGGTTCGGTCGCAGAGCTCCCCCCTACCAACATCAACCACCAGCTTCTGGAGCACGATAGTGTTCTGAGAGTGGGGAGACGGTGGCGTGGAGGGTGTCTCTTCCGTGACGGAAAACGGTTCTCCCTTCCAGGTCGAACGTGGCCAGTGGTCCGAGGCTGGTGCACAACCACGGACTTTTCAGATAGCTAGGCCCCCCACACCCCCCCCCCCCCCCCCCTCACACACGGTTTTTGGCCCGTTACGGGTACTTGACCGTTTTATTCAAGTCGTTTTTCCGCGATTTTGCGGCCTGAAAATGCACAACCTCCCACGAATGATTCCCCAACGCGGCCCCCACGACTATTGCTTCTGGAAGGACGACACTGGAGACGCTTCCCCCCCACATCCTCCCCTTTTTAGCGCACCCTTCACAGATGTCCTCTCTAGTGCCCCCTGCTCGTCAAATCTCTCAAGTCACTCATAATGTCTACTCCTTCTTTGCACCCAGATGATTTGGTTATGTAACCTTTCCCCCCACGTGCGTCCCCCCTCCTTACGGTTGCTATGTTCCTTTTCTTCGTTTTTCCCTACCCAAGCCGGATTCGTCACAACGTGCCGCCGACCCCCCCCCTTGTTCTCACCGTTGCCCAAGCGTGCCAAGCCATGCCGGTCTCACCGCTTTTCTTTTCCCCAGATGAATTCCTAGTTTTCTTTCCTTCTTTTTTTCGCGCTGTGCACGCCCCGCACAGCGACACGGTATAGATCCTGCTTCCACCCTCCTTCTTCTCCGATGCAGATCTTATGCTCAAAGCATTCGTTTTTCTACCCTAGCTCTTCCTCAGGAGCGAAGCCTTTCCAAACTAGCAGTTTTTTTCAAAAGCGAAGCATTTCTTCTCGAGACACCTTTGAGGTTAAGCACCAGACCTTAAACGACGCGCGTCGCGACGGTGGGGAAGCGGCGTCTTGGCGGTGTCGCTCAATCCGGAGTTATGGCCACCTGTATAACGATTCCCACCCCCTGAGACCCCTATCCTGATTTAATCGCACAGTCTCATTTTTTCGAAACCGGAAGTTTGCCTGTAGAAGTACCCCCGTTAAGTCCTCACGATGTTATTAATCCTCCGATGTAGAAGATAGATCCGGCACCGTAAAGTCCAGGCCCTGGTGTTACTTCTCCTTTTACGTCTCTTCCGGAAACTCGTCATCGCTCCGAGGCTTCGTTAGCGTGCTCCGATACCGGTAGAAGGGTCAACGGGCCCGAAGAGGCTGCCAAACTTTTCCCTTTTTTAACCCCCTTTCAAGTTCCCTTCTTGCGGCGGCCCCTTCATTTCGTCCGTACAAAGCCGGTTTGGGTCTGTTCCCCCCCCGCCCTCTCTCATGAGGTTTGGTTTTAGTTGGACCCTTTGATCGGTTATCCACCCTCCTAGGAAGCAGATCTTCATCAGAGTTCAGAAGTTCTAGGACCGCACGAGCAGACCCAAAGTACGTTTTATCCCCTGGCTGGCTTTTTATCAGAAGGGGCTCGGCCTCCCTCCTCGTTAGTCCGAAAACCTTTTTTTTCTTCAAGAGAGTCTGAACGTTCACTGGAGGAAATTGGTCACATATATTTTTCCCTTCCTTACTCAGTTGATTGTTGGGATTTGCCTCCTTAGCGTCCTTTGAAAACCATGAAAGTGAGATGCCCTGATTGGATTCTAAGATGGATTTTTCTACGCCTTCTCTCGGAGAGTCATCCCTAGCTTCTGGTGCCGTCCGTACTGTGAGGATAGTCTTGATGGCTTGTTGAACGGGTATAATGTGCAGATTTTTTTCTTATTAGCTTTTCCGATCCAGATCGGGATGAGATATTTCACGAAAAAAGAACTTCCAGCCTTTATTCAGCCAAAAAGCGTTTAAGGAAGAAGACGCCCCGTGGCCTCGATGAGACGAACTGCATGTCTCGGTCTTGATCTGTTTTTCTTTCCAGCCGATTCTCCCTTGACCCCCCCATGCTCAGAACGTGGTTTTTCCCCTATCTGCATTAGAACGCCCCTTTCCGCGTTCTTCGGCTTCGTGGTGGGGGCAGGTGCGCAGAGGCTAGATTGTGACCCCCCCTCGGAATCCCTGACAGTGAACACGGTTCCCTTACTAGATATTCCCCAGAAAACATCGTTAGCCTTGGGGCGGTGTGCATCAGTTCAGTAAGATCTGTGCCCAGCCCGGTCTGACGAAAACGATCGGTGTGAGTGTTTTTTCCGCGGTACCGCTCTTGCTGGCGAGTCTTTATGTTTTACGTTGTGCGAAGAGAGTGCTTCTTTGGCCCAGTCCCCCCCTTGTAATCTTTTCACACCCCTACGAAAGCCTGTAATACAAAGCTCCCTCGCCTGTTAGAGTTCTTCGATAGACATCCACTTTGGTCCCCTCCCCCCTCCGCTGGCCCCTCATGTTTGCTCCCCCTTTGCATAGCGCTGAAGCTCAGGTTCTTGGTATGGGGATCTACGGCGATCTCATGGCCTTTTTCCTCCTCAATCTCTCTTTAAAGGATGCCGATTTCTAGTAAGATGTTGGGAGGAAGGTCATTTGCACGGAATGACAAGGAGTTCCTTCCCAGCCGTCCTACTTTTCCATCGACAAAAGGAAGGGGTCAGAAGAGGTTCGGCGTCTCAAAAAAGGTGAGAAAAAAGGCCCTGGGGTAGGTTCGTGAGGAACGGAGGTTATAAGGACCAATTAAAAGCAGCTCCGAGGCGTGATAGACGCCCGTTTTTCTTCACCAGAGAAATCTAAGGTGACGATATAATTAGGACATAGATAGCCTTTCTGCAATGTGACTTCTCTTAGATTTTTCCCGCCTCACAAGCAGAGTTTGCCAACTTTTTCTGGCCGGAGATTGATCCATTCTTTCTCTTGTGATGCTCGGAAGTCCCCGAGGTATTCACACAGTAATGCCCCAGCGCCCCTTCTTTGAGTCAGAGGTAAGGTTGTCTTAATGTGTTGCTGTTTTTAAGCCCTACCAGACCTGCGGGCCCCCCCCCTCCCTTTGACTTGACTGAGGTCCCAATCTTACAGACCTGGCTCCATCTTCGGCTCGGGTACATGCCCTCAAGGCTTCCTAAGCTCCCTTTCGATTACTTCCCTCGGCCGCAGCGGGCCCCGTTGGCCCTGCCCCTGGGCCCGCCAACGCACCTCGAGCACCCCTTCTTCCCCCTATCCTTTTTCAAAGGGAGACCCCTGCGCGGGTAAGTTGTTTTCTTGTGTCGGCCACTTGAGATACAACCCCCCCCCCCCCCCCCCCCCCCCCCCCCCCGGATCCCCCTTCGTTTTTTCTGTTTGAGAATTTTTGGATTTTTCCCTTTTAAAGATCCACACCTTCCCCGGTGAGGTTGTCTGCCATTGACTTTGTAGCTTTTTAATAATAATCCCTTTTGGTTTGAGGAGAGATCGACCCCTTCCCCCGTAATTGGAGCCCAATCCTCTCCCTTTTGGTCATTTTTTTCCTCAGCACCCCGTTCCAAAACGGCCCGATTTTTACAATTTCCCCCGAGAATGACCTCAGGGGGGCGGTCGGCCACCTTGACACCCCTCACCCAACAATTTCCCTGCATGGCGACCTTGCTCAGGGTTCGCGATTTTTTTTCGGCAGATGTTGGTTTTTTCGGATCTTTTTTTGGACCCCCCTTTTTTTTACCGAGGAATCATGGACGTACCTTCAACGGGCAATTTCGGACAACTCGACGCGGGAAGAGCCATCGATTTTGCCACTCCGAAGGGGGACTCATTTTCTTGGCCCCTCCCTTTTTGTCTCGTGATGCTGAAAGACCCCTCACCCCTTTATGAAGAAACTTTATGACCCCCCGATCTGGTCACAGCAATGGATGAGACCTGCGCCCTTTCCCACTGTCCTCCCCGGTCGAGCAACTGTAAACGTGTCAAGAATTTTTACGTCTTATTTGTCCTTCCCTCTCATTGCCTCATTTCAGAGGGATACGTTCCAAGTTGATCGCCGCTCCCTTCTTCTTGCTCTTGTCCGTTTGTCCCCTCCGGCTATCCTCCCCCCTTGTCGCTGCCGTGACTTTTTTTTCGAGACAGTTTTCGGGGGACCTGACCAACTTCCGTTTCGTCCCGAACTTCTTTTTTGACCCCCGTTGTTGGGCTCCCCTTGGTAGAAGACGTTGCCGCACTCGTCAGTCTTCACCTGTTTCGGATGTTAAAGTCCTCCTGTGTATTTCTTTCTTCTCTGGTTTTTCCGAGACAAAGTTTAAGAAAGCATCCCTCCTTCATGTTAAAAACCGCCTACGAGGCTTTTTCTTCTTCAGTTTTCCCGATTTCCCCAGTCGCTGTCTCCGCGCTCCAGACTGTCGACGTCTTGGGCACAGGGCAAGATTTCTGGCCCTCCGCAGCCGTTCCGGAACCTCCAAGGGGATCCCGAGTGCAAGAACCGGAAATATGACGAGCTTCTGGTCGAGGACCACGCTCGTTCGGATTGCAGGTTTTTCGCCCTCCCCCAGTCGCGGGCAAACCTATCACGAGCTGCCCGTGCCCCACTTTATTTCAACCTTTTTATATAGGACCAGCTACTTCTCGGACTCCATCAACACCAATCTGTAGAATTACAGCCTCACTGGCGCGGGAATCGAGGATGACCCGTCCTCAAGACATCAGATTGCTTCCCTTCAGAAGAGAGTGTCAATTCCCTTGCGAGAAGATAGGTGTTTTTAAAAGTCCCTGTTCCCTTCCCCCCCGTAGGTGCAAGGAACCCCTGAGAGAAGCCTTAGGGAGACAGCTGCAGATAGACCCCCCTAGCTCTTTCATAAGACCCGACGAGAAGGCACCAAATCTCCTCCACGTCCCCGCGTTCCATTAGCAGGGTCGGCGTGCCACTTGCGCGTCAGGCCTTCCCCGACTTCCGGCCCCCACGTACTTTGGGCGTTTTTTTGAGTTACAGAGATAGACCCTCAAAGACCTTGACCTCTTTAAGCACAGGAGTAGAAGCGACATCATGCCTCCGAGTTACCTGAAGTTTTCAGCAAGAAGAAATAAGGGAGGACTTCGACTTTAGGAACTTTTTCGAAAGACATTCGGCTAACCCATATGATGGATCCACAAAAGGTCTCGGCGATCAAGTCTGTATCCTCCTATATATTTTTAATTAAGTGTTTTTTGTTTAGAGAGACTTTTTTTCCTAGGTCCCACACTTCCCCCCAGTGAATTCCTCTGAGGTGATAATATTTATTTAGCCCTCCCTAGAATTCTTTTTTGGTGGGGGGTCTGTGTTGATCGCCCTTTTTTCCCCCAAGGGCTGTTTTCCCGCTTTCTTGCTTTAGGCTTGAGGATCGGGGGACGGAGAAAAGGAACTCTGGTCGGGGATTAAGATTCAAACGAGTCTTTAGTCGCGGAGAGATACTCCCTTTGAAAAAAAGAGACGTAGCTTTTTGTGTGTCCCCCTGACCCCGGATTGTTGACTCCGACGTGTTCACGTCTCTGACGTGTCACCATCCCTTGACGGTTAGTGAGTCAGTTGGTCTCTTTTCGGGTCTCCTTCTCTGGCCAAGAGTCTCGCGAACGTACGCCCTAAAGGCCTTTCCTCTCCGGCTCGTTCTTCCTGTTCCCGACGGCCCGGCCGTGAACAAACTCGTCGGAATCTCTTTCGGTACTCGCGCACTCCCGAGCTCGGTGATCCCCTGTAAAGAAGATCGGTTCCTCCTCCGTCTTAACTGGGGGTCTTCGACATTTTCGGTGGTTGCTGTAAGTCCGTATAAGCGAGCTTGCCGGGGTCTTTTTTCTTTTGAGCGGTGCTGAGAAAGATCGTTTTTCTAGGACATGTTGGACCTTCCCCCCCGAATTTAATGACTCCAGCTCTCTCTGTAAAAGAATCGCCGAATGTTAGTTCCCTGGTTCTTGTCCCCTTTCCCCTAAACTGTTCCTCGCTCTTGCTCTTTTCTTGGTATGTTTGCTAAGTATTGGGTATGGACTACCCGTCCTGCTTTCTGCAGGCCCCTGTTCCCCGCGTGCTGTTGAAAAGGCTGTGCCGATTGCTGCGTCCAGCTGTCGAGGCCTTTCCTTTGCATGAGAAATTATCCTCCCCCGACCCAGGTTCGTCCTGTAACCTCAACAGACGGGGAGTTACGATTGCTGAGGCCCCGCATTCGACACTTGGGGGTTCTTAACGGGCGGACACTTTTTTCGTGACGAGATCTTGGCGTTGCGGCAATGGCCGTACTCTGAGCCGTAGGCTGATTAGCGCCGTTGGTGCATTTCCATAACTCGCTTCTCCCGGTATCCCAGACTTGCTCGTTGACTGGAGCACGAGCCGGGAAAGCAGCCTTTTTTCACACGGTTTTCTCCTTCCGCGGACCCTTTTAGAATGTTGGTGTAGCAGAATTCTTTTCTCAAGTCCCTTCCCTGTGGTCGCCTTCTTGTAGATAATCGTTCTGTTGTATTTAACCTCTCCCTAGCCGCTTTTTTCACGACCTTCTCTTAACGGGTCAGGTACCTTCTTTTTTCCCGTTTGAGACAATCTGCGGATGGCTCGGAACTCTGTTTTTTGTGCAAGCTTTTTTTCCTTCCACTTGTCCCCTTAACAGGTTTCCCGAGCCGCGGAACCTTTGGCACTGACCGCTTCCCGGCCCCTCAACTCGTTCTCTGAGACCCCCCTTCTCGGCCCCCGTCCAGCGGTGCTTTTGGTGAATGGTGTCTTCCAGCGGCTCCCCCTTCTTCCACGTTGGCTCTCGCGTTGGCGTTTCCGTTCACGATCGCCTTCGGTGAGGTTTTCC
>Ga0179593_1481654_pt1 | contig 15562 bp, 19 predicted proteins | sample CZODoug2_1_08_16_FD_185931 | JGI IMG/M metagenome (GOLD analysis project Ga0179593, IMG submission 185931) | Vadose zone soil fungal communities from Angelo Coast Range Reserve, California, USA - CZODoug2_1_08_16fungal (PacBio error correction) | ecosystem: Environmental > Terrestrial > Soil >... | reverse complement strand
GTGAGGGGGCTTTTCGATTAGGGTTTCTTCCGGTTAATTAGTCCCCCCTTCCTTTACCGGTACTGAACCCCCAACAATACCGATCCTTTTTTTTCCTTGGAGGTTACCGTTGGCCATTGTGTATGTATTTTTTTTATTCCCCTTTTCCAACCCATTCAACTTTTTTTCCCCCCCCAGACCTTTGGCGGCCCTTTTTGGTCGTCCCTGCCGCAGTCTCGAACTATACCCCCCCCTTTACGCGTGTGACCTTTTTTTTTTTCCCGTTTGTGTTTCGTCCTCCCCTGGACGGGTCTTCCCCCTGCTTTCACCACCATTCCACGGCCCCCCCCCCCTCCTTCCAAGATTCTCTTCCCCCCACCAATTCCCGTTCTTAATCCTTTCCTGAGCCCTGTTTGTATCCCCCCTCCCTGTCAATTGAGTAGGAACCTTTTTATTTTCACCTGTGAGGGCCCTCTTTTGGGCTCGCACTGTCCCCAGCCTTTTTTTTCGTTTCCCCCCCTGGCCCTACTGGGGTTCTCGAAAATTTTCATTTTTTTTAGTTTTTCCCCCCGATGGTTGTGGAACCCCCCTTCCTTTTCTGCTGCGTTTTTTCCTTTTTACTACCCGGCGATTCCCGGATTATCCGTCCTGCATTTACCGGCGTGCGTTTCTCCCACCCCAAATTTGGGAACGACTTCCTACTGTTGCTTGGACCTTTTACCCCCGCTGCAGTTTAGACTGAACTTTTTTTTTTTTTTTCTTTTTCCCCCAACCCCCGGTCTTTTGAATACCGGATCTTTTTTCCTCTCTTCGCTTGCCCCCTTTTCCCCCTACAAAGGCTTTGTCTGACACCCCTTTCCGTCACTCTCCCCTTGCGTTATTTTTTTTTTTTCTTTTTTTTCCCCCTAATCCACCTACCCCTTGTTTTGAAGGCGATGACTCCCCCCCCCCCCCCCTTGTTCACACTTGTTGGTTAACCCCCCCGATATACTCTCCCATTTTCTCCCTTTTCGCGGTAACCCCCTTCCCTTGTTGTTTTGTTTAACTGGTCAGCCCCCACCTTTCTTTTGTTTTTTGCTTGTGCACCTGACCCCCTCTTTCGAAATTCGGGACCCCCCAGTATAGAGCCTCAGAGTTTTGAGACTTTTTCGCCCCATTTCCAATCCCCAAAGTTGTAAACTTTACCTCCCGCTACCTCCCCTCTTGCCCTTTTCGCCATTATTTTCAGCACGTACCTTTTGTTATTCAGGTTTCTTTGTCGGCCTTCTTATCGAGCTTTTCCCCCACACGGATCGCGTATAGGTCCTTTTTGAGAGCTCCACGCTTTTTCCCCACAGGGGCCCCCTTATTTCTGGCGCAACGCTTGGCTTATTTTTCCCTGGTGCAACTTCTTGGTCAGCCGAGACCAATGATTCTTCTTGCCATTTCAGGTTCACCCTTTTCCTTGTGTTTTCCCCTTCCTTTGGTATATTAAAAAGCTTCCTCTTCATTTGGATTTTTGCAACCAACGGTTGTTTTCCGCCCCAGGTTCTGTTCCCTGGGAGTCCCCCCCCCTTTTTCCTTGGGTGGGGTTTGACTCCCCCCCCCCCCCGGACTTCTTCCGTTTCCGTGTTTGCTTGTAGTCCGGCGACCGACTGTTTAAGATCCTCACTCCCCCTTTCGTCCACCTTTATTTTCCTCTGTTTTCTTCCCCCCCGTGCTTTTCTTTTGGAACGTTTTTTTTTTTTTTTTTTTTGACGCACCTATCTTTAATTTTGGCTGGGCCGCATTTTTTTTTAAACGAGCTGTTTTCGTGTCCGTAGCCCCTGAATTTTTTGCACAACACCCCCCCCCCCCTTTTTAATCTCCGGGGTAGTGACACCCCCCCCCCCTTTCTTCGTGTATCCCTCTTCCCCCCGTTACTTTCCTACGTTGCGTGGAAATGGTTTTGTTTATCCAGCCTGCATGCTCACCCCCCTTGTGAGTTGAATCCTTTCCCCCTCCACTAGGAGATAGTCTCCACCCGTTTTGGGTTGTTTTTTTTTTTTTTTTTTGAGATTTTTTGAGATTTAATTTCTTTGAGGAAGCCCGGCTCCCCTTTAGCCCCGTGTGTTTCTGCTTTTGCTTGGCGTTTCTCCCCCAACCAACCTGTCTTCGTCCCTTCTTTATTCCGTTCCTCCTCGGCAGGGGACACGCGTTTCTGTCGCGTCCTTTTATTTGAGTGGCCCCGTGTAGACTTCCCCATTTTGTGTGTTTTTTTTTTTGGTCAAACCCAAAAGGTCCAGGGGTTTTCATCTTTCGGCACTTTGTTTGATTTAGTCACCTTTGGGCCTTTTCCCCCCCCCTGATCTTTTTTAAACCCAGTCCTTTTTTTACTTCGTATTTTCCTCACATGGTGGTACCCCCGCCGTTTTCCTCTTGCCCCCACTTAACCCTCCTCTTTTTCTTCCTCTACCTGAATTTGTTTGGCTACCATCCCACCATAATAGACCCAGCACTATATCCCTTGCTTTCATCTTTCACCAGAGGCTGTCGTCTTCTCTTCCCCATGATAACGCCTCCCCCCCCTGGGCAAAAATAGCCCCACAACCGTTTGTTGCGAAAACCCCATTGCAATTTTCTTTTTTTCCCTGTATTTTTTCTTTTATCTTCCACACCCCCCTTTTTTTTTGACTCACTTACCACACTTTTCCATTTTGCCTTGGCCCCCTGGTTGATTGCATCCGGCCTTGATTTTCCTTTTAGTTTTGAAGCCAGATTTTTGAACCCCCCCCCTTCTTTTCAGGCCCGGCCCGGGGACTTTTCCTCGACTCGGATACCTAGTTTCTGGGGTCCTGTGTCGTTAGAAATCCCCTCTTCGTTTCCGGGATGCCGCGTTTTTTTTCTTTTTTTTTGCATTCTTCTGCGTTTTTTGGAAACCCTCCCCCCCCCTTGACCTTGTATGTCCCCTATCCTTTACGTTTTTCCCCCTCCGTATTTTTCTGGCATTTTAGTCCTTACATTTTTTTTGTTATTGATTTTTGTTTGCTGTCTTTTAAGTTCTTCCTTTCCCTCCGGTGGGCTTTTGATATTGTTTTGTACCAGTCCACAAGTATAATTTTCTGCGAGTTCCCATCAGCCTTGTTCCCCCCCCCAATGGGGATGCAAATTCCCCCCCGTGGTTGAACACCCCTTTGGTTTTAGGGTTCCGCTTGTCCCACTTTTTTTCTGTCTAGACTTTTCCAAAACCTTTCCCCCCGGGGTCTTATTCCTCGCCTTCGGACATTCTGCCCCCCATTCCCCTCAAATTTCCCGCCCCGACGTCGTCTTGGTCCTGTCTTCCCCCCCCTTTTTTTCCCCTTGCCGGCCCTTCCCAGCTTCGAACTCATAATGATGTCCCCACGCTATACCCCCGTTTTCAATCTTTTGTTCCAACTCCCCCATGGAGTCCTCCCCCTCTGTTTTTTGCATACCAATATTATCCTTTTCAGTTCCACTTTTTTCTCCCCTGGAAAGTCAGTTTCCCATTTGCAACCGTTACCCCATATCCCATTGCTCCGTCGTAGTAGGTATAAAAGAAGCCTCCCCCCCTGAGGGCCCACACCTTTCTTTTGCCTCCGCCCATTCAATTTTTCCTTCTTGTTGATCCTTAGCGGGTGCCTTTTACCCCCCTAGTCCCACTTTCCCCCCTTTCCATGGGAATTTTCGGTTGAAACCTGTTCTTCGATGAATACCTCCCTTTAGTGTGCTTCGTCCCCGTCACGCTTTTCTCTTTTTTTTCCTGGTCAGCTTTTTATCTTTTCCGATTGGCAGTTTTCTTCTTTTTCAATTCCCGGCCAAAAAAAACTCGGTGTTCTCTCCCAAAACTTCTTTACAGGTTCCCCCCCCTCCTTCCTGGCCTCGAGACACTTTTTTTTTTTTTTTTCGAGAGAAAATCCTTCCCTCCAACTATGTCTTTCGATTTCGGCGTTTTTCCCGTCGTTTCACATCCCTGGTCGCCTTGGGCTTTCCCCGCCCCCCCCCTTAGTGCTTAGGTAACCCGAGGTCCTTAGGCACCCTGATCACACGTCTCGTCCCATCCCCTCTGCTATGTGTGTTTTTTTTTTTACCCCCCACACCGTTTGCTTGCCCTCCCACACGTAAGACATCATTCCAAATGTTTGTTTTTTCTTCCTGCCCCTCTATGTACCCCCCCCCTGGCACCCCGGGTATTTTACACCCCCTTTTTGACCCCCCGCGTTAACTCCCGGTTTTTACGTGTGGGCTTTCAGGTCTAGCGTCCCGTTCAACCCCATAGGCGTTGCCACCCACACCTTTTCGTTTTGCTGTCCCGAACATAGTCCCTTTTTTCGAGCCTTGTGACCACTAAACTCCCCCCTTTTTTGTGCCCCGGATGTTAAGATTGTGCTGGCCCCCCCCTGCATTCATTTTACTAAATTACATCACCCCGTTTAAAAAATTTACGTGCTCCCTTGTCTGCTTAGTCCATTTTTTTAATTTTTTCTAGTATTCAAAACCCTATCAATAGGGACGACCTGAAATCCTTCCATGTAACCGGGGAATCTCCAAACTCGATTGCCCTTTTTGCTACTCATCCTTTTACCAGCGCTTCAGCAAGTTTTCTTCTGCCGCCAAATGTTCCGGTCTGGCCTTGGTTTGCCAGCGTTTTTTATAGACCTTTCCATCTTTTTGAGGTAGGCGTCCCTTGCTTTCCACCGTAATAGCATTTCCCCCCGTTCTGCTACCACGCCCCTGTTTTTCGCTTCTTCCTTCGGTGGAATTATAGTGGAAGGCGGGCCCTGCCCTCCCGCTTCACCCCTACTTTTTTGTTAAAATCGTTCCCTCGCGCCTTGTAACTCTGGGCATGAGTCAGGGAGTTTATTGGGTTCCTGTTTTTTTGCTTTGATCCCCCCTGGGTCCTGTGATTCTTTGAGTTTTCGTCTCGAGTGCCCTTTGCTTTTTTATACTCGCTAGGGAAAGAACCAGATACCCCTTTCATTGTTCAAAATTCCCTTTCGGACCTCCCCCCCCCCCCCTCCACTTTTCTTGAACCTTTTCCTATGCAGTTCCCTTTTCCCCACCCCGGATTCTCACAATAGTTTTAAAATCAGTTCCCCAGTTTTGTCACCTTTCCTTTTCCACAGGGTCGTCCCCACACTGCCCAAGCCTTTTCCTGAGATTTTTTTTTTTTTTTCTGATTCCCCCTATATCTTCCCCCTTCCCCTCTACAGGTTTCTGTTACGAGAGTAATAGGACTTTGTCCCCCCGGCTTAACAGGTTTTTGATTTTGCATAGTTTTAAGTTCTTTTTTTCCTACATGGTGACCACACGTTTTGGGTCAGTCCACGTTTAAAACTCTGACGAGAATGGACAGCCTTCTGGTTGCAGCTCCTTTTTTACTTTGTGTGCTGGCCTCTCTCCAGCTTTGAAAACCACCTTCCTGGTCTCTTTAAGATCGGCTACCCTCAGGTGTGTCTTCTTAACCTGTAAGCCCCCGGTCGCTCTGTTGATATCGCCGAGGGCCAAAATAACCTATCCCCGGACATTTTCTCTTACCCCTAGTGAGTCTCTCACTTCTTTTCTCCTCAGATTTACATGGTATTTGTTAAGCCTTCATGACGTGGGATCTCCGGATGAGGAATTATGGTCACATCCACTCCATAGACTATTGTATAGTTTTCTTTTATCCCCCCCCTTTTGGAGCCCTTTTTCCCCCCTAAAGTTGGAATACGGAGGGTTTCTAACAATTTACAAGAGGCTGGCGGGCCTCCTCCCCCTTGTCCACCCTTTGGCAACCCTTCTTCCCCAAATTAAAGCATTCTCTCCCTATTGCTCCCCATTTGGGTCGTTTCACGGTTTGGTGAGGTCGACACCTTGTCCCTTCATCTACCTTTTCCTGGGCCTTGACGCTGCCCCGGTCTATCTCTTTTTTTTTCTCTTAAATCCCCAACCAACTAAGCGACGCCCCTCCCCTTTTCTCTGGTGATTTTCCTCTAGCGTTCCATTGCATTTATCCCCCCTTTGAAATCGCGGCCTCCGCTTCCCGTTCTGTTCACCCCAAAATGTCTGTTAGTTTGTTTTTCATGTCTAACTGGACAGACAATTCCCCTCTTGAGAACCCCAACCCCCACAGTTAGTGTTTCTTTCTCCGTATTTTGTTTGACCCACCCTAGATTGAAGCTGTCTTTTAGGTGGCTGGCTTCCCCCCCGCTTGGGGGAGTGAAAGTCAATAGGTGGTCTTTTGTTCATTTCTGCCCCTGAAGGTTTTGGTAGGATGCACACAACAACACTGGGTGCTCTTTGGGCGTGTTTCCAGGTTCGTTGCATCTGGGATTTTTTGCCAGGCCTTTTCTTCTGATCGGGTCTTTCCAGTTCCTCTGTCCCTTTAAGGAAAGAACGGTCCCCCCTACCAAATTGTGGTTGGGGACGTGCAATTTTATTCCACACCTGTTTTAATCATAATGTCAAAACACGGACAAAAGCCAGACTGTTTTGCTGGCTTTCGACCCAGAACTCCTTCCCCCCTCCCATTTTTCGAGGGTCTCTTCAAAAGATTTTTTTTTTTTTCTACTTTTAGTGCTCCCAACGTGGCCTTTTTTTCACATTTTACCCTCCCTCCATCTAACTTCTACGGTTGACCCGGCTCCCCCCCCTTGCGGTGCCATGTGACCCGGTTTTCCTGCTTCAAACCCCGACCCTTCCCTTCTTTGCATCTGCAGTCTCCCCCGTTTCTTCGGAGCTTTTACTCCCCCCCCTGTAATCATGTTCGGCTGTCATTTTTCCTGCATCCTCTTAAAATTTTCCGGTCCCTTCTTACACATCAGGTTTTCCCCCCCCACTTTTTTCTTGCTTCGTGGAGAAGTCCTGCTTCCCTTCTCTTGACGTTTCTACCCTTTTTCCTTTACCCCCTTTTTCCCCTCCCGTTTTTGAAAGTGTTCTTTGACACTGATACTTGGTTTTCCCTTCGTGAGCCCCTTGACGTTGGGGACCCACCTTTGAGTGGCCACCAAACAGCCTTATGAATACCCTTCCCTTCCTGTCCCTTTTTCCCGCTAATCAAAAAAACCACACCTTTTTCCCCCCTTGCCCCAACTTCTCATTGAGTGAACAGTTTTCTTGATTTACTGTTTTCTTTTTCTTAAATGGGTATCCTTCCCTTCCTCTGGACTCACACGTTCCCCCCCCCCAGTTTGGGTCCCCCCCTGTCTTTTCCTCAGCATTTCCCACTTTTTCCATTGCTTTTTGTTTTTTTTTTTTCCTGGCCGTTCCCTCTTAACCCTTTTTTTGGTCCTGCTCTTTTTCCTACCCACCCGCTTTCCGGACCCCTACGGGTACCAAACTACTTTTTCCCTCCCCCCCTCCTTTTTATGGCACGGTCAATCCGTCCCCACCTTCATAAAAAATCTTCCCTCCCCGTCCCTTTCCCCCCGCTTTGACCAAAATGTTCATCGGGGAAGGACTCTTTTTCGGGTTTTTCTTCCTATCTGCCCTCGGACTTTTTTTTATGATGCTTTTTTATATTTTTTGCGGACTTAGTCCCCCTTTCTTCACAACTATTTCTCTTCTTGGGCCTATTACCTTTTTTCGTTGCCCTGGTTGGCCCATCTTTTTTCCCTTCTCTCAAGACCGGCCCCTGATCCTCTTTTTTTCCATTTTCCCACCCCTTCAAACCCTTCCCCTTTTTTTTTTACTTTTTGGTTTTTCGCCAAGTCTCTTTTTCCTTTTTACCATCTTTCCTTGCTTCCCCACTTTTGTTGAGTAGTATGGGCCCACTGGGTTTGGAGTCGGTAGCGGGGGCTTTGGAACCCCTCTGGATTGTTGACCGCCTCCGGCGGGTCCTTTGGTTCTATGGAAGATTTCCTCCCTTGCACTTTTACTCTCCCCCCTTTTCCTGTCTTTTTGATTCTTCCGTTGCTATCCCCTCACGATTCTTTGTGCGCACCCTCTCCTTTAACCTTTCCACGAACTTTTCGGAAAAGAACGTGACGCCCCAACCCGAGGGCTTCTTTTTTGTTTCCAACCCCCAACCCTGTTTATTACTAGTTTTTCCCACCTTTTTGCCTCTTTTTTCTACTCGAGATTTTTACTGTAAAGTCCTTTTTCCCTTGGGGTGTATTCTCCATTTTTCCATCCCCCCCTTTGTGTCTAGTTGTGTCCCCTTTACGTCCCTACATATACTATGCCTCCCTTTCCGTCCTTCGTTGTTTTTTGTTTCTTTTCGTCTCCTGTTTTGGTGTGGGGTCCTTTTTTTTTTTTTTCACTCTTTCCCCACCACCTTTGTCATTTGGGCTGGAAAGTCTTTTCCCCCCCCACCTTTTTTTTCCTTAGTAGTTTTCGTTCTGAGTCACTCAGGTTTCGTTCACCCCTTACCGTCTCATTTCGTCCCGGTGGGGTTTGCAACACCTTTTTTCTTTCTTTTTGTCCCCCCATTTATTTTTCGAGGAGTTTCACCTCTTTTATTTTTCTCACCCCCCAGGACTCTTCTTTCGCTTACCCAACAGGTGGTCCCCTCCGTTTCTTCCCTTAAGTCGAACTTCCTAAAAGTTTGTCCTTCTGATCTTCACTTTTGGGGGGGGGGGTTTTTGGGCTTTCCTTCCTTATCTGGTTTCCCCCCTTTAGGTTTTTTTTTTTTCTCCGTCCAAGTTTTTCCCCTTACTTTCCCCCTAACCTGATAACAAAGTGTTTTTCAAAACTTTCTTCATTTTTTTTGTCGGAGCTTTTTATTCTTACCAAAAGGAATGGAATGCTGACAAAACTTTTTTTTGTCCCCCGTTTTTCAATTGGTATATTTATAATGAAGGGATTTTTCTTTTATTACCAGAACTCTTTTTCCAAGGGCTCCCTCCTGTGTATTTTTTCGCCCCCGATCCCTTTTCCCTTGTTTTGTTTACATCTTGTTAGATCAGACTTTTCGTTGCTAACCTCTTTATTTTTCGCCGATACTTAGGTAGCTCCCCCCACTAATAAGTCCTTCTCCCCTATGATTCTTTTTTTTTTCCATCGTAGAGGGTGCTTTTGTTTTTTCTCTTTACTTTTTTTTTGTGGGTTTATCCTTAGCACATATACTTTGGTAACCTCCTAAGGTTTCGACTTATTTTTGTTCCCCATATCCTTCACCCATTTTTGGGTCGACCCTTGTTAAAACCCTGTTAACCCGAATTTAGACCGATCTTTTCTCCCCATTCTTTTTGATTCTCTCTCTTCCCAAAAAATTTTCTCCCTGTACGTTCCTAACTTCACTTAGACCTCTCTCCCAAATTGTACCTTCCAATAAGTCCTACATTTTTTCATTCTACTTAGCTCACTGAGTCCCAATTTTTGGCCGTGCCCCCCCTTTATTTTTCTCGTGTTTTTTTGCCTCAAGCCCTCTTCCCCGTTTTCCCTTTTAAAGCCCTTTGCCCCCCAAAGTTTTATGGCCTCGTCCTGTTCCGTTAACAACACTTTTTCCCCCCACCCTTTTTTTTCTCATGTTCTTTTCCCCCCCTTTCCCGCCGCCGCCTTCTTCAAATCTTGTTGTTTTCCCCCTTTTTTAAGTAAATAAGGATTCTTTAGGGATCCACACGCCTCTGTTCTGTGCAAAACCTAGGGGTGGGTCCCTTCCCCTCCCTTCCAAAAATTTTTTTTTTCCCCCTTCGTGTATCCTCTTTTTTGCTTTTGCCCGTGGCCCGGCTGCTTTGACCCTTTGTCTGCGTCCGTCGCCCGATTTTTTTTAGGGACCTTGCTGCCTTCCTTTTTCCCCTTTTTTTTCTTTTTTTTCTTTTCTGCTAAAAGTGGGTTGCCCCCAGCGTTCTTTTTTTTCTTGGTTCTTTCAGGGTCTTTTTCTTTGCTTCAGCACCGGGACCAACCGCGTTTTTTCTTTAGTGCTGGTCTTTTATGATAGAACACAACCGTTCCCAAATTTCTACTTTGAATCCACTTTCCTTTTCCTGACTTCTGTCAAGCCTCGGTCTACACAATTCTCGTTCCTTTTTTCTTTTCTGTTTTTTTGTGGAACCCCCTTTCCCCAGAACCCATCAATGTGTTCCGCCTTGTCGGGGCCCCCGCCAGCCCGCCCCCCCTCTTAATTTGGCTTATGTGACACGTGAAAGGCGACAATGAGTGGTTTCGTTCTCAAAAAGGTAAAACAGGTCGCCCCCTATATCATGCCCATACGCGCGCTTTCGACCCCCCCCACACGCTTTTCCCCCGCCCAACCAGCCAGAGATGTACACCCGCCGCAGCAAAACCCCCCTTTGGGGGTTTGGTTCCCAGTCCCGTTCTTCCACCACTAACACAATGGCTATAACATCTCTAGAAGACGTGTCACCACATGGCGCAAACAATTTGAATTCCACACGAGCAAGGCTGGGGGTCCCCCAAGGCACCCCGATCAACGATCGCGCCCTGTTCCGTCCCTCCTCAACCCCATGACCCCACCCCCCATTAACCCCCGGACCTGCAGACTTAATCCTCTCGCCCCTCCCTTCTCACACCTGGCCGAATCCCGAAGCACCTAAAGACTTTTTTTTACCCTCAAAATCGGAACCCACCAAAGTCCAGGACCCTTTGTCCACACCCCCCCAAAATCGGTACGATCGCTGCTGCCCTCCTCCTGTCTCCCCGTCCCCGTTCCAACTCCCTCCCAAAATCAACTGGGACCCTGCACGGTCCCCCTTTGGTTGGAGCGTCCGCCTTTCGACACTCTCTTTCCCATCAGTTCCCTATACTTGGTGCTCATCGTCTACTCACATAACTCTATCCGCAACCCCGTCCCTAAGAAACGGTTTTGGTGTTCTAACTTCAGAACGTTTTCCTCCCCCGCTTTTCATAGTCGCCGCCACCACCTCCACAGTCCCACGACTTTAATTCTTCCTTTTGCTACTTCAGACCTCACCCAGCCCCTTCCCCCCCCTCCCTGATATCCACCCCGGAACCCTTCACACCCTATAACACTTCCCCTCACCGCCGATTGCTTACCCATTCCCCATCACCTCGCTTTGCTAAAACCAACCGGGAAACGTACCACCCCCCCCCATAATCCACGCGCAGGTTCGAACTCCCCCCCCTCTCCCCCCCCCTTTTTCTGTATACCACGGGGTGGCCTGCATTTCTTTTGACCCAAGCATTAGATCCCTCCTCAATATTTCCATCAACCCTTCCCTTGTCCACGATCCCCCCCCCCCCTCTTTTCTCTTTACTTTACTCAATCCCACTTTGACACCCCCTTTCGAGACTCCCTTTCCAAATCAAGGAAACGCCTGCTTCCCTTGGCTTCCCCCCTTTCTCTGGGTCCCATCGCAATGGGAATGCTGCCTTTGTGCCGCCTAATTCGTCCCCCACCATCTCTATGCCCTGTGGGAATTGTACCCTGATGGGTCACGAATTGCTTTCCACTTGTTTATCACTTTGGCAATTGGTGGACCGCCCCAGCAAGCCCTGGCCGAAGAGCTTCCGCTCTCCGTCCCCCTCATCTTCACAACGTTACTCCAGTCACCCCCAACGATGAACCCATGAAGAGTATGTTGGTCCTTTTTCCTGAACTCCCCCACCCTTCCCTACCCCACAAGACCCCAAACTTCGCAGATCTTGCATCTCAAGAGCTTTTTGGAAAGCAACTCAATGAGCCGGGATTCTCCCCGAACCCCTCATGCCCATTCCTGTGCGAACCCTACGCAAACTACGGCCCCCCCCCCCCGACGTCATTTGCACCAATACACCCCCCCCCCCACTGACAACAATCACCCCCTCACCCCGAAAGCTCACCTGACCTGGGATCTGACGATACTGGTCCTGGTTTTGCCTTTGGGTTCACCCCTTCCCTCACACCCGGTGGCGCCCCCCCCATTCCGAGATTAAATGTTGAACCTGTGGTCGTTTCTTCTGATGCGTCTTCCCAACAAAGAAGCTTAACGCTACGATCGCATGATCTTATCCGCACCTGCTCTCCAGAGCCCTATCCTGTTAGAGAGCTAATGGCCTTATTCAGGAGGGCTTCTAAATGAGCGGTTTTCTTTAATGATAAAGAGTTTTTAAACAAAGCAGGCTCCTCCTTGCCCAAAACCAACAGACACGTTTCTTTTTCCTTACAAACCCCGTCGTGGGCTTCCAAAGTTGATAGACACTCTTTTGTCAATCCGACCCCACCCTCGTTTTGTCCAGGCTACCCCGGTTTTCCCCACCATTCCCCCTTTGTTCCGTTCGCCCTGAGTTTGGAGTACCGAGCTCTTGGAATCCTCCCTTCCGTTTTTTTTTTTGTGAGGATGTTCTATTCGGAATCTGTTTCGCCGGTAGGGCGGGAATTTTTTCCCGGTGGATCCTTCCCCGTGGACACCGGGGGGTTTAGGAGGTTTTCAAAGACGGGTGGTTGAGGATATAATGGCCCCTTCAATGAGTCACCCTGGCCGTTTTTTCCCCTTCGTACTTTTGGCCCCGTTGTGTGCTGGTAAGAACCGGCTTTAACCCCCCCGGAGGTTAGTAGTTTTTCCTTTTTCCCTATGCTGTCCCCATTCCGCCAAATTGGGACCATTAAATATTCAGGCAACGGTTCTTTGATCAGCTGTCCCGATAACCCCCCATACCATAATTGTCGGGATTTGACGTTAGCCAGATAGCTCCCCACTGTATTTTGTAATGTTTTATTTTCTTGGTTTTTCAAAGCTTGCGGGGGCGTCCTTGCTTTTGCCTTTACTTCCAACGGTAGGAATTGCCGTGCCGCAGTTTATCTCTGTTGCGAAAGTGCACCCAATCGGGAAGAACTGTCTGTTCTAGCTTTACAGATGAGGGTCGCAGAATCTCCCACGTTCCACAGTGCCCCCTGCTTATATTTCCTCCCTTAGTTTTTTGACCCACAAAACCCTTTTTTTTGAAAAAAGTCTTTTTGACACCCTTTCTGGAAGAACTTCCTAGTATGTTCTCCCCAGACCCCTTGTATAGTGGTTGGCGGACGGTATCATGGTTAGAACCCCCTGGCCTTCTCCGATTTCGATACACGTCACTTTATTTGCTTTTTTGAGTATCTTTTTTCTTTTTTTTGTTTCTCTGCGGGTGTTACCCCAAAGCACCCCCAAACCCCCCCACAAACACATGTCCCCAAACAGCGGGCGTCCCGATTAGGGGATTCATCTGGTATTGTGCCCATTTTGGAGAAGCTCCCTAGATTGAGTCATTTCCTTTTTTCCCGGTATTTCCCACACCATGGATGTTGATTTTTTTCCACGTCATCCCACGTGAAGATGTTCGACCTTCCCCCCGAAAACCTCCTAGAGGGGGTTCCCGGTGCCCCCGTGTAAGCGCTTTTGTTAGGCTTTGTTCCCTGTTTTGGTGTTTTTTCAAAACCCAGCAGGGTCTTTTTGACGCTCTTAAAGCCGTGTCTGAAAGAACACCCATTCTTCTTGCTTTTTTCTGTTTTCCCCCTTCGGAATTTGGTTGGTCCCCCCTGTCTTGTCTTTTTTGAGGGTGTTCCTTGACTTGTGGGGCCGGACTTGTTCCTCCTTCCTTAATTCCCCCATAACCCCCCAACCTACTTTTTGGGGTTGGTGCGGTTCCGTGGGCGACCAGTTTCTGTTCTGTTTTTCCCCGTCCCAAACCAGACGCCCACATAGTTCCCAGCCCAGAATTTCCGGCACTTTTTTCGAACCTGACAACCATTCGTTCACAGTCTCGTCCCAGGTTTTTTTTTTTTTTTTTCCAGGAGTGTTTGGGGGACGCATTTTTGTTTGTGGTGCATCATCCGACGCGCCTGGCTTCCACCATCCCTTCCAGTAATCTCACTCCTGACCGTTCTTGACCCCCCCAATCAACCAGCTTTTCCAAGTTGCTTTTGGGAGACCTCCTACCACATAGGTAACGTATGGCACGTCCCTGGTCGGTCCTCACCCGTGATCGTTCACTGGAGCTTGGTTCAAATCAGGTCTTTTCCCACCCGATTTTTCTTCCTCCCCCCTTTTTTAAACCAATCCCTTGGCTTGAGGTCACCCCCGACTTTTTTTGTGTGGCCCCCACATTTTTGAGCGCGTCTGCTGTGAGAGCACGACAACTTTCGATCCCCGAATATCTCCTTCCCGGTGCCCCCCGCCTTAACGGTTTTGTTCCTGCAGTACACTGGACAGTTCCGTGAGGAAGTGGTGTTTCCCTTTCTGTTACCCGCCTTGCCCGGTGAGAATGGACCCCCCATAATTTTGTCAGCCCCCGTCCCCCCAACCCCCAACCCCCCCTCTTCTTTTTTTCCTACCCCTGTCCGCTTTTATCTCAGAGCTTTTTAACCCCCTTTGGGTCCCGCCCTTGGTACCCCCCCGGCCCCACGTCATCCGACCCCTTGGCTTTTTTTAGCTTCTTCCCCCCTTTCAACTAATCAATGTGTTATATTCGGACGGAAGTGATGACTCCCTGGCCCCCCCCCTTTTTTTGTTTCGTCTTTAACCAACCTCATATCCCGTGCCCCGCAAGTGCCCCAAGGGGCCAATCCAGTGCGTACTCTCTTTTTCCTGGTCCCCCCAAATTTGTTGACATGCGGGGCACCTCACAAGCTTAAGGACCTGTTTCTGTAAAACCCCGTTCTACCCCCCTTTCCGACCCCACTCGCCCTCAACTGAAAACCGCCCCATCACCGCCGCACACAAAACTAACGCTTTCCAACCAACCAAAAAGAGCTCAACTACCTACTCTGACCATTTCCATACCAAGGACCTTTTTACCCTGCCTCAGGGGGTGACAATGTTGAAATTAAGCCTTCTAACTCGGGTTGATACTAAAAACAGGTTCCCAACGCCAGGACCAATCGTCACCCACCTAGAAGGACAGGTAAAAGAAGGACAGGAAGTACTTTTCCTTGGACTTGTGCGAGGAGCGCTAAGGCCCCGCCCCGCCACCCCACCTCGCCCCCCCCCACCCCCCAGTTGAGGGATGCGCGTTTTCCCGGGGGGGGAAACCTGGCGTGGTGTGGTCACTTAAGGCTTCTAGGTCTGCTAGCCCTTATCCGGCTGAGGCATTTTGCGACCACACGACCCTAAACCCCTTCCCCCCCCCTCGTATCTGTATTTTTCACCCTCTCATTGTCTTTCTGCACTGGTTTAACGGTGTGGTGTCCCCCCGCCCTCGACCCTTAATGCATGTCTTTCCCCCTCGTCAGTTCCAAGGTTGCCCATCCCCCCCCTTGTTTCTCGGTCCTTTTTTTTTCCTGTGGAATCTCCCCCCTGAACTATTCCTTTTTCTCAACCAGGTGGGTTTTCTCTTGCCTTGTGATTGCATCTTTCTGGGACTCCGGGGAGCAAAATCACCTTTTTCTTGCTGGGAGTTTGATCCCCTTCTTCATTCGGTGCTGAGTATGGCAAAGATTCTCCCTCCCCCGGCCGTTCATTTGACCAGTTTCTCTGTTTCCTTCGGTTATTCTTCCCTTTTTCCCCTTTTTCCCTGAAGTCGATTTCTGTTTATTTAAGGGGTTTTTTTTTTTCCTAGGCATCAGTTTCTTTTTTTTTTTGTCGCAATGACTTTTTTCAAAAACCCCCCCAGTGCTGAATCCTCCGGGGCCAACCCCTTTTTTTGTGGCCGTCGTGTCTCCCTTATAGCAAACGGGACTACGATGTCTGAATTGGGGGTGTGATCCGTTGCCTTTCACCCCCCTGTTTTGAGGGTCTCCCTCCTTCCATAT
>Ga0179593_1684063_pt1 | contig 15563 bp, 22 predicted proteins | sample CZODoug2_1_08_16_FD_185931 | JGI IMG/M metagenome (GOLD analysis project Ga0179593, IMG submission 185931) | Vadose zone soil fungal communities from Angelo Coast Range Reserve, California, USA - CZODoug2_1_08_16fungal (PacBio error correction) | ecosystem: Environmental > Terrestrial > Soil >... | reverse complement strand
GGATCCTTCTCAAAGCCCACCCCAGAGAAGAATGATTGAAATTCAAGGGTCCTCACCTGTGTATACAACTCTGAGGTTTATAGGGAGGTCTTCTCGCTTTTTGCGCAAGCGCAAGCGCTCGCCTCCTCCGGCCTTTTTTTGCGACGTAGTTCTCTTTTGCGTTTCCTTCCGTTTTTTTCTTCTCAAAACGTCGTGGATGCTTCGGGACTCGTTTTCGGCCCCCTCCCTCGCTGCGCGATGCCCTCCCCCTTCCCCCCTTTCGACGCGTGTTTTCGCATAGCTCCGTCAGCGTACCACTTTTTTTTGTCACGGCGGTCCTTCCCCCTCGGTCAAATTTTTCCCTTTGGCGAGCGTCCCTAGGAAAGCCTCCAAAGAAACTTTTTTTCAAACGATACTGCCGAGAGCACCCCTTCTCTACAGCCCCCCTTCACCGAGAGAGAAGGACCCCGGGAGTCACCGCCACTGAAGACAAGGTTTTGAGGTGATTCCGATAAAGATCCAAAGGGCTTTCTCCTGAAATCCTCACCCATTTTTTCTCTCTTGCCGTTTAGGATCATGCTTCCCAATAGGAGAAGCTCTTGAAAGAGAACTCCTTCCGCATCTCTCTCTGTTCCCCGCAGGAGCTGAAGACTCCTTATCGATTCTTTCCCCAGTTTCGGCTCCCCTTAAGCTACGGTTTCTTTCCTTTGCACTGCCTATCCCCCCCACCCCTGTCATGCCCGCTTTTTTCAGTTAGCGTTCCCCTCCGCGCCCGAGACCCTCACGAGTAATAAACGCTAACCGATATGCCTCCTTTTTTTGCTGCGGGGTTATTTTTTACCTTTCCTCATCATTTACACGTGAGAGCCTTTCTGACCTAGAGAGGGCGCCTTTTCTATGAAGCCACTTCCCTCTCCCTACCCTCTCTTTCTCCTCTTATACCTTTTTATCCGTTGTTGTTTCTTCTCTCCCTCAGTATTGGAGACTACGACATTCCCTCCCTCAGTCCCTTATTCTTCTTCCTGTGTCCCTCAACCACCAGGTCGCGAACCTTCCTCTTCGTAGTGTGCCTTCCTAAAAGACCCCCAAATGATCCCGACGGGGCTAAAGTCTGTTGTTTCTTTCTAGTTGTTCCCCCTTTCGCGACGACCGACCTCACTTTTATTTTTACCTTCCACGCTGGGCCGTACCATTTCCTATTCCCCTATTTTCAACGTGGTCTTTTTCTTTTTTTTCAAAAGCTCCGTCCAAGCCGTCCCCTTCGTATGCGTTTCTTGCGCCCCTCCGTTACGAGATCTCCGTTCCCTCAGACTCGCGCAAGGACTTTCTCCCCACGCGAGACCCGCCCGGAAGACTTTTTTCCCTCTGTCTAAGATATGTAAGCCTTTCCCAGCGGTACAGCTAGCCCTTTGAGCTTTCATTTCTTTAGCGTTGATCGATAAGGTCCGCACCGGTTTTTTTTCCTTTACCATTTCTCACTTTTTCTTTTTGTCCCCTTTTTTGCTTTCTCCCTCCTAAACCCGAGCGATTGCTAGTTGTCTGTCCGCTGGCACCTACACAATTATTACATAAATTTTGTCCCTCTTTTCATTTATAATCTAGTACGGAATCTTCCTTTTCTCAGTATGTGAGGAAAGGCTTTTTCTCAACCTTCTTCCTTTTCTCATCAACTAGTTTTAATCCTTTTCTCTTTCTTTGGCTATATCGGCCCCTTTTTTCATTTTAGTGAGGAGGTAGAAAAGTTTTTTTCCTTTGAGCTTCGACGAGCCGGAAATGTCCCTTTCCCTCCCTACCCCTTTTTATACTTCTCGGCTTTGGCCTTCTTGAAGAGTTTCCGGGAAGCCTATTGGAATTGTGCTTCCGTTACTCGGTGCTTCATCCTGTTTCTTCGTCTTCAGAGCTCCTTAGTGCTCTTCCCCTTCTGTAGATGGTGACTGCGTGCCAGTTCTTACCATCCTGGTGGACTTCTCCTCCGCTCGTCCTCTTTCACCCCCCTGCCTGCTCCCCCCGTTTCCTTCATTTGTTCTATCTTTTTCCTCATACAAGGGCCCTATTTTTCTTCAGATGCCAAATTTCCCGACTTTTGTGCAGATCTTTTTTATGTCCAGTTTGAGAGCCGTCCTCTCTGCGTTTCACGCCCCTATCTAACTTTTTCCCTAATGAAGTAGCCCCCTGACCTCCAGCGACCTCCTGGCTCGATGTCCTTTTTTGAAGAAAAAGAGACTGCAAGAGAATCCCATTCCCTTTTCCCAAGGCCCCTGGTCAACTTTTCCTTTCTTTCCCCCCCTGTGAGGACATCTTTTGCCGTTCACTAATTCCTTTTCCCCGTCTACTCGCCGCTTTGAAGGTCCCCCTACGCACAATTCCATCGGTCCCCTATAAGCTTCTTCAATTTTCGGCCGGAGCTCGGCATGTGCTTTTTTTTTCTTCGAGCTTAACGCTTCCCCCTTTACCTTGGTACGAGTTTTAATGGGCCTTTTCTGTGCATAGAATCTCAGTTTTTCCATTTTCGCTCCGCTTGTTTCAAATTTCGTAAACTTCATTTTAGAGACTCTCACATTTCTTCGTTTTTCACTATACGGCTCCCCCCTCGAACGATCCCGACGAACACACAGTACAAATTTCCCTGTCGGATAAATAACCCAAAGTCAGAGTAGTTTTCTCTATCATCCGAGAGCTTGTCGATCAAAAACCTCTGTACTGTCCATCTATGTAGCTATCATCCCCGCATGAAAACGTACATTACATCACCTTTGATACGCACCACAGAGTTAGTGCTCTTTCCCCGCGGGAAGGTTTCCCCTTTTTTAGACATAGATTCTCTCGAGTTTCAGATTTTAGCCGCCGGTGGGACCTTGCCCCCGGAAAGTTTTTTTAAAAACACATGCTGCACCCTTCCCGCACTCGTACTTCTTAATAGATAAGCGATTGCTCCCTGGTGCGTCCGGCGCGTGAGCGCAGTATCCTCGTCAGGGAAGGTCTTTTTTTCCCACGCAGACCCGAAAGCCTGCTCAGAGGAAGACCCTGGGAACGAGATGAAGATTTTAGAAGCCCAATTCCTTTGGAGACGCTGATTTTTGCGCAAGCGAGATTCAGGGGCGACCGTCGAGGTCGTCTCCTCAGGTCCAGCAGATCTACTCTAGGCATACCTAGTTCTCCCTTAGCTTCCTGCCGATCCTTCCTCTCGGTAGAACTTTTTCCCCCTGTCAGCCTGGGGCCGGGTACTTCTTCCTACGCTGCCGGCGCCTTCTTTTTTAACGTGCACGTGAAGGACGGACTGGAAGGAGTCACTCGAAGTCCCCGGCTCTTTTCCTCGATCACTCCTTCCCTTCCTTGATTTGGCACGCACTTCCATCCGATAGCCCACCGACGGCGACTTCCCTTTTAGAGGCGACACGCGTCTGCCCCCGACTTCTCGTTTTATTTCTTTACAAAAGGTCCTCCTCCTCCTTCCCGGAGATGTTTTACCCTTTTCTTCAGTCTGAGGAAGTCCCCCTCCGTCTGAGCGCGAGCGAAGTTAGTTCTGTTTACGACTTTCGCCGCCCCCCCCTTCCTCCAGAACCCGCTCCCTCTTTTTCTTTCAGCACTGAGTGTGAACGCAAACCTCCCCCTCCTCTCGATCGCGCAGATTCTCTCTCTTTTTTCTCCCCTCTTGTCTTAGCCCTTATCGGTCGCCATTCCTCTCTCGGCGATTTCTTTGGCGGAGACTGCCCTCCCTTCCCTTCACCAGCTCTGTATCCTTTCCCAGTCAGAAGAACCCTTCCCCCCCCCGTCGTTTTATCCCTCCTAGCCCGCGTCGTACATCCCCTTTTTTCTCTCTACAACCCCACGATCTGAGAGTTCCCCTTTTCCCCCTTCTCACTAATAGTACGTGATCTCGGCCGATTCGATGCACTTTTTTTTTCTCACGTGCTGCCCCTCCCTATTCCTCACGCCGAGACCCTCCCCTCTCCAGCCCGAACGCGAGTGGCCCCCTTTCAAGAGCACGAGGTGCAGCCCCTTACGCCCCACATCCCTCCCTCTCTACGGACCTGGAATGGTTTCCCTTTTGGGCAGAGTGGTGTCCTTCCCTTGTGTCTTCCTCCCCGTTTGAACCCCGCTTTGCGTCGTCGAAGATTCCCCCCCCCCAGTCAAACTAAGGATTTAGCGGGCTATCTGGATGCCCGTCCCCCTCTCCCTGGGACACCCGCGTGTGTCACATAGAAGAATCCTTTCTCTAGAGTTTGCTTAGAGTGCTTTCTTTTGTCCGTTGACGGAGATGTTCTGGCAATGCTTCTGTCTTCATTAGCCACGCGACCTGATTTTTTCTTTCAGAATTCCTTTTCGGGCGATCCGGTAGTCTGCTTCTCCTCTCTTTCTTCCTTTTCCGCTGCGCAAGGCTTCCACCCGCCGTTTGTCCAGTCAAAATTCCTGGGTGTCCGGCGGACGCCGACGCCTTCTCCCCACCCTCCCTCTTCCTCCCACTTCCTGGCTTTTTCCCCTGTATCGTGCTCCCCTCCCCTAGAGCATACGCGCTTGCTTGATGCAACACCTATCCGGGCCCCCTCCAGTCACACCGCTCGTAGCTTTCCAAAAATGAGAAGTCTCCCTTCTCTTCGGACACTTTACAGATAGACCCCGGGATGCACCGGCGTCGACTGAGGATCCCTTTGCCACTGAGTGTGCTATGGAATTGATTTCTTTTTTTATTAGACTAGTCAACGGATAGTCTTTTTCTGGGTCTGCGCCTAGAGTAGTTTCCGTTCTTCGCATTACATGTCACCCTACACGAGGCCGTTCGTTCTGCTTCTCTTGACAGAAGCTGTTGGCCTTTCCCCTTTTTCTCTTGACGTAGCGGGTCGAGACCCCCTTCTTTGTGCGGAATCTAGTGAACAGGTTCCCCCCCTATTTGTCCCCTCCTCCCTGTCCTTTTCAATACGCGTCCTGCTTTCTTCTCCCCGATTTTCCCCTTGTGTCTTCACATATGTCTTTTCCTCTGTAGAAAGTGTTAAGACCCCTTCCGGACTAGGACCCGAACACCCCCTCCGTCTTTTTAGGTCTGTTCTCCGCCATGTGGAGCACCCCTCTTGGTCCCCTTTCTTCTCCCCCGATCTGACTCTTCTTTTTGGTTGGTTTTTTTTTTTTTTTCCTGTTCCCGTTTTAGCTCCTCTTCCTCCGCTAGGTGCCATTCTTTGCCTTCTCCCACAATTATGTTCCCTTTTTTTTTTCCTTTTCCCACCAACACTTGAATATACCTATCTTTTCCTCCTCCGTTGTTTTGCTTTTTTGTTCTTTTCCATCTTGGCCTGTCCTGAAGGTGTTGTCTTCGTTTTTTTCACCGTTCACCCCGTGTTGAACTTTTTTTCTTTCGTCCGCCTCGACGCCTTCCCCGAGGATAGGAGTTGATATTTCAGCCATAGCGCTGACTCCCTTTTTCCGCCGCCTCCTTTCTCCACCCTCCCTTTCTCTCCCCTCCTCATCCCATGGTTTTTTACCCGCCCGAAGACATGCTCTTCCTGTTGGTCTTGAGTACCCTTAGTCCCGTCTCTCCTCAGAGTCTTACCTTTCTTAGTACTTGGAGAAGATTTTTTGTACTGTCGCCCCCACGCACTGTCCAACTTTTCCCCTCGCAGATCGGTACCCCGTCTCGCCCCACGATCTCCCGGCCATTTGATATACTTCCCTTATGCTGTCCCGGTAGACGCTCACAGATTCGAGTTTCCTCGATTTGCTTTGCCCTGAGAGTCGCCGACCCTTCGGTATTAACCCCTTCTTTTTCTACTTCCTTTTGCCCGTTTGCGTAAGGCCACGTACCCGTACTTATAAGGGTTTGAAACATCGACTTTCTTTCTCTTTCTCATGACTCTTCTTCTTGCGCAGAGATACTTCTTATTATGATAATTGGACCTCCTCTAGCTTCTCGCTTGTGAGCGCTTCGCCTCCCTTTCGCTGTAAGAGGTCTTCTTCCTTTTTTAACAATTTGATACCCCCGACTTTCCTAAGCCGTTAACTTTTCCGGACAAAAGGCCTTTCCCCAGTCACCCCTAACGAGCTCTCCTCGCGTTTCCTCTTCCCTTGCAGACCGGAGCTGCCTTCCCTCTTCGCGACCCTTTTCCCCCAGTCGCTTGCGCTTCTGGCTCAATCTTCTGCGCATGGAGCCGAGAGCATCCGTCCCCCGAACGTTTAACAAAGGTCTCCCCCCTTTCTATACAGAATCCCTGCCCTTGCAGAGTTTTTGCCACCGATTGGTTTTCTGCAAGACATCGCTAACTGTTCTTCCCCCCTGAGCAAAATTTCTTCCCTACCTGGTGAACGTGTTTTCGTCCAGAGATAAATATCTTCGATTTCTCTTGTTCTCCCGATTCGTCCTCGGGCTTTTTCTCCCTGTGCGAGAGGCCTTCCCTTCCTAAACGATCGACAGTTTCCCCCTCACGACACGTTCGGTACTTGGCAGTCTCACATCTATCTCGTCGCTTTCCCTGGTCTCGGTGATGGTAGCTTTCTTCGCGGATCTTGGACTTTGCGACGAGATAGTATTTGGCATCGTACCTTTCTTTTTTATCGGGGTGCGTGCGCTATCGATCTCGTACCCTTCCCTGTTTTTTCGGGAGGATTCCGGCTGAATATCCTTGCACGGCTCTTCTTTTCTATTTTCGGGTATTCGCTGGTCCAAGCGCAGCCTCCACCCCGCGTAAGACTCTCCCCTCTGATGGACGCCTCCTCCAAGCATCTCTTTTAGAGCCTCTTCGGGCGTGTATTCCTAGTCGCCCTCTTAGGGCCTTCCTTTTGCGTCCCGGCTGTTTTCTCTTGCTGCAAGAGTGCGCGCCGGCTCGCGTTTTCCAACTTTCCTCCACTCACGTCAGTGCAACTCACGGTTCTTGCGACAGTTCCCCTCCCCCCCTTGACGCCGAGGATGAGGTTCTTACAGCAAGAGACATACGACTTCCGTGTCCCACCCCATCACTCTCCTCTTTTCTAGCCGATCCATCACAATGCACGCTTCATATGCTAGCTCACATCACTCGATGAATTTCAAGGCCCCCGTTTTATAGCTCTGCACTTTCGCGCACTAGCCCGTACGAAGTCCCTCCATATTATTGAGTGACGGTCAGCCGTTCCTCAATGTACTGCCTTTTCACCTTCCGTTTTCCTCTTCAAATTTTTTTCATCGCAAGTCCTCTTTTCCTTAGAGGAAAGTAGAGGCGACTATGCGAACGAGTACACTATTTTCAGATCCTCTTAGATCCCCGCAAACTTTTCTGAAAAGATATCCCGTCCGCATAATGATAGAAGGCGAACTCCCTTTATGCCTTTCCCTAGAAGATTTTTCCCCCGCTGTGAGTGTCTACGCCCTCCCCGAGTAAAGCTGTCAGTCACAGTATTGCTCTGTAATGTACCCCTTCTTCCTCTCTTTCGTTCTGCTTCGCTTGACCCGGTTTCAAATTAGTTCGACGATTTTTCACCGGCCCGTGTTTCCTGTCGACGCCTGCCGAACTTTTTTTTCCTCTTTCCCAGCACGCGACCGTTAACCTCCCCCTTGCATTCCTGATGCCTCTGTTTCCTTTTCTCAGCTTTTGGTCGGACACATTCTTTCTCGTCGCGCCTGACTCAACTCTTTTACCGGACTACGTCCCTCCCCCTTTCCGCCAAGAGGCTTCTGTATTCCTGAGGAGAACCTTTTTCCCTTCCTCCGACGTGGCCTCAAGTTTCTCCCCCCTAGATAAACGGCAAGCACGTACTCTTCGGCCAGCCAATCCCCCATTAGGACCCCATTCTACTTCTTCAGATTGAAGAATCACTATTGGCAATCCCCCTCCTTCGTTTATGGTTACTTTACGATGTGGAATGGTTCCTTTATTCCTTCCGATACTCCCCCCCTACCCCTGCGTGGTACGGATTTCCCCGTCCTCTTCCCCCGACTTTCAAAACCCCTTGCAATCTCTTCCTCCCTTCCCTTATCCAGCAGATAACGATAGCTTAGTTCGTAACACTACCTCCCCCCTCTTCCCAGTATAGAAACGCCTTCCCTTCTCCTGAACCTTCGTGAAAAGCTTTTCTTCCTTCCTCGTTCAACGGCCCGAAGAGATAGAACCTGAGCACTCATCCGTGACGAATGCGTTGTTTGGTCTCCTTTTCCCCTTCTCCCACTTCTTCACGTATGCCATACTTTTTTTCCTCAAATATGATGTTACTCTATGCATGCGTGACCTCACATTTGGAACCCTACCATTAGTGCTCTTTCCCCAGCTCACTCCCCCGAGTATTCAGGTTCCACCCCCATCTTATCTTAGCCGAGATTCGACCTGCCTTTACATTGTTCAGTCTCTCGAATTTCTACCTCAGAACGGTCACTACAGTCATGGGCCCTGGCAGCCACCACGTGCCCCTCCCCCCCCATTGCATCCTTATTTTCCGTCCAGAATGCCCCAGCAATCCTTCCCCACCTCTTTCATGTTTGCTGCACGGCAGACGTTTTCTGTCACTCGAGTCTGTTAGGGACCCTTGTTTTTCCCCTTTTGTGCCACCCCCTTTTACCTCCGCGGTGGCCCCCTTCCGCTGTAAACCCCTTTTGGCGCGATAAAACTGACGGTTGAGTCGCGTTTTCGCGAGCGGCTCGTCCCTTCCACTAAGAGCGGAGTTCTTACAGAGGCTCTTTCCCTCCCCTTCGCCGAGCCGAGTAAAGGCTGGTTACTTTTTTCCCCCCCGCCCGATAAAGGGCCTTGCTCTGCCTCCCCTGTGGCGAGAACTCCCCCCCCTTTTCTCCTACCCCCTCCCTGTCAACACGACTGCCGCTGTAGTATCACCCTACTTCTCCCCCCCCATTCTTTTCACGTACCCGAAAAGTTTTTTCCCTGCCGCTATAAAGTTGTACTTCGTGTTCCGTTTTAGCCTCCGTAAGTATTCCACGGATGCACCCCTTTCCTGCCGCATATTCCTCCCCCTTTTTTTTCTCCGTTGGTCGGATAATTTCCTCTTTTTTTCAGAGTAAAGAGTCTGAAGATGATCGTTGCTTTCCCCTCTGGCCACTTTACTGAATCATTACGCTTTACACGAGTGATCTCCTTTTTTCTTTTCTTTCAGACAAGACTTTCACTTTTTTTTTTTCAGATGACTACTTGAGCCTCTTTGCTCTCGTCCTTCCTTCCCGGTATAAATTCCCTTTTTTGTCTTTCCCCTTCAAACCCTTCCCTATACTCTGCGACTTTTTTTCGGTAGAGGCAATTCCCCCCCTCCTTCTTTTGACCCCTGGAAGATGTCCCTCCTCCTGAAAGCACGGATATCGGGGTTGGTGAAGACCTCTACGGCTCCCTTCTTTTTCCTCTAGTTGAGAGAACTGTTTCCTTTTTTTCCTTTCTCTGTTTTTGTACTCAAGTACTTTCCCCCAAGCCAGCAACTTCCTTCTCCACTTTTCATAATCAATCCTTTGTTGTTGTTGCCTTTTGGATTTGATCTTGGCGTTTTCCATCTCCCGCCTCAACGCTTAGAGGTCATGGTCCCCTGCTTGCAAGAGAAAGTACGCTCGAGCAGTTGGTCTCCCACCCAAGACCCCTTTTGCCAAGATCTTTTTCATCGGCATGAAATTTATAGGAGGTTTTTCCCTTCCCGACCGACCAGGTCGCACCGATTTTTTTTCTCCATATCGACTTTGGTATTGCGACGGTAGGAACGTACTGCGCATTATCTACGTCAGAGAATGCCCTCTCCTCTTTCCATCACGGAAGCAGCCCCGGGGCGTCCCTCCGCCGACGGAGAGAAGAGGCCTTCTTTCTTACTAGCTTGAAGTCAAGAATGTTCCTTCGATTTACGTTCTCTTATTCTGCTAAGATTGCGGATCCCTTCCCCTTGCTTTTACGATGCCAATACCCCCCCCTTTTCCTTTCGCTGACCAGCTTTTCTTTTTTCTCAAGAGAATGTTTAAGCGTCACACACCAGCACGTTTTCCCAACCTCACCCCGGGACGGTGCCGGTCCACCTTGGCCGGTCTAGAGAGCTTTTTTTTCTATTTTTTTTTGCGATTTGTGCTCTCGGCATTTATGTTCTCCTCGTTTTTACTTGGGCGGGGAGGAGACCTTTTCCAGCCGTGCCTGCGCTCTCTTGCCCTTTTTTCGTTACCCTTCCCCTGTGGCCCCGTCCCGCAGCTTTCCCCGCCTCTTCTCTGCGGGGATGTTTTATTACGCGGACTTCGTCTTTTGTCATCGAACGCCTTCCGAGTGCAACCTGACGGACCGCTGCGTGCGACGAGAGCCCCCAACTGCTTCCCTCTGCCATCAACAGACTTTGGCGCTTTCTCCCTCGAGCACTTCTGCGAGGTTTTCCGCTCCCTTCGCCATCACGACCCTTCGCAACGCCGCGATGCAGATGTTCTTGCTTTTTTCGTTTTTTTTTCCCCAGCGACTTGTACAGCTAGTGCAATTCCCTCCCCCATCTACACGGGACCCCTCCCACTTCATCCGCGTCGCCTATATGGCGGCCTAGGTTTCCTCCTTTTTTTATTCAAGCGATTCTTTTATACTGTTGTGTAGCTTCTGTTATAGCGCGCCCACCCCCTTCCGATTTGTCTGTCTGCTCACAAGGCCCCTCTTGCTAGCCTCCCGTCTTTTTCCCCTGCAGTTCGCCTCTAACTCTGCGCTTCCACAGCCCCCCCTGATCTTTGGTAGAGTCCTTTTTCCTTCCTGTGTTTGCAGGCCAGAAGTGGAGTTGTGGCTTCTTCTTTACACAACACGCAGCTACCCGTTCTTCTTCCGTATTTTTCTCCTTTCCTTACGATTCACCCCCCTCTTTTTTGACGACATTCCCACATTCCCTTCGTGATACTACAACGTCCCTATTCTAAGGTCCCGATCTTTTCCCCCTTCTCAGGAAGACGCTAGATTTTTTCCCTAGACGAGAGTCCCCGATGAATTCTATTCTCTCTCTTGAGGACATTTTTCTAATTTGCTGACAAGAGGTCTTCTCTCCCCTATCGGAGGTCCTTTTTTATTATCAGATTTACGCCCCGAACCCCCCTGTCGTTCCTTTTTTTCGTTTCCTCCCTACGAACAGTTTTCATCGGCCCCTGGTCTGTTTTTTCTCCCACACAATCGTTGTGTAACCTTGAATGACAAGAGATCAGACGACCTCCTTCCCTTTTTCGTTGACTTCTCCCCTTTCGTGCACACCGTTAGAGCTTTTCCCCCTCCACGCGACACTTACGCTACTCTTCTTCCGATTTCCCTCTCGGGTCCCACTATTCAGACCTATTACTCTCGAAGCCTCCCTCTTTATAAGACGCCGCGTGATGCCTTATGCTCGGGATTTCCCCCTATGCGGACGAACGATTTGCTCTCCTTTTCCAGTTTTTTTCTTCGCTCCTTTCGAAAAGGTCCCTTTTTCCTTACTTCTGATGAATAGGCTAGCTTTCGCGACCTCTTTTTTTTTTCTCATGTTAGACCCAATCGTGCCTACTGCCTCGAATGTCTCCTCCTTTTTGAACCTCCCCCCCCCCCCTCCTTCCATGAAATTTTTTAAGGCCGACGGGACCAAACAGGTCCCTCCGGAGTCCTCTTCTTTCCTTTCGATCATCTTCCCCTAGCCGCACCGCTCGTTTTCCTCCCCAGCTCATCTCTTTTCACATGCCCGGCTTTTTTTGGTGTTTTATCCCGTCTCCGGCGACGACTATGGCGGTCCCGTCCCATCTTTCAATTCCCCGCGTGTGTATCTGTCCCAATTTTTTTTCTGCGGGCAAGCTTCCCCCGCCATTTTCTTTTAACGGACGTGCAGTTTTTCTTTCTCGAACCCTTTTTGTGGTTCGGTGGGGGGGTTTTCCCCCTTTTTCAGCGAACGAGAAACCCCCAGCGCTGACACTCCTCTCCCGTGACCGCAACCCCCCCTTTCTGTAAAAACTCCTTTCTCGTGTGCAGCATAGTAGCTCTCTCTGATTTAGACCGAGAGTCGACATATCTTTCTTCGGGAGAGTTTCTTTTCTGGACCGATAGCTATTTTCCTCGAAGGGTTCCGATCGCTCTTCTTTCTTTCCTCTAAGAACCCCCCCCCTCGTCGTTAGAGTTCTTTCTTATCCGTCCAGGTAAGACGGTACCTTCCCTGTCCCTGCCGACGGTCTTTTCCTTCTTTTTTCCTCCCAAGTTAAAGTCCTTGCCGCTTCTCCGTATCTGAGCGGACCCGGAGACCCTACGCACGAGAATTATAGGCCGCACGCAGTTCCGCCTTCCTATTAAAAGCGCGGTACCCCTACTACGATACGATTTCACTCATAGTGGCCGGACTGCTCTGCGACAAAGAACACTGAGTCCCTCTTTTGATTTTTCCTCCTGAAGCGTGGCTTCGATCGTCATCTCACGACGCCCCTTCGGGGCGCCCTTCCTCACCATCAGTCGGATAAAGTCCCAGACTTTTTGTGTCTCTGGTCCTAGAGATTCCTGGCACCTTCCACTTCAGACTGCCTCTTTTTCAAAGGAAGACCTTTTCCCCCCCCCTGAGTTGCCTCTTGCCCATATTCCCCCCTTTGGTATTCTTCTCCCTAAGGGTATCGTAATTGACGCCACGATATCGTTAGTAGACTTACTTTCTCCTTCTCCCTTGATCAGGCGGCGTATACCCTCTTTTTTTTTTCGCATGCAGAGCAGATGAACCCCCATTCCCCTATTCGTATTTCACAGGAACGCCTTTCAGAGAGCAATGCGCCGTCGCCAAAACTTCCCCCTCCCCCATTCCGGCCAGTCTCCCAGTTCTTCTGTCTTAGTACTTGGCTCTCTCAGAGCAGGGGTTTCCTCCCCCTTCTCAATCTTCAGAGCGAGGACGATCGGCTCACAAGAGTTTCCAGCGAAACTTCTTTTTTCACCAAGCTGTGATGCATATTCTCCCTTTCTTCCTCTAGATCGAGCGGCCATATTCTTGGGACCCATTAGTTTTTCCGGGGTGGGGGGGGGGGTCATTTTGATCCTACTCTAAATGCGCCTTCCCTTCCGTTACACATGGTTTCCCTTCTGCCTCGACGGGCGAGACGAGGACCGTTTTCTTTCCTTCTGAGTGACTTTCTCCTCCTCCCTTGGTTTTTTTTTTTCACGTTTTTCGGAGCTCCCCTCCGTTGGACGTTTTCTTTTTTACACCCCGGTACGATCGAGCGCCCCTTTTCCCCTTTTTTCCGAGATGTGTAACACGTCGGCCAGTTCCTTATCGCACAGCGCCTGCACTGCTCAGAAATAGAACTTTCCCTTTAGCACTGCGCATCGGAGAAACCACTCCTTCATCGGAGATCCCCCCACCTTTTGTTTACGCTTACGGTTTTTCGCCCTGGAGGCCGGCCTCTCTTCATGCCTGCTCTCACCGAATATATCGTTTTTTTTTTCGCACTGGTGACTGAATTTTGCCGATGTTTACCTTTCCACCTCGTGAACGGTGGGGGCATTCTTTCGTGAAGTTCCTTGTCCTTTTCCTTTACACCCCCCCTTCAGACATCATTGAAATTATTTCTCCCCCCCGTTTTCTTTTGTGCATTTTGTCGCCAAGGTGTTTTCGGTAGTGCTCTTCCTTCCCGATGTTTGAACCCCTCCGCGAACACCCTCCGATCCCCCTTTACCCAACGAGATAGGTTTGAGCGGCTCACTCGAGGCGCTTCTCGTGGCCCCTCTATCTGCCCCCCTGTAGGCACGGAGCCGTGGTCCCCTCTTCTCTTGTTGGGCGTTCCCGTCTACCCGCCTTTTTTTTGAGCATCAGCCGGGTCCCCTTTTTCCGGTACGACGGGGCTTTTCGTCACGATTTCACAAAAGTGCTCCCCCCCCCGATAGGACCGTACGTTCTCCTCTTTTCCGAACGCATGTGCCACCCCCCCCCCTTTTTTAGAAGTCACGTGCCTCCTTCTCCTCTTGCCTTCCCCGACTCTTCTCCTACACAGAAGAGAGACCCCCCGAGAGTTAAGTTTAGTCCAGATCCTTACCTCCCGGTCGGATTTTTCAGGAGGTCCTCTTTACGCTTTCGCCTTGCCCCCTTGCGAGATTCTTTCCCCCCCCCGTTTTTAATATTCTTCCCAGTGGGCGAAGCTTTGCCCTCTTTTTCGCGGATAGTGTTTCCCCCCTTCTTCCATTGGCAATGTTGCAGATCCCTGTCAGGGCCTACTTGAGTACCCCTTTCCTCCGGTAGGATATGACAGAGATAGACTGTTTGTGTCTATGCTCGCGACCTTCTGCAGTCGCGGCGTTTCCCCTGTATTAGCGCCTCCTCGTTACGACGAGCAGCGCGGATCAGCACTTAACGGATCACCCGCTTCCCCCCCGAACTGCCTGTTTCTATTCTCCCCCCCTGCAGAGTTTCGCCAGTACCCGTTCTCCTGGAGCGCGTCTGGAATTTTTTTTTCTTCAAACGGGTTCGTTTTCCTCTTGGACGCAAGTCGTCACTTTTTCCCTTTTTCTTCTCAAGATTGTATGCGATAGCTCTGTTGAGCCACGTGTTTTTTCTAGCCCCTTATCCGTTTTTTCTCGGAACCGTTACCCCAAGCAAAGTGAAGAGTGAAATAGCTCAACATTCCTCACCCCTCTACCCCGTATGGTCCTTCCACCCTCCTTACAGTACCTTAGTTCACACTAGGGTGCATGTGAAAAGCCCTTCTTCTTCTAGTAGCGGATTCAATCCTTCCCCGTTTTTCCCTGTCAGCAGGATCTGGCCTACTTCATCCCTCCCAACCATTTTCCTTTTCTCTTGACACGCTTTTTTTCCACCTCATGGCCACCGTTCCCGGACATCGTACACGGCAAGTCGCTTTAGTTTTTTCGATCGCAGAGGCCAGGACTCTTTTTTTTCTATTCCGGCCTTCTACCTGAGTTTATCGGGTCTTTTTCTCGACGAACCGAGGTCGGCAGGTCTTTTTCTTCTTTGTCCCCCTGCCTCCCCTTTCCGCCACTCTTCTCCCTCTTGTAGAGTTCCCCCCAGCTGCAAGTGCCGCAGCTTCCCCTCGCGAACGTCTCTTACAGCTACGGTCTCCATTCTTTTCATTTTTCTTCCTGAATGGCACTGCCCCTCTCCTTTCTTGTCCTGTTCAGGCTGGTTCTGCGTCCACGCTCTTCTTTTTTGAGTATTCTTATTGCCCTTCCCTAGTCCTTAAACCCTCCTCTTTGCACCCCCCCCCCCTTGTAACGTCCTTTTCCCCCTCTTTTATCAGGGTGCTTTTTCTCTCGGCATTGTACTCCGAGTTTCTTGTGCCCCTTACTCCCCTCCCCCACTTCGCTCTCTCCGAAGACCGGCTTTTTCCCCCTCCCCCCCCACATCACCCGCCCTCCGCTGATCGCATTTTCTGCGCCACGGCACCTTCGCTTCTCCCTCCCGGCTTCTTTTGCGTCCTGGTTTTTCACCATGAACTTCGCGCCCCTTCTCCTTCCCTATCGGTACTCCTCTCCTGTCACGTGCCGTCGCCGTATTTTATTGATCACTCTTTGAAGTCCTTCCCCTTTCCTTTTTACAGCAGCAAGCGCCGCCTTTTCCCTCCTGGCACGATTTCGAACGATTCCCTCCCTATTCCCACGAGACTTTACGGATCCGCGCGCCTGATAGCGTTCCTTTATGTCTTTTGAACTCTCCTCATCGCGCTAGTCCCCCTAGTCGATACGAGCAGCGCT
>Ga0179593_1527876_pt1 | contig 15563 bp, 22 predicted proteins | sample CZODoug2_1_08_16_FD_185931 | JGI IMG/M metagenome (GOLD analysis project Ga0179593, IMG submission 185931) | Vadose zone soil fungal communities from Angelo Coast Range Reserve, California, USA - CZODoug2_1_08_16fungal (PacBio error correction) | ecosystem: Environmental > Terrestrial > Soil >... | reverse complement strand
TCTTAGACTATCCGGAATGCGATGTCGCCGTTCTGGGAGCACCCTTTTCGGGACACATTTCGCGCTTTTCCCCTTTCACTTGCATTCTCTTCCTCCTCACATCCAGAAGTTATATATGACTTATAGGCGGCGATCCTCTGGCGTCTCCCTCCCCCCCCCCTCCCTTTGGACTTTTTTTCCCGATCTGCCTAGTTTTTTTTGAATTCCCTACTGATTGGCGAGCGAATTCGCGTTAACCTTAGAAGTCCCAGTCCCTTATTTTCTCGTTTGAACAAATCACCGCAGAGATGAAAACTTTGAAACCTCCCTCCTACTACTAGCCTCTTAGCTGCCCTTTTCGCCTTTCCTAAGATAATGGCTCCTCCCCCTTTTCTTCGACCCCAACTTCGTGCTTACGGGAGAACGTTTGTCCCTCCCCCCCCCTGTGACGCCGCGATTATGCCGAAGCCTCTCTTTCCCTGTTTCTTTTTTTCCTCATCTTGGCCCTTTTCGATGCGTCCTTCGACATCCATTCACTTGATGTCGCACACAAGCAGTCCAGCCGGTACGTTTTTTGGCGCACCCCCCCCTGCTTTTCCAGTCAAGGCCCCCGAGCTCTCCCTCAATGGAGCGATGCCGATAATTTGTTTTTTCAAGCAAAGGCTGTATAAGAGGGCAAAGGATTTTGTTTCCTTTGATCCGCCGATTTTTTCCGTCACCCTTCTTTCAGTCCAAATTCCCGACTGGATACCATCTGTGCATTCGGTGGATCAGTCCAGTTTTGCATTCCTTGTCGATCCGGTTCAGCCGTGAGACGAACTTTTCCCTTTATCATTACCTCACTCCCCTTTTTTTCTTCATTATTTTCCACAATTGAAGATTTAAAGAATGACACCAGGACCTTTCTTTAATTTTTCTTTTTTTTTTCCCCTTAGTCGTTTTCTTTTCCAATATCCAAGGTCCCTTTTAGGTCATTAGCTTCTCAAGAAGGTTGCAACCGTTGAATAGTACTTTAATAAGACTGCGATCCAGAAGTTAACTCCCTTTTATCAGGTGTCCTACCCCCATTTTCCTCTCCTCGCAATTTCTCACCCCTTTCGTTTTCGAAGCTTCAGCTCCTATCGTCACAAGAAAATATTTCCTTGGGAGAGAAAGACTTTTTTCTAAAATTATTTCCCCCTGTTTCTCTTTTGTAAGCATTTTTCCTCGGTTCCTTTTTTCTCCCCCTTTTTCGCCCCTTGCATTGAGCCATGCCAACACCGATTGTCTTTTTGTGATAAGATATAGCCATTACCCCATGAGCATGCTCTCTTCCCCCATCCCACCTTACCTCACCCCCTGCTCTGCCATGCTCAACCTAGAAGGTTACTTGCGCCGGCCACCCTCTTAGGTCGCACGCTTTTTCTCGTCGGAACATGGTTCTCCCCCCCCCCCCCCCCAAGGTTCCTTTTTTGTCTCTGAGTCCAAGAACTACCCCGAAGGAGCAGATTGGCTTCTTTTTCGCGTTTCGCCTTACTGAATACTATCTGTGGGTGCGCGACCTTCATCAAGCCTATTGCCCCATTGATCCCTGTAGGTTTGTTGACCCGCGTCTATCCTTCCCGCCACCACGTCCGATCAAACCGGTTGCAACACCCCCCCCCCCGGGTCTTTTTTGAGAGCCACCCCCCCCCTTTTTCATGTTCTCTTTTTTTTATGCTTCCCCTTTTCTCTTTGCAAACCGTTTGAAGAAAACCAGAAGTCACCACCCTTCTTCTGGAATTCCTCACAGGCCCCCGCAGCATGTTCCGTCAATTTTTTCTGCCCTCGTTGCTCTAGTCTAAGCAGGGACGAATCCTCGACTATTTTTCAATCTCCAGCCGTTTTACTTCGTAAACACCTCCGAGTACCCCCCTCCCCTCTTTCCATAGGATCCCTTTTCCTCCCACGTTACGTTTTCCAGACTAGTGAAGTGAATTCCACCGCTCCAACGATGTGCCTTGTTCATTACTGCTTTTCCCCGTCTCAAATCCCCCCCGCAATTCAAAGTATGAAGGTTGGCATCGTAGGCTTTCCCCTTCATATGCACCCTCTGTTCAGTGGGGTGACAACTCTTCACCTTATTCTGACTGAGCAGACCGTCGTATTGAATTCAGGTGTGTGCTCTTGTCTCTTCTTGCCACGAGCCAATTTGTTCCCCCCTTTTCTTTGATATGAACTCGCTTTTTTTGTAACCCCCCTTTTTCTATATCCCCAAACGGGACGTTGTTGATGGCTTTTGCTTAGCGACGGCGGTTCGAGATGTACTTCTCTCCATCCCTTTCATCTTTTGAACTCTCCCCCTTCGTCCTTGTTCTTTTTTCGCCACGTTCTTTTTTTTTTTTTTTGATCTTTTGCGGTGTTTCTTTTAAAATATTGACAATAATGGCTTCTCCCCCCCCCCTCGTGTCAGATGCCGCGTCCCACGACGGTGGTTGTCTTTGCGGGACGGGAGTCCCCCCACCTCATTTTTTTTCCCCCTTCGCCCCTTGCCTTTTTTTTTTCCCACTCTGACCTTTCCCTTTTTTTTTTGACTCTCTCCCTCCTTCCTCCAACCAGCTTCTTTTTTATTAGTCCTGCAAGCAACATGAAAGACTCCTCCTAGGTAAATTCCCCCATCATACCCTTCCTGTAACCCCCCCACTATTTTCCGCCGCCTCACCGACCCCCCCAATGTCCCAGGGCCCACGCCCACGTTGAGGGTTTCGACGCATACTCATCTTTCCATTTTTTCCCCTTACCTTTTCTCGTGACACTTTTTTTCCCTTTGACCTCATTCTTTTTTTTTTCCCCAGATCTTTTTGGCCCTTTTTTTTTTTATTCGTCTCTGATAAAACCCCTGAACCGGAACCCCCGTTGCACCACTGCCTCCCCAATTCGTGTCCGTGCCCCCCCCCCTGGGTCTCCTTTTTTTCGTCTTTCCTCCCCCCTCTTGTTGTCTTATGTTTTTTTTGACTCCTGATGGCAACCCTTTTTTTTGGATCAGCAACGAACCTTTTTGCTGCGCGGTTTTGTAACGTTAGTGTGATCTTCTCATCCTTTTCCCCCCCAACAAGGTCCCCCCCCCCTCAATTTTCCCCCCGTCTGTCGAATGCTATGTAAATTAGATCGCGAGTTCCGATGGAGAACCGGAGTGACCTGGTCCCCCCCCTTTAGTCGTTGCTTTTCCCGTCATCGTCTTTTCTTTTTTTTTTTTTGGTCTATGCCGAGTATTCTTTGGTTCTCGGTGACACTTTTTTGAACGGCGCGACCCAAAAGAGCTCTGAGTTGGACTCCATCGGCTCAGTCTTTTTTCCCCTCAAGGTCCATTCCCCTTCCTTCTTGCCCCTCCCCCCCCCTTCACAGCATTTTTGCCTGGAGGCCATTTTTTGATCCCCCCGACCCCCCGATACGCGCGCCATCATGTTTTACGCCGCCACTGTAATTGCGCAACGTCTCCCCCCCAATATTTTCTCTCCAACTCAACCTAACAGATTCAGTTAACGAACAGTCTAGCCCCCTCCGTCATCGTCAAATGACTCTTCTGTCCCCCCCCCATGACGTGCCTCAGCTATACTCTCCATTTTCCCCCCTGTCCCTCAATTTTCTATCGCGGACCTGAGGACAGAAGCTGGCCCCCACCAACTCCCCCTCGCGTCTATCTTCCCCCTCTCCCCTGACCTTTTCTTCCTCCTTGAACCCCCCCCAATATCTTTACTCCGACCGTTATGGCTCCTCCGGCAAAAGACTTCGACGTCTTCCCATCGAAGTCTTTTTTTTTTTGCCCCCCCCTGACCATCTCCCCCTGTACCGGGTGCCTACGGATTTAGTGCTGAAACATCGTCCTGGCCAGTCCCCACTTGCGCATTTTTGGCTCCCTTCGTTCACGTTTGTCTCCGTGGAGGCAACCGTACACGAAGCATTTTCCAAGAGCTGTTTGCCCCCCTTTCCTTATCATTGCTTTCAACCTGCCTAAGGACTTTTCGGTGTCGTTCCTTGTGAATGCAGCACGCCTTTTTGGACCATCATGTCGCCGTGACTCACATTTGTTCCCTTTTCCCCCCGACCTTTTCCCGCTTTGCCCAGAGCCTTTCGCCCCGAAAACTCGTAGTGAGATTCTTTAGCCTTCAACGCAATTGGCCCGGTTTGCCAGCCTTTTGTTTTTTTCGCTAGTAGGTCCTTTGGTATTGGATCCTCCCCCTATTTTGCTCACTAACGGTTTTCGAAACGAAGATTCCTAGGTCACTCCTCCCTTCTCGCACCTTTCTCTACGCCTTTGTCTGTGCATCCCAGTATCGGACGACGGAACCCAATTCTTTTCACTTCTTTTCACTTTTCTGTTGACCAACGTCTGCCAAGCGAGCTTTTCTTCCTCCCTAAGCGACTCTGAAATTTTTTTGACTTTCTGCATTAGTAGGCTTGAATGAGACACTATCTCCCTCTTCCTTTTTCTTTCGCCATCTACTTTCCGTCTGGCAAAGAGGCCCCTTCTTTTTCGCTCATCAAGAGCAGATGAAGTGTCGGAAAGACCGACCTCTCGAACAGCTCAATCTTTTGTGGCAATTTTTTTTACTTTTTCAAAAGAACCTTTTTGATCCCCCGAAATTTGGCCCCTTACCTCAACAGTCTTGAACTTATGTGAAGCCCTTCCTTCCATAAGGTGGGAGGACTACGACTTTTTTCCTCCCTTCTGCTTTTGTGCGCGTCTTTCCTGTTTTTTTCTCCCCCTTTTTTTTCCGCCGGCTTTATCTTTCTTCTCGAAGTCCAGCAACTAAAACTTATGGAGATTTTTCCAACCTTTTTTGGCTCTTTAAACTCTTTTTTTTTTCCCCTCCACTTTCCAACTCCCCCCCCAAGTAACCCTTTAGCTTTGCTTTATGTTTGAAATTCGCTAATTGCATCGCAATCGATCTTGACCGTTGATACCTGCCCGGTCCTCCTTCCTTGTCAAGCTTATCGTGCGGTCCCCGTATTATTAATTTTTGCGTCAGACCTTTCCTTTTGCATTTTTTTTTTGTGTTTTTTGTTCCTCCATTCTTCTCTTCATGTGCCTTCTTTTTTTTTCTTTTCAAATTACCACTTTCCTTCTTTTCAGTAGTTCTGGCGGGTATTTACGCCCCCTTTCTGCATCTTTTGAAGAGTGCACCCCCCCCCCCCCTTTTCCTTTCCCTCTATTGCTCAGTTTAGTTCCGCCGCTTCAACTCGAGCCCTGCAATGCGAAAACACCCTGCAGATGCCCTGACTTCGAGTCGGACCCTTTCTCCCCCGCTTTCTCCCTTTTTTTTTTTTTTTTGTGCATTCATCCTTCTTTCTTTTTGCTCATTTTGACCCCGCCCTAACAGGCGATTTTCCAGGAGGAAGGTCTCGAATCGTTCCCGCCTCTTCAGCTTTTCTTTGTGCCCCCCCCCTCCCCCTCTCTTTCCCATTCCCTAGGTGATAAATTTTTTCGAGACAGTGCGTACCAGTTTCCCTTTATTCCTTAACCCACCCCAAAAAACACGTCTTTTTTCAAACCTTACACGTCTCTTAGGGGCTTCTTCCCCCACTTCTTTGCTCTTGCCAGTCGGTTTATGACTAGGGCTTTCCCCTGGAAACGTTTTCAAGCCTAATGTAACTTTCCCCCCCTGTCGCAGTCTTCTGTGATCGCCCTCTGAATAGGTTAAGATTTTTTTTTACCTCGGCGACGTGCGAATATATCTCTGCTAAATAGTCGCTCCGCTTTAGCTTCCCTCTTCCCCAAGTCCTTCAGTCGTTTTACTTTTTGCCCTCCCACCTCGAGAAGTTCCCCATAGTGAAACAAGAGGGACTTAACCCCTCCCCTCTAGTTTTTCTTTTTTTCCCTGGCTTTTTTTCCCCCCTTGTTCTAAGTCACCGTTCGTCTTCTCTGAGTTTCAATTCGCAGGTTATGCAGGGGCGAGCCCTCATATTAGAGGTCACTTTCGTCGATTCCTTTTCCTATTCCCCCCCTTTCAGTGCCAGCTCCTTATTTCTTTCCCCACGGCAACCGCAGCATCCCTGGACCTCTGCTCTCATGATTAGACTCAGAACCTTTCGTGAGTTTTTCCAACTCCCCTGCTTTCCCGAACCCCCTCTTTTTCTTTAGGGTCTGTGTTCTTTTTCGGCAAGGCTGATGCGTCCTGTTATATAGGCTCTTCCGTCAATTGACAGGACGCTTCCCCACCCTTTTTCCTTTTTGACCTCGCCGGTCTTGCCCTCCCGAGTCCTTTAATGTATTTGATTTTTCTTTTTTTTGACTTTTCGAAAATACGCTAATTTTTCGCCCCGCCACCTCGTGGCGCCGGTTTGCCCTATTTGGCGCGTCCCCCCCGACGTTCTGTGTCTTTCCAGAGCCTCTGGCCAACCACCTTCTGAGTGTTGTATCATGGCTTTCCCAATAGCTTCGTGCCAGGCGTCTCTCCATTCCCCCCCCAGAGCTTCTTTTTTTTCCGCCGCGAACAAACTTGCGTTCCGGGATATTCAGTCCCCCCATTTCCTTTTTCCCTACCACCCCTCCCCTCTTTTCAACCTCCTACAGCCATTTCCCTGCACCACCGAACCACAATTCTTTGGACCGCCACTGCGAATGCTTGTCCTGGCCATCTCCTTGCATCCTTTTCCCCCCCTTTGCTGACCCCTCCCCCGAAACCCCTTTTGGTGGTTGCCTTTTTTTGTGGTTTATTGATCACACCCCCGACGCGCCCCATTCGTATTTCCGCACAGCCCCCCCCTTCGTGCGTTGCCTCCTGTTTCCCCTCTTTTTCTCCTTTCTCACCTTTCTTTTTGCCGTCTTGGGCCCAAACCCTGCTGGGGGAAAATCCAGCACAGCAGTGGGCTAGCGCGTTCCGTCTTTCTTCCCGTTTTTTCGTGTTCTTTTTTTTCCTCCCTGCCACCAAAGCGTCACCCTGCCCCCGTCGGAGTCCTTCCCGAGTCCCACGCGCATGTAATTGATGGTGACTTAGATTTTTTTTTTTTTTTTTTGTTTTTTTTTTTTTTTAGTTTCCTTTTACAATTTTGCTTTGCTGGGACCTTCCCATCGCTCTATCGAGTTAGATTAAGGTTTTTTTCTTTTTTGGCCGTTTGCGCCCCTTCCTCGGGGGATCCTAAGTCTTTTTCCTCCCTCGTGTGAGTAAAAAGTTAGATACAGCTCTGAGTCTCCCAATCCAAGGCAGTCGAGACCGAAAAGCAGCCCCCAAGGGTCCTCCCTCTTTCTTTTTGTGGCTTCGGGGCGTCTTGAGCGTGCCATCTATGGACCCTCTTGCCAATTTTAGGAGCGGTCTCCCCCATTTACTCCACATTCTTTTTTTTTTTCGCAACACGAAAAGCCCCCCCTTTTTTCCCTCCCCGCATATTCGTTCCACAATTCCTCATCGTCAAAGGGCTGTCTCTGTTCGTCATCCCCGGTCTTCCGTAATCTCTCTCTTTTTCGCATCTCCTTTTTTTTTAATCATTTTTCCTTCCCCTTTTGAATCCTGGTTCCACCCCCACAACTTTCTGAGTATATTCGACAGATGGACGTTATGCCTCGGTTGCGTGATGAAAGACAAGATCCCTACGAAACGTTTCTTTTCTTCCGTCCCCACCTGTCGTGGTCCCCTCCGCCTGTTTATTTGACCTTCGCTTTCTTGACCCGAGGCAGGACGCGTGCATGCCTGTCCTGCGGTGTGCCGCCATCCTAATGCAACCCCTTCCCCACTTTTTTCTTTTTTTTTTTCCTTTCTTGATCCTCAGGTTTGTTCGGTGAACAGATCACCCGACGCATGCCAGACCTCTAGACTGAAGTTTTTTTTTTTTTTTCCCCCTCTTCCTCGTTTTCGACCCCCAGGCGCTGATCTCCGCCCTTACGTATTCCCGGAGCACCGGCGTTTTTTTTTTTTCCACCATCCTGCACCGCGCCCCCCCAACCACCATATTCATTTTCACTTTACTCTTTCCGAGACCCCGACTCTGGCGGATCTGACATCAGAAAAACCTTGTTTGCTGCAACAGCGGAAGCCCAGAGTTGCCCGTTTCTTTTTTCACTTTTCTTCCCTAGGCTCCCCCCTGAGGACCCTGTTTTCTCCCACAGAAGGATCCCCTATCCAATCACTGAGAACGTGTACCCACTTTCATCCCCCTCTTTCAACTATTTTTCCTTTCCCAATCCTTTTTTTTTTGCGCTCAGTGATCTGTCTTTATTCTTCCGGACAATGATTCAGTTAATCCACTTGCTGGGAGACAATGAACCCCCCCCCTCCAATGCCCTCCCCGTCTTTCTCTCCTCTTTTTGCAGTATTTTTATTCATCTTGACCAGATCTGTGAATTTCTTCTTGCGGAGGACTTTCCCCGACATCTTAATTTTTTCCCTTCAACCGTTTATTCCCCAGCCCCTTTTTTGTGCGGTCCTGCGCTCGAGGGTCCCCCCTAAGACTCCGCTTAAAAGCTCAAGCTCCGGTGGATACATTTTTTCCGCCCCCCCTTCCTTCCCCCACTACTTTTTCTCTGGACTTCTGCGGTCAACGAACCCCCCCCTGGACTGGAAAAGCAACTATTGGTTTTTTAAGCCATTAGCAGAACCCCCCGAGTAGCGAGCCGCACGGGCCTACGCTTCTGTCATCCGGTGTTTTTCTCCCCTTTTTTTTGTAGCTCCCCTCCCGACGGGCTTTTGCGGTCCGTTAGGTCAATTACATTTTACCCCCTCAACAATTAAAACTTTATGGATATTTCACAAGTGTGCTCCCTACCTGCTTTCCTTCGGACACTCTCCTTTGTTTCCTCCCCCCCCCAGACCGTTTTTAGTTCCTGCGGAGTATTAGATGAATTAGCTACCGAATCGTTAGCCGAGCCCGCCCCCCAACCCTTTTTGATCCGTCACCCCTTCTCCGCAACTTTTTCCCCCCCGAACCTCTAGCTTAATCTGCGGTCCCCCCCCCCCCCCCGTGATTCCTTGCCAGATGGGCTCCCAGAAGGTTGCTTACCCCTTTTTTATGCTTTTTTTTCATTTTTTTTTTTTTTTTTTCACCGAATTCTTTTCTGTTTTTCTTTCCAGCCTTTTCCTTCTTTTCCAAATTATTTCAACCTGCCTGGCTGGCAGGCTCGGTTTCAGCTTGCGTCTTTTTTTCTTGCCCTATTGCGCGCCCCCACCCTGCCTTTTTTCCCTTCCCCTTGTGAGAATATCCCTGCAGTAATTTTGTGCGCGACAACAGTCCGCCCGCTAACCGGCCCGCACGCCCTGTGTTCGAACACCAGGAAAAAAAACCCACCATGCATTTAGCTTTCGAGAGGCCCCCTGCTTTTCTCCCCCCCCCTTTCCTTTTAGCCCCCCCAGTCCAGTCCCACATTAAAATTCATCCATTTTCTCGCTCGTTTTTAAGCTCCTGTCTCCTTCGCCCGACCCTATCGCTTTTTTCTCGCGTTTTTTTTTCTTTTCCAGTTCCCTTCTGCATTTCTTCCATGTTTGCCTCTGCATATATTGTTTTTAACGATTGTCGTTTTTTTTTTTGCCATAACAATTTTTCCCCCTCGAAATTGTACCTGGCCCTCCTAAATTGCAAAAAAGTTCCCTCCCACACTTTCCCTTCGTATCCCCCCCCTTTCCACCCCCCCCCGGCCCCAGTAAGGTCCTCCCCCCGTCAGAGGAGGGAATGACTTCAATGTACTTCTGCTTTCCTTTTAGCAGCTACATCGGATGGTCGGTCACCGATTTTTTATCTTATTTCCTTCCCTCCTGTGCGTTGCCCCCTTCAAGAGAGAGCCGGGCGATATTTTCGCCTTTTTTCATGATCCGCCGTCTTCTTCCACTTTTCCACTCTTTTTTTTCTCATACGATTCTTTGTCTAATGGGTGCCTCCCTGTCGACAGCCCCCCCCGACCGTGAACAACGGCTGACCACCGGCGCCCTGATTATTTTTTATCCTTTCTTGCCACTCCACCCAAGGCCCAACCCTAAAGAACCTTGGTTTTTTTCCCCTTGTTCGTAGTTACGGTTAAATCATTCTGCCGTTCTGCAGGGCGAACCGAATCGTACTTTTCCTCTTTCCCGAAATCCCCCCCAACGTGTCGTTTCTCCTGTCTCTTTTTTTCTTTCCTTTCTTCACGGAAAAACTGTGCAGAACGTCCATCTGTCTATTTAGACTCGGAGGATTTTTTTTTTTTAGCTTCACGTTTGGCGATTATCCACAGGTTTCTCTGGCTTTGCTCCTGGAGTTCTCTTCGCTCGCCATTTTGTCTTCCTGATGTAAACCTTTTTGGACGATTGACGGTTTAGTCTATTTGCCGATACTGCCCACGTTCTTGGTTTTTTTTTTCTTTTTGATTTTCGAAAAATATGATACATGGCGGGCCCGCCCAAGTGGCGCGTCCCCGGCGCCGGTCCCCCCTTTTCCCCCAGGACTCCATAAACAACTGAAAATGGAGTTACGTCTCCCGTTGTTTTTCTTGTTCAATCCCCTCTATGATTTTTTTTTTCCTCGCCTCTCTCACCGATCTCTTTTTTGCCTGTCCCCCACCGGGTCAGCTCCCCCTCTAGGAATTACCCCCGATACTTGGCTCAACAAAGGTCCCAACCCTTCACCTCTCATAGTCCCCCTTTTTGTGCCCGTTTTTGACCAAAAGGACAAAAATCTTGTCAGGGCACCAGCACCGGTTCCCGCCCATCTCAATTCTCCATTCCCCCTTTTTTTTTTTAGTTTTTTCCCCCCCCTTTTGCAGAACACTCGTTTAGTGCCAGGGTTTCCTTTTTTTTTTTGTTTTCCCTTCGATTGATAACCCACCGGGACCAATGTGCCCATTCCCACTGGGTTTATCCCCCTTTATCTCCCCGTTTTTTTTTGTGTTGAGAGCTGCTAACATGAGGGGTCCTCCGCACGAAAGGTTCTTTGGGGGCACGATGTGTCCGTGTTATTCTCCCGAATTTCCCCCCCCCCCCCCCCATCCGCGCCGCCCCGCATTTCTTGGGGGAAGGATTCCTCTTCAAGCGTTTGCTATGTAATTGTTCGATGAGATGGGCGGACCCTTTGTGCTGGTTCCCTTCCATTTGGTCTTTTTTTTCCCCTTTGTTTGATTCGTTACCTGTTCCTGAGTCTGAAGTTGGGCTTTTTGGGTTTTCCCAAGTTAGCGGGGATCCCCCCTAGAGGAAAGTCGCGACATGTTTGGCGGCGTTCCAACCCGGAGCTTTTTTGGTTTTTCCTGGCCGAGTTTTCTCCCCCCCGTCGAGCTGCAACACTCCTCCAAAAAAGGGATAAGTACCCTTCTTTTTTGGGCCCCTTAGGCCCTGGGCAAACACCTTCGGTGCCGGCGCCGGTCCCTTTGCCCCCTTTTGGCGGGTTTCCATTTTCTCCCCATTGTCGTCCAACGAAAATCAGCAAAACGCACCCTTTTTTTTCTTCAGTCTTTTTTGTTCCGTCCTTTCAAAAGTTTTTGACCCTCTTTCCGTTCCAATGAAGTTTGAGGAAGAGCTATCCGAGTCGCTCGTCAAGCCCCCTTTGCACATCCTATCGCGGACCTTGAACTTTTTTTTTTTTTCCAAAAAAAAACCTCGGCGTCTATCTTTCTCGCAGATTCCGTTCTGCTTGGCCGTGGGCCCCAGACCACCCTCTGATTTCATCGGTTTCTTGCCCCTCCACGTCCGAATTCCCCCTGAACTTCTCTGAACATACGATGCCTTTTTCTTTTTGCCCTGCACAAAATTGTCCCTTTTCCCGTTTAACTACGCTCCACCCCGGGTTCCAGCAACGGTGTTTTCTTGCTGGAAAACCCGGGGCAGCTTGAACATCAATCGTTCGCTGTTTCTATTTTCCCTCGGGACCTTCCCCACCATCCCACCTCTTCCATGCCTGTCCCAGGGGAGCGGATGGAGTTAATCGAAGCGGAGCGATGACAAGGGCGCGCCCCTGTTTGCGTTTCCAGTGAGCCCCGTTTTTTCTGAGTTCAACCTTCACTGCCCGTGACCGGGACCTCTTAGTGCTCGAAATCCCAGAAGACTTTGTGGTCGCGATGGGCTCTCAGAATTTTTTCCGGGCTTGAATTTTTCCTGCAGTTCCCCCCCCCCCCTGGTTTGACCTTCAAGTGTTGGCGGAGGTTCAATTTCGCGGTCTGTCGGAGGAAATTGTCCATTTCGCACTTCCACTCCTCCCCACGTTTTTTTTTTCTTTTTTTCCCCCAATGAAGTAACACTGAATTCGGTAACTCTCCCCCGGCGGGAATTCAATCGCCGTAGGGTCTGGGCGCCTCGCTTTCGTGTCTCCCCAACACTTCCCGTCCCCCCTTTGGGGAGAAAACCGGCACCCCGAAACGCTTTTCCCCAAGGCGGTGCTCTCGAAGTTGACTCTGAATTTTTCTTCGTTTTTTTTCCTTAGGGCTTCCTTTCCTTCCATTACGGGATTCTGGACCCGAGGACAAGCAGGTGGTGGCCTGGCGTGCCTCCACAGTGGCTTTGGCGACCCCCCAACCAAGTACCCGCCTTGAACAGCTCCACGCAGCCGGTTTGACTTTTTTTTTTTCACCCTTTTTTTTTCCACCAGTCACGATTCCCTTTTCTCAAGGCCTTGCAGCGAAAACCCCTAACAGGTCCTTTTCCCAGAACTTCTGTGGGCCATTTCCGAATACGGTGTCCCCCCTTGCTTCCCTCCCTTTTCTCCTGTGTCCTTTTGATTCCTTGTTTTTCCAACTTTTTTTTGCCGGCTCTCGATGTCGGAGCCCAATTACATCCCTCCCACTAAACTTTTATTTCTTTTTCACCCCCCCTCCCGATTCGCCACCCGAACCATCTCCCAATTGTTGCAATCCTCCAGGACCGTTTTAGTTGCTTGGATGTCCCTTTTCGGTTCCTTCATCCTTTTTTGCAGGCCAAGTTTTTCTCGCAACCTTGAATAAAGCATTCGAATACACAGAAGGATCGATTTTTCTTTTTTGGCGTATAAGTGCGGCCCGCCCACCTCTTCAGTTCCCCCTTCTTCGACAGTTTTTTTTTTGACTTGGTTCTTTAATAACTGGGGTTTTCGGTTCCAGATGCAATTCTTAGATCCCCTCTAATTTATTTGCTGGTCAATGACAGCCTTTTTGCTTCTTTTCTTCCCCCCCCCCTTCTAACCCTTGAGATTGGAGCAGGGGGTCTTTCAGACCTGCCTAGGGAGATTGCAACATGATTCTTTGCATATGCCACATGTCGGCGAGAAGTTCCGGTTTTTTTTCCGATTCTAAATATGGGCCACGGATGGAAACAACACCCCTTTTTCCCCCTTTCTGCTTCTTTACCGATTTTTTTTTTGCCTCTTTTATTGGTTCTTCCCCCTTGCAAGTTAATAGGTCTTGGTTAGTATGTCATGAGCAGCATTTAACCTACGGCGATTTCCCCCGCTTCGTAGTTTCACGATCTGATCTTCCTTTGTGCCCTCGCCCGGATTGATCACGTTGCGAACGGATACAACCCGGAGGACGGCACCCCTTTTCACCGGTTCCATTCAACCGGGCGGCACGGCTGGAAGGGGCTTTTTTTGCCACCACGATTTCTGTTTTTCTGCTTCTTCGCCCCCCCCTCTTCTTCCGCTCGGTCAAAGTGGAAGTCAAATGTATGGCTCGAGCAAGGCGACCCCCCCTTCGGTTTTTCCTGAGGTGAGTAGGATTCCTCCCTCCGGGCCGCGTCCGGCCTTCTGATATTATCGATTTTTATTCAATCGATCCGCGCGTCCCTTTTTCTTTCCAGTGCTCTTTCCTTTCCCTCTCGTGTGTACTGGTTGAATCCAACGGAGGGGGGTTGAAGTGTCCCGCGTGAACCGGGGATTCCCCCGATTCCCCGCTTTTTTTCTGTTGGCCCTGTCAGCAAATGAAAACCTCTGCCCGGGTCAGGATCGCGTTTTCCTTAAGTAGCAGTTTCTTTTGCAGGGTTTCCATCTCGATTTTCTTTTTCCGATTTCCGGAATGGCCCCCCGTTTTCTATGATTCAGTTTCTCCCATTATTGTCTTTCTCCACGGGCCACAACAGTTCGAAAAGTCCATGCGAGTCGATAGTACTCTTCGTTGGGTGGTTCCCCCTCCCCCCTGAATCCAGGTTTCAATCGGGTTGGCTTCTTCACTGCTGCAGATAGTTATTTTTTTTTTTGATCTTTCCTCCGTATTGACGGGTAAGCCCCCCAATTTTTTCACGATAATTTTCGTTAATGCGAAGACCCACGTTCTTGTTGATATTTTGCGTTTCAAAAACCATTTCCTCTCCCCAAGCGCGTACCTGGATGGCGTTCACCAAGTACAACGCCCCGGTGTCTTTTTTTCCCCCTTTCCCTCCTTCACACCCCAGTTCGTAGCCCCCTTTTTTGCTTGCTTTTAATTCGACTGCCTTGATGGGACCCAGCCGATTTCCGTCCAACCAGATTCTCTTTTGTCCGCCCCCCAAACCTTTCTCTCCTCTCTCCCCCCCCCCGCTTACTTGCGCCCACAACCCCTCAATTTAATCTCAGATAGCACATGATGTGACCCCCCCATTTCCCCGTCCCAGACACAATTGTCTCCCCCCCAGGCCCCCTGTTTAGTCCTTCTTTTCCTGCCGAATTTAGCATTTAAATTATTCTTTCCTCTCTGTCCCTCCTGACGGAACTGCCCGTTTGTTTCTTTTTCTTAAGGTTTTGCTTTCCCATTCTTCTTTATCCCCCCCCCCCACGTGTTTGGACCCATCTTTTGCCCGGCAGCCCCCTTTTCTTGTCGGAGATCCCCTCATCCTGACAATATATATCTTCTCCGTTGTTTTTTTGAGATTCTCTTACATAGTTTGCTCCTTGCACGAAGTGGCTGCGGGCTATGGGTCCCCTGGTTGGTTGATCAAGTGATCTTCTCACAAAAAAAAATGTCCCCTGCCACGAACCTTGCACAGGTTCCCTCCCTTCCCCCCCGCTTTAATTGGTCCTTGCTTGGTGCTGCGTCTCCCCTTGTTGTCGTTTGCGTTGGAAATTGGGCCATCGATTCTATACTTTCATTAAGTTGGCTTCTTTTTGTCCCTTAGTGTTTTCCTCCTATCCCTTTCTTCTGTTTTTTTGGCACCACCCAACGCTCGGTTGCTCCCTCTGATAGAGTCCATCCGCATTCTTTTCTTGGAAAAGGCCTCCAACAGGGGCTCCGACACTGCCTTTTTTGCCCTTTCTTCCCGGGCAAGAACGTTTGGCGCGCCATCTGGTCCTGAGCCACCTGGTTGGGCGGGTCTGCCATTAGCAATCTTTCGAAACGCCCCAGGCTCCACAACTTTTTTTTCCCCGTTTTGGACGGCCAGCTTTCTCCTGTCCACTTTTTTCCCCAACCGGGTTGGGACCTTCCCTTCAAGGACCTGAGGAAGCGCCCGAGTTCGGCCCTTCCTTTTTTCCTTCCGCCTCCCCCCCATACTCTCCCTTTCCTTGAACACCCCCCCCTCTGGAACTCCGCCTTTTCTTTTATTGTCGTGGCTTTTTGAAAGAAAAAGGTCCCGATCCTGAATCATACTCCCACGTTCTGGCTTTTAAGGTCCCCTGTGACTTTTTCGTGTCCCGCCCTCGGCCCTGGCCCTACCGGCCTTTTTTAAACCTACGGATCTTGTCAGACTTTTCCCTTGCCTGAAACCTCGGGCCAAGTGCGTCCTGAAACATCAAAC
>Ga0179593_1514736_pt1 | contig 15563 bp, 13 predicted proteins | sample CZODoug2_1_08_16_FD_185931 | JGI IMG/M metagenome (GOLD analysis project Ga0179593, IMG submission 185931) | Vadose zone soil fungal communities from Angelo Coast Range Reserve, California, USA - CZODoug2_1_08_16fungal (PacBio error correction) | ecosystem: Environmental > Terrestrial > Soil >... | reverse complement strand
TTCAGTACCCGCGGCTCTCTCAAACCGACTCCGTCTGGCTGAGTACGCTGATCGACCAGCTCCTCCTTTCCAGTTTTGCGTGCGAGTGTTCTTCCCCCCTTTTCCGGGAAGCCTAGCCGCTTCGCTGAATTCAGACAACCCCCCTTCTTTTCTCGCTTTTTTCACAGTAATTTTCTCGGATTTGACCCCTCCATTGTAAAAAGATTTTTTTCTCAGTACAAGTGAGAAGCGCGTTTTCCGGGAGTCGGCCCCGTTTGTCTTCGACAAGGCGTCTTATTCTCTCCCCCCCTTCTTCCCCCCATTGATGGTCACGCTGAGATGGTAGGTCCTGTTTCCTTTCCTCGACTTCCGTCAGCATCTTGATTGTTACGCAACATCGCCCCTGATAGTTTCCATCCTTGCTGTATAGGCCCCAGTCCCCCTTTTCTTATGTTTTCCTTTAGCGGAGAGACCCCCTAGTGCGGCTGGACCCCTTTCTCTTTCTTTTCATTCTTCGTGTACTAGATTTTGCGCTGGCCCCCCCGCCAATCTTTCCTCCACCCGACGCCTTCCGCTTTTTTTTGTTGTTGACACTCCGTTTCTTAAAGCTGCTGGTTTCCCGGATGCATCTCTCGAAAGTGCGTCGGCGGCTTTTCCCCGACGCTCTTCCCTTTCTTCAATAAGAGGTCGCCCCCATTTTTATTTAGGCACCCGGTTTTAGCCGGCAACCGCCTATGCGTTGTTCTCTCCTCTGTTTTTGCTCCACCCTTTTCCCCAATTCGAGGAAGCTGAGCCTCCCATTTCTCCTCTTCTTCTCGCATCTGCTTCCCTTATGCCTTTAAGTTCCTCAGTTGCCCACTCCCGAGGAGACTTCTCCCCCCCCGCCTCCCCCCCCCCGTTGCTTATGCGGGACGCCCCCCAGACGATGCCTTGATGGCCCCTCTTTCTTCCAACTCTTCCTCCCAAGGCGCTATATCCCTGGGCGTTACGTTCTCACGGCTTTTCTCTCTCATTTTGTTACGTCCCTTTTCTTCAGCTCTCTTTTCCTTCCGCTTCCTTTCGTTCTCCGAAATCTTTTTTTCTCTTATCCGCTATCGAGTTTAGTTCGCTTTATCTGTCTCTTTCTAAGGTTTCACGACTTTTCTCGCTGACTCGGACCCAATTGCTCCTCTACTTTCCAGAACGCTTCAGGCCGCCCCTCTCGGAGGCTTCTTCTCGTGATGATGAGAATGATTCTGTCTTTTTTTGCGGAACTTTCCTCTTCTCGACGCTGTTCTCGAATCGAAACTGTCCGCTCTCCTCTGGCTTCATTGGACCGGGCTGATGATTTTCCCTTGTGCCCTCCTCGCTAGGCAGTTTCCCTTGACCGACGATGCTTCAATCGCCACGCGAGAGTTACTACGACGCGGAGGTAATTCTGCTCCTTTCTTTATTTTTTCCTTCCAAGTAGTACGACCCGGTTGTGCGCTGCTCCTTCACGCCCTCCTTGATTCCACGTTTTCCTTGATTCGCGCGCTTGCCTTTTCACTTTCGGGTACTTTGGTGAACCTCTCTCCGCTTTTTTTTTTTCCCAGCTTTTTTTGTTGTTTTCGAGCGATTTTCCCCTCCATCGCACGCTCCTTATCCTCGCCTTTCCCCTGACTGTTCCCTCTTCAGTGAGAGAGGGGATATCTCCCCATTTCCTCTTTCTGCGTTCCACGATTGACGCCGGCCGTCCCTTCTCATTTTTCAACTGCGCTCCCCCCTTTCTTCCACCTGTCTCGTCTCCTTCTTTTCTTTCAGCCCTTTCTGGTCTTCTCGAAGGATTCCGGATCTTCGCTCCATCAGGGCAGGCTCTTTTTGCTTGGCAGAGCGCGTCGCCAATGTTGCTTTGCTCCTTTGCCCCCTTTTTGTCCATACCTTTTTCACAGATAGGTAGCCGGCAAGCTTGTGCGCGATTTCGCTCGATTCGACGAGCTCTTCCGCAGCGTTTCTTCCTCTCCTTCCCGACCCCTTTCAAAAGTCTTGGCCCCTTTAACGTAGCCTGGTTTTTTTCTTTTTTGGACACTAAAGCGCAGATTTTCCCGGCTCCTGGCCCCCTTAGATTGCGCAAAAGTCTAGCCAACCTATATTTTGCGCCCCCTCTTCTCCTTCCTATAGGCAATCGCACGCTTTCGGTTAGCTTGAGAAAATGTCACTCCACTCTCCTTCCCTTCGCTACGATTCTTGCCTCCTCCGGAAGACGTCTCTTTTTGATGCATCGTTTCTCTGTCGGCGATGTTGTTGCTGAAGGCCTCGCCACAAGGGGATTTTTGTTTTTTCTTTTCTCCGTTGTGTTGTGAGTCTCTCTTTCCGAGCGCTCTCCTTTGCCTTTTGAGATCTTTGTGCGTGGCATCAAAAACGCTTTTCGCGCTCCCTTTTCCCCTTTCGAACCGTTCTTAAAAACCGTCTAACCTTTCCCCGTCTTCTGTAGGCTGTCTGTGGAGTCTTACCCTGCGCCCGCCTGTGCGATCAGGAAGGGTTCCTTTTCTGTCCGGGGCTCCACACTCTTTTTGAATTTCTTTTTGTGGCTTTTGCGCCTCTAATTGTTTTCCCGCCATTGCTCTTTCTTCCCGTCTCTAGTGGTTGAGTTTCACGGTGACCGCTCTCTTTTTTCCTTTTTTGAGAGTCTCCCCGCGGCTGCGACTTTCCTCCGCCCCTTCCTTCGCCTTTTTTCGCGGGCGATTTGATGAAAAAGCGGTCGTATTTATTGTCGAACGAACAGAGTTCCTCGATCGAATTTTCCTCTGCCTCTCTGCAGATGATATGCTTTAATTTTTTTTTTGAACCTTTCCTTTTAGCCATTCCCCTCCAGCGCCTCGTGTCGCGGCTTGCTCCGATTTTGATATATCCCCCCTCCTGACCTTCTGAGACTTTCTCCCTCTATCGGTGTTCCACTTGTTTCCCTTTTTTTTTCCTGTGCGTTCTGAAAATCGAGCCCTGCCTGGTATCTGTTTTACCTAAATCTTTTTAGTTGTCGATTCTTCAGGAGTCGTGTCCTCTTTCGTCCCAAATCGCGTTCTCCCTTTTATCTGTTCCTTCTTTCATTTGCGCAGGTAAGACTCTTGCTCCCTCCTACTGCGTTGCACGTGCGGCAGAATTTTTAGATCTTGCATTAGGAAGGCGTTCTATTTCCTACTTTCGCTGTTTTCTCCTCCCGGAATTTTCAGATGAAGCCACCTCTGTCGGTTTCCCGCGATGGCGATTTTTTTCGACGGTCGATTTCTTTATTCCTTTCCCTATTTTGGGTTTTTTTGTTTTTTTTTTTTTTTTTTTTTTTTTTGATGTTGGTGTGTGTGTTTTCGCAACTGTCCACCATATAAGTCCCCGTCAAGCGGTGTTGACTCTCGGCGTCTTTGCATCGTCCGCGAGTACTCTCGCAGCGGCTTTCATAACTTTCCCGATCTCTTTACCATCACTCGATCGATGCCCGCCCTCGCTGATAGCGTGATTTCTCCGCCTCTCTGGCCGCGCGCGCGCTGCGCCGCGTTCTTTTTTGCTCCCCGCGCTTTCCTTTCTTTTCTGCCAAATGAACGGAGAAGATCATTTTTTGCACGCCGCCGGTCTCCCCCCGACCGTACGGTCGCGCTGCCTTTTTCCTCACTCCAGAATGTTCTTCGGGCGAATCCCTGATCGACCTTCACGCTTTTCTTTTTTTGTCGCCTTGCCCCTCCCCTCTTTTTTTGTAGCTCTTCCGCTTCTTTTTTCTTTAGGGTTCCAGTGATTGAGGAGTTTTGCTTCTTTTTCTTTCTTCTTCGTTTTAAAGTCATTGAGCGTTCTTCTTTTCCCTTTGCTGTGAGATCGATGACTCGCCGTTTCGGATTGTGCCTTTCCCACCGAGCCCCTCACCCTCTTTATTCCAAGTCTTGGCCGTCTTTTTTCTCTCTGCCCTGCGGAGAACTCTGGCGTTTCCTTCTCCTTCCCGCGTGAGCCTGGTTCCTCTGCCTCAGCTTCGTCCAGAGCCTCCCTTTTTTTTTTTTTCCAGGATGACTTTTGCTTTTCCCTTACTTCTGACGGTGTGCCTTTCACTATGCTTCTGTTGACCCCTTAACGAACCGCCTTCCCCCCCCCGAAGCCTTGTGCTCCGACACCCGAGCCGCTTTCCCTCCCCCCTTCGTTTTCTCGACTATCGAGGACAAGTCGGTTCGTGCCTCGTCTTCCCAGCGGGCCTTCTTCGTTCAGACGTCCTCAATTGCCTTTCTAAACCCCCTTAATAAAACTTCTCGCCTTGACCCGCGTCGTTAAGAAGATACTGGCTAATTTGCCCACTAGTTTCTTCGCACACGTCCCCCCCATGGCCTCCTTACCCGAGTGCAAGCCCCTCGATATGTTGGTTCCGACTCTAATCCTTGCTTGTCCCTGAAGAGACGGCCTTGGGCAGGTTCCAGCCCCCCACTGCGCGCCGTTGTCTTTTTTTTTTCTTAAAAAACTATTTTTTCTCCTCGTTCGTCTTCCGCTTCAATTCACCTTGTCCACTCATTCCGCCCATCGGGCGCCGATTTTTAGCCCCTCGGAAGCAGTCTCGCCCTTTCTTGATCCCCTCTGTTTTTTGTGCCCTTTTACTTTCCCCTCCCCCGCGGTTTGTTTTTAGAATCTCTTTTTTTCTACTAAACGAGGTTGACTTGACCTTCCCCCCGTTTTTAGAGACAGTCCCCTCTCTCCGCTTCCTTTTTGGCGAGTTTTCCTGTGGTTTCCACCCTTCTACTTTTTTCTGTTTTCCCTCGCTGTATAGAGGAGTTTCTGTGTTTTAAGAGCAGCCCACTTCTGAGCGCTTATCCCCTGCATTTGTTTCTTTCATTTTGCCCCCTTCCTTTGCCGTTTAACCTGATAGTGAGACAAGAGTTAGCGCGTTTTCCCCTGAGCTTAGGTATGTTTCTCTGCATTCCCCCCCCTCCTAGAAGGTCCTCCTTCTTCCCAAGTCTTGACACGGCTGGCAATCTTGATTAGGAGCCCGGGTTTACTTTTCTCTTTTCTTTTCAGGCCGCGAGTAAGCATCCACTTGTCTTTGCTTATCCCCAACTCTTAGACTTTTTTTTTGAAACCTGGACAACCCCTTATTGGTCTTTCCCGAAGGTGATCTTATAGATACCTTGCAGTCCTCACTTCGGATCTTGTTTATTCTTCTCTCTTTGTTGCCCCCAGACGACGTCTTGCAGGTCTCCGTACCCTTTCCTCCCACCTTCCCCCCTCCTCTCCCTACTCTTCTTTCACGGCCCCAAGTGTTTTCTTTTTTGGAGCATAGCTATTTATGTTCTTTTTTCATCCCAGATGCTTCGGCTCAATTCCCCACTTCTCTGAGCTGTCTATCCCCCCCCCGCATTAGCGACTTGCTCTGGTTTTTCAATTTCCTGCCGACTAACCGGAAGTTCCCCTTCTCGAGGATAGACCGAATGTCTTTTCCTTGCTAACTCCCTCCTGACACCTGGTTTGTCGCTCACCAGGGGCTTCCTTCCCCCGATCTCTGCCCCCCCCCTCTTTTGTTGTTCTGAGAAGAGGTTCCTTTCCTCAACGCTGAGTTTGGAAACGACGTAAAATCTTGGCCTCTCCCCCCTGAAATATGCTGTTATCTCTTTTCCACATTCGTCTTTCCCCAACAGTAAGAAGGGGATTTACGTTGTCTCTTTTCCTTTCCTCTTTCGGTCCGAGTAAATTCGCCCCTCTCGTTTCCCCGCGCCCCCTCCGTTTCGGTAGCAGAAGACATTCTTTGACGCCGTTTCTTGAGACGATATCTCTTCGTCGAGTTTGCGTTTAAATTTAACCCAGTCTTTCCTTTTTTCCGCCCTTCTTTTTTTTCTTACACTCCTTCTTCTTGCCTCCCTCTACTAAGGACGAGCGAGCTTATTACCTCCCCTCGCTTATGCTCATGTGGATCGAGGAGATTTTTAGTTTTCGCTCTCTCTTTCTTGTGATCGCCTTTTTTAAAACCTTCGCTATTGCGCCTCCCTCTTTCCTTGTTGGTTGCGATTTTTGCACAGATCGGCCCCCCTTTTCCTTCCTCCGCCGACGCTATTAGCGCATTTCCCTTTCGTCCTCCCGCGGATGGGTTGCCCCCGCATGTGCTTGCCGCTCCAGCCTAAGACACTTTGTCCTCTGGCCCTCTCCCTCCCTAAGTCCAATGATTCCTCGAGCGCGCTTCAAAGCCTTGTCGATTTTGCGTTCTGGTTCTCGCAACCGATGGGACGTTTTCGTTTCCCCTCTTCTCCCTCCTCGAAAGCGCTTTTTTCTTTTTTTTTTGCCCTCCCTGGTCCTGACACTGCCCGCTCCGTCACGTTCCCCACTTAGGATATGTCATGAGCCGGCTTTCTCGGGGCTCTCGCGGACCAATCAGCGCTTCTTTTACCCCTCCCAAGAAGATCGTGTATCCGCTTTCCCGAGCCATCTCTACTTTTTTGGATCTTCAGTATTTTTCTTCCTTCGCTTTTCTGAAGCTCCGGGATATTTTTTTCTAATTCCTCCTGCATGGTTTTCGACTTTTCTTGGCCCTTCACGCCGTATCTAGCTTCTTCTTCCGGCCGCGGGAGAAGCCTCTTCTCCTTTGAATCTTTTCCCCCCTCTTCGCTTCCTTTGCTTGGGCGCGTCCCACTTTTCTGAGAGATTCCTCTTTCTTGAAGATTGCATCTCCTCCTTTTTAACCGGGGCCTTCCGTTAGCGTGGTCTTTGCAGAATAGAACTGCTTCTCCTCTCTCTGGCCGCAAAGATAGTCGATCCCTGTTTTCCCCACTTTTCACTCCCTTCGACACTCCCCTTACATTCAGATCAAGGTTCCCCTATCGTTACTTGGTCGCCGGCGACCTGAGAATCCTCCCTCCTTTCCTCTTTCGCCTCCTCTCCTTAGACGTATGTCTGCCCTTTTTCTTATTTAGTTCATCCAGAATTTGTTTCCCGCAAGCAAAGATCGCACCGGAGTGCTCGCTGAATATCTATCTTCTCTCCATTCTTTTTTTTGAGACCGCGCTCTCCTTGTGGATCTTTGTTTTTTTCGACCATCAAATAGTCTTCGCAGAGAATCCCTTGCGAAGTCTTCCCCCCTCTTCAGCGACATCGGCGGAATTGGATGGCTTTTCCTTTCTGCCACTTGCTTTTCTCTTCTCTTCTCGCTGACTTTTTTTTTTTTTCTTTTGTGGTGCATCTTGATCGAAGAGCTTTTTCCCTATTCCTTTCCCGTAGACTGCGCTCCACGATCTTGGGAGCAGCGTTCTTTGACTCTTTCAACTGCTCTCGAGCGATCTTCGCCTCCGGTGTCTAGCGCCCTGATCAGAGGCTTGCTCTCTGCTCTCTGGTCGCGGGATGCACTGCTAGTTGCTTCCCCGTCTGCTCGCATTGCGCCCCTTATTCTATTCTTCCCGTCTTCTCTTCAGCCGCCCCATTTTTGTTTCTGATTTCTTTTTTCCTTTGTCGTCCTGGAAGCCTTTTCCAGCGCGGAGCTGCTTCACGAGCTGATATCCCCCCTTTTGGAGTCGGCTGAGTGTTCTTCATCGTCGCGATCGTTTTTTGCTAACATCGTCAGAAGCGTCGTCGCGTAGCCCCTCCCAACGGCTGGAGGCGTGAAGCCCTCTTTCCCATTTCCCTTACCCTCTTGAGCGTGTCTTCTTTTTCGTTCGCTCGCATCCTAGCTCTAGCTCGGAGTAGCTCCCTCCACCCTTTTGCAAGTCTCTAGGATTTCCCTTCCCGATCCTGGAGGGCAGACTCTCTCTTTTTCTTGCCTCGGAGAGATGCCTCCCTCTGTACGAATTGGGATTGATTTTCGCCTACTTTACTCTTCCCCACCGTTGCACCCCTTAATCTAGTAGGTCTCTATCCGGAGTTGCTTCTGCCCCAGGTTCCCCTTCTTTCTGTGTAAGTCCTATCGGTGCAATATCTCTGGTGCGCCAAACCTCTCAGCCCCCCTTTCCCTTTTTTACTCGCCGTTCTGTATAGTTCCTGACTGCATCGATGCGCGGGCGCAGTTCTTAATAAGTTCTATCTCTTTCAGTTCCCCACTATCAGACAAGCGCGGCCTATGTACCGTGCTTCTCGTGCCGCTCCGCCCTTCCCCGTCGCTGCGCGTTTAGTTAAGTACCCTTCCCTCCTTTTTCCATCCGTCCGACCCGCTTTGCTTCACTTTCGCCCTTTTCAGTACTTTATAGGTAGAGCGTTCCTTTTCGTGTGCATGTCACGCCTATGTCTCTTCCCTCGTTCTCTCACTTACCTCCCCTTATAATTTCGCCCTATGTGGTCTCTCGCCTGCGCAAGGCCTTTTTCCTGTTTCTCCCGTGCGCGCGTGTTCGGCTTCATTTTTTGCTCTCCCTGCAGATTCTTCTGCTGATCTTTAGAAGATCCCCCCTTTTTATCCCTGAGCCGTTTTAAATTAGGCGGGAGAGGTTGCCCCTTCCCCAAACCTATAGGCCCGCCAAAGAGCTTTCCCTTTCGGATCGAGTTTAAGCTTGCGGGCGCGGTGACCTGGAGTGACTCTACAGAATCGAGAGTGTTCGTTGTCTGAGCGCATGGTCTTCAAGTCCCCCTCTTTCTCCCGGTGCATTCTCCTCGGTGTCTCCCCGAGTTTGTCCTTCTCTTGATGTCCTGTGGATGGACACTTTGCGTGGTCTTTCGGACCCTAGCCCCCCTTTCGGTCACTCAAGTCATTTTTTAAGCGACCACCCCCTCCTATGCCATAGCATAGTTCTTCGATCCTCGCCTTCCCTTCTTTTCCCCCACCCCGTTTTTGAGAGACGCCGTCTACTCGCTTTTCGTCGAGTAAGACTCCACTTAGCTCGCTCTGCCCAACGTCCCCAAGGAGTCGCCTCCCCTCTTTCTGAATGCTGGCGACTTTGTTTCTCGACTCCGCTCCCCCCGGTCCTTTTAGACACACGGTGCCAGCCTCCCTTTCAACCCGGCGTCTTGTACCCGCCCATCTTTTAAAAGATTCTTTTTACCCTGGAGCCCAGGACTGTGCAGGGCGCTCCCCCCTCATGAAGTGAGAGTCCCCTCACCCCCCGGCTTCTCTCTCTCTTCCTGGAGCTTGTTGCCCCTTAACCATGTTCCTACCTTCCGATCTAACTGTAGACGAGAGAGCGATAAGCGGATTCCCCCCTTTGATTTTGTAGATTGTTTCCCACCGAGGTTACTTTGAACCGGCTCATCTCTGTTTTGTTGTTGAGAGAATGCAGTCTCCTTACCCCCGCTTTGGATACTTCCCTCCACTCTTTTAAGGGACTTGAGCCCTCTGATAGCCCTCTCGCTCCAGGGGCTAGCTTTCAGCGTGGCTTAACAATTGGGTTCCTCTCGAGTAGAGGTCGTTCTTGATCTCCTGGCATTTCTTTTTCGTCTCTCTTCTTCATGGTTCCCAGTCGTTCGTTTTGACCAGCAACTTTTCCCTCTTCTCTTCCGTCGGGTCGCTGTTTAAGAGCCGTTGCCCCTGTCTTGCATTTCTTTGTTTTTAAACTTTCGCACGTCTCCCTCGACGGTCCTCTATGAATCGCCATCAACAGCCTGAACCTGAGTTTGGTCGGTGCGCTAAGTGTGATTCATGTAACGTTTTTCCCCCGGTCCGAATACATGCTCTTTACACAAGTCCACCAGACCTCCCAGACTTTTTAGTCCAAAACTTTGTACCCCCACCCGTATTCTTATTGAAGGCGAATCGTTCGATAAATCTTCAATCGATCCGGTTTTTTCCTACTTCGTTTTTCTCCTCGACTTTCTGCAGCGGTCCGCCCCCCAATATTCATTCCCACCTCGACTCCTTGAACGTACCGTTCTGGAACGCGGTGCCGGTACTTCGGAATATTTCAGATGCTGGACGTGAATTCTTCCTAGGGCCCCCTCCCTTCTCTCTGATTCTGGGTTCGATAATAAACTCTCGGTCTCCGTGAGCAGCCTCTTCAATCCGGTGAAGTCCGCAAACCGATTTTATGGCTCTTTTGTTTTCCTTCCTCTTTGGCAGGGCACATCCGCCTCCTGGGCTCGGCCGCTTGCTAATCAAGGTGGTTTATTCGCTCCCCTTCGACTTAATCTCGTTGGCACTGCCTCCCTCCTTCCGTTTGCCAACCACAAAACCCTTTCTTCAAACGCAGCCAACGATGCCTTCGCCGTCAAAGACTCCTGCCCCCTTTTTTTCGGCCTCTTCTCCTCAACTTCCGGCCAAAAAGGATCCTTTTGATTATCAGGCTTCCAGACATCGTCTCCTGCCTTCAGGCCATACGTTTTGCTACCTCTGCCCCTTTTTGAAGAAATCGCCGCGTGGGAATTGAGCCGCTTCTCTCTTTTCGTTTGGAGTGTTGGGCCCCCTTCGACTTGACATTGAGTTCGTCGGAAGGCTCCCCTGAGTCTTTTTGCGGCAGAACGGATCAGGGCATCTCTTGGCATCCGACCCGACGGTGATTGCCTTTTCTTTCGTCAGACCCGGGAGCTAAAAGCCTTGCTGCTCGACGCGCGATCGATTCGAGTCCTTCCTTCTTTCCCCTATCCTCGAGCGCCCCTATTTCTCCCACCGGTGCGTGATGGTGCAGATTCCTCACCCCTCGGACCTCGTTCGTCAGTTTTGTGACTTTAGTTTTTTTTTCCTATACTCACCTCCCTCGCGCGAGAGAATTCCGTTACTCGTTTTTGCTGACTTTGCACTGCTCTCCCCGCGAAATCTGACGCGGCATGAGCGATTCAAGGACCATTAGCTCGCTGGTTCCTCTAAATCTTTCCCCCGTCTCTGCTTGCGCAGACTGCGTTAACCTCTTGCCCCGGTGGCCCCGATGAGATACGCCTTTCGCCTATCGTGCGATGTTCCTTTTCGACCTCCTTCTCACGTTATCCCTAAGTAGAACTTCCCCTTAGTGTACTTACTGCTCAGGCCGTTGGGAGCGAGTTGGTCCTCGAACAATCCCTCGAACTGTTAGAGATTCCGCCGCCCCTTTTTTACCAGGGGCCTTATGCTTACTCCCCCATCGTTTCTAGCTTGGAAGATCAGCCCGGAAGCCTCAATGCCTTCGGCTTTCCTTATGAAGGAGCTTTTTTTTTTACTCAATTTTTCCTTTCTATCTTTCTGTGTTTCGGATTGACTGATCGAGCTTGAGCAATGAGGAGGCCGTTGGGAGAATTTTGCTACTATTTTTCCTCCTTTCTTCCCTTTATTTTTTCGCAAGCACTTGATCATTGCCTGGAGGAGCTATAGAGAGCTTAGCGTGTTGGCGCGCTTATCTTCCCTTTTTGCTCTGATCCCCTTCGGATCTTTTCCCTCTGAGCGCCTCCTTTTTGCGGGACACCCAAAAGGAGGGCCCAGCTCTTCTATCCGCGGAAAACGCACTCGGGGACCCCGACACGCAATCATTAGGCCTCCATAGAAGGTTGATGTTTCGACTTTTTTGAGATCCCCCTCCTCTATTCGTCAGTTCGCTGCCTATAGAGGCATTCTTTTATTCTCTGTGCTTATGGTCTTCGAATGCTTGTTTTTTCCTTCATGGTAGAACCTAGCCCTCCTTACTCCGTTTTTTTTTTGAGAGAGCGCGCTCTCCGTTCCGACCTCTCCTTCTCGAACGACCCCACTTTAGACGACATTCTTCTTCGTAGGCATCACTTCTTCCTCGAATCAGGCGTATAAATGTGTCTTCGTGTGTCTTTTTCCACTGCGACTTTTTTCCTCGTGCGCGATCGAATTAGAAGGGTGCTGTCCTCGGCTGCCCCAAAGAGGTTCATTTCTCTTACGACTTTCGTTCTCTTTTGGTTACTGCGCCAGTGACTGCGCTAGGACAATCCTCTCCCCCGCAGCTGCCCCGCGTTGAACTTCGGATCGCGCGTACACTCTTGAGTCGAGAGCCCTCTTACCCGGCTGTAATGCTCATCCGTTTGAGAGCGTCTCGAATTCGCCTCTGATGCCAAGCGTTAGCCGATTACTTCTCCCCCTTCTCCCTCATTGGCAGTCAGCTCGATCTTCCTTCGTTCCACTCCACGCGTCGCTCCTGACGAGGAAAGGAGAGTCCCAGTCTTTTCTCCAGCCTCCGCGGAGCGTTTTTTGCCTCCTTAAGTCCAATTTGTAGAGATTTTCGCTGAATAGAACGCCTCTAGGTTATTTCCTCTTCTTTCCTTCGACCAGTTGTTGATTGTTCGCGGCCCCCGCTCAATCGGTCCACTCTACTAAGCCCTGAGTGTTTCCCCGGTCTGAGGCGCGGTCTGCCCTCCTCTACCTCTTTCTCGGAGGATCTCGTTCCCTTACTCGCCTGTTGCGCACCGGCCTCCTGCCGCAATAGACTGCGTTTTCCCCTTTGCGTCGATGGCGCTCTTTCTTCGGCGAGCGCGTCCGTCTTTCGTGTTTCTGCTCAAGCATTGCCTCGGAAGAACACCTTCTTCCCCCTCTCGCGGCGATGGCGATGTCGTTTCGCGCGCTTTCCCACTGCCGCCAGAGGTCTTGTGCTTCTTTCCCCATCATACAGCCCCTTTACCATTGGATTAGAACCTCCCCCTGACGAGCGTTAGACTACGAGGACGATCTCTGAGAGCAGGCTCATTATCTGGTCTCTCTGCCCCCCACTCTCGATGCCTCCGAGCGTTGCTGATTCTTATCGCCGTTCCCTTGCCGCGTCCTGCGATGCGGAATGCGTATTTCCAGCCTCTCTTCGAAAGCCGAGCTCTCTCAATGCCAGGACCGTCTCGAGTTATGCGAAAGTGGATTTTTGAGTTCGGTGAACTTATCGGAGCGCGCGGTCTCGTCCTTGTTTAAACTCCCCCCGCCTGTCGTCGTCAGAACGCCTTGATCCCCCCCGAAACCTGCGGATCCTTTTGCCCAGTAGCATTAGAAGATGTTGTACCTACACCCTTCTACCACCCCCAGCACCATGCCCCCACCCTATCAACTCCTTTCTTTCTTTTTATCTGTTTGCCGCGTTTTCAGCGTTTCTTGGTAAACAGTTAGCATCGGAGTTTAGGCGGATCGGTTTTCCCCTTGCCTGAGCATAAGCGGACGTTCCTTGTGACCTTTCTTTTCTTTGCACCCAACAGCGAATAGTCGCACCCGAGCGCATACCGTCTTTTCCTTTTCCGGATGAGCAGTGCCTCCGGCGAGGAGAACTTTCTTTTTCTCGCCCGCATTCCTTGCTTTACGCAGATTCGTTCATCAGCCCCCCCCGCACAAGTCCCGAAGCTGCCCACTCGACCCGCGCTATCCCCCCTCCCCCATCCAACACACACTCATTCACATCACGGCTTGACCTCCGCCCTACGCCCCCCCCCCCCCGCAAAACATTTCACTTTTTGCGTGGGCGACCGCCCGAGGAAACCCAGAAGGAATTGTTTAGTCCCCCTATGGATTGACATCCCCAATACTTTATGATCCGATTTCCTGCCTTAGAATAGAGGACCACCACTTCCCTTGGTTTTGGGCGAGACGCCTTCGCTTTTCCAGCTCGCCGATCCTTTTATGTCGATAATCTTCCAGAGGACATTTTCTTTCCCGGTAACTCCCCTTCTCTGCTTCCGCCCCTCTTTTGGCAGCCTGTGGCGGGACCTTTCTTTTCCCCCTCTCCAGTCTCTTTCTCTTGCGAGACAGGTGACAATGCTTTCCCCTTTCCATTATTAGGTAAGCGTCCGTCGTTTCCCCATCAGTATGCTTTTCATTCCTGAGAACGGACGCTTCCGCATTCTTTCCCTTCTCGGTTTCTGCTCGAAAGGAAAAGATAGCTCCCCCTTTTTTTTTTCGTTTCTTTTCCGCGAAATTCCTCCACGTTCGTTGTTCGATTCGAGCTGTTTTTTCTAAGTTCTTCTCTGAAAGTTTCGTCTTCTTGTTTTTAACCCTCGGTTATGAGCGGCATATTCTTCTCCCCTCCTTTTTTTGAGAGAGCTCCCCCCTCGGTGCTAATAGAACGTTGCAAGCGACTGTGCCCTACCCCTTTAGACCCGAAGGTTCTCGCTCTTTCCTTTTCCACAATGGAGAGGGGAAGCTCGCGGTGTAAAGCGTTTCTGGTAAAGCGCTCTTTCTCCTAAGGCTTCATGGCGCATCTTTCCGTTTCCCTCCCTCTTTTTCGGATCGGTAAACCCCTCTTGTTGGTGGGGTCGCGTACACGCTTGCCCCTTTTGTATCTTGTTCACGTTTTCCTCCTTCCCGCCTTTTTCTCCCTTCTCAGGGAAACAGTAGCCCCCAAGACGCTTCGGGCGCTGCCGGGTGAATTTTCCTTCCGGCAAGCCTTCCTTTGCTCGTCCTCCTTTCCCATCTGCTTCATTCTTTTCGGCGTCTCGCAAAGGAAAACCTTCCAGAGTTGTTCGGAAGGCGCGTTATCATCATTCCGCTTTTCCCTTTCGGCGCTGCACGTCTTCGTTTTCCCGTTTTCCTTTTTCCGCGGTCTTTACGCCCACGCCAATCTTTTCCCCCCTTTCAGGTCGTTCGAACTACCTTCCTACTGGTCGGGGAAGCGGCACCGTCCGTTTCTCGGCATCGCGAAGATGTGGACTTCCTCTCCTTTTTTCTTTTTCCCGCTGCACGCGATTTGCTCACAACTCCCGAGTCTGCCTGCGACTCCGATTCCCTTTTTTTGACGACGGAAAACCGTCGTTTTTCTTCCCTTTCGTTTCATATTCCCTTTTTTTTTTTCCCCCTCCATCGAAGGTAACACTTTCGTGCTGATACTCGATGCTCGTCGATAACGACCCTCCCTCCTGTTTCCTTTTCCCTCCCAGAAGCAGTTGAACCAGAGAAATCGAAAACGCCAACGCGCGTCCTGTCCTTTTCCATGCCTTGCCTGAGGCCCGATTCCCACCATCGTCCTGAAAAGAGCAGCTCAACATCCCTCCTTTTGCGTTTACGTTTTCGATCAAGGAGTGAGCCAGACCCCTTTTCTTGAATCCGGGTCCTATCGCGCTTTCCTCTCTTTCTTCCCCAGCTTAATTTCGTGCTGACCCTTCGTAGCCTTTTCAGTCAGGAGTTTCCTGGCGGTCTTGGTTAAACGTCCCTCGTTTTTTTTTCTCGGCTTCCTGGCAATGCGAGCTTTCGCGACCTCGCTATCCGCGCAGCGCGCGGATTCATCGTTCGTTGCCCTTGATCTTCTCTCGGTCCGGCCAAGCCTTCTTCATTCTCTCGATCGCGTCGTCGTCCCTCGCTCTGGTCTCAGAAAGAATCCCTTGCTTTTTGCTCTTTGAGATGGCCTCTTATGGAACTCCTTGCCCCCCCCCTCTTTTTTTCCATTTTTCCAAGTCTCGGCTTTCCCAGACAATAGCCATCTCCCTAGACCCCGACTCTGCTTTTCTTGCATAGGCTCTTTGATCGTCACGCGAAGTCCCTGCCGGCGCGGAGCTCGCCGAATGCCCCCCCATTTTTTCCCGTCTTAGAGCCAGGTATGCACTAAGGCGGTGGCTTTTTCCGAGGCCTTCTCCCCTCCGGGTCGGTTGAACGACGCTACGCCCGCTCGTAAAGCTTTTGGCGCTGATCTGAGAACGGGCGCACGTCCTCATTAAGTCGACCTCCCCCTTACGGTCACTTTCCGCCGGCCGTTGCTCGGTTTTTCGGGCGAAAACTTCCTCTCTTGAACGGACGCGGAAAGGACGATTTCTATGTACCTTGCGAGAATAAAAAACTTGTTCTATATCAGGATTCGGAAGCGCATCCCGCTCTT
>Ga0179593_1485662_pt1 | contig 15563 bp, 14 predicted proteins | sample CZODoug2_1_08_16_FD_185931 | JGI IMG/M metagenome (GOLD analysis project Ga0179593, IMG submission 185931) | Vadose zone soil fungal communities from Angelo Coast Range Reserve, California, USA - CZODoug2_1_08_16fungal (PacBio error correction) | ecosystem: Environmental > Terrestrial > Soil >... | reverse complement strand
CGTTCTCCCTGGCCCCCTTCTCACTGACCGTGACTCCAGTCTCCTCCTTCTCCGTCGTTGACCTTCTTCCTCCCCCCTTTTCGAGAATGCGCGAATTGGTTAAGAGTCAAAGGGTCTTTACCCATTCACCAGTCCTCAGTCGACTAGTACCCCGGAGACGATAGGACGATCTGCAATTGGCGTGTCTTTTCTCCCAGATCTTCTTACGATTTTCTGCTCCCTCCCCGTCTACCCGCACCCTTAGCTACTTCTCTGCTTTCGCGCCCGGCCAGTATCTGAAATAGCAGCTCGAGCTGGGCTTGGTGGCCGACCCCCCTTTCCAGTCCCCCTACCATTTCCTTCTCCTCCTTTCGATACTTGAAGAGCGTCCACGTACCTGGACCTTTCCTTCTCGCCGAGAGAGGCGACTTCTTAATGTGTTGGGTCTCGGGGGTTCCATGAAAGACTGTTTTTCGGATTATTCTGAGGTCTCTCCGTATCCATGGGCTAGTTTTTTCTCAATGAATTGTAGATCACCAAAGAAGAGTCCTGCCCCCCCCCCCCCCAAACCCCCCCCCCCCCCCCCACCCCACCCCCCATGCTCCCCCGCCGATCGCAGAGGTAACGCCGTACGCCTGATTTGAGATTAATGAGTTTCTAAGTCCACCCTCTCACGCTTCCCTCTCCCCGTATCCTTTCCATTAAGATCCCCTGCCAAGGTGGAGTCCCTCGATCCTTTTTCCCCTTAAAGGAAAAACCTACCGGCCGAGAAAGACACCCCCTTGTCAGTTCTCCTCTTTCTCCTCTACATTCCTTTTTTCTGTTTTCCTTTCCCCCTCCTTTTTTTTTTTTTTCATATTGGTCGTTTCCTTTTCTTTTTCTTATTCTACCATGTCGGCGACGGGGCCAGGTATCACCCACATCACTCCAAAACACAAGTGGGGTGTTTCTCAAGACATGTTTCTTTTATTCCCCTCCTTTTCAGCATTTAGAGCTAATCTTTTCTTCGCAGCAGATTCACCGGTAGATAGGAGGCCCTATGAGAGTGAATTGCGCTTTTTCCCTCTTTTTTTCATCAGTTCCTCGTTCCCCCTCTGATTTTTCTCCTCCATTTCACCCGGAGCCTGTGAGTCCCAAAGGAATAGCAGTTTCCCACCTCGAAGAGAGTCCTGACTTATCATTTTTTTTTGGCTTTGACTTCTTCCCCCTTTAGGGTCTCTCCATAACCATTTTCTTCCCGACGATATTCGGACACTCGCTACCGTCCTCCGACTATCTCTTTCGTCCTTTTACCGCCCCGTCCCTCGACATCCTCGCTCCCCGTGACAATAGACCTCGTCACCGATGGGGCGTCACGAAAACTCAGCTGGAGCCAGACCTCTTTTAGACTCTCTTTCGGTGCTATTGTCTCCCTCCCAGTTTTTTCCTTTCCCGAACTCCGCAGCCCATCAGGCCGTTAGGTCATCGCTAAGAGGGAAAATATTCATCCGGATTTTGGCTTCCCTCATAGCCCCCTCTTCCCCCCCTTACGCCTCTCACTCCTCCGTTCAGCTCCTCCGTTTCCTGGAGGAACCAGTATGGATAGAGAGTCCCTTCTCAATTAAGGCGGACCTGTTTGTAGACCCCCCCTGTCTTTACGTTGAGCCCTTCTAGGATTTTCTCTTCAGACCTTCGCCGTAGACGAAAAGCTGAGGTGTACTCAGATCAGCATGCCTGATAATCCCCCCCTGATCAAGCTCCCGACCTTAGAACCGTTCCTTTCCCCTCTGTTCCCGGCGACCCCCCCCGGCATGGCTTCCGAGTGTTGGGACTACTCCTCCCTTTCCCCCCAGTCTTTCCTGCCCTGCTGGCTGAACTAGCCCAGGCTTTGGTATACTGGCCCCCTATCTTTTCCCCGGAAGGCTCGTAATTGGGCCTTCCTTTTTGTTCTATTCATCCCCGGAAAGAATAATTTCTTGAATCCCTCATCGTGATCACCGCTTTAGTAGAGCTCCTAAAGCGTCCAGCCTCTCAACACCCCCCCAAGCCGCCAACCTGCACGCCCACGCCGTACTCGGACCACCCGCCTGAGTTTTCTAGTGCTGCCTGCCCGAATCTCCCTCTTAAGAACGGCCTGGCAGGGGTATGCCATCGTGCCCGCTTACAAACTGTCGCTATGTTTCGTTTGTTTCGCCCCTTACCCTGGCCGAGCGCAGCTCTAGGGCCTCCTTTCGTGTCTAAATGATGGCTCTGACCACCTCTTCCACGACTTTTGACCTTTGGGACCCCCCCGTCCATTCCAGGTAACGCCTCCGTCTACAGGGAAATGGATCCCTTTGAAGTCGTCATTTTCCAGCGTCAGCTTTCCGGCTCGACCTCTGTCCCTGTTTTCCTCCGTCGTGTTTCGTATCCGTTTTTCTTTCGCAGAACGATCAAACGATTTTCCTAATTCCGGCCGAACCGGTTTAGACCGGCGCCGGACCCTTTCTCTTTCCCTTCTTTCACTTTTCGCAGGCTCTCTAGTTCCCGGCTGGCTCGCATCAACGCTGCAGTACGACATCGCCATTCTTTCTTCCCGCGTCCTATACTTTTCATCCACCTCCCCCTTTGTCGTAGTGCTCGGACCCCGTCAATTGGCCTGCGTTTTCTCCCTCCTTTCGGCCTTAATGTCCCGCCCTCTCGCTCGCGCCTCAGAAAGAGAGCGGTTACTACCGACGCCAGTTGTTTAGTTTTTGCCCGGGGGGGTTGAGTGTTTTTTTTTTTTTTGCGTTTTTAATAGGTGCTGAGTGCTTGCTTCTTCTTGATTTGAGGAGAGATTTCTTATCCTCTTGTCTGGAAGACGCTGGAGATCCCCAGACCCTTGTTTCCCCCCCCCGTGGCGTTTTTGTTTCTTGCTTCACTTACCCGCTTTTTTTCCTTTTCTGACCCCCCCTCGCAGGACCTTCCTTGCGCTGTGCGTCCTTCTTGATTTTTCCGAGACCGAACTTGGTCTTAATCGCTTTCCTCGACTGTCCCCCTGGTTCCTTTTTTTTCCAAACGGCTTAGTCCTTCTTCTTGAGCGTTCTCGCTTCCCTCTCGACAAACGTCTGCTGCCCCTCCTCATCCGCGTCCACTCGTAGAACACGGCAGGATTTTTCCTGTCCTCTTACTCCCCCCCCCCCCCCGGTACTTCAGCCCCCCGCTGCGCGCCCAACCTCGTCGTCGACTTCCTCCCCGACCTTTGGTGATTTCCTCTTTCTCCCCCTCTTCTTCACTTTCCTTTTCTTTATGCTCTGCCCTTTGCGACGCCTCCCTTAGCTGCCTGCGACTTCCCGGTCTGCCTTTTTTTTGCAGTTCTTGTCCTACGCCTTTCCCCGCGCACTCCGCTCGCCGACTGATTCGAAAAGTGCCTCCTGGTCCTATACACCCTTTCGCCTCTTCCTTCTTCTCTTTTTCTCGGCTTCGCTTTCTTTCCCTTTCAGGCCCAGAGCTTTGGTGCTCCCGGCGTGGTGGCCGGCTTTGAGAGGTCGTTCTTTTTTGTTTGTTTCTTCCTCTTCTAGGCTCTCTTTCCCGCTCCCGCGACTCAAGAGATGATCCGATATTGCTTTGCGCCCTTGATGTTCCTTTCTTCCCCCTTCCCCCCCCAGAGTTCATTGAAAGTGAGAGCCTTCCGAGATTGGTGATGAAAAAGCTTCCGATGGGCGGTAGGTCCCCCCCGAAATTAATTATTCTCTTTTTTCGGATTCGCTTACCCGCAACTTTAAGCGGCATACCAGCTCTTTTCCTTGAAGGGCGCGACCGCATCGCGCTAGAAGATTGCAGTTGCAGGTCCCCTTGTATTTTCCGATGGGTCCACCTTCCCCCTTTCACAGACTTTTTTTGCCCCCCTCCCCCTCAGCGCGAGAGCTATCAGAGATTTCAGGGCCGTAAGCCAGCGACCCGCGCAAGGGCAGCCTCTTCACCGACCCGTTCTTTTCCCTCCCCCCTCACCCGTCGGAGCATTTCTTCCCGCAGAAAAAGAGAGAAAGGCCCTTAGTGGCGAATTCTCCGGTAAAGGCCTGACGTCCCCCTCGTTTTTTGATGAGAGAAGGCCTTTCTGCTTTCTTCTCCCCCGGCGCGATGCCTTCCTTCCTCTTCGATTGATTGGCTCTTCCCCTCTCTGCGAGACAGAGATGTGGACATGCCCTTCTAGCGACGCCGTCTATAGAGATCTCCACTGCGGGTTCGGAGCCCCCTCCCTGGATGCGATGTGGAGGAGCTTTCCCGAGACGTTTAAATGGTCTTCCCGGCTTCTCCGATCCCCCGAGTCTTTTGTTTTGTAGGATTTCTGAGATGTCGATCTCCGTTTCGACGGGGAGTAGAGCCCTAGAACCGGACAAAAGGCGCCTGTTCGCTTGCCTCCCGCGGTTTTGAAGGCTCTAGCCTCTCTTTTGCCGAACGACAGGAAGGGATCACTTTCTGACCACCTTGCGTTCAGCTTTCCTGATTCCTTCTTCTTCATGCTTCCCCTCCCCCTCATGACAGTGAGCCGTCCCTCTCCCTCGGGGAAACAGCTCCCTCTATGTCTCCCTGATAAGTTCAATCTGCAATGTCCTTTCCTTTTTTTGGCCGTGTTTTTTTTTTCCCATCTTAGCCGTTCCACAGATTGACGAGGGCTATTCCTCTTTGTCCCCTCTCATTTTTTTCCCTCCCCCCCATCCGACTCCCCCCATCCCCGACCATAGGTAAAGTTCTCCGCCCTTTTTCGCGATTTCCATGACCGATGATAGGACGGTTCTGCCGTAAGCGGATTTTTTGCTTTTCTCGAGTCTTGGACTCAATAGATCTTGTTTAGCTCCTTTCTCTGATACGCGGTTTGTTATCGTGTTGAGACTCGTCGTTTTTGGCGCGGACTTGCTCATTCCTTTTCCCTTCTTGCGGTTTGGTTGTGGCCTCTCTCTTCTCAGGCCGGTACTTGTCGTTCGTGTGCCTTTCGTTTCCACTCCCTCCTCTCTCATGATAAACGACGACCAGCCGACGCCGATTTCGTTCTGGCACCCCCCGTTCCGCCAATCCTCTATTCTCGTAAGCCCCCCCTAACCACCTCCATCTCCACTAAGATGCCGGCCGTCGACCAGGTAGCTTCCGCCCTTCTCACTTGGCATCGCCCGGTGCCGCCCTTTTTTCTTCATCCTGGCGGTTCCCGGAACGCCCCTGCTCTTTCGGATTTCGAGCACATCTGAGAGGCGCCTTTGCTCATGGCCTTTGATTGCCCCTTCCATGTCTTCTGTTTGAAGTTTTCTCTGATCGGGACTTCCCCCACCCGCATTGCAGAGTCCACCTGCCCCATAAAGGGTACAATAGAGACAGAACGATAGACTGGTCGTTGAATTGTTCAGCCCGGTTTTGAAACACTGCGGTTTCTCCCACTTTGGCTTCCTTTCTCCATTCTCGTTCTTTTTCGCGGCTTGCGATGAGAGTTACAGGACTATGATCTTTTTTTCCTCCTCGTGTTTTGGTCTCTCTAGTCCTGGACCAGCTTTTCATCGTTCTTCCCCTCGCCTCGACCCCGTCTTTCTCGTTTTTCCAAACCATTCCAGCCTCCCGTAGGCTCGCCTGCTCTCCTTTGTTTCAAGACTGGTTCCCCCAATTTCCCGATTTTTTCCCTTTAATAAGTTTTCGGTATTTTGAGGCGTCGTTTTGACGATCTGCAATGGCGTTGACTTTTCTCCCCGACCTAGTTTTGACCGACTCGAACCCTTCCAACTTTCATTTTGTATCAAGGCGGACGTTAGGATAGAGGCCTCTGGAACCCGAATGCTCCCGAGTCTTTTTTCCTTTTTTCGCCCGGCCAGTCTTCAGTCTTTTCTTTAAGGTTCCTTCTCCCCCGTGCTCGCTTCAACCTCTTACTTTTCGCCAGGAGGCAGACCATGGTGTAGTTCTGGCTAATGATTGATGGAGTCGCGGGTGTTTCCCTGAACGATTTTCTTTTGCTGGTTTCTTTTTCCGTGACTTGCGATTTCTTCCACCTTCCCTGTCGATCAAACGACAAATCCTGCCATTTTCGCCGCGGCCCGGCCCCCGGCCCGTTACGCCTGCTCCGAGCTATACGAAGCTCACCAACTCCCCCTTCCTTCCCCCCGGATCGACAATACAGAGACAGACAGGTCGTCCCTTTCCCACGCGTTAAAGTACCCAACCCCAAATCCCCTCTTTCCTCCCGATCCCGTCCTATATCGGTCATTTTTCCTTTATTCCCAATTTGCCTCTTTTGACACCCGTTTTTCTCTGTTTGAGTGTCCATAGCCCCGTTTGTCCCGTCGTTTGTCGGTCGACTAGGGGAAGCCCACCCTCCCCACAAACACATCCAAGCCTTTCCCCATTCCAACATCCTCGGCTCTGTGGTCGGCCCGTATTTTTGGTTCGCGACTTTTCGTATCGGCTTCCAGCATTTCCTTTCTTAGCTTCTCTTCTCCATATCGAGGGTGAGCCCGCTACGGCGGCTCGGTTTTTTGGGCGTCGAAGCTTCGCGCTCTTCCCCCCCCCCTCTTGCTTTTGTCTCCGTCGTTTGGCATTCATTCTCTGCTGAGACAAGAGTAGACGTGATCTCGGCTACAGCTTACGCAACGAGCCCGGTCTCTAATCTTTTCTCAGACTTCCCACTCCCTCCCCTGCAACGCTGGCTACAACCCCTTCCCAATACTGCTTCCCTCTGCGTGACCAGACAGAGGCTGGGACCCCTCGATAGAGACTTTACGCGCATCGTCCTGGGTTTTCCACAGGCGATAATTTACCCCCCCTCCGCGCGAATGAAAGGGATATCCCTCTTTAAGGGATTAAGAGTAATAGGAATTTGTCTACCCAGAGGCCCTACTCGGACTAGAACCCTCCGACCTTGCCGGAGTTTCAGGCTTCTTTCGTCTCCCTGCTGGCTCCGCCCAGTCGTACCGTTCCGCATTTCTGGTACTTTTCCTGGTGTATCTGCGGGCATCAACCCTCGTCGTCTTGGAGATACCCTTCGCTCTTTAGTCTCAAAAACTTTGGGGCTCCCCCCCAGTCTCAGACTTCTTCACGGCCTGCAACTGATCGTCTCGGCCCTCGGACTTTTTGTCCCGATATTCAATTTGCGTTTCTTTTTTGATAGGCACCCCTTTGTCCTTAGCTTGACTACAGCCTCCGTGCTTGTTTGCAGTCAATCATTTAGATCCCCGGCGCCGTATTACGCGCCCAAATCTCACCGGCTTTTCTTCCCTTGTTTCCCCGTTTTTCTTTTGTACGCCCTTAAATTTCTCAATAGTGATTCAAGAATGAACCCCCCACCCACACACCCCCCCACCCCCCCCCCCAACCCCCCCCAAACAACACCCCCCCCCCCGCAAACAAAACCCCCCCCCACCCCCCCCCCCTCGCGATCGCCCCAGCGGCGCCGCTGCGCCACCACCCACCAACCATCCCTTACGCTCCTTCCGCCCCCAGAAGAGACGCTTCACCCACCCACGAAAGAGTGCGACTCTCCTAGCCCGAGCGCAGCCTACGCCCTACTTTGGCGAAGGGTATTTCTCGGAACTCTTACCCTCCCAGTGTCTGCCCAGAAGGAGTTGTTTAGGCTTACCCGGAGTCCTCTCTCTATTTTCCCCCCTCCTTCACTTGTTTTCCCTCTTGGTTAGCTGAGGGAATTGCCCCCCTCTCCGTGATGAAGTGTACATTAGACCAATAACTTTCCCTTATCGTAAGTCGACCATTGGCGTGAATTTTTCGGGGATTTTTTCCCTTGCCCCGGAGGGCTCGAAATCGAGAGTTGTTCCTCTATCCGCGTTCTCCGACCGCATTGAACGCGAGCAACGAAGTGCCATGCACTACTCCTCCCCGTCTTTCTAAGTCGCGGCAAAGCTTAGTGGGATCTATTCTTTTCCAAGGGTCGGCCGCACCTTCCCCTATGCAGGATTTTCTCGTCAACGCCGCGAGTCTCTATATTCTTTTAATCCTCCCCCGAGGGGTCGGAAAAGTAAAAAAAGGTGTGGGCATCACCTAGCCGGCGACTTTTTTGACCGACGTCGTCTCTCCGATCTGAATCAAGAGAATAAGAAGAGTTTGTTGCTTGCGGGTGAGTTCTATCTCTCGGCGAACAGGCTACCCCCTCGGGGTAAAGGCCGGGCCGGATTCCCCTTGAAATCTCGGTGGGGCGACAAGAACCCCAGTGTATTTTAACCTCTATAAGCGCTTCCTTGGCATTTTTCCTTGTTCCCCCCAAGGTGGTTTTGACCTTCTTGATGGAAGTTCCCTTTCCATGATCTCGATAACGCATTCAACGACCTCTGGTCCGTTACTACATTGGATTCTAATGATAAGCAAATTGTTCCTCTTTATTCAGTCTACCGCCTTTTTCAGATTCAACGCCTCGAGACCGTCGTCTGAGCCATTCCTTTAAATTCCCTGACTTCAATTCCCTTCATAGCAGTAAATTTTTGGTAGCCTTCGAGCGTACCTGGCAGATTGAGTATGGCTTTGCCCCTTTACCAAGTCGTATCTGGAGGCGGTCAGAGAAAGAAAGCCGAGTCTAACGAGAAGTCCGGTGGGAACTCCGTGATATTGCAGAGGATCTCTTCTTCCAAGGTGTAAGTGGTTTCAAATTCTTCAGTCTTTAGCTTTTTGCAGGTGGACTGAGGCCCAGGAACATGCCTGTCGCTGAGGTCGTTTTTTTTTGCGCGCGCCCCCCCCCCCCAGGTCGGGCGAGAACTTTCTTGGGAGTTTTTTTGCCAGTCGTTACCTCCTTTTTGGCTGTTTTGCGCCTGCTTTTTGTGTGTTTTTCGCCATCCTGAGAGTCGCGAATTTTAAGGTCTGCTTTTCTCACGATGCTTTTTTTTCCGCATGCTGTTTTTTTTACCCATTTCCCCCCTCGACACCCCATCTGCTGCCCTAGATTAGGGAGATTGGGCCTTATAAACTTCGTCCCTGGCTTCTTTGCCATCCTCTACCCTTCCTCATTACAGAAGTTTTTATTCCACGAGTAACGCATGACTATTGCCCTTTCCTTTTCGACTTCTCTCGTTGCGCTATTCTTCATTCGTCATCTTGAACACCCCTCCGTGATCCTCCTCGACTGTTCTCCTCCCACTCGCCGAGCTTAAGTTCCCATCTTCCGAACAGTCGGGTCTTGTTCCACGAAAGGGAGTTTGCGTTTCAAGTAAGGTCCGTCTGCAGCCGCACCGCTTTCCTTTTTACTTTCCTTCTTTTGTTCTCCGGTATTCTTCTATGTCTGGACCTCGACTCTTATAGGTCGAGGACGTAGATGTCTACTTCCGATCATGCTCTCCTGGTCTTTCCACCTGGCTCTCTGTGTCTTACGGGCCACCCTGCTCCAAATATGCCCTATTAGATGTTTTCTCAGCCAAGTTGTTTTCTAGAGGGTCCCTGCCCCCTGTGCCTCGTCAACGCGCTTTCATGGAAAATTTTTTAGAGAGAGCGTTCCTTAGCCGTATTTTTCGACTTCTTTTTTTTCTCCAGCATCAATTTCCCAAATTTTCGCGGAAGAGACGTAAAGTTTGAGAGATTTCCTTTCGAAGAACCCGATTTTTTCTTCCACGTGAGTAGCGCGAACCCTTGGCGCTTTCCTGAGGAAGATAATGCTTTTGAATGAGCAGATAGACCCTTTTGCTCTCCCGACGCCTTCTTTCCTGTGATACACCGGTAGACCCTTCGGCGGCTTTTTCTTCTTGCATGTTTTGTTTTTGATACCTGCTTTTTTCTCCCCCTTCTCCACCCTCTTCCTTTCTGCTTCCTATTCTAAATCGTCCCTAACTGCCTGACTCAATATTTTTTCAACCGTGACCTTTCGTCAACAATCAGAAGTTTTTCGCCTGGATACTTTTCCCCCCCCTCTTCTTCTGGACTTCTTGCCCTCTTTCTTGTTGCGTTCCCTCTGAGCTTCTGCGGAATCCCATCGGAGGCACTGCTCGATTCCGTGCAGCTGTCTCTTTTCTAACCTCCTTTCTTAATCGTGGCGTAGGCTCCTTCTAGTGGTTTCGGGAGTCTTAGAGGGCCTTTAGTCTTTCTTGGTGCCGAAGTGCACCAGGAAATCGAGTCCAACACGACGTCCCCGCCTCTTTTCTCATCCCTTCTATCCATCCTTGTTTAACATCCCCAGTTTGTGCCCCCCGCCTAGACCGGTTTTTTCCCTTTTACCGCCGTCTCCTTTTCTCTCCCTCATCCTCGGGGATTTCCCGGGGGACCAAAGTATAAGTTCTTCCCCTCTCGCTTCCCCCTTCTCTCTCCTCAACTGCTCTTGCTTTCCAGATTTGGCGTCAATCCCCGAATAGGAATTCAGTGCTGAAACAATTGCAGATCTTCCTTTCCTCCCTGGATTCTCCACCTTCGACTTCCTCTCTGAATTGTCAGTTTTCCTGCCCCCCTTCCTCATGTCTCAATATCGGATGGAAGTTGTCTGTCGCTTTTTTTTCTGCCCGGGAACTGCGTTCCAGGACAAACCTATCGCTCTCCTTTCCCCCCCTTTTTTTTTTTATCTCTTATTCCTTTTTCACCGCGGGTCTCCGGCCCTCCTCGGACGGCCTTTACATCTCCCAACCGTTTAGTTGTGAATTGTCAGATCCTTTTGTACACACCTTCCCTCTTTTTCCCTCAGTTCTCGCGCGCCATTTGGACGCTTGCAATTGTGCGTGGGCTTGATTGCACGACTCGGGACGCTCTCCTCGCCTACCCTCGTTCTCCCCCTGTAGTTGGCGCTCTTTTCTAGAGGTAGAGTGTAATCCGAAGTTCTTCCTGGTGACCAACCACGAGGGGTGTTTGGTGGTGTCCCCTCTTTTCTCCGGCTTATGCCCTTGCTCGATCACCTTCGCACCGCGATTTTTTTTTGAGAGGGGCGGCTGCGGTCTAATTTCTTTGAGTTCGACTTTTTTTGCCCACTATCTTGGTTCTTGGGTTTTTTTTTCTCTTCCCTGATTCAAAAGCCATCCGCTCCAGGGCGACGTCCCTGCCCTGTTTTCCTCTGAGCGCTCGCCACGAAAGTTCTTTCTCCACCCCCCGAAATTTTCTCATTCCGGAAAGAACACGGTGGTTAGACTATCAGTCCTCCAACACCCTCCTCCTCCGGCTTCCTTCCTCTCCTAAGCTGCATCGTTCCGTCTTCCTGATATGGTCAGTTTTTCGTTAATTGTCTCTCTGTGCGTTCTCATAGGGGCATCTTAGTATGGCGACTTGTTCCCTGTGTATACCCAAACCTCCCACAAACTTTCAAGTCGCTATTCTTCCCGCGTGTAGTCCTTATGGTAGTCAGGGGAGCAGGTAGCTCTAACGTCTATCGTCTGCAATTTCCATTTTCCCTGAGATGATCTTCTTTTTCCCCTCTTCAAGGTTTCTCGCTTTCATCCAAGGCTCCCTGCGTTTGTGATCTATGATCCTACAAACGCAGTACTGTCCGCATTTTGTTTTACTTTCCCTTGCCATCTTCTTTCTCCCCCGCAGCCCTGTTGTTTCCGCTCAGATCCCGATCACTTAGTGTACGAAGCAGACAGCGCCTTGACTGCCTTCCTTGAAAATTAATCACCTTTTTTTCTCCCCCTCGCTGAGTTCGCCTCCCCTCAGTTTTTTTTCTCATCGCGGTCTGGCCAGAATTGTTTGTCAGCTCGGTTCATACCAGCGGAATTTCACTGACTTTCCTGCCCCCTTTTCATCGCTTCGTTGAGAACGGTCTGTGCAAGTATAGCTGCCGGTAATCCCTCGCTTAGACCCGACTTGCGGACACGGTGGTTTGAAGAACCTGATAGGGTACCCTCCTCCCCTCCGTTTTCCTGCAGTGCCGGGTCGAGGGTGACGTGCACTCTCGCGTTGAGTTTCCCTCTCTTCTCCTCTGCGCTTTCCGCATGAGGGAGTATTGATACCGATGAGCCTGACTTCCCCTTCCCCCCTGTCTTACCCTTTCTCGTCCCCGCCGTTTTTTTTTCGCGTCATTCAATGCGGGAGGTCCGTCCTTGTTCCTCTTTTACTACCGTTCCAGCCTCATTAATGGATGGATCAGAGCCCAGGCGCTCCGGTATTCAGCTCCCCCCACCTTTCTTCATCCGTACTGTTCTTCCTTGTTCTCCTCTTTTTCGAGTGTCCGAATTGAACTGCCTCCCAGCACGTGATTTCATGAGTCTTCCTACTCATCGCCATCGTGGATGAGTCCAACACGCAGGCTCACAAAGCGGCAAAACGCATTACTCTAAAAAAAAGCGGATGTGCACAGACCGTACTTGAATGCTGACGCCTACGGCCGGCGCAGTTCTTTAGCCGCAGTACCTTCCCCTCTAATTTTTTTTTTAGGTACTCTCCCAGTGAGGCCCGCCAGGACAGGACGGGGATAAGGATATATTCTTACCCCTTTCTTGGTTCCTCATAGTCGACTGATGTCACCCAGTATTGCTTCAGGATGCTCATTGTCAACCCCAGGTTCTCCCCCCCCCCTATTCCCTTTAACTTGCTTCCTTTTGATGATCTCGGTCGGAAGGTCCGCGTGTCTAGACGAGTCCGAGGGGTGGCTGCTCCGGGGCTCTTTCCGTTCCCCTAAGGCTTTCATCCATCCGAAGCTGGGGCCTCTTCCACCACGAGGTTAGAACCCACCCCCCCCACTTGCTCTTCTTCCCCGGTCGCGCGCTCCCACCATGACGTTCGTCAACGCGCGAAGGCCTTTGTTAGTCCTTTTTAACCGGTTTTTTTTTTTTCTTTCCGACACCTCACCCCCTTTCTTTTGCTTTCTCCCCTGCAGGCCGCGCTGCTCCACTAAGTCCCCCAGTTTGATTTAGGTTGAAAGAAGCGTTTTTTCGTTTTTTTTTCTTCTTTCTTTTTTCGGAGTTGTAGGATTGGGAGGCGTTTTCTTTCGGGTTTTGTTGGAATCTGGGGAGTGGGGGGTTTTTTTGGGGGGAGTGTTTTCTGGTTTTGTTGTTGTTTTTTTTTTTTTTGTCTTTGGGCGTCGTTTGTTTTTTTTTTTAGATCCTTTCTTCTCGATCTTTCCACTCCTCCTTTCAACTGCCGCCTTCTCTGGATGAGGTTTGCTGGTGTAGCCTCGATTTCCCGGTTTCTGTGTTAACTCCCCCTATAGAAGTTCTCTCCCTTCTTTTCTTAGTTTCTGATTCTTTACCCGAGATTCCTCTTGCTTTTCACTCCGATACGGGTTCTTCACCTTGTTGTTTTCGTTCATTTTAAGTTATGCTCGACTGGTCGCACGGGTCCTGCCCGCCGAAGCGACATCTTCTTCTTCTCTAAGCTTAAACCCTTAAATAGGCCACTTCCTTTCTTTAACGCAATGTCATTGCCGTTCTGGGATTTTTTTATGGGCCGCCCTCCCCAAGATCGGTGTGGGTATTTTTAATACCCCTTGTCGCGACAACCTTTTCCGCGTATTCCAAGGCAGGACCCCCCCCTCGTGCCGTCGCTTGTACGACGTGTTTCTATCTTTTTTTTCATGTTTAACACCGGTTTCTTTTCCGGTACCCCCTTCTTCTTCGTCCTCCAACGATGATTAGTTCTTTTTTTTCCCTGATACCTTTTGTAGGAGTTCTTTAGTCCGCTTCTGGTTCTAGCCGAACTACGCCTTCCCGGTGCCTTTCTGCGTTTCTTTTTGAGCGCTTGGTTTGTGTCTGTCTCCTCTGCGAGTTTGCTTGGCGTTCGCCATGTACTTGATTGCTAGTTTTGATTCCTCTTCCCCCCTCTGACACCATTTAATGCCACGACTCGGCGCACCCTTTTTCTTTCTTCTGGGGGAGGACCAGCCTTATGCCCAGCCCGGACCCCTAGTGTCGTGGTTCTTCTTTTTTTAAGATTCGGCAGACCGGGACTCCTTAGATTTCCCGTTTCCCGGACCTTTATTGTCCTCACTCCCTTAGTTGGGTTACGGATGAGACGGAGTTCCAAAATCTCCCTCTTTAAGTAAGTCTCCTCGACAGCGAAGGGCTGCGAACTCTCCTCGGTTCTAGAGAACACATCGGTTTCAATAATCCAGACCTCGAGCGCCTCTTAGGTCCATCTATCAGGCGCCCTCGCTTCTTTGTAGACTTTTTCATCCTTGACCGGCGGCTACCGGGTGCTATGCCTCCGCCGACCTTCCCCCCCCGTACTCTTTTTCCCCATTAGACTCCCCCTTCGCGCCACATCTTTGCACGCCCCTTTGCATCTTGACGATTTGTCTTTCGAGGGTCCAGCCTTTTATCGGACTTCCTGGACCATTTAGATAGTTGAGTTCGGGATGAGCTTACTCCTATCTGAGGTCTCCGTTGGTCTTTTCCCCGCATCAAAAAACGACAAACCGTGCTGGGGTCGCTATTTTGAACCCTAATTCTCGGCTCTCCGCCCGCCACTTCTAGTTTCCTTTATGTTGAAGCATCACGCTGAGTGCGACCTGACCCTGCCCGACGCGCGGGAGCCCTCCTCTTCTGACTACATCGTCCCTATAAGGGGACTCCCTTGCCGGTGTCAATTTTTTTTGGGGGGAGACTCGCGTCTTTTAGGTTTTGACAGAGTTTCTAGAGGCTATTAACAGGGAGGTCGGCACGCACCCGCGAACCATTTCCATCACTTGGTTCTTTCCTTTTCTCCTCCCCCACCCTACCCCCTCCTTTCCCGTACCCTCCCACGATCCCCCCTTGCTTCCCATGTTACCTCTCCCTTCCTCTCTCCCCCTCCATTCTCTCCTTCCCTCGCTTCTCCTCCCCCCCTCCCCCCTCCCCTCCTCTCCTTTCCCACCCCCTCTTCTCCTCTCCTTCCTATTCCTTAACATTTGACCCTATTAAAAGAGCTACCGTGATGCTTCCTGCCTATGATAGGACGGTCTCGGTCCTTTAAGATATGTTGTGATTCACTTTCGAATTGACTCTTTTCTTCGGGGGCTCACGTGTCTCTATAGGTTTTTATAGACTGTATCCGATGAGTTTTCTTTTGTTGTGGGGGTGCGGTTAGGGTATTCCTATTTCGTCTCGGGTGGGTTTTCGAGCGGTCTTTTCGGGTTTCTTTGTTTCTCGCCCCTCTTGATTCAACTCCAGGAGGCATCAAATAAAGTCTTGACTTTTAATGGCCCTTCGGCACCCACCCTCACTTTCCCGCTTAATGCTGCCCGCTCCGCCCTTATCTTCACGGAGTGCAGGAAGGTTTCTTTTGTATCCTTTTTACGATTGATCGCCCGGTTCCTTAATCCTCTTTTCTAATTCCTGGGGGAGTGCAATCGCCCGCTCGCAGTGGATCGCTCGTCCCTCGAGCCTCGCGAACTCGCCTGCTCTGGGTGATGTATAACGATCTTCTGCGATGTGCAGATCCCCGCGATCGGGTCCCAGCGCCAATTGCCTCTCCCCCCCCTGTCGCCTCTGGTCCTCGCGTTGCTTAGCCTGGCACGGCTTTGAATTGTTTCCCTTGTATGAAACAATGGAGGCTATTTGTTTCGTGTTTGTTCACGAGTGATTCTTCCCGAGCGCTGCCGGTCGGGTTCAACCTGGGTTTCTTTTTTTTTTCCTGCCCTATCTCTTCTTCCTCTCGGGGTCTTGTTGTGTTTAAGGGTAACTCTATCTGCATCGCCGGCCCCTGCAGGATCGATCGTGGACATCTTCCCACCGTCTTCTTCTGCGCGCCTCTTTGTTTTCTTAACCGGTCTTCACCCCTCAATCTTA
>Ga0179593_1463349_pt1 | contig 15563 bp, 17 predicted proteins | sample CZODoug2_1_08_16_FD_185931 | JGI IMG/M metagenome (GOLD analysis project Ga0179593, IMG submission 185931) | Vadose zone soil fungal communities from Angelo Coast Range Reserve, California, USA - CZODoug2_1_08_16fungal (PacBio error correction) | ecosystem: Environmental > Terrestrial > Soil >... | reverse complement strand
TTTCTACCTGGCTTATCAGTCTCTTTGCCGGCTCCTGCCAGATGAAGCCTCCTCTGACCAGGTTCTGACCAGGAAAAGAGCGAACAGCTCAAGTTTTGATTGTCCGTCAGCTCCTCTTTTTCACGCACGGCTTATCAATTTCCGTAGACGTAAATATTTTCTTCAGTCTTGGTCCATCCCATTCTTTATTCCCCCTTCCCAAACACAAGAAAGCCGCCCCACCGGCCACGCACTTGATTCCAGCGCTGGCGACTGAAGCTGATGTGCCCCAGGCTAGCGCTTTCTTCTTCCGCCCTCTCTCCTCCATCTCCCCATTCCAGAAATACGTAACGCCTGTTTGTTGCTCATAGATTTGTTTTTTCTTCCGCATGATCTACCATTTTCTTTTTCATGAAGAACACCGCCCCTCGGTTTTTCTACCCCCATGCCTCTATACGACGCTTTTGAACTTCCCATCTCGCCGTCGACACCCCGACCCCCTTGAAATCTGGGTCTTTTTTTCCCTTCATCCGCCGGTTTGCCTTGTACTTAACTGATACCAACATCGCCGTTAAAGTTTCACATCCCCCATATCTTGTCTACCCCGTAGCAGAACATAGTCAGGTAAGGCTTTCAATTCTCTCTGCCCGCTGCCGTTACGTCACTGTAGTTCACCTCCCCTTCAGCGCGGAGGCCTCTTTCGGCCGGTGTAATGGTGTCTTAGCAGAATGTGTAGGCGCGCAGACCGTTTTTCTCCTGTCGCTGTCGTCACGCGCCCGCGTCCTTTGCCCACGAAATTGAGCTTCCGTTACGGCTACCTCCTTTTTTACCCCGTTGGTTTCCGCTTCTCTCCCGTTGGTTTTTCTTCTCAGTCTAACAGTTTCCCCCTCTCTCCCCAGATACCTGCCTTTTGTACATAATTTTGTACAAACCCCGGAGTTTTCCCTTGTCGAATGTCAGCTTCCCTCTAATTCCCCCCTCTCGGAGAATTTCGATCCGTCCTATTTAGGTCGCGGAGGGGCCCAATACTCACGATTTTTGGTTATTTTTACAATCCCCGCAAGTACCGTTTGCGGCTTTTTTTAAATTTAAGAGGGTCCCCCCTTTCTCAATCACACAGTTTCCTTATCCTCGATTTATTCCAACGCTGTCGGCTGGCACGCGGTGGAATCTCTATCTTTAAGCAGGTCACGATCCTCTGCTCCAATGTTAGTTCCGTCACCCCACCCTGGCCGGGTTTTTTGCCATCGATCATCCCGCTTATTCCAGTTCCATAGGCCCGCCCCTCAGCTCCCTTCGCTCCCCGGCGTTGAGATGCCGTCGTCGATGGACACTGGTGGCGACGGACGTCTTTTCCCAAGCGCTCCGCCCCCCCTCACCCCTCATTTCTGCAATCAGTGCCTCCTGCTGCCGATATCCGCCAGCACCAGATTTTTTTTGCTAGTGCGCTTTCTCTTGTTCTCCCCCGAGCTTTTCTGAACCCTCCAAGATATCTCCCCCTTGGATTTCCGTGGCATCTTCTCATCGCGGCATCTCCCGGGAGCGTAGGTGTTTCTGGTCAGCCTTAGGTCTTCTTTGGCCCCCTTTTTCCCTGCGTCTTCTGGCTGGCTAATACCATCCCCCTCCATTCTTGCTCCTTGCCAGTCCGACCTCCCCTTCCTCGTGGTGTTGGTTAGATGAGAGATGTCGGCACCTAGTGTGTCCTCGCCTTGAAACGCTTCAAGGTTTACCGCCCCCCCATTATACGAGTTACCCCCTTCTTAAAGGGAGAGGCCCGTATCATCAGCTCCGCTCCTTGGTCATCTTCTGCGGGTACGCGACTCCGTGTAGACGCTCGTCAACAATCTTTTCTGGCCTTGAATTTCCCTCGGTCTCATCGGCAACTGTTTCCTACATTTTTTTCTTCGGCGGTCTCGCCGGATCCCACCTTTGACAGCCCGTACCCATCCTCACCCTTCGGTTCCCGACGAGGTTCGCTTGGATGCCTGGGGTCCTCCGGCTACTGGAAATATTTGAGCTCTTCCTTTCCACTTTTTTGTGACGCTTATCCCCCATTGCTTCCTGGTCTCTCACCGTCTATGTCGATGAGAGTAATTTTTCCGGCGGGGCCGCGATTTCGATGTTGTCCGTTGGCCGCTGATCGTCCCCGTTGGGCCGGGTTTTGCACCCTTGCGTGCGCTCCCCTCAGCCCCTTTTTGGAATGTTTCCCCCCCAACTTGCCCCACAATCACCCCGCGGAAGGATTTGCTCTTTTTTTCCGACCTCGGCCCCTTTCGAGAGACATTGCATGCCGCGTCAGGCAGTGGGTTAAGGTGTTTTTGCCCCCAACCATATCATCCAATTCCAGCACGTGTATGCACCCCCAAGTACATTTTTCACACTTGCTGGTATTTGTCTCCGCGTTATACTTCGACCTCCCAACCCTTCCTCGACTTCCCCCCAACGGAATTCGCCGTGTATTCTTAGATCCCACTACTTTATTCCCCCCGTCCTGTCCAGCCGGGCGTCGTTTTCCTCCGACGTCCGCCTTGTTCTTTCCATTCTTCGAAATAGAAAACCTCTGACCCCTTCCATGGACACTCCCCTTCCGCGTTGCTTTCCCCCTGTTCTCATTGCGCTTTCACGCCCTATTCCGGTCCGCTTCCCAAGATCCCTTAACGCCTCCCTTATCAGTTATGCCTACTCGGATGTTAATCCCCTGAACGGTCTATGGCGCTTTTTGTCTCTTTTTGTGGTATCCTGCCCTCACTTGGCGTGAGGAGGCAACCGCCCCTCTGTGTTCGGGTGTTCAGTCCGCGGATGTTCATTTCGCTCCGTCGATCTCCTGTTTTCCCAACCTCTATGAGTTGGTTATCCACCCGCTTCACCGTTGTTTTTCGTCGCTTCTCGATACACCCAAGGTCTTTCCCTGTGCGGTCATGTTGTTCTCCTGATCCCGGGACTTTCCTTGCCATTTCTCGCGAGCTGTTTTTTCCCACCCCAATCTTCCTCCCAGCTCCTCTTGCTCATTTTTCTTTGTCGGGCCTTGTTTTTTTTTCCGGACTCACCTTTTGGTATACCCTTTCGTTATGTGAATCCTCCCATCTATGGATAGATTTTCCCTGGGTCTTGACGTGGAGTTAGCTTTGCTTCCATCACCGTCCCGCTGTCATTCATGAACTTCACCACCTTGTCTTGTTTTTGCTCCGGCCCCGTCTTCCGCCGAATGACTGCTTCCTTCATCCTCCTCTTTTCCCTCCGTTTGGTTGAGCTCTCTTCCACGCAGCCTCTCGTAGTCCGTGTTTGATAGAGCTGCCTACTCCCTCGTGAAGGTTTTCCTTGTCCAATATAGACTACACTTAACGGTTAGTCCTCACCTTGTCCTGCACCCTTACACCGCCCTTTCTAGGCATTCGCCTGTAGATGTTTCCTTTCTTCAGCCTTTTTGGGTCCCTGGGTTTGAGTCCGCCAACACCCAGCACGCTACCCCCCGTTCCCAACCACGAACGACTCCTCTCTGCTGGTTTAAGTTTTTTTTTTAACAAGTGGCTTTTCCGTTTCTCATGATGCCTCACCATTCCCATGCTCATGAACTTATTCCCCTGCGCTCATTCCCCCGTATTTTTTTTTTGTCAGCCATAGAGGCTCACGCGCCTGTAGCAGCTGTGAGTCCTACCCCCCTCGACGAGTTGTGTTTTTCGAAACCAGCTCGACACCTCCGGTTTGAAATGACCCTCTTCCCTGCTGAAACCCCCCTACATCTGGTCCCCCCCTTTTGTCTTCACGCATGCTTTGGATGCGTCCGAAAACCCAACAAATAGCCCGGAGAAATCATTGTAAACCTCCTTAATTTCCTCCTCCAAATCGAGTAGCCCGAACCTGCGTCTTTCTTGCCGATCTTTTTTTATTTGACCGGCTCCCCCGTCCCTCCCTTTGAGTTTACCCGGCCGCCCAGATTCTCCCCCGAGCCTTGACCCGCTTAGGACCGGTGTGGCACGCCGCCTGTCTTCGCGCTCCCATGTACTGAGCGCAGACCGCTTTGTCCTCCCCTTTCCTTCCTCAAACCCTCTTCCCTTGCCCCCGCCCAACACGAACCATGAGAAGCGTTCTGTTCCGGTCTCGTTCCTCACATGGTCGTCGTTTGGTGTCCGGCGGAGCTCCCAAGGGGGTTGCGTCTTTTTCTAAGAACCTCTCCTTATCAGCCCATTCTTCAATCGGTTGTTGGACATTACACTGAGTCGTCTGGCCTTTTTCTTTGGGACAACTCCCCCTTCCCCCAACCTGCGCGGCTTACATTTTCGCGCCTTCAGGCGCGCTTGGCTTGTCCTCCCCGCAAATACTTGTTTCATGTAATTCACAACCGAAGAAGTTTGGATTTCTGTTTTTCCTCTCCCGCCGTTTAAGCGTACCCCTTCCCACCGTGAGTTCCCCTTCGCGGCTCCCCAACACAGCCGGGCGTCCTTTGCCCGCCTGCCTTCGCTCTTATCCCAGTACGGGTCCCCCCGCCAGGCCGACCATGGATCCCCTTTCGAGAAAAAATTTAAACTTTCACCCCAGGTTTGTCCGCCCCTGCTAGAAGAAGATACATCTCCTAGTGCTCTTGGCCGTTCTGTGTCACGTCAGTTTTGTTTCGGATGCCGTCTTATCCAATTGGTGCCTTCTGCGGTCCCCCCTTCTAAGCCCCACACCCGAAGGGCTGTCATCTGTGTGGCCCTCGTTGTTCCGATGCCGTCCCAGCTTTGGTTGCCGCCGGCGCCTATGGTCTCTTTTTTTTTTTTTTTTTTTTTTTTAAGAGAGGATAGTACCCCGCCACTCTCTGCGGGCTGTGGACAATTTCCTTTTGCTCCGGGCTCGCCGGTGGTAGTTTAGTAAGGGTTTGTCTTTGTTCCGCTTTTTCCTATGGTGATGTGACCCTTGCGGCGGTCGGAGGACTCCTTCCCAGTAACTGCCTTTATGGCCTCGGCCTTGCAAGTTTACCTCTCTCTTTTCCCCCTTACCCCTAAGGGGTTTTTTTGAGTTTCCTCCTTTCCCTGGCCTCGGCAATTCGTTTTTATTCTCAAAGCCTTAATGTGTTGCCCCTCCCCCCACCACCCATATCCGCGCCCTCTGTCACGAGACTGTATTCCCGTTTTCTGCCTTCTCATAAAGTAAGTGTCTATCTTCCCCTCTGGTAAAGATCGGTTTCGAAGCTTGTTTAGAACACTCCCCTTTCTCCGTGTCCCCCCCATCTGGTGCTTTCCGATCTCCCCCCCCCGGCGAAAGTCTTGTACATGATTTTTTTTTCCGACTGCGTCTGCGCGATTTTTGCCCGGCCATCCGCCCCCTTTTCTCCTCCTCCCTTCATCCTAAACCGCTTTCGACCTGCTTGAGAGGATTATTGGTGACTTTGCTCTGACTAAATTGTCTAGGCTTTTTCCCACCCCCCGTCCCACATTTCTTTTTTCTCGCCGTTTCTCCCATTAGGCCTGTAGTGACAAGGATTATGCGCTCGCTCTTTGCAGGCGGGGGCAGCGACTTCGTTTTTTTTGTACATCTGTATGATCTTCACGGTTGTTACTGTTTTTCTCCTACCCAGGCCCCAAAGGCTGGATAGGACCACCGTCAGCCCGCCATTTGCTGGCCTTTTTGCACCCCATTCTAACAAAAATTTTCCCCCCCCTCGGCCGTCTGTATTCTTTTCACGCGAACTCTCGCGCGGTTCAAGAGCCGCAGGTGACAGTCCTTGCCCTTGGACTTTTTTCTTTTCCCCCACTTCGCCACTCCTAAGCCCTTTTAACTTTTTGTCCAAAACTAATGTCGACTTGGCGGTCTCGGTTCGCTTTCCTTCTTACGACCTGCCAACCCCTTCAGCTCGTGGACACCCACAAATGACTCGACCCTGTACCGAGAAAGTAATACGTTCTCCTTTCGTGCCGTTTTGCCCCCTTGGTTGCGTTTCTAGAGAAATCAGTTCCGAACGGTCCGGTCCAGGCCCCAGCTTGCGGCCTCTCCACTAGATAGTTTGTCTTCCCTTCCCACGTCCGCGGATTTCTGTCGATATTTTTTTGGTTTTTTTAACCCGACCGATCGACTGAGCCGAGCAAGATCTTCCCAACGCCCATTAATGAAGCCGTGTCTCCGAGATGTCTCGCTTTGAATTGATGGTCATATGGCGACGCCTTTACTAGCTGTTTTGTCTCGGCAGGCCTTCACTGATGAGGAATTTTTTAACCCCCTCCCCTCTTTGTTTGGTTTTTTCTCTTTGCTTTTGTTCATTCGTTATGTCGTCCTACTCTTCTGGTGTAGACCACACACCTCCTCGTGCTGGTTTTTCAATCACGCGTTTTCTACATTCCTGTTTGGAATGGAAAGTCCTCTATGTGCCCACCCCCCCCTTTCGTTACATGACTCAGGCAATGTTTTTTCCATCTCATGCTGTCTTCATCATTAGCGTTTGTTTTTTTCCCACCCTATTCCCTCGCCAGCCTCGTGACTGCAGTTCTTGTTCTTTTCTCGTTTTTTGTTTTCGTCCTCCTCCTGGGATAACCTCGGGCTGAAGCACGATCCTCTCGGCTATGCCTCGCATTTCGGGCGTGGTCGTTTCTTTATGCCAATCCCCTTTTTTTTCTTCCTTACTTTTGAAACCACTCCAAGCCCCTTTCGGATGCAGTTATGGATCGGGCCAATGCGCTTATAGGCCCTGCATCTCTTTCCCTGTCAATCCCTACTTGTTTTGTTTAGAGATACAGCAGCCATTCCAGCTTTTTGGCCGGCATAAGAAGGAAGCAGCATAGTTACCCCTGTTATTAAGTTCAAAATAGATTCCCCTTTATCCCTTTTTCGTGCCCTCCACCGCTCCTCCCCTGCACCGAACTGAGAGGCCTTTCCTAGAGTTTAATTTTTCTTCAGAGACGTTTTTTATCAATGGTCTGCCCGACTTCCGCCCCGCCCTGCTGCCCCACGCCCCACGAAACTGCCTCATGAGCTTGGTGGTCACTGTTTACAGTTGGCTCGCGACAGGGCCTCCCCCATGACCATTCTCCAGGGTTTTAAAGTTATCCACAGAATTGAATTTACTGAATGTTGTTTGGTGTGTTTTTTATTTGTGTAGCCCTGAATCACTGCTCCGAATGAGCCGCTGTTTCTTGAAGACCACCCCTCCTCTCAGAGGTTTTGTGGGTTATACCCATTAATGAGAAGTTCACAGCGACATGCCATCCCCTCTCCCTGTAACAACCAGACCCCCCAGCATTTTCGTTTTGCCTGCCCCCCCGCGACGGGGTGGCTTCCCCGTCCGATATCACACACCCCCCCCCCCCCCCATCGCCGCCGTCGCCCTTTCCAGCCTTTTCCCTTTTCCTACCCCGAACCCCCCTCGTAGCGACCGGATGCGACCTGCGTTTGAAGATCTTGGAGGCTTTGACGATGCCTTTTTGTACGCCCCGCCATATAGAACAACTGAGTTACGCGATTGCCGGTGATTGCCCGGCAGAGCCATGTATTTGTAGAGTGCAGACCTCATGTATGCTCTCTGCCCTTCGTAGAAGGTCGCCCCCGGTACTTCACCCGTGCCCGCTGCCCCTTCCTATCCAGTAGAGCGTAGTCGGTTCTTCCGCCTTTGTCGACTTTCCCGTTTGTGGAACTGTTTTTCGCGAAAGGTTTGAGTTTCCTCCATCAATATTCCGACCGAGACGCAAATTTGCCGTCCCTTCATTTTGTTTATCCCCCCGGATTCTTGGCAGTGTTTCTGTGATATGTTGGATTGAGAAAGAGAAATTCACCGGAATTTCCAATGCCCGGCTGAATGTCCCGATCTTGCCGCTCCCGGGCGGCCGTCTTCAGGACATTCGTTTTTATTATTTCACTTTACCCCTTCCTCCAGTTGTCTGGCTTCTGTTTCGCGCCCATTCAGTGTCCTTCCTCGACCATTCCTGACTTCCAGGCGTTTTCCCCCCCTCCAAACCCCAGTGGGCTTCCTCCCGACTTGCCAGTCTGCCATATCGGCCTTCAATCCTGTTTCCCTCTCATCCGCCCCCGTCCAATGGTGAGCCCTTCGATCACGAAAAGCCCCCCCTGGTTGTTTGCCGCGACATCAGATATCCGCTCATATAGGAGAAAAGTCCGCGCCGCCCGCGTCTCACCTATCGTTTGAGGATGACGTTCTTCAGAACCTTGTGGCGATGGGCCTTGCGGTCAATACTTCCCCGAAAGCAATGACTTTTATTCCAATTAGTTTTCCCCTGATCTTTTCTCCGCGGTTTCGCCAGCCCCCCTGATTTACCCTCCCTGTTCTATCTTTTCCTAAATTAGATTAGAGGACCCCCCTGTGTTTTTCCCCCTTATGAAAACCCAGGGAACGCGTTGTCTCCCCAACTATTCTTCCGCGGCCATCGCAGGTTTAGCTTGTCTTTTTTTTTTATCGTTTTTTCTCGATATGTTTTTCTGCGGTTTCTGAAATTGATCAGTTAGGCGGAGAATCCCCTCAACCTGTCCTGTCCCCCTTTCCTTTTCCGACTTTCTTTTACTTTTCCTACTTCCGTTTTTTTTGTTTTTTGTAGATCTCGAATGGAAAGGTCCTCACCGGACTACATTTTTCTTTCTGTTATTCTCGTCCGCCCCTCATTCAAGGGCGCACCCGCACACCTCCCGTACCCCTCCTCCTAGACACCAGGACCCGCCCCGGCCCGACTTCCGGTCCCCCCCCCCATCATTGCCGACCCTTTTCGTTTTCACTGAGCGTGCTTGTCCGCGAAGATTTTGTATCCCAATCGTCTTCCCTTAGTCACCTCTCCTTTCTATACGCGTGCTCCCAGCCGCCGGTACAACTGATTCCGCCCATTCTTGTTTTTGATGGGCCTGGAGCCTGCCGCCGGCTCTCCAACTTTTCCATAGAAGTAATACTCCAAACCCTCTCGGTGTTTTTGCGACCTCTTTCTGGATTCTTGCGCTATCGCTAACTTCGGTAGCGGCTTTGCCACAGCATCGTTTGGTGATCGCCGCCCAAAATTTTCCTGCTTGATTGATCTTACTTCTTCTGTTTTTGAGCTTCATATTAAGGGGTTCCCGACTCCGACCTCTTTTGTTTGCGGCCGCGCGCTTTTTTGGAATTTGTGTCTTCCTGCACAATGTATCTTTTTCGCTGAACAGAGGCCCTTCTGCGGATTTGTTCCACCCTTGCCAACAATCACGACGGCCTGCTTTTTTTCCCTCGCCCAAAGAATCGCTTGTTTTTTTTTAGTATTTAACTTCGCGTCCTTTTGTCCAGATTTCGGGGCATGTGCTAGTTCCTCTTCAGCTCACTCCTCTTTTTAATGACCAAAAATTAATGTCCAGCACCGTTTTTTGTTTCTTTATTTTGTTCGATTTTTCTCCCGGCGTACTCAAACCCTTGCGCTCCTCTTTCCCCCCCCAACCTGTAATTCGTTGGACCAGTCGGTTCCACCCTGCACCGTCACTCCTCTCCCCTTTCGGCTATTCACGCGGTAGCTTTAATTACCTTCCGTACGCCGGTTCTATGAGAGCCTACTGCTGCTCCTTATACAACCCACATTAGCCTTCCTTCGTCCCCCCTCCCAGGCCTACGCCTGGCGCTACAGGTTTCTCCTATTTGCGGTAAAACGTCCCTCCTCCGTAACCAGTTCGCCTAACGCCAAGATACGGCACCGCCATTCCGATCCTTCGGCTACTCGTATGTTAGCTCCCCCCTTGAAATTGATTTTATATTGGTCTGATTGTCCTCTTTCTGTTTGGTTATTCGGCCGGCACCACGTGATGAGGAACTTAACTCCCCGACTTTTTCGGGTTTTGGAGATTTGATGGCATTGTCGTCGTCTATCTTTTTATAGTTGATCCCACACGTTTTTTCTTTTGTTTTTCTTCATCCCGCTGCCTACCTTAGGCTGCCTGTGAGCCCTAGGCCACAATTTTTTCTTTACCTGTATCTTCTGGTGATGTTAATGATCATGTGCGTTCTTTTTCCCTCAGATAGCTGGTCACAATATTAATAGAAAGATCCCCGATGCTTCCTTAGCTGTTCGGTTTAGAGTGATGTTGTTTGCCTTCCTAAACGCCTGTATAACACGGGCTGGAAGCAAGCTTCCCCTTTTCTCCGGATATTTGCCTATTCGTCCGGCTTGCTTGCTGCGTGCAGGCCATTACCCTTTGCGATGTCTCCTCTATTGGACTTCCTCCCCATGTCCCCCTCTCTGATACCGCTGCTCTTACACCATCGCTTTCCCTGTTCAGTTTCAGTTATACCCCATCATCTCGTGGTTGTTGTTTATAGATTATAATGCCCTCGCCCCCGATAAGTTTTGCTTTTTGGATCTTCTCTCTTTGCTCATCAGTGTGAACCATTTGAGTCAGTTTTAAACTCTAGCGCAGCGACCTGTGCTTCCGCAGCCCCTGTCCCGACTGAGAGTGCTCTCTGACTCTTATGGAACGTTCCTTCCCCCCTCGTCTCTTGTTTTATCCCCCAGGCGGTGAGGCCTTTTTCAAACCCCCCACTGCAAGCCCCAGAAACCTCAACCAGACCTTTTCTCATTCGTCTGCTTTGCGAGGATTATGTTACCCTTCTCTCGTATTAATGATGTCGAACAGGTCCCATTCCTTGAACCGAGTCCAGGAAGATTCCCTCACTCCTTTTTTTTGTTGTATCACCTTCTTGTGCTCCCAGCGCTCCGTCTTGTAGCCCGCGGTGATGACTCCACCAACTCCCCCTATTCGAGGTTGGGTATCCACCGTGACGCCTCCGTTCCAACTCTACTCCCTCCCAGAGACTCAGAAACACCCAGAAAAAGAATCTGGTGCTTCCGTCGCAGCGGTGTGATGCGTCCAGATCACCCAAACCCCCCCTCGCCAGGGCGACCGTATCCCAGCCCTTTTCAGCGGGTGCTTTTTTCCGCAACATCTTCTGTAGCCTGAACCCTTCGAAGTACCTGCTTTGCAGATCTTGGTTGGCGGTCGGCTACGGTTCTGTTTCCCGCCCCTACCCTATCTGAAACCCTAGCTCCTCCGCTTTCTTTTCTGGCCATTCTTATTTGCTCTTTCTTTTCTCTGCGCAGCCATGTACTGGCGTTTCCGGTCCCTTTCTACGGTCTCCCAGGACCCACTTCCGTCGGCCTGCTCATCCCGGAGAATGTTTCGTTTACGGTAGGCCCTCCATGGTCCCTCCCTTTCACGTTGTTTTTCCGGCGCGAGCTCCCTTGTTTTTTCTTCTCAGGTCATCCATATAAAATCTACCCCTCCCCCACTTGCTTAAATAATTTTGTGTCTTAAACCGTTCTCTTTGTCACCCTTTTTTCTCGTGTGAAAATAGCAATTCCCCCGCACAGACTCTCGCTTCCTCTCTCCGTATTCTAGAATTTCTAGACTGCGCGCCGCAATCCTGCCAATTTTCTTTTTCCCCCTGTACACCTTCCTCCCTTAAAGGGGCTTTCTCCTGGTCAGCGCCCCTGGCAGGGTGCTTGCTCGCCCCCCTTTTTTCCCCCCCCCGTGTTACTCTCCACTGGAGGACCTCCACCCACATGCTGGTCTCTGCCCTCATGCCAGATGCAGCTCAGAGTCATTCCCTCCGTGGTACCTCTTCAGAAATGCAGAAACTTTGCGCCTGCGATAAACCACAGAAATTTGCCAGGGGGGCAACTAAGATAAAATACTTAAGCGCACTCGGATCACCATCCTCCTCGCCTAGTTAGCCCTTTTTATATTTTTGCGTATTGCAGGAGTCTGTAGACTTTTTTCTCTGGCCTTCGGAACATCGCTCCTCCCTCCACCCTCCTTTTTCGGGTAACCATGTTTGACCCTCGCTTTTCTCGCTTCTACGCCAGCACCAGATTTTTGATCCCCTTTTTCCGCTGGTAATCATTCTTCGGAAAAGCACGACTCTTTGACCATCGGGAATCCGTCGGCTTCCCTTTCTTCTAATGGCAATCGCCGGGTAGCGTCATTGTGTGCGGGTCTCGGGTCAGTCTTCGCGATATGGTTGTGTTTGCTTCCCTTGAAGGCGCTTCTGCTGAGCTCCAAGCAGAAATTATGCTTTCATAGCAGCGTCCTCTATTCTCTTTCTTCCCGTTTTTTTTTTTTGCCTCTAGATTGCAGGCTCTTCCTCCATTTCGTGCTTTTATTCTAGCCGAACGTCCTTCAAGTTAGCACCTACACCCACTACTTCTCCTGGAAGATGACAAGAGACCACACCCGGACGCTACCTTTTGACTATGCCCTTCTCTCAAAGTAATTTGGCTACTCTTTCCCTCTGGTTCCCGAGAGTGCGGGTCTTCCGCTCTGGAAGACCATCCTCCTCCGTCTGTCCCCCCCCAATCTGGTTGATTTCCTCTCCTCCCCCGGAGCAGCAGCTTCGCACCACCTTATTTCAGCCCTTCTTGTTTGCTGGCGGATCTCTCTTGCCGGAGGGCAAATCTACTTGGTTCCTCGCCCTCATCACACCAAAGACTCCTTGTTCTCGCGTTCGCGGCTGCTGTGGCTCCCTTCTTTTCAATGATGATAGGTTTCCACATCACCTTTTCTTTTTTGATCCGGCTCCCTCTGCCTTTTATATTTCAAAGGCTTATGACTCGCTCTTCATCTTTCATTCTTGCACGTCTCTAAGCTGGGTGGCGGCCGTTGATGCCTCCGGTTTCCTTGTCCTCTCCGGGCCCCAAGGGCGCTGCCCCCATTCCTCCCCTCCCCCCTTGTGCGTAACTTTTTTTGACCCCATTTGACACAACCCCCGTCGGATTGTCGAGCTGCCTACCTGAACCCTCGCCTTCGTGCGCGACCTTAATCCGCTCATGGAAAGCTTGCGGTTACTGGGTTTTTTTCCACATCTCCGCCACGGCCCTGCACGCCGGTTTAATGTGCCAAAAACCCCTTCAGCAATTGGCGTTTATTTGACGTGCAGATTTCTTTATCTTCCTGCCGCAACCCACTCGATACGCCTTCCCAACCCAACGGTCAATTCGACCATTCGCCGACTTAACTACGCTTTTCCCCTTCCCTGAAGGGACTCCGTTTGATTTGAGCTCGCTTCCTCCGTTATTCTTGACGCCAATTTGACTTCTCATCTTCCAAAACATTAGAATCGTTTCCTCACCCTTCCCTCTCTGCTGCTCGTGTCTATATGGCTTCTTTACACGATATACTCTTCCTCCAGACGCACTATTCGGCAAGCCTTCCCTTTGACGCCGTGCGGATACGCGCTTTTTCTTTCCCTCCCCCTCTTTGTACCTTTGTTTCTTTACTGGCGCCGTCTGTATTTTGTTGTTTCTTTGCCTGCCTCAACCCTGCATGCGGCCTTCACACCGACCTCTGTCTTTCTTGGTGTTCTCTTACGCGATGGACTTTCCTTTCTTCCCTATCTCCTGTGTTCTACCCAAACCTCGTTTGTTTTTCCTCCTCCCCCTGGCTGACATTCGGAGCGATGAGCCCCTTGGCTACCCACACACTACACCAAACACAGCGTTGCTCTCCTTATGGGTCCTCTTTCTTGATAATTGGACTTCGCGGCATCCATTATCCCCTGCTCTCCTGTTCAACATCTTATCTAATCCCTGATGCTGCGTTTCTTTTTCTTTTTAGTCGTTCTGGTGTTTGGAAGGACTACCGGGGTCCCCCCCCCCTCGTATGAATTCAAGGGAGTCATCTAGTCTCTGACTTCTCCGGGCTTGACTTGGTTTTTCTCTTGAGGCTACAAGAAAAGGTGCGCTGGTTTCTTTCCCCCTTCACAACTTTCAAGATGCTTCTGAAGATGATCTCCCGCGCGGCTGTCTCCCCCCTTGCTTTCATTTATTCTATCTTTTTAAGCCTCCCTCCGTGTTGTTGTTTCTGAGTCTCTCCCCGCAGATCAGTTTTACGCGGCTTGACTAGAAGATTCCGAATCAGCTTTTCAAACTTTTGATTGTAGGTTCACAGAGAGAGCCAGACGCACCCTGTGCTTTTCCTCCCAGCTCCGCACGTACCCCGCCGCCTGCGGAGGAATCTCCGTAGATGTAATCCTTTTTTTCTTCACTCCCGCTGGTGTATAAAAGGCCGGTGAGGGCCTTCCCCCCCCCCCGCCGCCTCCCCCCGGACCCCACGAACTGCACGATCGAGCATGGCGTAGTAATCGTGTGAAAAGGCTCGCCCCGGCTCCTTCTGTAAGACAGGAAAATATCAGGCCCGGAGTCCCATGCCGCTCATTGTTCCCGAATGGTGTGTAGCCAGCTATTCTGCTCCTTAAGGTCGCAGAGCGGGTTCAGGACTCCCCACCCCCCGCACGATCGATGGTTTTGGTTCTCCCAAGGCCGATCTTTCCCTCCCGCTCCATGCCCCCTCATCGATATCAAACCATCAACCGTCATCTGGGCGGTTTGCCTGCCGCGCCGTTTGCTTTGCCCTGGCCCGCGATCAACCCCAACACCATCTCAAGCGGAGCCCTTCCTCACCTCCCTCGTCTTTGATTAAGACACTCGCTTATCCATTCCCGGTCGTCGTCCCCTCATTGCGTTGCGATTTTCTCGGAGCCGGCGGATCCTTCTTCTCCTCCATATAGACACCTGAGAGAGAGTTCCTGTGTATTTGCCAGCCTCATTTCATGTAGTTGATGCTGCTCAAGAATGTAGGAGCGCCTCCCTGGTCGCCTTTCCTGCCTGACCTTAAGGCGTCCGCTAAATGGCACGAAAGGTAGAAGAGTAGTGAACGGTTTAGGTCCGACGGGCTCTTTTCCCGTTCGTGTCCGGCTGATCGCAAGGTTGTTGAGGGCCGGGCTTCCTCAATCTATCCCAGATCCCGCCCAATTTCCTCATTTTGATGTTTTCATAAACGTCTTCTTGCCTTTCATGATATTTTGGACCCTCCACATTACCGAAAGATTCTACGCTTTTCCTTGTCCTGCTAGCAGGCGCGATGCGTGTCGGATCTCCTGCAATAAGTCCGATTTGACCTTTTTAAATTTGTCACACACCCTTTCCTGCACACGGTGGATTGGTAATTTATGTTTCATCGAAAGCAGTGTAGGCGATCCACCTGTTTACCTTGACGACAAGGCTCGGCCGCCACCCCGCGGCGGCCGTGACTCCTTTGAAATTTTTTCCGCTCAGCTTTCCCAGCCTGGTAGGGGTCCCGATAAGACATAACCTTTTTTTTTTTTTTTTTTTTTTTTTTTGCCTACAATTTGAGACGGCTCTTCCAAACCGAAAAATGAGGTTGAACACCGGATCATCATCCTTTTCCCTTATCGGCGACCAGCAGACTCGGCCAGTAGGCGAACCGAGCGTTTTGGTTTCCTTCCTTTTCTAAAAGGTGGAGATTGCTGCGGTCACTCTCTTCGCCAAGAACCCAGAAGTTTTGGGTAACCTTCCCCCGTTGACCCCTCGTTTGTTAGCACCTCGTATTAGAACCTACCCAGAGTGGTGACTCACGGAGACAACGTATGGTTCTCCATTGATTCGTTCCAGAAAAGAGTGACCCCTCTGAACCTGCCCTTTGTCGGCCCACTGCCTTGATGATAGTTACCTCTCCACTGTAGCTGTTTTTTTGGGTCTATGTCATTGTAGCGATAATAGGGGGGTGACGGTTCTCCTTTGAAGGATTCTTTTTTTCCCCGGCGAGATACCCGCCCCGACAATTGATCGCGCATTGCCAGTACGTCC
>Ga0179593_1451043_pt1 | contig 15563 bp, 18 predicted proteins | sample CZODoug2_1_08_16_FD_185931 | JGI IMG/M metagenome (GOLD analysis project Ga0179593, IMG submission 185931) | Vadose zone soil fungal communities from Angelo Coast Range Reserve, California, USA - CZODoug2_1_08_16fungal (PacBio error correction) | ecosystem: Environmental > Terrestrial > Soil >... | reverse complement strand
CCCTCCCCTCTTTATCCATTTTTCGTGCCGCGGTTCCCCTTGTGCCTACCTCCTTTTTCTTTCGAATTTTTTCTTACTTTTTGTAAAACCTCTTTTGCTTTATTTTTTTCAGTCCCCGTTGTTTTTGCCCCCACCCAAGATGTCGGGCACCGTCTTCTTGCAACCTTCCCTCCAGTATTTGTTGTGATTCCGGACTTTTCCCGGTCTCGTCAGACTGTTTTCATTGATTTCCTTCGTATTTCCCCCCATCTCCCTTCTGCATATAGGCCCTTGCTGCGGGTTTTTTCACACTCCCGTTATTGCTTTTCTCCTAAAATCCATTCACCTTCTTAGCTTGAGGGGACCCCTCGCGAGTTCAGGTGAACTGGCAGGGGATGCGCACGCTCCCCCAAGACCCCTTATTCCTCCCCCGATGCTGCCGTTTTTTTCCCCTTTTTTTTGGCATTCCTCTTTCTCCCCTGGCGGGGGTGCGTGGTACGTTGGGTTTATCGCTGCCTGGAGCCCACCCCCCAAGTCCCCAACCTTTTTTTCCCGGGTGACTCCCTGTGAATTTCCGCGACTGGGTCGTATCCGGTCTGCTTCGCGTTTTGATGTACGCACTTGGACGGATCGTCTGTTAGCACGCTTGCCCCCGGTAGGCCCCCTGCCCCCGGCGACTCCCCCCCTTTTTTTACATTTAGGACGCCCCCCGCTTATCTTTTCGGCGGGAACCCCCCTGGGCGTATACACCCACGGAAAGGTTCTAACAGGGTTTTTTGTTTTTCCTTGGCAACATGTTGCCTCTTCTTCCACGTCTAGTCGTACAACCGTTGCTGTGACCAGTTTTTCTGACTAATTTTTTCAGTAAGGGAGTTCAGTCCTTGACCTCCCCCTTTGTTGTTGTTGATGAAGCCCTCTTTCTTATCCCTTCCCAATTTCTTCTCCAGTTTTTCCCCGTTTCACGAACCTTTTTTTTTTTTCGGTTTTGTCCTCTTTCGTCTCCTGGACCGGTGATTCCGTTACTGTTAGACGTTTAGGTTTTTTGGCTGGTTCTTCCCCGTGCCAGTACTTTTTGGGACCCCCTCCTTACAGGGTTAGTTCCTTTGTGGTGCTCCTTGTTTTTTAGGAGCCTTTCCATGGCCCCTCTTGTGAGGAGTGTCCCTACGATGGACATTTTTTTTTTTTTCGGCTTCTGCACCCACACGCGCCCTTTTTCCTTTTTTTCCCCGTTTTTCTCTAGCATCTTTTCACCTGGACTTCGACCCCCTTCTGGTCCTTTGAGGTAATGGTGTCCCTCAGCCGTTCCACCTTTTTCTTTGTCGCCGTCTGGTCACAATCGAACTCGGTCTTTCGTGTTTTCCGTCCCGTTGCCTTTATACTCTGTGACTGACTACTGCCTTCTGGTGGTTATTGTGACAATGGAAATCGTTGCGGCCCCTTTTTTATAAGATTGTTAAAAGTCACGTTTTTTTTTCCCCACTCTTCGACCTCCCCTTGGAGTTCTTCCCCACCCCCCCCTCCCTGCTCTTCAACACAATTCTTTCCCGGGGCTATTTGACCCGTCCCACCCTCTCATTAGACATCTGAGTTTCTTCCCCTGAGAACCCCCCGTCGAACCCTGATTCCTGTTTTAACTTAAATTGGACCCCCTCTTATTTTCAATGGTTCGACCGGGCTGTCCCCACCTCCCTGTTGAACTTCATTCTTTTTCCCTTTTTCTTGACGCCTCACACCATTGATAATCGAGGGCGTTTTTCACTTTTTTGCAGTTGCGTCCCCCTTCCCTTTCCAACTTTGACTGCCATGGCCCATATGTGTCGCCCCAAAGCAACTCGAAGTCGTTTTTTTGGTTTTTTTTGTTGTTTTTTTTTCATAGAGGTCTTTCTTTTCCCCCTCCGGAAGATATCGCCTTCCAAGATTTTTCTGCAACCTCTGGTCAGAATAGACAACAAAAGTTTTTCCCTTTTCCCCACGGTGGTTTTTACACCTCTTTAATATAGATCACCCCGTTTTTTTTCTAGCTCAAAGTTGGCAACCCAGCTACACATTCAGTCTTATTTCAAATTGACTCTCTTTGTCTCTTCTGAACAGCTTTCGACGGTGCTTTTTTGCGTCTTCCCACCATCGCAATCCCATGGAGGGCTTATTTCGAGCCTAGGGCTTTGACCCCCCCTTCCTTCATTTTTCTCAAGTCTCCTTCTTTTTGTTTTCCAGTGAAAGAACTCGTCTACGTTGGTTAGGTAGCTGGACAGCTACGCCCCCTGTTCTTTTTTTCCAATCCCCCCCATTTTCCCCGCTAACGCCCTTGACCCCCGAATTGTCAGTGGAATTCTGTAGATCCCCCCCGGGTTCCTTGCGTTAGTTCCTTCCCCCTTTTCTGCGGGTTTCCGCAATTTCCCCTCCGAGTTCGGTTTTTTTGTTTCCCAAGGCTCTGCCCTGATCCCTGTCCCTTGGACGGTTTTTCACCTGACTTCGAACCTCAGTCTATAAGCAGCACAAAAGAGCCCCCGCACTTTTGTTTTTTCCCGTCAAACCACTCTCATGTACAATCCTGTTTTTATTGGCTTTAGCCTTGTAGGGGCAAAACCCCCCCTGTGTGACCCCGGTCACCCCGGCTTTTTTTTTCTTGAAAGCGCCTGAGCTCCCCTACCCCCAACCTGCTGATTTCCTTTTTTTTTATGCGTTCTTTCTATGGCTTGCGAAGAGATGGTCCCCTTTTTAACTGTCAGTGGCACCAACCACGCGTAATGCCTTTAACTTTTTTTCCTTCGCTGACTTTTTAGAAAGGCCGGGCCACTGACCCCCCCCCCTCCTCCTTGGTCCGTACTTCTCCCATTTTTTTTTTTCTGGTGTCTTCCACCTGGTTTTACAGGACTCTTTCCTTTGACGGAGCCGTCCCTCCCTTCTTGCTTGGTTAACACCACGAGTTCGTTTTCTTTTGTTTGACCTGGCCCCGCAGTGAATTTTTTGACCAGTCTTTCCCTTTGTGCCGTCATGTCTATAAGTGCCTGATCTTTTACCGTACCCACCCGGACGTCAGAAGTCCCTGTTCTTCTAGATGATTCCTTTCCTGGTCATTGTAAAACTGGTTGTTTTTTCCCCCCCTTCTCTACTTGTCTGCGCCACATTCGGTGCTCTTGTTTTTCCCTATGTACAACTGGCCCACCTGACCAAAACACACACGGTTTCCAGGCGATGAAAGTTAGCGGCTAGCTTGAACCAGTCCACTTCTGTGCCGCATAACAAATCCTTTTTTTTTTTCCCTTCCCTCTCCGTGGTCTTTCTTTTTTCGGATTTTAACCCGTCCCCCCTCTTTTTTGAATCCTATTGCCCGGTTTTGTCCCCGCTCACCCACTCTGAGTTTTGACGGCAGGCTCCTTAGGCCGTTTCTATCCTCCGTTCGCTTTTCCCCCCTTTTTTTCAGGCTGCAACCCCCTCCCTCGCTCATTGACAGTTTTTTGTTGTGACTGACTGCGGTTAAACCCTCCCCCGTTTTTTCCTTCTGTTTCTGTTTTACTTCGTTTATTGAGTCGGCACTTCCGAAACCAAAATCCTCTTGCATTTTTGGTATGGTACCGATGTTCGGTACGCCGATCAAAAGGTCTCGGGGATCCATTTCCCACCAGTTTCCACCCTTATGGACTTATGTTTTTCCATCACCTCGATCAGGTTTTCGGTACACCCTCCCGCGGTAGAGGTCTCCCCATTTCCTTTCCTTTCTTTGGTATACATTATTGAGCGAAGGAACTTTTCCCCTTGCGTAGTAGTAGGGGATGAAGCGGTAAATTATGTCTTTTTCAACAACCCCCCTTGAGTGACTTCTAAGATCCTTCTGTCTTCTTTATTTGTCCTACACACCCCGTCTTTGCCTTCTAGGTCATTCTCTTATGTGGTTTAACGCCCAGACACTCTATGGGGTTTTTCTATTTCGCTGTAAGTCCCCTCGTTCGGATTTTTCCGTTCCCGTGTTCCGCGGGGTTGCCCATGGCCTTTTCGCTCCCTCAACATTGACCGGAGTTCTTTCCGTCTTTGTTACCTCCTGTTTAGGTGTTAAATTAAATATTCCCCCGGGTTTTCCCTTCCCCCGCGTTTCCTTTGTGCGTCCACGAAGCTTCTCTTCCCGGCATTTCCCCCCCTATTCTTCTTTACATCTGTTTTGCTTCCAACCCACCATAGCTTCCTTTTGTTTTCCGTGCCCACCTCGTTTGTTTTTTTTCCAGTGACGTTTTTCCTTTCCCCCAAGTACCCCTGGGGTTTTCCTTGCAGAACCACTGTCTCAAGTTTGTTCCCTTTTTTTTTCTCGTTTCCGATCGGTCAGGTTCTCTTTCTGCCGTACCGTTCTTATTGAGCTCGAACCTTCCGGTTGATTTATTTCCCCTTCCTTTCCCTTTTTTTTTCTTTTTTCCTTATACCTTTTGTTTTTTTTCGATCGAAAATCCAACCGGCAGTTCTACTCCCGATCATGAGGTTAGAATTTTTTCCTTTTTTTGTGAAACGTGTCGTTGCCTGACCGATCGACCATCGTACCCCACTTTTTTTCGGTTTAATTTTACGGGCTTGTGCAGGCCTTCTTTGTTTAGGGCCACAAAGTTGCCGCCTGTGGGGATCCCCTCCCCCAGGCACGAACTTTGTGTTTGCCTTGATTTCCTTCCCCTCTCCGTGCTTTATGGTTTTCCATTCCTCCCCTTTTTCCTGAGAAGATATTTCTTTGGTTTAATGTTTTGGAAGGCTTCTCGCCAGTTTCCTGCCCTTGTCCATACTTTGTGACTTCAGCACATGGCCCATATGGGATGTTGTCCGGAGGCGACCTCTTTCCCGTTTTTTGGCTTAGTAAAAGTTTGATGTTTTTGGTGGTCGTTCTTCCCCCCCGTCTTTCGGAACGTACTCTTTAGACCTTGTACCGAAAGAGGCTCTATAACGCTCCCCCTGCTCTTTCTTTTTTGCTTGGTTTTCCTTGGGATTTCCCGGAACGATCGATCCTTTTCCAAGGATTCCCTAGTCAGGGTGTTTTTTTAATTTTTGCACCCCTACCCTTGAAAGCCCTTTCTTTCTCCGCCTCTCCATGTCCCACTTTTTTGATTCCTTGTCCCCCCTTTGGGACCTACTGGAGTTTCCTTCAGTAGAGGTTTTCTCCCTCAATCGAAGTCTTTCTGTCCCCAGTTTTTGTCAGTTTAATGGTCTCCGCTTTTTTACGGCTTAGGTTTTCCTTTCCCCCCTTCTTTTTTTGACTTTTTCCTTCTTTCGTTCCACGCCTTTAATCCCCATCCCTCTCGTTTCCTTCCCTTGACTATGGTTCACTCCCGCCTGGTAACATGCTTCTGCTTTTTTTTCACCTTAATTTGCGTTTGTTTAAACGCATGTGCCAGGCTTTTTCCCTTGTCACTTTTCCTCCCTTGATCCTTATTTCCTACCTTGAGGGATCACCCACCTAATGGTCCCCCACGAAACGTTACAGGACGCCTCTTTTTTCACGCCAGAGTCCATTCCCCACACTTCCCCTACCCTCCCGGATCTTGTCAGGAGTGTTCCTTTCTGCTGGTTCCTCGTTCTCCGCTGACTCCGGATAGATTCTGTTTCCCAACACCAGGTACTCGTTCGGCGAGGGACCCCTTCCCCTTTTAACTGGAGCTTTTGCGGTGCCCCCGCTATCTTCCACGACCTTGTGGCCACGAGTTGATTCCCTATCCCCCCCCTTTGGCGACTATTTCGGCTTTTTATCGTCCCCCCCCTTCTGGAGCTGGGCCTTGTTGTTGGTCTTTTTTTTTGTTTTTTTGTTCGTATTCTGGTCTATCGACTTTCCCCTCCCTGCCTGTTTTCTTGCCTTCCCGGAAGTCTGTGATGTTTCCCCCCCCCTTCCGGGACAGCTGTTATCGTAGCGTTTGCCCAAGCCGTGAGGGTGCTTTTTGTGGAGGATAATCGATTTTCCGTATCTTTTTTTAGAGTTGTCTACTTCCCGAAGTTGTCACTCTTTAAGTGAACCACCGTCGTTGCTGGCCCTGATACCCCTCACGTGGAGGGCCCCGCCTGGGAGTGACCCCCCCCCCTCCCTCTCGGCTTCTTTTTTAGCGCGCCTCTGCCCTGGTTTAGTGGTGTCCCCCGGGCTTTTTTTAGGTACCCCCCCACACCTGGTGAGCCCTCCGTTTGGAGTCCGCTGAGTCGGTGATTACCGGTGCTCGGGTCTGCCGTTTCTTTTTTCGCCCCCCACCTGGCGTCTCGTTTGTCTTTGAAGTTACTTCGTGTTTTTTTCAATTTGTGTTGGGCCTTCCGCCTTGTTTGTTCGTGAAGTCACACGTTTTGGCCCCCTGTTTAATACCCCCTCTGGCAATCATCTATTTTTGTGTGAGTATCTCTGGCTTTTGCAGTGTTCTTGAAGTTTGTTCAGAATTTTGGGTTACTTCTTTTTTCCCCCCTGGCGGACGTCCCGACCCTGTTTCTTTTTCGTTTCGTTTCGCGGTTGTGACCCTTGGGCCCTCGTATTGTTCCCCTTTGTTTTTTTTAGGCGAGCGATGCCCCGCCGTTCGCGCAGGAACCCCCCTGTTCCCTTTTTCCCCTAGGGCCGTGGCTTTTACCCCCCTCCCGTCTAGCCGAGGGCCTTGTCCCATTTCCGAACGACCGCATGTCACACCTGGTTGACCCACTCCGATGGCGCCCTTGTGTTTGCTTCGTCACATGGTTATGTTTTTTTTTTTTTTGGCCTGTTTCCCACTTCGAGAACACGGTTTCCCTTCCCCTGGCAACGTTCTTGCGTTGTAATCGCCCCGCCCCCTCCCCCCGTCTCGGTCTATCCCCAGTCTGTTAAAAGTTTGTCCCACTGGCGCTCTCCTCTTTTTTTAACGGAAAAGCAGACCTTTTTTTTTCCCTCCTCCCATCGCTTTTGGGTTGTTGTTTGGGGTCCTCTGTATGGTCCTACCCTTTTATTTCCTCTGTTCCCTGTCCGGCGACAAGGACCTTTACGTTGCGTAAGTCCCCTCAAGGTGTCAACCTTGTTATTTCTTTTTCCGACTTTGACGGAGAGTCCCCCCCACACTCAGGTTTGGGTTTTTGTCGTTTTTTTTTTTTTGTCTTTTTTTTTTTACCCTTAGTAACCGCGTTTTTAGTCCCCAGTTACCATTCCGTTTCCTTTATTTCCCTTTTGGTGTTAGGAGTTTTGACCCTTTTTTGTTGGCACATTAGTAGTTTCCCTTCTTGACTTTTCCCTTCCTTTGTTTTTTGAAGAACTCACTCCGAGTCACCCATTTCCCAAGCCCGGTCCGTTTTTTTTTCTGAAGGCTGTCCTCACACCCCTTGCCTGAACTCGTTCCGAAATGGTAAGTCGGTTGTTCCCGTCCCTGCACATTCCCTGCACGGCCCCTGTCTCGAGTTATAAGGGTCAGTCCGGCTTTTCCGTATAATTCGACGTTTTCCCCCCACCGCAGCCCTTTCTGGCTCACTGAAAACAATTTGTATGAAAGCCTCCTAATAGGGCACATTTTTTCACTGACAACGGAAAAAGTCATTTTCTACAGGTGTTTTGCACCAGTCCTGACCGGTACTTTCTTTTTCTTCCTTATTGACTTTTCGTTCTTTGCCCTATCCTCCTGGTCATCTTCCTGCGCCTTTATTGCTGTGGTTTGAAACTACCCTGATGGCATGAACTCCTTTCCCCTTTTCCTCGTTCGGTCTTCCCCCTTTAGTTTACGTTCCTTTATCCGGGCGCGCCCTTCCCCACCCCAGCTGCCCAAGTTCTCAGTAAATGCCGCTCTTCGCTGTTGCCCTTTGTCACTTTTGAGAAGAAGCTTGCTAGGGTTTCTTTTTACAGCGTCGGGTGTTCTCCCTTTTACACGTTTCCCCCTCTTTGTCCGAAGTTTTTCCTGTATCCGTTGGTCCTTTTGTTTTCTCCCTCGCATGTTCCCTTAAGGAGCTTGCTGGGGTTTTGCCGTTTTGCTGGACCCTTGAGGCTTGTTTTGTTAAGGCGGATACCTCTATTTAACCCCCCTCTTCAAAGGTCCCCCCGAAACGGCTTGCGAAAACTTCCACCCCCTGCATACAGTCCTCCTTCTTAGTTCGTTTCCCTCCTGAAACCTTGTTTCTACGAAACGCCTCGTTCGTCCCACACGTTCTTTTCTCCCCCCCCCCAATCTTCGGGCGGTGCCGATGGCCCCCTTGACCGTTGCGTTCCCCCCCACCCCCGGAGTTTCCCCTTTGTAGTAGGGTTGTTCAATGGGGCTTAATTTGGAGTTCCGCTCTGATATATATTTTCTCCCCCCCTTCTTCCCGTGTGTTGTTGTTTTGTGCGATGCGATTTTGCCTTTTTCCCTTTTTTTTCCCTTTTTTTTTTATGGGAGCCCCCCTTTTCCCACCGAGGGGACGATTTGGGCGGACTTTTCCTCCGACTTCCTGGTGAAAATGCCTTTTTCTTACGACTGGCGGGGAGGTGGGGGGACCCTCCCATGTCCCGTTTCGCTTTGTTTCCTTTCTTTTTTGACGTCCCGTTTTTTTCTTTCCTTTTTGTTTTCCCGGGGGTCTCGGGTGGGGTCAGGCCGACTTTTTCCCGTCGTTTACCCCACTCTCCCAAAACGGCTTTCCGTTCCCGCGCAATCTTTTTCCCCCCCCGTATGCGCTTAGGCCACCCTTCTTTACTCGTTCAATCCTGGTTACTGGTTTATCCTCCCTGCTCCCCTTTCCCTGAGCACACTAAACAGTTTTTTTTTTTTTTTGACGTTCGCGAGGCCTCTCGCTCCGCTCCTTTTTCCGCTGGTTTCTTGGTGTCGGCTTAGGCCTCAATGTTGCAACCACCTTTCGCGGAATATATACTCGGTGCACGTCCAGGGCTTCCTTTTCCTTTCCCATCTTTGTTTTTGCGTTGCACCCCTTTTCGGACTCTTGGTGTTTTTCGGGCACGAAGAGTCCCTCCAAAGTCTTTTTCTTAATCTTCGTCACCACCGCTTTTTTTGCCCTCTTGGTGCCTCCTCTTGATGCTTCCGGTCGTCCCGGTTGGTATTACCCCCACAACTACTTGGTTGTAACCACTTCCCTCCTTCTTTATTAGAGAGACACCATTTCTCCCCTGGCTTTAGCAGTTTTTCTTTCGGTACCCCTGCCCTGGGTCCGATTCTTTTCCTGGGATGTGACCCGCCTGAACGTTCCCTTTTTGATGTTTGATACTTTTCGCTTAAAACGAGTTTTTCCAAGTTCCTTTTTAAAGCCGGCTTGTTTTTTTCCCTCCTCGGGCACCCCACAACCCACTTTTCATACCCGCCTGGAAACCCGTTCCCCTCTTTACTATAATCCCACCATGTGGAAACATCTCCCCCCGCCCCCCTTTTTTTACGATGATCATGTGCCTCCTGCTGTGCTTTTTGAGACTGTACTAGCGGCTTCCGGTTTTTTCCTTGGTTCCTCCTCCCCCACAAATAGGGTTGGGGTCCCCTCCCAGGAGTGTTTGCGTGAGTTCGTCTTAGGTCGCTTTTCCTTTCCCTTCGTTTTTCGTCGCCTTCTTGGTTCCCCTTGACAGATTTCCCGTCGTCGACCTTTTTTTTCTTTTCTGTGAAACTATTGAGACAAACTCCCCTGTGTGGCGGGTTCAACTGACCTTTGGTTTGGGGCCCCACTCCCCCATCGTCTTTGCCTTTCTTTGACTAGCCCACCTTTCGTCACCTGGTTTTGATTTCTTCCCTTTCATGGCCTTTTTACTTCTTCCCATCCCCTGGTTTTGCCCTCGCGTTCCGTTGTCTGTCCCCCCGGCATTACCCTGATCATAAACTCTTTTTTACCTGCCGCTCCCCCCTGTCTCCCCCACGCCCCCACCTTTTTTTCTGTTGGCCAAACTTTTGAGTCCCCCCTGCGTAACCGTTTTTCCCTTTCCCCAAGCGGGTGGAAATGCTGCGTTTTCCCCGCCCGACTCCCGGTTGTTTTGGCCCGGCTTAAGTCGCCCATTTTTTCACTTGCCTCCCCCACACCATGTCCTGATCTCCTTGTAGAAGTTTTCCTTCCCTTGATTTCAGAGATGTCCCGGGTCCCCCCGCAGTGTTCCCCCACACCAAACCCGCTTTACTGCCATTGGACCAACCGATTTGGTTTTTGCGCCTTGTTCTACTGTGCCGGCTGCACACCCGCCCAGTCTGCTGTCATTCACCCTGTTCATTTCCGTCGCATTCCGTTTCTGGTTTCACCTTTTTTTTCGTGTCCGCCCTGGCCGGAGCCCCCCCCCTCCAGATGTCCTACAGCTTCTCTGTTTTCACCCTTTCTTTGTTTTTTTCGATGAAGGTGTGCCTCCTGGTCGGTTCCGGTTGTTCTTGCCGCTCCCCCGCTCTCTTAAATTCGACGGTCAGGATTGATTCAGGAAGCCCCCCTGCCCTTTGCCGACGTTTTTTTTCACTTGTTCTTCTCCGTTGCTGAATTCCGGTGTCCTCTGGTTTAAAGCCGTTTGAACCTTTTTCCCTATCTTGGCCTGTCCCGTTCTGTCGTTTGTGTCCAGTCTGTCTCTTCAAAAATTACCACGTTTTGACACCCACAAAACCCACTTTTTTTTTTGTTGCCCTGCGCCACGGAGCGTGATCCTACTTCTTTTTTCGGCGTCATTTTTCCCCCGCGTCGGGGTTCACTCGATTTCCTTTGTTTCTTTCTTCTTTTCTTTGCCTTTGCGTCTCGTCGTTTTGATCACATTTTTTTCGCATGGCAACAGAGAAAAACCCCTGAGTCCCGCAGTGCCCCTGGGCCTTTCTCTCAAAGCAATGTGTTCCTTTCGATGTCTCGCGACATTCCTCTTTTTGTTTTCTGTTTCACGGGTGGGTTTCATTTCCTTCTGTTCCCTACCGGTTCTGTTTTGTTTTATCGTCTTTTTTTCATCTCCTATCTCACTTGTGTCTGGGAGGTCCAAAACTACGCAGCTTTGTCCCCTTTTTCTGCTGAGCGTTCTTTTCACGTATGGTCCCCCAGCGCGGTCACCCAGCCACCATCAGGACTATTTGTATTTTCCCTCCCCTCGTTGCCTCGAAGCTTTTTCTTGTCACCTTCGAGGAACTTATGGACGTGTCCGTCCTGGGTCAGCTGCTTCCAGATGATTGGGCGTCGGTCGCCTTTTTTTTTCGTTACGTTTTTTTTCTTTTGTTGCATACACATGTTTTATTTATGACACCCGGAACCTGGCGTTGTGCACGATCGTCTTTCTCCTCTTTTCGGCCCTGAAAACCCCTTCCCGTGTTCACGCCTTTTTTTTTTTCCCACTTGTACTTTTCCTGGCCTTGCTCTTTTAGGACGTACCGCCCAGCATGCTGCGGGTTTTTTCCCTTTAGGTTCCCCGGCCGTTCGTTCGTTTGAGATCCTCTTTTTTGTTTGAGGTTTTTTTTTCCCCACCCCCCAATAACCCTGTTGCCTCCTTTCTTGCCATGGTTCGCGGCTGACCACCAGCCCTTTGTCAGTCTCCCTAAGGTTTGTCCTTGCGCGTCCCTTTGACCTATGGGTATTTTTTTTTCCCTTTCCCACCCCTTTGAGAGACCTATCTTTTACCTGCTTTGACAGTACACCCCCCTTTCTCGTCTCGGATTAAATGGCCCCCCCACTTGCTGCTTCTTCCACTTTTGCTCCGACCCCCTGGGGAAGTTCTCTACCTGAATCTTTTTCTCTTGGTTACTGCTCCTGCTGTCTGGCGCCCCGCCGTTTATGCTCCCGCAGTGCTTTTCTTGGAGATTCGAACCCCCTTTTGTAGTCTCTCTTTACCGCTCACTTTCCTGTTTTTTTTTTTCTCATCATCTCCCCCTTTTCAGCACATTCCTCTTTCTCTCAGAGCCTGTGTTGGAGTCTGGTCTTTGCAATAAGCTTTGACCCGGACCCCCCCTGACCGTGAGTTTGACCCATATCATCACCTTTTTTCCTGTTCTTTAAGGGGGCGCTATTCGGGTGGGCCATTGTCGCCTGTTTATACCCAGCACAAGCAATATTCGTGGGGCATTCTTTTTTTTCCTTTCTTCTTGCATCTTGATCCTTTGTCTTTCACCCCTTTCGAAGGTCTGTGGAGGTGTCCCATACCACTTTGGATTTTCACGTTCAATGGGGAATAGATCCCTTCCCTCTTTCCTGGCCCCCTCATTCACTGGGCCTGATGCCCTTTGCGTAAGTGGTCTTTGGATCCGCGTTTGATGCACTTCAACTGTTTGTCCCCGCAAGGTTTTCTTTGTTGTTTGTTCGCCCTCCCGCCTTCTCCCGTATAGGCAGCCCTTCCCTTGCGGCGACGTTCTTTTATACTTTTTTTTGCGCGATTTTTCGGGGGGCGGGGCTGCGACTCCGATGATCCCCCCCCAATTTTTCACCCTGACCCCCCCGGTCGTTCGAGACTTGTTTGGTCTTTTCCATGAACTACTAGAACGTACCGGTATTCTCCCCCAGGACATATTTGCTTTGTTTTTTTGCCTTTTCATTGGGTCATTTCCATTTGTCTTCTTGCATACCTACACTAAGCTTGTCACCCCCCCAGCTCCCTCCCCCTACCGAGGTACGGATTGCTGGACAACCCCTTCGTTCCCTGTGTTTCCTCCCCCCGTTTACCACGCCGTAGAGTTTTTTTCACTTGTCTTCTTTGCTGTCGACCCCCCTTAACCCATTTTATTGCTCTTTTTCTGGCTCTGGTAGAACCCCTCAGATTGTCAAATTCTCGGCATTGACCCTCCGAAAGAAGACCCGGCCCCTGTGCCTCAGCGCTGTCGTTTTTCCGTTAGACCCGGGTCATGACTATTCTTTACTTTCCACTTTTCCCTATAACCCCCCGACCGGGCAGCACCTAGTGTAATCATCAGGCATTCCACACCACCTGGGCCCGTTGAGCGATGGGGTCCTGTTCCCCCGTTTGCTTTCCCCTCGTTCGGCTTGACGTTTGATAGCCACCCTTTCCCGCGGTGTATTTCCCCCGAATCCCTTGCCTTTCCAAAAATAATTGGTTTTTCTTGCTTTTTGAGTTCTGGGTCTCAGCTGGTTATCAGTCGCCACCGGGTCGGCGGAGAGAGTCGGTGTTTTTCCAGGTCCTTACGCCCCCTTGTGACCCCCCACCACGTATCCTTAGGTGGCCGACTTTAGATGATTCTTGCAGCATCGCAACATTGCTCCTGTCCTCTCTGGCCATTGCCCGTCTCAGTGGGTTTGTTATTTTTTGGTGGTGGTTCGTGGTTATTGTTCCATTCTACTTACAAAGTAACCTCTCCTGGGGCAATGTTTGTGTTTGCGTGCAGGTTTTTTCACGTCAAAGAGGTACGGTCTTTCTTTCGCCAGGTTACCCGATTCCCCATCTAGTCACAACACGCTCCTTCTGAGAGCCTGTCCGATCCTTTCCTGACCCCTCCGTCGTTTTGGATTGTTTTTTTCTTCTACTTCAAACTCTGTTCATCCCCGTACCCCGTCCGTGGGTCCCTTTCATCCCCCGCCCCCCCGCTTTTGGTGAAACACAGCACCCCCATCTTTGTCAGGCTTGGCTTGGCTTTGAAACTGGTTTCGCTTTTCCACACCCTCGTTTTGAAGCCATTGCCCCCACGGAATTTGTCTTCCCGAGAGTTGTATGCCGTGGGTTGAACATTTTTTTTATTTCTTTTTTTTTTTTATTCCCCTCACTTCTTCGTGGCGGCCCAGTCGAACATGCCCGATCAGTCAGTTTTCGGGCAGGGTAAATCAGTTTTGTTTGTTGTCCCCCTGTCTTTGGTTTTTCTTTTTTTGTTTTCCCCCCCCCCCTCCGTAGAAGTGCCATTTCGCAGAGAATCCTTTGGACTCAAGGGGTGCACAATGTGCCTTCAGCCTGTTTGTTTTTCTTTTCGATCGCCCTTTTCTGTACTCCAGTTCCAGTTGATTGTCTTGGTTGGATTTTCCCCTCATAGGTCCTCCGACCTTTCCACGACTATTTGTTGGTTTGTTTTAAGCTGCGCGTTTTTTACACCCCGTTTTCTTCCTCTTTGTTGCTTGTCGTTGTATTGAGACGGTATTTCCTCTCTTTTTGAAAACGTCTCTTTGACCGGTGATCACGGTTCCCCCCCCTGGCGTTTTTTTTGACCTGGCCGCCGTTGTGTACCCCCTTTTCTCTACCCCTGGCAGAAAAACTGTATTCCCTACCTCACCGATTTTTGTCCTCGTGGGTGTTGTGCCATCATCCGCCTGTTGTTGATGCCCTCCCTTTTTTTCTTTTTTTGGACTACGTTTCACCTTTTCCGGCCCTATTTTGGTTTTACCCCCTGAGTAGTGGCTCATCGGCCCCTCCCCCCACCCACGTCTTTCTTGCTCTCCGTCTGTCCTGGACCGACTTTGCCCTTGACAGACGGTTTTTCCGCACTGCCTGAAAACTCATCCTCCACTTGCTCCACCTGTCGCTGCGGGTGGGATCCCCGGCTGTTTTCTGGTAGCGTCCAGTCCTGTCGACTCTCCTTGTTTCGGTGTCAGCCCAGTATCCTGTCCCCAGCGACGTCATTTCTTGCTTCATTGCGCGGTGTCGCCGGAACTTTGGAGATGTCCTTTGGGCTGTATTCGTTCCAGTTGTAGTAAAACGTTTGTTAACCGTGTTTTCTCGGTATTATCGTGTTGTACCTAGCTTCCGTGGGTTTTCACTGGCGTCGGTTCCCCACAGAGCGTATTCACTGCCTAGTAGGTTAGTTGCCCGGTACAAACCCTTCCGATTCCACCCTCAATCCCTGCCCTTTTGGGTTTGGCAGGTGAGGAACATTCTCCCTGTTGCCCCCAAATCTTGGATGACTGGGCCGCCGCCCGGTTCCCTGAACGAAGAAAGTCTAACCTTTGTGCGGGCTGCTTAAACCCCCTCTTTCCCCTTTAGTTTTTCATGTCCCCCCTGTCACACAATTGGCCTATCCCGCTTTTTCGTGGACACCCCTTCAGTTTAAGTTCGGAGTTTGGTGACGCCTCTTTCGATTTTTGGGAATTTTTTGCTGATTGTGTGGCGGTCCTCCCGTTCAAAGGGGGTTCCCAGGGCCCTCTTTCTTTTGCCAGTCCCCCATTGTTTTTTGGTGGCACCCTTCCCCCCCCGGCTGTCATAGTGTACCCTTTTGGACGTGCCCCTTCGTAGCATGAAACCGTTGTCCTCCTTCAATGTGGGTGTGACGCGGCTCTTTTTTTCGCCCTCCCCCCCCAGCTTCCCACGTATAGTAAAGACGATTCCTTGCGCGGCCCTTGCTGCCTCCTATTCGTCTGTGGCTCGGCCTCTTTTTTTCGGTTGTTGTTGTTATCGTTCTGAGTACCCCCCCCCCCGTCTAAGGTTCTCCGGTTCAGATAAGGGTGGGTCCGGTTTCGCCGGTCAATCCTTTCGAGGTTTTTGTTTTCGCGTTTTTCACTCGTACTCATCTTTGTTGCCGGATCCTGTCTTTTTACCCCGTAGGAACCCTGTGCGTTTTTTTTTACAACTTTCGTCCTGCCGGCTCCCGACCCCCGGAACTTGAATTTGACGAGTTTTTTCCTCCTTCGTTTCGTAGTCACCCAGAATACGGTTACCTTGCGCTCCACCCCCTCCGCCCGTCGCCCCCTGGGTTTTGATTGGTCTTTGTAAGAAGCACCCCCCGACCCCACTTTCGCTCGTCCCCCCGGACGGTGTTCCCCTTTGGGCGCCTCATGGGAAAACGGGGCTT
>Ga0179593_1406690_pt1 | contig 15563 bp, 21 predicted proteins | sample CZODoug2_1_08_16_FD_185931 | JGI IMG/M metagenome (GOLD analysis project Ga0179593, IMG submission 185931) | Vadose zone soil fungal communities from Angelo Coast Range Reserve, California, USA - CZODoug2_1_08_16fungal (PacBio error correction) | ecosystem: Environmental > Terrestrial > Soil >... | reverse complement strand
ATCCGACTTGTTTTTCCCCCTCAGCCGAGACTTGATTTTTTCAGACTGTTGTTTTGCCGTTGTGCATGCTCCTTTCTCTTCGTACCTCGCGTAGAACACGCCGCATGATTTTCCCCCTCTTTATGATTTTCGGTCTTCACGAACGAAAAATTGACCTCTTTATACAAGAACATGGATGACCTTTTTTTTTTCCCGTTGTTGCTGGACCAGGTTCCATCAACGTTCGGCGGGAGTTCACCCATCGAAAAAGAGCTTTAATTTCTTTGTTTTCCTTCCATGCCTGTTGACTCAAATCCACCTTACTTGAGTTTTCCCACCTACTCTCGTCCCAATTTTCGTCGTTCATGGGACTCAGGCCCCAGTGCTTCGTAGACCTTCCACCCCCACCACCTCTTTTTGTGTGGTCCCTTTCTTTTGGGAAGCCCTGTTCTGCGCAGATGTGCTCTTTTCTGCACCCTCTGTCACCCCCTCTCTCCTTCCTAATCAAGTCCGCAAAATTACATTAAATGATATTGTGGTTTTCACGTTGTTTTGGATGTTAACCTTTTCATAGGTATCAACCTTCCGAAGTTCCCCCCCCGACTTGCCTTGGTTCCCGAACGAGACGCTTCTTTTTCCCCAAAACCGACCGGTCAGCGTTTCCCTTCTGACACCCAACGTCCTGAGTCAGTTAACCCGCTAACAACGTTTTTTCCCGACACCCTCTCCATTTTACGGTAACGGATAGGTCGAGCAAAAGAGGTGTGAACTTCGGTCCATACTTGTTTTGACCCTTTCCAGGTTTTATTTGTTCCTGTTTCTTTAAACATTTCCCTGTAGAACTGAAATGTGCTTCTAAGTGTCTTGGCTTGCCCCGCACGCTCTCTCCCTTCCATGTTGTGATTCTTCCAGAATAGGGCTAGACTTCATTGTATTTTTTATCTTACTCGCAACCAACAACCACCCCCTCCCCCGTATGGCCTCTGCTGTTTGCCTTTTCCTTGCACAATTGCTTTTTCTCTTTTTGAGCATGCTTCTATTTTCGGACCATTTTTGTATTCATGGCCGCAGTGACGTCCCATTCCTTTGTTCCCATCGCGACCCAAGTTCCCTGCCAAGTGTCGATACGTCGACCGTCAGTGCCCTCTTTGCTCGTCCTTCTCCCCTGTACTTCTGAGCCACTTTGGTTTTTTTCCACCCTGACTGCCCATTTCTACAAGGCTTAGGCCCACCGCCACTTGCTATCCGACCGTAATCCGCGCGCCTTTCGACTACTGCGCGGGATGCCCCCCTTTTGGTTCGAAGCTGTACGAAATTCCGTTGGACAGACCCGTGGGTGTCACCTCTGCTGGCAAGATACTCCCTTTTGTGAACCGTAAAGACGAACGCCCCAGCCAAGTGTGTCGCAAGCAATGCCTATATTTTCCAACCTGCGTGAGTTTTTTTAGGCTCTCAACTAGGTGCTGTTATTTTGAGCCCCAATAGTACTTTCACTTCTTTTTTTTTTCATATAGGGTAATTTGATGAAAGGGTTCCCTCCTAGTTCACGGATAGGAGGGAACGAGTTAGGAGTTCCAAACTTACGGCAGAGTAATCGGCCCGCGTCCCTCCCCCTTCCTTTACGGTGGCAATAGCAAATCTCTCCCCCCCCTTGTTAAGTTGTTTTGTAGGATTCACGTGCAGGCTTCCATTCCGTAGGTCTCCCGATCGTGTTTTGCTCCTTTTACCACCTATTTTAGTTCACAGACCCCACAAATATTGCCCCCCAAAGTGCACCCTGCACGCCCCCCGACATTTCATTTCTTTGATGTTACACTGCGTCCTTCCTAGAGAAGTCGGCTAAATTTTTGTTTAACAGCCCCCGATTTTAGTTCCAATGTGGCAAAAGTTTCCCACCCAAAATCGTTGATGGTTCGAAGACACCCTCTTTGTCCTCGACCGGCAGTTTCTCCTTTACCGACAACCTTTCTCATCCACCAGCCCTGCGTGAAATTCTCGAGCGGCCCAACCTTTTTTGGCCAGAGCGGATAGTGTGCAATGAACCGTGTTTTGCCAGAAACCACCCACTTCCCCCCTGTCAACGCCATGCTCCACCTCTTTGGAAGTAAACCTGATTGTCCCAGTCAGGAGCACCAGTTAAGTCACTCGTTGTTTTCAGACTTCGCTTCGCATGCGTTTGCTTTTTCCAGTCTATCCTTATGTTTGGCAGAAAGATCTAACAACTCATGACGGTAAGATCAGTCATCTTCCTTTACCGTTTTGTCGTGTACGAACCTTGATTTTATCTGCAAGACGCATGATGTTAACTAACATTACAATCACCACATCCCCTTTCCGTACCCGTTATACGAACTGAACTCTTCTTTTTGTGGCCGCGTCCACTCCCATTTCCGTATCTGAATCCCTCCCCCCCCGTCTTTTTCCCCCAAAACGCATAGTCCGACCCCCCCCAGACCCTAGCCAAAACGCACAACCTTCAGCGCCTTCCGACCTTTTTCCGTGCCAAAGTCTATCTGTCCCCCCCTCCCCCAGCCAGTACAAGTCAGAGCTGATGCCTCTGTCGGTTTTAGCCTTTCCAACCTGAAGACGTTACTGCGTCCCGCTGCGCAACCCGACCCGCCCTCCTTCAAACGGTGCTGGTGCAGCTGGGGTGTTAGAGACCCCCCCCTTCTTTCCCTTCTCAACTGCTAGTCCCTGTTGCCCGTCTCGTGCCCGCCACTTTTTCGTCTTTTTGTTGTTGCCGCCCCCCCCGCCCCCGCCGGAGCCCTTTTTCGAGCCCTTTGTCCATTGCTAGTCTGGATCGCGCTTTCCACGTGTTGCCTTTTTTTCCAGCATCCTTCCCCCGGTGTTCCGATTTTTTTAACGTTTTTTTGTTTTCGGCGAGGCGTCGTATGGGTGCTACGTGCCCATTTTTCTTTAAAAGAAGCGCCCTCCGCCAATCTGGGGCCTCCTGGTTTTCTTGCCTAACCCCCCCCTGTTTCTTTTTTTCGCATTGCCTGGCTCTCCAGAGTTCTGTCCCCGTCTCCCCCCCAACGACTTTCTTTTTCGATTGACCCTTTGAAGTAAGCCGCCATCTAGTTTTCCTCTTTCGCTTAACACTATTTTCTTTTGTCCCCCTGAATGACCCCAAAAGGTCAGGTCAGGAGTCTTACATGTCTGTTCTCCGATGCCGGGCAGCAGAGAATCATGATCTTCTGCTTCAGAATCCCCTTTTCAGTCGACACTTACTTTCCGTCGCCACCCCCATAGCTCAGATCCCCGGTCCCTTCGTCCCGTTGTTGAGTCAGTTCTCCAGCCCCCCCGTCTTCCGCAGACACTCTTGAAACTTTGGCACCCCTTTTTAGTCCTGTGTTTGATTGTACTGCATCCCCCCTTTGATAGGGCCCGCCAGCAGTAACCCCCCCTCTTCCCTTTCCCGCAACTCCGCAGACCCTCCCCTCCATTCATTGAAACTTTGAGTCCTTTTTCTAGGCCATGTCGACTCCCAACTTCTCTCACCCCGTCCTTAATACAATTTTCTCGTCTTTTTTAACTCCTCCCTTTTCCGCTAGTTTTTTTTGGTTGTCTTTCGAGCGATTGTCTTCAGCGGTTGTCTCTCCTAGGTGGTGTCGGCCTTGATGCTCTTTTCTGCTTCCCCTGACGACTTTTTTTTCTTTCTTTGCTCCTTGATTGCTTTTTGCGGCATTTCCTCTCCCCCCTCCCATGGTTTTGACTTTTCGTTCCTATTGTTCCCCCTGATTCTCCCCTTTTAAGATGCCCCTCCAATTGAGTGTCCCCCTTTTTTTTTTTTTTTTTTTGGTTTTGTTTTGGTTTGGGTATGTTGCGTGGTCTTTTGTGTGTACGTCTTGGCCCTGGTAAATGTCCCACCCACATTTTGTATAACGTGCCCGTCCTTTTTCGCCTGGCTATTCTCCTCACCCCCCCCCCCCGTGCATCGGCTGGCTGATGAAGCCGGTGCCTATTCTGGCTTCCCTGTCCTTTTTTACCACACCCACACTAAAGGACTTGCTTCTTCTTATGGGTTTTCCTCTTCTTTTGCCGAAAGGTGTCACAGCCCCTCGGAGCCTTGTGCACCCTCTTTCGGTTTTTTCGACGTGTACCTCCCCCGTCGATAGTGCTGAAGAACTTCTGTTTCACTCTCTCTCCCGCCAAACCCCCCCATAAAGGGAATCAGGCCATTTTTTGACCCTCGAAAGTTTTGAGCATTTTTATTACCCCCACGCCGATGTTGAGTACTCTCGTGACTACATGTATTCACACAAACCCGTATGAGACCCTCCCTTTCCGTGAAACATCAGTCCACCGTGGTCACCTCATGTCGTACCTGCGCTATTTTCCTAGTGCGAGCGGTGCCCCCCAGAGCGACGTTGTTGTGAGTCCACCCGCACCCCCGTTGTCATTTTTTTCCCTTTTTCCTCTCGCTATTTTTTGTGACGAATAATTGTTTTTTTTTTTTTTGACCGTCAACCCCTTCCAATGCTTTCAAGATTTGTTGCTCTCCCGGACCTTTTTTCTGTATCGTCCATTTTATCTCGTCTCCCCGTCCGGATCTGTATATGTAGGTCCCTTTTTGTTTTTTTTTTTTTTTTTTGTTTTTTAGTGTCTCTTGGCACCTGTGCCACTAGTCGCCTTTTCTGTCGTCCCCCCTCCCTCGGTTTTACGAGAAGCTGCTGATCTATAAGATTCCCCTTTTTTTTTTTACGTTAATTCATCTTTTCATCCTTGTAAACTTTTTTTTTAGTGTGAGCTCCCCCTGGCCTTATTGATGTCAACTGCAGGTAACAGTGACTGTTCCTGATAGGTTTCTGGCGCATCTCCCGGTTTCGTCCCGCACGACATAATTTCCGAGGTGGCCGACCTTTTTTTCCCCCCCTCGATCGCACCACATTTTTTTCTTTGTCACGACCATGCACCCTTCTTTTCTTTGACGTCCCATCGCCTAACGTTCTTTCACCTGCCCTGAACCTTTTGGCATCGTTCACTTAGTGAAATGTATTGGTTTTTCCCCCCAGGATTGCCCCATCCCCGAGCCCTGTTTTGCCGTCCCCCTCACACCCCCCCCCCCCCCGTTTGTCGATCATTCCGTTAAGGGCAGCTTCTTCCCTTTGTGATTTTTTTTCCCTCCAACCTAGTGGCGTATGAGCTTCCCCTTAACTTTTTTCGTACCGGCGCTCCCAGCCCAGATTCTTTCCTTGGCTTGGAGGTGTTACCACTTGCTCCTTTTTTGTGTCGTTCATTCTCCTTGACCCCCCCCTAACTGACCCCCTTGACCACTTTTTTTTCCCCCCTTTTTTTCCGTTTGGCTGAGTCACGAAGTATTTTTTGCTTCCCCCGTCTTCCCATTTGTTTCCTTTTGACCCTCCTTGTTGCACGAGACTTTCTTCGGAAAACCCTTTTTTTCCCCGAGGTTTACGTTGCTATGGTTTGTCATTCCTGGTTCGCCACTTTCTTCTTTTTCCGCTGCAACATTTTTCTGCCACCCCTGCTTACACCCCCCTTTGACCCCTTCCCTTAGATTTTTTTTGAATATTGCTGTGATGTTTGTCCTCTTTTCTTGCAGGTGTCGCAAGACCTTGTTCTCAAGGGCTGGTCAGAGACCTCTTCGTGTGCTTGAAAGTTTCCCTCCTAGTTCAGCTGTCCTGGCCGCACCATCTGATTCATTCCCCTTCATCCTCGCTGCGGCCTTTTAGTTTTCCATCTGTCTCCTATCTGCGTCACCCTAGCTCAGCGAGCTTGGTTCCTCGGGCTCCTAAGCCTCGCCGGAGGGATGTTTTTTTTTTGGTGGTTTTTTTTGTTTTTTTTTTCCTTTATGCCCCAGACCCATAGTCTTACACTAATCGTCCCTCTTCTTCCGAAGCTGCCGCCAGTTCAAACCCCTTTTTCTTGAGGTGATCCGCAGTCTTTCAGGGCTCACGATAGACGTGGAGATCCCACCCCTCCTTCTTCACAACCTCCTGTTTTCCACCTGTTCCCGTTGAGTTATTTCCCCTCCCTCGGCTGACCTTGTACCTGTTTAGCTCGCTTCTGGGACGCGTGCATTTCCTTCCTTGAAGGGTGGTTTCTTTTCCTATAGCCACATAGTCCCGCAGGGTTGTTCCCTCCATCGGCACAGAGTTTTTTCCACGTTTTTCCCCCCCCCTTTTCCTTTTGCAATAGGACTGCAGTTTGTACCCCAAAGTTCGACCACGTCAACACAAGCGAGTTCCCCCCCAACGTAGCCACCTCCTGTGAATGTTCGAAGAAGGTGTCGTGTGCATTTTTTACCCATTCCCTCGTCGCCATGCTTGTGAGTCCCTCCTTTCCCTGCAGTCCAGTGCCCTTTGTCACCCATTGAATTGAATTTTTGAGCACCCTGTAGGTTGCTTTTCCTTTCACCTAGCTCGGCACGGTCATGCGCTAGGTTACCTTCCCCATGTGCACACTTCTATTTTTTTAGTCTTATTTTTTCCTCGAAGCGGTTTTCCTTTCACACCCCTTGGCCCCAGTATCCGCCTAGTTCTCCCCTTTTCCTGACCCCACTTGAGCCATGTAATGTTTTTTCCCCCCCCGTTTCGTACTGCTCTAAATGGGTCCTTCTTTACCGGCTCCAAGTCATTTGGTCCTTTTCTTTTTCCCCCACCCCCAGCCAGGTACCTCTTCTCTCTTTCTCTCTGTTGTTTTTTTTTTGACTCATATTTCCCTTCCTGTTGTTAGAACCCCCTTGACCCGCAGACTAGTTCTTTCGTTTCTGAAGGGCCCTTTTTTCCCCTCCCACCAGGTTTTCTCTTGTTAGGTCTCCGGAACTCAGACCATTTCTCACCCCTCATAGGCTGCCCGCGTTGCTGGATCTTTTTCCCAGGAAGTTTCTTAGTGCCCCCCCTTGCACGTTTGATTTTTTTTTTTTTCGGTCTGGCGCAGCCCTTGTCATTTCCGGTGCGGAGACCCGGTGACTTTTTTGCTTGAGACTGGAGTTTTTCCCCCGACGTTGTTTTGGTAGAATTTTCTTCCCATTCAGTTTCCTGAGCCCCCCCCTTTTTCTTCTTTTTGCATCGCACACAACCCCACCTGTTTTTTTTATTTGAAGACAATTTCTGCGTAGATCCAGTTGACCGCGTGGCTCGACCCCTTCACCGCTGGTCCACTTGTTTGATTGAGATGCACTTTAGAAGTCCTTTTTATCCTAAGGTTCTCTCACCCCTCTTTTTTTGCGACCGCAGTGACCGTCGTGGTACCCTCTTTTGCCGTCGAGTTTTTTCTTTTTTCTGCCACCTGCGTCTTTTCGATCATCGGGCCTTAAAGGTCTGCAGTTACCCTGCACCACTATCAGTTTTCCCAGTTGACCCCTCCCCCTAACGGCAATCACCTGTCGTGAATGGGTTTGTGCGTGTCTTTACTGTTTGTTCGAGAACGTCTTGTCTTGAATCGGCAATATGCCTTGTTTTTGTTCTCGCTGTTGCTCAAAGTTTAGGAGGCCTGCACACGCGGTTGTTTTTTGATTTGCCTTGGGTTTTCGACGGTTAAAGGGCCCTTAAGTTTCTGGTCTTTTTTGGTTCCCCTCTGCGCTTTTTTTTTTCTTTCTCTTTGTAGGGCCTTTCACAAACCATCCCCTGACCCTTCCCCTTGAACCCTTTTTGCCAGTGACCCCCCCCCTCGCTGTGAGTTGGTTCATAAGTTTGAGTGAGCTTTCTTTTGGTCATGTATATACTGTGGGGCAAGCCCCCCGCTTTCAATGTACTGGCCCGTGTTCCTGCATAATATATAGGTGAACGTCCTTCTTGCCCTTTTTCTTCTCAGTGTCTTCCCCCAGGCTGGTTCGACAGACACCGGTCTACCCCGGCTGCCGCCCCCCCCCAACTTTGTCAGAAGCTCAAGTCTCGCGGTGAACCCTCTGCCTTTAGCGCCCATCTCTTTGCCCTCTATGTGTCTTGCCCCCCGTTAGTCACCTGAACGACCTCCTGTGCGCACAGGGCTTAACCACCCAGGATTTCTCCTCTGTGCATTTTTTTTTTTTTTTTTTGAGCTTCCAAGTTTGCAAGATATTTCGTCTCTGTCCCCCCCCCCCCGTCTATTGCTATGCCAGAATGACGGGACTTTTGCCCCATGTCTGGACCAAGTTTTCCTTTTGTTGCCCAATTTTTTTAGCAGTTTTGGCGTCATTTTTGTAATGTCTCCAGAATTCCCCCCCCCCCCCGCCCGCGTTCCATGAAATCAGATTTTTTACGCAAACCCCCAACTGGCCAGTTGTTTTTTTTTGACCACTATAAGTCATTGCCCACTTCTTTCTCAGAGTACAGGTCGTCCTTTGAATAGAGGTGGTTGTCACCTGCTCAGCCGCACTGTGGACCTGTTTTTTTTTTTTTTCCCCACAATGAGTGGGCGAGCTCTCACCTGAAGCCTTTCTCCCCCAATTAGTAGTTTTTCTTTGATGATGTTTCCCCCCGGTTTTTTTTTCCCCCAGGCTCGTGTTTTCAGGTTGGTCCCTCGGGAGGTCTGAAGGTTCAGCACCCCACTTTTAGTTCTTTGGACCCGTCGCTAAGTCACACTGATGGCAGAGAGATCTGCCGATTTTTTTTCTAACTGGGGGTTCATGTACGAGCATTCCCCAGTTGGTAGGAATGGGCCACAGATGAGTTTTGATTTTTTGTTTGCCATGACCTCCCCGTCAACTCGGCCTAAAACCTCCCCAGCTACGGCGGAATTCTAGCCCCCTTATGACTCGCGACCCAAGTTCAGCTGCACCTCCTGCCCTTTCCACCTTTTATGGTTTGAAATTTTTTATTTTTTACGCCAAGGATTCCCCACCCCATGTTTCCGCTTTCAGCTTGCGCGTCCAAACGTTTCCACCCCTCTTTTTTTCCGTTAACCGTTGTGAGGGTGACCCGGTTGTCTCCGACGCGTCCCCCTTACGTTCAAACAAACCCCCCCTAACGAGAACCCCCCCTTCCCCAGTATGCCGCTGACCGTCTGACCCAATGTAACCTCACAGAGACCCTTTTCCCCCCTCCTGACCACGGGCAGTGGTTCTGGTTTCAAACTCGTCGGCGAGTTCTTTTTTCTTGTTTTTTGTTAGTCCCTAGTTTCCGAACTCTCTTCTTTTGCTGTCCCCCCTCCTTGTCTGCAGCCTCCCTGTGCCTGGCGAGCGCAGTTTTCCTGAGTTCCGCATAGTGTATTGTTTTTTCCTTTTTGCTTCTTTTCAACAGGTCGGAACCTTTTTTTTGTTTTGCAGCCGCAGTGGTGTTTCTTTCAACGAACCCGGCGCACTCCCCCCCCCCTCTGGATAGCGCTTCCTGCATCACCCCATTTCCTGCGAATCTCCTTCCCTTTCCCTAGAGTTGCCACCCCATCTTTGCGTAATCAACATTCGTTTTCTTTGAACCGCGTTTCCTCTTTGCCGTCTTGCCCCTCCTTCCCCCGTCTTCTTTAGAACCGCAGCTTCCCCCCCAGGTTTATCCTTCCGTACGTTCGGTCGTGTCAGTTGGAGCCCGCCTTTCGTTCTCCTCTCCGCTTTGGGCGGCGGACTACTAGAGCACGAGTCGGCGACAGTTGAACCCTGTCGTCGTCCATTTTTTTTTTTTCAGTCCCTTGCCCCCACATCTCCGTTTTTCCAGTGATTTTTTTTCCCCCCCCCCACGACAATGATGACTTTTCGCGGGTTATTCCTCCTGCGTTCCCCTCACCCCCGTATTTTTTCGACCCCCCGAACTTGGTCCTGACAAAGCCCCCCGTTCCCGTTTTAGTTCACCCTTCTCCTTTTCAGGCGACGTACTCCCCCCACCTTACTGAGTTGAACCTGCTGCTTGATACATCTTCTTCCTTTCCCTTCCTCTGTTTTTTTGCTTCTTGTGAGTTCTATCATAGGTTGTTCTTCCCTTTTTGGTAGTCTTCCTTTGATGCTGCAGTTTACTGTCCTAACCGAGGTCTTTTCTTGCTTGCCCGTGCGTGTTGTCTTTGGGGTCAGTGGGTCTTCTTCTTGCCTGTATACCTTTTGCTTCCCTTTGGCCAATCCCTCTGGTGTCTTTTTTTTCCCCCGTTGGAGTCTGGCCGACCAAATTTTCTGACGACTGGCTTCGACTGCTGTTTTCTGCAGGTCCCTTTCCCTGTCAATGTTTCTTTTTTTTTGGAGACAGCTCTTTAGGTCGGCCTAGTTTCCCCTACGGGCATTGACTCCTTCGTTTTGCTTGTTATTCTAGTGGTCCCCCTTCCCTTTTTTCGGGACTCCGCGGCACTATTTCTTTTCATCCTTTTCACGCAACGCGTAATTTATTTTTTTCGCATTCAGTGCCCCCCTTTTTCCCCTCGTAAGGAATTTTTTAGACCCCACGGGGTGTGCCCTTCCCCATTGACCATTAACCTCTTTTTCTTTGATTTGTTTTTTCATTATATTCCTTAGGCGGCCCCCCCCCCCTCTGGCAGTTGCCACCGGCCGAGGACAATACCTTCCTTCCCCCCAAACCGTCCCCATAGGACTCCGTACCGCCTCCCTCTTTAATCAGAGTTTCGTTTTTTTTCCAAGGGCTTTATGTTTTCCTTTAGGTTCTCACCAAGCGTTCACTCACGTTTCGCTCCCTTTTTTTCGTCTTGCACCGTTTTAGCCCTGACTTACTTTTTGACGGTCCCCTTTGACCCAGGTTGCCCCATTTTCTCGTAGGCTGTCCTGCCGTTTTCCGTTGTGGTTGTCTTTCCTACCCCTTCAAGCGTCCCTTTTCTTTCGGCGTGGGGTGCAAGACCTTTTGTTTGATATGCCCGTTTTCTCCCTGGGGCTCCGGTTGTTTTTTTTCGCGGTTTTAGCCCTGTTTCCTTGCTGCCCTGTCTCCTTCACCTTTTTCGGTGTGTCGTTTCCTTTTTTGCAGCGTTTCGTTTTTCTTTCTCGTGCTGTGGTGTTTCCTTCTTCGGTTCGTATTTCCCTTTTTTTTTTGCGTCCCCCCCTCCACCGTTGTTGCTTTACCGCCCCCCCCTTTTCCCTGAGGGTTTGATGGTACTTTTTTCTCCGGCCGCTGCACCCTATCCGCTCCCCATGCCTGCAGTCGTTGACTAGCCTTTTTTTTTGATTTTGTTCCTTCCACTGCACGGGCTCTTATCTTTTTCGTTTTTCCTTTTTTCTGTTTCTGCCACCCCCCTTAAATACCTGCTTTTCCCCTTTTTTTTCACTTTTTCAACACCCCCCCCCCCCCCGCGAAAACCCCCAGTCTTCCTTGTCGTGCCCCGGTTCTTCCTTCCACCCAGGTTGAGAGGCTTTTCCTTCCGCTACCCCCGTGGTTTTTTTAGCTCCACAATACTTTTCATCCTCGGCACGAGGGGGACCCATCAGTCCCCTTTTCGGTGCGTGACTGGTACGTGTTTCCTTGGTGTTTGATTTTTTTTTTTGGCCCATGTAGTTCCCGCGTTGTCTTACACGGGCTATTTTCCCCCCTTGCCCTGCGATCCCCCTCCCTGGCGAGGACAGCTTTTGTATTCTGGCCATCGTTTTGTCATTGTTATCGGTGACGACTCTTGCACGATGTCCTTAGTTTTTTTTTTCACCCCCTTTTGATTCCGTTTCATTTTTTTTTTCTTTTTTTCTTCTCCTGCCCTTGCTGTGATTTTTTAAAATAAGTTCCCAGAGGTCCCCTTCCCTAATTCGACTGGTGCGTGGGCATCTTTTGATAGCCCCCTTTCCTTTTTTTTTTTTTGTGTTTCGATTTTCCTGTTCTGGTACTCTCTCTTCCTAGCCGCTCCGCAAGTGGCAGATTTGCTTTCCTTCTCGGCATTGTCCGATTGCAGTTTTTGTACCTTTTTGCTTTCCCCATCCGGATTCCTTTTTCCCGTCCAACTAGATCAGCCAGAGTTTTTTTTCTGCCCCGCCGCCACTGCCCGTTTTGGTGAATTGCGCTAGCCCAGTTCCTTTTTTTAAGTTTCCGTTTTCCCCCGTCCGCAGCGACCTGCCCCTCTCCTCGTCGTGCAGGCGTCTGACGCGTTCGTCCTTTGACTTTTTGACAACACGGAGAGAACCAACTTGACATGCATGATTTTTCCCCCCTATTCTCGAACCATCGTCCCTTGATTCTTTCAGGTTTTTGTTGTTCCTTGTCCCGCGTGCCGGTCCAGGTTCTACCTGAAGGTTTGATTTTGTGCTTTCTTTTTGAATTCCCTTTTTCGTTGGCACTCCATCTTTTCTGTGTTCGCCCCTGGCACCCTTTAGTTTCCCGGATTCCTGTTTTTTATTACAGTTCCCCCCCCTCCACCAAATTGTGGCCCAATAATCCAACGTATTCGTCCGTTTTGCGGAGCTCGGCCTGGTTTTGTTTCTTCTTTCAGCCTTATTTGCTGTAGCACATCTCTTTTTCCCTGTTTACCGCATTTTTTCCCGGCCACTGCCGACTTGAGTCCGAAATCTCCCCTTCTTTTTCCTTCCCTTCCTGTCCTGTTTATCGTGAACTTTTTCCCGGAAGGCGGCTCATTTCGTTCTCTTGTTTTGTTTTCTAGACTGATTCCCTGACTCCTCCCCCGACGCTCCCGCCTTTCCTGCCTTGATCGAATACTCTTTTCTTACCACCGAGCGGCGGCATCTGTGTCCCCTTTGCACCCGTTACTGCCCTCTTTACCTGCTTTAAGCACCGCTATTTGTGTTAGTGTGAGTTCAACCCAGTTGCGTTGCCTCTCCTAGTTTACGACCCTCCTTTTTTTTTTTTTTGTTTGCGTTTTTTTTGTCTCGATCTTTTTTTTTTTTTTTTACTGTTTTTGTTTGGTAACCGGCGAGGGTTTTTCCCGTGACTTTTCGGGCCGGTGTGGAGAGAATGAGTAATTCCCCCCTCGGTGTCCCCCCACGGTCATGTTTTTCACGCTAGCGTTTGCTTGCCAGAACGTTTTGACCCGCCGTAGCGTGCTTTTTTTTCCGTTTTTTCTCAGCGTTTTTTTTCGTCGCTGATGCCTACGTGAACTTCGCCATTGGCCGTCTGGAGTATCACTTTTGAACCCTGACCGAAGTTCCTAGCAACTGGCTACCTTAGCAGGTACGCGTTCTGCTTCCCCACGACTTTGTGTCATTCGTGTTTTCCAGTCCTTTTCCTAGGAACATTTCCCTTCGATGACACGCTACCCCCCCAAAAAACTTCCCAGGGTAGATTTTTGTCTCTCACACCCTTTGCTGGCCCAGTCCGAGCGTTTTCTTAGAACGCACCGTAAAGATGGATTTTTTTTTTTTTTTTGGGTTTTTCCCCCTGTTGTAGCCTGGGCCCGTTGCTCGGCACGTGCAGGCCCTGTGTTGACGCCCGACGTTTCCCCCCTTTTGTTTTTTTTTTTTTCTGACCTTTTTTTTTTTTTTTGCCGATTTTTTGCGTGCCCCACCGCGCCAGGTGGCTCTGAGTTTACAATACCCGGTCTTTTCTTAAATCCCTTCCCCCCCCTCCGAAAATGATCACCTTTTTTTGGTACCCCATTGTATATGTGTCCGATTTTTTGACCATTTTTTTTTGAACAGTGGCATTTCCTCCTTTTTTTTTTGTCCTCTGTTGTGTCCACCTACTGAGGCATTTTTTTTTGCCGAACCGCGGAGTCTGTACTACGTGTTTGGTCCCGACGACCCCTGTTTTTTCTTTGGCTGCGCGCTTTTTCTATGTGGCCGATAATGCCCGTTTTTTTCAATGCAGGTGCCCTTCTCCCCACTCCTTTTTTTTTTTTTTTGATACCTGTCCCCCCCCTTTTTTTTTTCTCTCTTTGTTTTGCCGGGGTCTCGGAGCTTAGTTTTAATAGAAATGTGACCGCGCGCATCATTTACCTTTTACATGACACACCTGTTTCCCCCGAGATGTTTTCTTCTTCGGTGCTTTTTCGTGCTCGCAGTTTGTATTCCATATATTTTTTGACCCTGAACCCGTGAAAGATCCAAGCTGCCTTCATTGCAGATCCGGTTCCGTTTTTGTGAATTCAAACAGTAGAATTAGTGGTTTTGGTTGTTCCTTCTCCTTTCTGTAAACGTAACCTGATAAATAGTATATGCCCCATTCCCCCATGAATGCAGTCTCTATCTTCCCCTTGGTTTCACTTTGATCCTCCCCCCGATACGAAATCCTCCATTTTTCTGTCTTACATCCCAATTCTCCTAGTCGCTGTAGACATTTGTGCCTTCCCCCCCTTCCCCATCAGAGAAGTTTTCCCGCGTGTTTTGCATGGACACCCCGTTCGAAACACCTTCCCAAGGGACCCCTCCGTTTTTTTTTTTCCCCCCTCAGGGCCCTTGCCTGGCCTAAGTAAGTCACTTAGTTCCCGGCCGTTACGTTTCAGCTTCAGTGTTATGGTCAATGCTTCCACTCCCAGCTGAGGCGGGTCTGTCGTGTCCATGCGCTCGAACCTCGGTGTGTTTTTGGTTGTTTTCGTGCCCCAACGGTAGGGCCTTTTTTTTTTTGTGTTCTGTTGATGTTTTTTGGCCTTTTTCCCCACTTCGACTTTCCCCCCCCCTTTTCTTGCCCCGTTTGTGTTTCCAGTTTCAAGTCCCCGGGCTGTGATTTTGCCGTCCACCTTTTTTCATTTTGACACGTTCTATGATGGGTGTCCCCGTTTGTGACCCCCCGCCCCTCACCCGAGCTTCCCTTTCCCACCTCCTACCTTCTGTGACGAAAAAGATTGTCTTTACGCGCCAGATGCTGCCTTCATAATTCAACCATTCCTACTGAACCCTTTTCTTCAAGTGCTGTCGCCCCCCCCCATGTTCCCTGGTTTGTCCCAACGTAAGTCTCCTCCCGTTCTAACCGTTTCTCTCACCTGCCGTTCCCTTATTTCCTGTCCCAACCCCAGTTCTGACAGCCGTTTGACCCCCGCTTGCTTTTCCCCCCCCCCCCTTGTTCGCAGACTTCCACACTCTGACTTGATCTCCGAGACCCTTTTTTTTTTCCCTTTTGGTCCCCGTTTTTTTGCCTTGGTCCCACCCCTCTTTTCAGTCCCTCTACCGTTTTCGCTGCCCGTGTTTTCCCCGTTCCTCGTGCGTGCGCCCCCTCGGCCGTGGCAGAGACATCACTTGGCATGGCCTGTGTCTCTTGAGTTTTTAGTTTTCCTGGTGGTCCGGACTTTCTCCGGCAGTTCCCCCGTTTTGCGTACGTTTGCCGTGCTGTCAACGTTAAGCGTGTTTTTTTCACTCGCTTCTTGTTCTTGCTACCACCAGACTTCGTTCTTTCATTATCCGGTGTTTCCCCTTTTGAGTTGATGGCTTTCACCACCACTCTGTTGCGCTGCCTTCCATCTGTTTTGTTTCGTTGCTCCTTCAACCCAATTACAGTGCCATTCTACGAGTAGCCCAGACCCCTCACAGCCCCATTTCCGTAGGTAGTACTCTGGTTCCCGACCGGAATACTTCTCCTTCCCTCAGCCGCTTTCCTGGGCTTCCTGCCTCTGCTGGCGCCCACTGTCTGATCGTTTTACCCCCCTTTTTTGTGTCATTTTCCCTTTCACAACCCTTTCCTCAGTGATTTTGCCCAAACCCCTTTTTTTGCGCGCTTTTATGAAGCCACTCTAGGGCCCTCTCACCCCCCCCTTCACCCCCTATTCGACACCCGCCCCCGTCAAAATCATCCAGACATTCTTTCGTCAGTTTAATCATTTCTCACCTATCGTAGAACCCCCCTTCTATACCCCCC
>Ga0179593_1307955_pt1 | contig 15563 bp, 25 predicted proteins | sample CZODoug2_1_08_16_FD_185931 | JGI IMG/M metagenome (GOLD analysis project Ga0179593, IMG submission 185931) | Vadose zone soil fungal communities from Angelo Coast Range Reserve, California, USA - CZODoug2_1_08_16fungal (PacBio error correction) | ecosystem: Environmental > Terrestrial > Soil >... | reverse complement strand
TTTCCGGGTTCATTCTGAGCACAGACCTATCAGCGTCTTAGCGCGGTTTTTTCCCTCACACCCACCTCTCTTCCCAAACCCCGGTTCTTCTTCACACGATCATATTCCATCATCGTCTTGGCTGTCCATTTAAATCCCCTCCCCCCCAGTTGCCTCTGAACAACTCACTACGACCGCTTACTTTCCCTAAGATACGCCCCCCCCTATCTGGGTTCTCCTTGCGTTGACACTTTTCCCCCACGTCCCCCGTTTGCTACTCTTTTTTTCCTTAAACAAGGGACCTTAAGAGAGACTGTCTGAATCAGCTTTCGCTTTTTTACCGCAAGTCTTTCCCCTCCGGTTGGAGGCATTCGGCTTGATGCCCTACCCCCCCTGAATTGGCTACCTGAACCGTTTGCCCCTCCCTTTTTTTCCCCTCTGACATCCTTTTACATCAGGTTCTTGTCCTGTGGTGGTGAAGCGAAGGAATTAGCTTGTACTGTTTTTTTTTGTTTTTTTTTTTTTGCTGCATCAAATTCTCACTTATTGACCTCAATCTATCGCTCAGATCCCTACCTTCTTCTGCCTCACATTCCTCCGGAGTCTTTTTTTTCCCCACGCTGAAAAGCCGCACCAGACTAGCTTTTGCGTTTCCCTCTCCCCCGGTGAACGGTTCAGAATTGTGGCTATGTAGTCAAGTTGTGGACGAACGACCTTCCGTGTTACCTAGTTCCCTGAAACTTCATGCCGCTGCCAGTTTCTGTCCGTTGTTTCCCCCTCCCATAGTTTTTGAACTGTTTTCCCCATTTCGGTTCGCGTCTCTTGATTTCCCGGTCGGCCATTGTCCGTTCAATTGAATACAAGAAAGACTCCACTCACCATGTCACCTGCCATTGCCCCCAATCGCCTTCTGTCGCAGTTTCTCCCTTTTTACTTTTTCGTCCATTCTTCGAGTAACGCAGGCGTTTTTTTTCCCCTTTTCATCTGATGTCCAACCGGACAGACTTTTTCCAGAAGTCCTTAATCATCCCTCTTCCCCCAACCTCTGATACTGCTCGCCCCGCTTTGCTGTTCTGCGTTGTCTCCCTTTCCTTGCTCTCTTAACTTTCTTTTCACCTTATCTTGTGTCTTTTCCCGGACCTTCCGAATTCCGTCGCGAGACCAAATGTTGCTGGAATCCCTCCCCTTTTTCCTCGCTTTACTTCTCCCGGTTTCGCCCTGCTGCTATTCGCAGGCTTTCCCCCTTGGGTTGCCAGCCATGTCCTGGAAGGTCTGCGAGTCGGTCCCCCCCCCCCGTTATCTATTCCTTGTGAGGGGAGACCCCCTCCAATTCGTGTCCCTTTTTCTTTCTTCGCAAGACCTTCGGCGCCCGGACTGGCACCTTTAAACATCAAACACCCTCAAGCCAATTCAGTCCCCACCAACCCACCCCGAGTGCGTTCGCGTATCTTGCGGAATTTGGGAAATTTCACAGAGAGCCCAGTCCCCTCAATTGTGCCAACGTGATTTCAATCTCCCCTAACTGTTGGTCTCTATTTTCTTCTTTTTCCCGTGATTTAGAAGCTTTCGCACGCCTTTCCGGAAAGAGTCAGGGTTTGCGTCTCTTCAGTCCCTTTTTGTAGTTCCCCAGCCCCTCTTGCCAGAGATACCCTTCATCGCTTATTGGCCCCCCACTCAGTTCAAGTGTCCGCTTCGTCCTTTGAGCCTCCCATCGAAAACTTACCCCCCTTCACCCTTCCCCCTCTCCGCTTTTGACCGATGTCCAGCGTCCTTTGCTTTTTTTTTTTCAATCTTCATTGATTGTGTTTGAGAGATCCGCATTCCTTTGGGGTCCCCACCGTTCTCCCTTTAGTCCATTTTTTTTGAAGGGTGGCAAATTTTGTCGCTTTCTGGACACTAGACTGATGTACCTCTTTCCGTTTTTTTTCCCTACGGCGTTGGCAGCTTTTCCCCTCTTGAGTCAAAGCAGATATCGTGTATCGAGCGCCTACTTCAGTATGTCGGCTCAAGAGTCGTCCCTAACTTATAAAACCCCCTTCCAGACGTTATACCCCATTTCTATTTTTCTTGGGTGAAAAACTTTTTTTTCCATCTGTATCTCGGCTCTTTAGGGGTTAAATTTTCTCACCCCTACTGCGTCGTCCGTTTTTTGGTTCCCTTTAATTGCCCCTTTCGTCTTTGTTCTTTTGAAGGTTCTCTTTACGACTCTCGAATCTCCTGCCCAAACGGGCCCTCTTGCGGTCTAAATCCTCCCCCATTTTCATCCACCCTTCCCCCTCTTCCAAAGCTTCTTTCCTTCTTCCCAGACGGCTTTTGCAAAAACCTTGGTCCCATCATGCCTACAATCTCCTCCTCTGGTCCCGGAGATCCTCGCTCTCCGTGATGGATGGGACCCGTGTTCCCTTTCCTTTCCTTCTCTCTGGTCGGCCAGCCCCCCAGATCCACGTTTCGCTTCCTTTTTCCACCGGGGCGATTGATCGTTCCAAGCTTCAATCTTTCCCTCTTCGGAGCGTTTGCTAGCTTCCCCCCGCTTTGTTCTTTCGTCTTCATCGTACGGAGCGTGTTTTTAAAAACATCCTGTTCCCTTTCCTCCCTCTTCCAACTTCGATTCCGTGATCACCTTTCTGTTCGCCGAAAGTCAAGTAAAAAGTATGACTTCTGAAGCTGCTTTTCCCCTCTTTCGGTGCTTCTGCTTTAATTGTCTGAATCTGCGCGATGTTCACTGTGCCTTCCCTCTTTCCCTCCCCTTCCCGTCTCCCCGTTGACTGTTTCCTCGCTTTGTCCCGTATTCGTCATTCTTCTGCAGACCCATACCCGGGCAGCGTAATGCGGTGTTTTTGACACTCTGGTTTACTTCTGGAGTCTTCCCCTTTCCCTCTTGTCTCTGTAGATTTTCCTTTTTTTTTTGATGTTTTCGCTCTATGCTGGTTGTGCTTTGTTTTCATCTTTTTGCCCACGCGTTGACCGCTTATTTGGTAGGGCGTTATTTCCTTGTCGTTAATGGGCGTCGCTTGATTGCCCTTTTCCCTAGTTATTCTTCATCTGCCCCTTCTTCTTTGTCCATGTCTTTTTCCCCCAACACACCGCTCGTCCTCTGTCATTGATGGAAATGGTACAGCCTGATTCCCCTTAGGATGAACTTGGAATTTCCAGGTCGTGTTCTTGGCGTCTTCTCCGACGATCTCCCCTTCCCCTCTTTCGGATCTTGGAAATGAACCCTATTTATGCTTTGATTCCATAAAGGTTTCCTTCCAACTTACTGAGGAGCACAACTGAAATGAATCCGAATGGTGGTGAACCGTCTCCTAAAATTATCCGCCGCCCGTGGTTTTCTTTTTTTCTCTAGTCATAGGTGTCGCTGGGAGTTTTTTTTCCCTCTCCAACTTGTGGTTTTCCTTCGAGACACTACAGCACCAATATATTTCTTGAGTAGATGTGGAGTATACTATCGTTCTTGATCTTCGTGTTTGTAGTTTCCTTTCTTTTCTTCTAGGCGATGTCTATCTCTCTTTTACCCCTTTTTTTTGAGAGATTCACACGGCATGTATCCCCCTCCTTCTCGTTTTATTTCCCGCCACAACTCCCTTAAATCCCTTTCTCTTCGTATGAGTAACCGTACCTAGGCCATCCATTCTTGCTGGCTGCGTACATTCTCCTTCCCCCGGTTTCTTTAACCTACTCCATAACCCAGAGGACCTTTTACAATCTAACAGCACCCCAACGATCGTTTCTTCTTTCGGAGAGTTTAATCGTCTTTTCCTTTGTGTTTTATTCCGTTTAAGTAAAAAAGGCGACTGACATCAGTCTCTTTTTTTTCTTTTTTTTTCCCTCCGAGTCACCTCCCTTCTCTTGAATCGCGGTAACTACGCACCTCCTTTTTTACGGTCCCAATTTCCCTCTCTGCGACATCATTTCCCTCTTTTTTCTTCTGCAGCTTTTTTGGTTTTCGATAGTTCCCCCCAGACGGTTCTTATGCTTGCGTCACTTCCTAACTTGACCTCCCTTCCTCTTTTGACTCCCCTTATTCCCGTCACTCCCTCTCCTCTTCGCTCTTTGATTGCCAGCTGTAAACCATCAGCAACCGCTTCTCTTTTTCTTACCCTTCCCTGAACCCCCGGTCATAATTCTCGTCTCCTACAGGGAATTTTTTTCCGACCCGCCATTTCTTGAAGATTTACACCACTTCCTTCCCCTCCTGTGCTCAGAGTCGCCTGGCCCTCCTCGTTTGTACAACCGGTTCTAGTGATCGTTACCGGTCGTCTTTTCTTTTTTTCCTCTAATGGTTTTCTTCACTCCCTTCCAGCACTCCAGTCATTCCTCCAAAGAGCTTCGTGAAACCCATCCGCAGGTTTTTCAATTTTTTACCCCTTTTTTTCTTTTTCCTCCTCTTTACCGCCGCTTTTCCTCATTTGATTGCGTGTCCTTTTCCTTCCTTGTTCTTTGACGATTTTTAAAGCTTCTCATTAATTTCTCTCCCTCCAAATCCTCCGCTCGCCACGCGCCGTGCACGGTTAAGCGTTTCGAGCTTTCAGTATCTGGTAGCGTTTTTTTCCCAGTTTCGTCCTTTTTCTGTTGCCTCCTCTGTCTCTGTTCGTTTTCCACCGGGCTTCCAATTTCCCACTTCCATTTCCTTCTTGGCCGTTGCAATTATGTATTGTATGATGCGACCCAATGTTTTGCAAAGCCTGTTGATTTTGCCTGCGTGAGGTTCCCACCTTCTCTTGCTTTGAACTCCCATCTTCCTTTTTTCATTCTCTTCAATGACTTCGTTCGTCCCTTCTTCCTCCACATCGAATCCCCCTCCAGTCACAAAAAACGGAGTGGCGGGCGCGGAGTTTTTTTGTAATTTAAATTTCTTTTTCAATCTAGACGGACCCATATTTTGAATGCTTGATTTTCTCGCTCACCCCCTCGAACTTTTTTCTCTCTTTTCATATTTTTCAAGCTTTTGCGCCGATTCCTTCCTTCTTTCGTCTTCCCTGATCGTGGCTGGCTTCTCTGCTTTTCAGCCTCGTCTCCCCTCGAACCCGCTCCGGGGCCAACCAAGCGTCCCCTCGGTTTCCTCTCTCTTTGGGATCAGGTAACCAAAACCCGCCCACATTTTTCCCCCCCCTCCTCCCCATTGCGATGAAGTTTTGCCCCGATGTTTTTTTTCCCCCCCCTGTAGGAGGGTCTCTTTTTCCCTCTCTCCGTTTTTTTTTTCTCTCGTCCAAGCAGCCGTGTTTTTTCCCAACTCCCCTTTTAACTCCTCTCTCAATGTTTGCGGTTGCAGGGTTTCTCCTTTCTTTCCTTTTTTTCTCAGTCGTGAACTCCGATGGTACGTTGTGTCCTCCTTCCCTCTCTTTGGACATTCTTGCGGCTTTTGGATGAACGCAGGCGCGCCAAGCCTTTCTTTTTCTGAGACGCCCCTCCTGCCGCTCCCTTGGTCTCAAGAGTCTACTCTTCTTTTTTTCCAAAAATAATTTCCGAAGCTTACCACATTTTTTACTACGTTTTTCTCTTTATTCCCCTTCCTCTTCCCCATATCTAGTTTTACCCAGTTTGACCCCTTTTGCCCCCTCCTCTCCCTCAATCGTTTTTTTTTGCATTGTGCTTCGGATTTTTCTTCCTTCCTTTAGTTTATGATCTCTTTCGAAGAGAATGAACCACTGTGACCTCATTTTGTCTTTATCCTGATATGCCTCCACTCCTTCCTTCCCGAGTGATCTCTTTTTACCTCCATCTTTCCTTGTCCAATTGCACATTGCGTCCTCTCTCCTTCCGTCGCCGGTCTCTGCCATGGGACTTTTCTTTTCCTCCTTGTTGTCTCTGGAATTTTCTCGGTCCTTTCGGAAACATCCACCCCGACAGTGCCTTTCTTTTCCTTTTCTTTCTGATCTGACAATCTCTTTCCCCTAGGGCCCTCGGTCGGCCCCTGCGCGTTGCGACGCTCCCCCCGTATTGTCTGGCTCTCAGATATTTGCGGCTTTACCACATTTTTCCTTTTTTTCCTCCCTGAGGACCGCCATTGATTACCCTCCTCTTCCCCTTGAGGTATCACCCAAGCTTTTTCTTCGAGGCCGTACCCCTTCCAAACTGATTAACCTGGGACTTTTCCTAATTCTTGTTGGACCTCTTTTCACAGGGTTCTTCCTCTGCTGGTATTGTCACCGTCTGGACACTAGGTTGCCTTGACCTGTCGCTCCTTTCCCTCCATCTTCGTTAACGAAGGTCTTTTCAATTGATGTGAGCAAACGGTTTAACCTTTTCGCGTCTCTTTTTTTCCACGGGTTTTTGTTCCACCGTCATGATTTTCCTTTTTTTCCCCTGATGTCATGGTCTTGGTACGCTCCCTCTCCGTTTTTTTTTCTTGTTTGTTGCCCCTGCGGCTTTTTTTGGTGTTGCCTACCTTTTCGTTCCAGTGATCGATCGTATGGCTTTTAATAATTTTTTTTTTTTTCCTTTCTTCTTCCTACCGTGGCCTTCTCTTACACCGAGCGCCGTTTTTTCCCCGGGAAATTGCTTCCCTCCCTTCTTTTGCCCCATTGGCATGTCCGCTTTTCTTTTAGGGATGGCAGTTCTAGCGAGAGTCAAGACCAATCCTGGTGCTTGCCTCCCTGGAACCCGCTACCCCCCCCCTCCCTTCTTTGGTCTTTTTTGTGTAGGACCCTCTTTTCACCCACTGCACTGATGGAACGCATTTGGGTGAAACTTTTTTCTCCCTGTCTTTTACTCACCTGAATCTTGTGGGGTGAGGCCTCTGATTTTATAGTCGAGGTTTATGAGGGCTTTTTCGTCATAGGCCCAACATGTTTTCGGCCTCTTACCGCCTCACTCCCCCTTCATTTTTGGCCTCTTCTTTTTGTGGCGCATCAGTTTATCGCTGTGCTCGTTCTATTGTTGTTTGGTTCCCCGTCGCTAACGATGATCATCTTTGGTCCTATACCTCTCTTCGTTCCCTCCTCCTCGTTTTGGGTTTGATCTTATTTTTTCCTCCCTTGCTGAGCCATAAGTCTAGTTATCTAGACACTACACCCCATCCCCCTCCTCCTCAGGACGATACGATCGCACCGCTGACCATGAGGCCCCTTTCCCTCCTTTCTTTTCTGCGTCCCTCTCTCCCCCAAGTTTTTGTCCTCCCACCAAGGACACTACATCTTATTTAAGTCTACAGAACCCGCTTTTTTTTTTCTTTCTTCTTCTCCGTTCACCATTCTTCACATCATTTAGTTGTGTGATCTTCTTCTTTTTTCCCAAAGGGACTCATCCTTCTTCCTTAATCAGATTGTGCGGTTCCTTCTCCCTCCCTCCCTTTGAGGGAATATTCGCTGCGGACGGACCTCCTTGAAACGAACTTTCTTCCTTCCATGCCACCGCAGTTAGCCTCTCTCTCATTCCTTTGCCCCTTTTTCTATTTTGGTGGTTTTTTTCACGGGACCTTTTCCATCTTTTGACTGACTTGAAATAGTCCCCCCATGCCGAAGTATGAGTCTCTCTAAAAGATAACGCCAAGGAGGCAGAACGCCAGTCCGCTAGGCGCGTGTTCTCCCTTCCCCTCCTCAACTTATTTTCTTCTTCGTCGTACGGACCCTTTTTCCCGTTTCCTTTAGAGGAGCGGCCTTTCCTTGTAAGAACGACCCCTCCTGTGTTCTTGTCCGACACTCGTCCGATGACCCAAGGAGGTCCTTTTGCCGCCCCTTGCTCACTTTTTGACCCCTTCGATGGCGAAGATTGATATGACGGTCGTGCCTTTTTTTTTCCCCCTCTTTCAGACAATCCTCCCTTTCCTCATGTTCGCAGTCCTCCCTAGTCCTGAGTTTAACCCAAATCAGCCGTTTTCCCCTACATTTTTTTCCTTATGTTCTTACTCTATTACTTCTTTTTTTTTTCCCCTTCCCCCATTGATTGTTCAATCGGCACGGCAGTCTTTTTTTTTCCCTCAAGAGAATTATCTCGTCCCCCTTCTCTCGCAAGCCCTTTTTCTGTCGCGGACTCTTTTAAGGATCTTCTGCTTCCTCCCCTTGAGGACCGGTCCCTTCACCTTCTCCCAGGAACTTTCCCATTTTTTTCTCTGCTTTTTTGATTTTTTGAGACACACGGGTTCCCCTTCCCCTCTTAACGTTTACCTTTTTGGCTGCTTTTTATTTTCCCCCTTTTGCAACGCAGTTTTTGAGCCTGCGACTGCTGGTCAATATGTCTTGATGGAGGAGTTTTCGATTGTAGACTCCATCTTTCCCTTTCTATTGCTAAAGATTTTTCCCTCCCCTTCCTCCAATTTGCACATTCCTTCCCACCCCCACTCTTGGAGGCGTTCGTAGTTTTTTTTTCCTTTCCCACGGACTAAATATAGCCGGCTATCGGCTTGCACTCATGAGGTGATCCCAGGAAAAATCCCGTTTGTTCTGCTTCTTTAATTTCTTGTCTCCTTTTTCTTTCTCCCCCTCTCTCTGACTGGGTTGATACATGCTTTTGCGCTCCTTTTTTCCTTCTGCCGCCGTTATCTTTTTTGGCCAAGCGTCCTTCTTTCCTATGAGAATTTTGATCATAACATCGAACCCAATGTTCACCGGTATCCCCCGCTAGCATCCATGTATATGTTGTTCCCCTAGTTTTCCAGGCTTTGACCTCTTCTTTTTCCCTCCCTATCCCCGTTTTTTTTGAGATCTTCTTTTCCTAATGAAGATGTTTGGACCCCATCGGTCACCCTTTCCTCCCTTTTTGCTGCGTTATTTTTTCGATGTTTTAGAACTCTTTCCTCCGATTGGCTCTTGGTTTCCCCGTCAGCGTCTGATTGTCTTGCTTCCCCTCCCTTTTTCCTCGGTTTAGCTCGGCCTCCTACTCCCTCCCCCCTAATGGAATTTCCCAGGCGGCTAACGGTGTAAAGAAATGTCGTCCCCCCTTCCTTACCAAGCTTCCCCCAAGTTCGATTTTTCGCTGGTTACACCCTCTTTCCAGGACCTCTCTCCGGCTATTTCTTTGCCACCTTTCCCACCCCTTTCTTCCTCCACGATGTTGTGTTTTTCCGGTCGTGCTTCGTTCTTGTTCTGGTTAAGGGCCTGTCGTTTTCTCCTCTCGAGCGAATTTCCCCCCTTTTCATACAGTTGATTTCTCCACGAATCCATCGCCTTCTCCCCTTTTCTCGAAGGACCCCGACTTGCGCTTTTACAACCATGATGCTCCTCTCCCTTCTTTTCTCAACCTCTTTCTCTCCTTTTAGGGAATTTGGATTTGGGACTCCTTTTCTTATTATCGGTTCCGGACTGATCCGCGTCCCCAGTCCCCCACTCGGTGTCAAGTTATTTCCATTTTCCTCTCTCCTGAAACAAATCCTTTCTCCCCCTCTGTTCGTCTGGCTTTCGTGTTTCGCGCTCGATTTTTTCTCTTCTCATCCTGGATTTGAATGCGCGTTGCTTTCAACCAAATCTCGTCCGTTGCCTATTTTTCCCCCCCGCTCAAATTTATAAGAAAAGTCATGCGTTTGGGGTCTGATCTCCATTCAATGTAAAAGTACCCTTGACTGTACCATTCGGCTTTTTTGTCCCTCTTTCCTCTTTTTTTCTTTCTTGACAAGGTCTTGGAAGTTCTTTTCTTTCCTTCCATCCGCTTCACGAGGGCTCTTTCGTAGTCAGCTTTTTCGAAGTATGTCACGCCCGTTTTTCAGGGTTCTTTGGGCGCACCTTGTTCCTTGACATCGGCCTTCTTGTGTACCTCTTTTTTGGATTGGGTTGTTCTGAGTACCATTTTCCCCTTTCATAGCACCATTTGTCCTCTTCCTTGGTCATGCTCCTCTCTACGGTATCGGTTGATGTTTTTTTTTAAGAGTGGGAAAAACGCCCTCTGTTTATTCTTTTTAACTACGTTCGTTGATTTTTAGTCTATCTTCTTCGTACCCCTCCTTCGTTTTTCCCCTTTTTTTTCCTTCCCTTTTTTGTTGCCAGTTTCTTGGGGGCGGTATCCTCCCCACAGCGTCTCGCGGATCGGAAATGATTGTCCTCTCAATGACGGTGACCACTTTTTCATTCTCCCGGTTGTAGTTGCTGTGCCATTCCTCCCTTCTCTTTCCTCGTCAACTTTTTTTTCTGCGTTTTCGGCTCCCCATTCTTCCTGCTGTCGAAGACCTTCCTTGGTGTGTAGGACCCCCCCCCGTTCTCCAACCCAATGCCCTGCTGGACGAATGTGAAACGTCTCCCTTCTTCTCGTTCTCACTGGGGTTTTGTATTTTTGTCATGACCGGTTTTTTTCGCCCTGTTTTTTTTTGTCGATTCTGGTTGTCAGGATGATTTCCTCTCCTCCCATAAGATCTTCTTGGTTCGCTTGTGGGTCCCCTTTCTCTTTCGATTGCATTCTTGTGTGTGCTTCGCGCTTAGGATGTGATCTTCTTTTCCTTTTATGAACTTCTTTCTTTTTTTTTCCCCCTTTGTTTGTTTTCTTGCCTTGTCTCCCCCTACCTCTCAGCTAAGAGTTCTTGTCGGAAGCACCCCAAGCAATCTCCCCATTTTACTTTGATAAGAGCTCCTTACTCGAGGCCATATATTTGGCTGCTCTTTTTTCCCAGTCCCCTTGCCACCTTCGGTATTCACTATCCCGCCCCCCGAGCATGTACAATCAGCTCCCTAACCCCCAACGAGTTTTTTTTTCGTAGTCTTTTGACTGTTTCCCCCCCTTCCCTTTTCATTCCTTTTTGCTCTTCGTTTTTCCTTACACCGTGATTCCGAGAGGAATAGAATAACTTAGGTTTTTCTTGTACTGGTCGCTGTGTCCCCTATTGGCGATGAATCTCGCGGCTGCTTCCTCCTTTCACGATTTGTCTTTTACAAATTCGCCGTGTCTCCTCTCAGCATTTCCCATCAGTGTTTCCGCTGGGCTGTTGGTGGTGGTCTTTTTTCCCCCTTCCCTCAGTTCCCTGCTTCATGCACCCGGGGGTTTGAAGGACACTTTCTTTTCTGACTGATTCCTCGCTCCACCGACCGCCCCTTCTCCTCCCTACCCCTCTTCAGCTTGCGCGTGGTGTTTTGACTAAGCTGAACAATCCTCCACTCTTTCTTTTTGATCGACCCCCCGATCCTGAACGGTCAGACTTTTCTCTTGTCCTCGTGACCTGGAAGAACGACTCCCCTTCTGAGGGTATACACCCTTCCCTGGACTTGCCTTATTTTCCTTTTTTTCCTCGCCTCCTTTCCTTTTTGAACAAAGTCTCTTTCCCCCCTCTGCTCTCTCCTGCGGCCCTTTTTCCCTTCCTGTGTCCTCCCCCCGTGCAGCTTCCAGCACCATGTTCCAGCAGTCCCGAAAGCTGAATTCGGTTCCAAAATCCGCCGTTCACTTTTTTTTCTTTTTCCCTTTCTTCCGTACCGCAGTTTTTTATCTCCTTGATTTCTGTCTACCGTCCTTGCACTAGTCCGAGCTTTTTTTCTCGCTCATTACTATCGCCCCCCCCCCCTCCAAAATCTCTCCCCCCGTTTGCCTCCGGCTCGTTGAATCTTTGTCAGGCTTATGTCTTTTACACCAGTAATGCTTCCCTCTTTTTTTTTTTTTTCTCGTTTTTTGATCCCACACTTGAGTTCCCCCTCCCCCTTTCCTTAAGAGATGAGTTCCGGTTTTCCTGCTCTTGCGTCATTTTCCCCTTTCCACGTTGTCTGGGTCATGCGATCTTTGCTGGTCCCATACGAGATTGCTTCCTTTCTTTTTAGACCTCATTTTTGTTTCTGTTTTTCCTATTTTCCCCTTTGCCTTTTTCTCCTCCCTTTTCGCCCCTCCATTTTCACAATTAGCCACACCCCCCCTCTTTTCTGAGAGTCGTTGGTCCCCCGGATAAATATGCGGCTCTTTTTTCCCGATGAGGTTGCCTCCATTCCACCCTCGAACGTTTGGTAGTCTTTTTGCTTTTTCCCCTCATTGAGGGACTCTCGCGCTTTCTGTGGTCAGGTCCGGCTTATTTATACCGCAATTTTTTTATCCTCTTTCAGGCCGCTGCCAGTTCACTTCATCTCGTTTCCCACACCCAATCGTCCCCCTTCTTCCCGCTGAGGAAGGTGCTTTCTCCCCCCTTCCCCCCACTTTTTGAGCACCTCGATGAAGCGGTTCCCGCTGTGGGGCCAACAGTCGTCATTGTTATACTTTCTATCTTTTATACTCCTCGTTGGTTTTTTACGCTCCTAGTTTTTTTTTCCCCAACATAGGTCCCCGTTTCATAGCACTTGGGTGCTGCGGGTTTGACCCATTGGGTTTCTTTCTTTCAGTTGGAACTCACGATTTTGGACTGTTTTCCCCCTCCTCCTGATTCCTGGCGTGTTTGCTCCTTCTCTTTTCCTTTCCAGCAGTTTTCTCTCTGCTTTTTAGTACCCTCCTGTTCCCCCACTTTCCCTAAATGGAGGACAATTCCCCTCCTCTCAACCCCCTTTCCTTTCCGGGATTACCTATTGTACACGATATTGTCTTCTTTTTTCTTCTAGTGTTGTTTGACTCCACATTCCCAACCATACGTAGCCATCTTTTTTTTTTTTTTCTTTTCTTTCTGTTTTTTCATTTCTGTTCGACGACTTTCCCTTGCTTCAGTGTCAAATTCCAAGATTGGAGGTCTTCCCTATCCCATGAATCCATTCCTTTTGACTTTTTCTCTGGACTACAGACTGTTTGCACCCCCTTTTTCCTACGCGAAAGAGCATATTCTGGCCTCTTTCTTCATGGTCTTAATGTCCGTTGTCTGTCCTCCCTTTTGTTCTCTAGTCCGTGAATTTCTCCTCCCTGTCCTCCACTCCACAAATCAATGTGAAGATTATTTTCTTGGCTTTACTCCCCTTCTCCCCTTCTCCAGTGAATCGTGAGGCAGAGTTGGGGCCTGCTCCTTCTTTTTCCAGATTTTTGATATCTTTCCTTCTTTCCTTTTTTTTCCCCCATCTCGTCCGTGGCCTGCTTACAATCAATCTCAAATTTCTTAGAAAGTCCTCTGCTGGTATCGTTCTCGGAATAGAGAACGACCTAATCACAAGTGATGAACTGTTGCTTTTTTTCCGTCCTTATTCTTTTCTGCCCTTTACCCCTTTTGTAATTCTGTGGATTGTCTTTCCCATTCTTTTTGAGTGCCCGACCTAGCAATGATTTTTCCGACCTCCGTTGTCACTCCTTGTTTCTTTTTCTCTGTGGCTGATGACCCCTGTTTCTGGCCCAGCTGGCATCGTCTTTCACGCAGTGGGCCGGCTTTGTTCTCCCAATTCCCTCATGATCTCTCTCCCTTTCTTCCGTTTTTTCTCTGTTTTTTTTTCCTGTTGGTTGCTGCTGGTTTCATCTTTTGAACCCCCGTCTTCCTGGGCGTTCTTGCCTCGTTTTTCTTTTTGCGGAGATGTATGCGTCAACCTTCGTCATTTCTCACGTATGTCTTCCATTTTAACTGATTTCCCTATTTCCTGTGAGTTTCACAACCACCCAACCCTTCTTTCTTCCGATCTGTGTCCCTGTTTCTTCTGCGGTTTTCCCTTTTTCCAGTACGACCCGGTTTTTTTTTCTGTTGCAGTAGCCGCTCCTCCTTTTGAACAGGCTGTTGTTTTCTCGCTTACGCCCACCAAACTCTTTTGCATCCTTGCTTTATTCATTCTTTGTATTCAACCTGCCGATGGATCCCCCCCCCCTGACCTTGTTCGGTTTTACCGGGGAGGTCCCTTTTCCCTCGCAAAGTTCCTCCCTCCTTCTTTGTTTTGCTTATCTGCTGTCCCTTTTCTGTTGTTTCTGTCAGTGTCTTTTCGTCAGCGACCCAAACCTTTTGGTTTTCCTGTGCTCGTACCAGACATCCCCCCCACTTCTGGCCTCTTTTTTGCATCAGTATAGACTGCCCCTTTTTTCTTCCTTGCTGGGGTTTTTTTTCTCTCCTTAACGTGATCCTTTTTTTTTTACCTTGTTTTTTTTTCAGGCCGATGTTTTCACACTTTTCTTTTTAATAAGCAGTTGTTTTTTTTGCTCGTCCTTGGTTTTTATGCGAACTCCCTATCCTGATCTTTTGAGTCCCGCACACACCAATCCCCCAACCGCTTGTCTTCTCTCTCCAAAAGGTTCCTCTGCCATACCTTATTGGCTGCTGCCCTCTCCCCAACATTTTCTTTCTAACACTAACTTAGCCAAAGATGACTAGTCCCTCCTTCCCTCCCCCCCGATTCGTAGTACTTGCTTCGACTTTTCCCCTTTCGTTCAGTTTTCCTCTTATTGTTTTCCTTACACTTGGAATGAATCCGCGATCTGCGAATCACTGTTTCGCGGTCCCCGTTTTCTTTTGTTTTACCACATTAACCCCCTCACAAACCGCCCGCCCTTTTTCTTCCTTACTCTTGCGATGCTCCCCTATAGCGCCCTGGCGTACCCTCAAAATTCCCCGCCTGTCTTTTCTCTTTCCCTCAGGTTTCGGCGTTTTTTTTTTGTTAAGGCTAGGTGATTTTTTTCAAGCGGATGACGATTGAGAGTGCAATGCGTTTCTTGAAATTGATCTGAGACTCCCCCCTCTCGACTTGGCAGACGTTATAAAGCGGAGCTGGAGTGGTCAACCTGCTTTTGACCAACATCCGACTCTAGAGGGCGTCTCCCTAACTTTTCCCATTTTTCCTTTTCTTTCGAGGAGGCAGCATGGACATTTTTCCTAAGAAAATAAGACTTCCCGTATTTTTTCCCAAGCCTTTTCCGTGCCCTTTTTTCCCTTTGCTTTAGCGGATGCCCTCCCTTTTTCCCCTGCGATTGGAGACAGTGATCGACGGTCGGCAATGTCCGCGTTATGTGTCCTCATCCCCAGACCTTCTTCAAGCACCATTGCAAGGTCCAGACCAACGTGCATTAGTTTTAAACACCAATTAAGCTTTGCACCCTTTACTTTTCTTCCTTCGCCAGTTGTTATTCAATCTCTGATGTAATTCCTTCTGCAATGCCTCGCTTTTTTTTAAGCCCTTTAACTTATTTCGCCTTCCCCTTGGGATTAGAAACCTAGTCGCTCCGAGTTATACTTTTTCAGGCGGATGTCTTCTCGCTTCTTTCCAACAGTTTTTTGCCGGTACTTTTCCACCTTTATCGTTTTCGTTGTGCCCTCTCCTTTCCGTATCTCGCCCCACACTGGTTCCCCCCCCTCAACCATTTACTGTTCCTCTATCTCAAGGCGTTAAATTTTTTTTTCGGAGCCCTGTTTTTGCCCGGTCTTTTGTTCTTTCACTGCTTGGTCACCTTTTTCTGTCGTCTTTTTTTTTTTGACCCCCTTTTTTGTTTTATTCTCTCTCCTCGTCAGGCGAAAGACAGTTCCATCCACAATCACGCCAAGCAAATCCTTCCCCCCCCCCAAACCGTTGGGAGGTTTTTTTTGTCCCCTTTCTCAATATAGCCGTTTGCCTCTTCTACACCTATGTTATGTTCATTTTCGCCAAACTGACACTTTCTTCTTTCATGCTTGTCCCGTAGTTACTTTAAGATGTCTCCAGTCGGGCGTCTCGATAACGTCACGCTTTCGGATACGCGTTCAGCTTCTGCTCCCTCCTTTTCTTCGCTACTGCGGGTCAAACACCTTCCTTTTTCTTGATGGATCTAACGAACCAAATTGCCTTAAGCCCCATTCTTTCTCTTTTACGATTTTGGTCACTTTTCCC
>Ga0179593_1531912_pt1 | contig 15564 bp, 13 predicted proteins | sample CZODoug2_1_08_16_FD_185931 | JGI IMG/M metagenome (GOLD analysis project Ga0179593, IMG submission 185931) | Vadose zone soil fungal communities from Angelo Coast Range Reserve, California, USA - CZODoug2_1_08_16fungal (PacBio error correction) | ecosystem: Environmental > Terrestrial > Soil >... | reverse complement strand
TAGTCCTCCCCCTTTTCCCGAACCGGGTTTCTTTCAAATCAAGCTTTCCTCCCCCCCGAGGGTCTAAGCAGAACGATGATTGCCCCCTGAATATGTTTTGCCGGGTGACACCACCTTTCGTTTTCTTTCCCGAGAGTGCTCCCTAGTTTTTTTTTTTTGTACTAGTTTCATCGTTACGTCGAATGCATCACCACCCCCGTACAACTCCCCCACTGAGTTAGTTCCCCAAGCTCTTACAAGGAGATGCAGTGGCACCCCCCCTCCCCCCAAATTCCCTACCCTCCCCCCTCGAAGTATCCTTCCCGCTCTTCTTAAGCATCCTTCGAACCCCGTGTTGAGCAACAACCAGTCCGTTGGTCCCCTGTAATCTGTTTCCCCTTGAATCAAGCTCCTCCTCCGATCTCCCTCCTCTATGTCTTCCCGTGTAGACCCGAGACGTTCTTCCGTTTTGACCCCCTTCCCCCGTTGACACCTCCCCGCGTTCTCTTGTGAGGGTCACGCCCTCCTACCCAAAAACGTTGCCAGCCCAATATACTTTTGTTCCTAATTCTCTTAACTGATTTTCCACTAAGTTTTTCCTGCTGAGACGTGTTTTCCTTTTTGCAATTTTGCTGCCGGAACACAGCTCAAGGATTCGACTGCCCCCCCCCTCCCTTTATTAGCCACAGATTCCCCTACAATTCCCTTCTGAATCGGTTTCTTACTATTTCCTAGCTCTCGGGGGAACTCATTAACCCTCTCCCTTTGCTATCAGCCAGTGATCCAATCGCTGGACCCCCGGCTTGCTGTCTCTAGGAATTTCCTTTTTCTAGATTTCTTCTTTTGAGCCCTCAGTACGGTAATACCCCAAACAAACACACCTTAAAACTTTTTAAGATTCCCCCATTTTTTTTTTTGCCCCCCCCCCTATATAATTGTTTTTTCCTCAGTACGCTATACTGTTACTTCATGACGTTTCGATTCCTTCTCAATTTCCTTCGATCCATTCCCCATCTCTATGAAGTTTTATTCATTACAATCCTTTCATTAACTCGCTCCACTTCAGTTCCTAGAAACCCGTTTTACATCCTGTGTGACCTTTTTCATATTTTTTGTCATAGCCCTACGTCCCTTAGCCTCTCTTTCGAATGTTGTAGAACATGGAAAGGAATTAGCCTTTCCCATTTTCCCGTCAACCTTTCGATATTTTTCCTTTCGACTCCTTTTCTGTCCCTTTTCGTGGAGACGGTCCATTCCTTCCTAAATGGCAATTGGCCCCCCTGTTTCCTTTTTCCCAGAGTTTTCCTCGAGTCTTTTAAGGGTTTTCCTTCTCCCATTTTTTTAAAATTGGGGCCTTAATACAACTCTTACGCGATGTTGCCCGAGGTCGAGCGGGCATCCCTTTTATAGTTTTTCACCCTTTACATGAGCCTCTCCACTCCCCCGAATCTTTCATTGTTTAAGCGCAGTCTTCATGGAGGTCCCACCCTTTGCTCTCTTTTAAGTCGTTGTTTTTGAGCCCTACAATCTCTAGTTTTTGATTACCTGTCATTTTTCCGATTTCTCTCATCCTCTGGTAAGTGTTGCTGCTGGAAAACATTCCCTACCCGACCTTTTCCCCCAATTCCCTCCCGCGCCTTTTTCGTCTCTTCTCCCACTCCTGTTTGCTACTTCCCTCCCCCGATTCTTTTTTCAACATGGCGACATCCTGACAGCTTTCAAAACCCACGTTCCTCAGCCTTCATCCTTTCTTTCGGGGAACTCGACTTAATACCCTGCCCTTGGTTCCTCTAAGAGTCCCAGGTGATATAGGGTGCATTTTCTTTTTAGACATTGATACTTCGAGTACCCTCCTTAACTGCGAAGGAGGACGTCTTTCTTTCCATCCATGTTTTCTGACACCATTTCAGTCCCCGCGCCACTGCACTTTTGTTGATGGCCAACGGGGTTCCCTGGGTTTGTTTCGCACTTCTTTTCCACCTTTTGACACCCTAACGACTACACGACTTAAACTCTAGCTTCTTCAATTCTCCCCGAGACTTTAGTTAACAGTACGAGATATTTCTCCCCCTTTACGATTCCCGGGCCCTTCCCACACCTTTTTTGGTGTGGTGGGGAACGCGCTTCTATTATGGGTCTTCCCTCCCTTTCCTCTTAGTCCCCCCCTGCCCCCGTGTACCCCTAAGCCTCCCTCTCCTTCCACCTCTGCAAGCCCAGGTCCGATTTTCCCTACCCCCTCACTTTCCCCAGATTTCGAAATTTTGTCCCCTTAACCAAAATTACCTTACAATGAACGTTCCCGAAAACCTCCTTTTCCCTTGAACTTTGCGGTTCCCCCTGAGAATCCCCCTTTTCTGGAAATCGCATTTTCCTCTGGAGCCCTCTTATGTGCAGACCTCAGACAGCCAGGCACCAGGAATTTTTTCTAGCTCCAGACCTTTTCTTTAAACCCCCTCCCAATGGCTTCTTGTTTTTTTAAACTTCCCAGAGTCCATGATTTCCCTTTCGCTTTTTTTGAAGTGAGAGGTTTGAATTTGGGGGCTTTTTCCTTTTAACTTTCATGTAGATGCGTTAGGACCCGTAATCAGGTTTCTCTGTGTTCCCCACGTGAACCGGCTTATAGTCCTCCTGGCTCCCTTTCGCCCCCCCCCTGGTGAGTTTTCTCTATTCTTTTTAAGTTTTTGTTTTTTCTTTTTTTTTAATTTGTATTACCGTGCTTCCTTTTTTGAATTTTTTTCTCCCACCCACCTTTCTTTATTTTTTTTTGGTCCCCACCCCCCTCTAGCGTGGTTTTTTGACTGGCCCAGGTCCTTCCCTGAGACTTCCATCATTTCCCCTACGACTCGAAGCTGAGTCAATTCACCCTTCAATAGCGCTCCTCTCGGTTACAATAATAGACACAGGGTGCTTTGTTGTCCCCGTATTGTGGGATTAGGTCTTTATATTCCTAATTTCGGCATTTTTCCTGGCCTTGGGATTCATTTCTTTTTTTCACACCCTCGGATGCCTCTCCTGATGAACGGCCGCCCGTCCCAGCTGTGTCGAACCTGACCCTACCAATCTTTTACCTAAAGGAATCTCTTATCCGAACCAATCCTTCATAAAGATCAGTAATACATCCAACCCTCTCCATCCTTAACACTATTAAACATTAACCCCCCCTAGTACCTTTTAGTTCTCATACTTTCGCTTTCCCTATATTGCCCAAGTCCTTTTAAGATGTATTTGTTCCTTTCTCCCGAAGTTTTCAAACTCTAAACTCTCCAGGTCGCGGTTATTCTTCATGTACTTTATCCTTCCTTCACTTTTGGAATTGGGATGACTCAACGAGGCTTTTCTTTTTCTTTCTCCTTCCCAGGCTTCTCACATCCACTTCTCGAATTCCCCAAAGCATAACCAAGTTTTTCTGCAAGTTTCTACTTATCACTTCCCCCTCTTGTCCCCCCCACCCAAAATCTCCCTTCCCTATAGAGGCCTGGTCCTTCCCTCCAAGATCTCTGTTCCTTTCTGGTAACCCGAGTTCTCCACCGCGGACCCCCCACTTTCCCCCCCCCCCATGTAGCCGAATCAGCCCTCTGGAAAGAGATTTCTTTTTCTTTTGAGTGCTTCAAGCGGTTTCCCTGAATTTTTTCCCCAGAATTTCTTCCGAAATAAAGGATTCCCCGATCTTTCGGTTTTCCTATGAGAAGCCCCTGGACCTTTCCCTCTTCTTCCTGCCATGGTGAACTCCCTATGTTTTTCCCCCAGCACTTTTTTTTCCAACCTTTTCCTTCCCCGGTATCCTCCCGGAACTAAAATTTCCACCCGGATCCTCTACCTCCAAAGAGCCCCTCGGGAACTTCCCTTGTTTTTCCTCGGATTCTTCTCTCTATAGACGGTCTTTTCCCTGAAACTCTCAGTAGCTTCCCTCCCCCCCCAACTCTTTTTTTCTGTCTCCCCTGAAGGAGTTCTTCTATTCAAAGTCTTCCCTCGCTTTTTTCATCCAGACCCTACTGCGTTTTTTTCCAGGTTTCATTGAGCAGATAAAGGCTCTTTCCCCTCTAACATATTATGTCCTCGGACCCTTTTGTTGACTGTTGTTGTTCTTCTCAATAATTGCCTACCTAAAATTGCTGTGTGTTCTTCCACTGGCCTCTTAACATGGTCTTTAAGGGAGTCTTTACTTCTTTTCATAGCACTCCCCCCCATAAATTTCAATCATGTTTTATGGTCTCTTAGAATTTTTGACCTCCCCCCCCTCTTATTGACTTCCCGAAGACTTCTGAAAGGAGGCAGCCCCCTCCTACTACTTTTTGAATTTTTGACTTTTACATTACCTTTTTCCTTGTGCAGACCTTTGTTCTTGGTTTTTACAATCCTTTTGTTTCCCTGCTCGATTTCGAATCCGTCTTCCCGAGTAAGGCCCTCCAAGTTTCCTGAATTGATTTTTTCCTTTTCAAAATTCCATCAATAACCTTTCTTCTAATTTTTTCCCTCAGAGGAGCTTTCGAGTTCAATAATTTCCCCTCCACAGTGTTTTAGCTTTTTCTTCTCGCAAACTCTTTTCCCCATCTACTTTACGAGCCATTATAGTTTTTTCGTGCGGGGTGCCTTCCCCAGATTTCTTCTTTTTCGGAGCTTTCCCCGTTAAGCCTCTCACGTCCGGTGGTGTAGAGGGAGGTTTTTACTTCCCAGAGTTGAACTACTGTACCCTCTCCCCCCCCGATAAAATTCCCCCTCCCCCCCCTCCCGCAGAGTTCTTCACCCACTCCCCCTCAAAGAAGACATAGTCCTTTTCCGTTCACCTAGACTTTCTTCGAGAAGGTTTTTCTGGTCCCGCTAGGAGAACTCCGTTTCCCCTAACCTTTCCCTACGTTTCTCGTGCTCTTCCGATAAACTCCCCCCTGCTAGTTGGTCAGTGTCCTTTTTCCCTTGTTCCGAGAGATAAATTCGAGTATCCCCTGTGTAGTTCCCTCTTACTTGTACCCCCCCCTCAAGAGTCGCCCCATTTGTATAATCTCCTCGGAGTTCTAAGACCTTTTGCGTTCTCACCCCCCTGATGTGTAGGAGGCATCTTTTTTTTTTTCAGTTGAATCTTTTCAGGATCCCTCTTCCCCAGTTTCCATGACACACTTCCCTCGCTCGGGATAACCCAACGGCTCTTGGCCCTAAACCCCGCTTTTTTTTCCCATCCGAGTCCTCTAGGCCCTTGATACTGCAGCAGCTCCCTTTCCTCTTTCCCTTACGTCTTTTTTTCGGCAGCCCCCAGATCGTTTTGTATCCCGGTCCCGACGACGTTTTAGGCAACCTCCCGTCTTTTTCCCATTGAAGGAGATAAATGCAATCTTACCGATTCCGTGCTTTCACCCCAGATACCCTTTTCCGGTGGCTTTCCCCACCTTTTTTTGAGGAACTCCCACTCTCTCAAGCTCCCCTTCCATCCTTTCCTTTCCCCTATTGAATTTTTTCGTTTTCCCTATAAGCTGTTCTTTCAGGTGTGAGGTACTTTCATTTCTTGACGGATGCGCCCCCTTCGCTTTCATGCTCTTTTAAGATCTCCTATCTTGAGAGAGTACCGACCCTTTTCTTGATTTTATTCTTTGAATATTCTTCACTTCTTTGAACCTTTCTGCACTCCCATTCCCCGCTTTTTTGCGTTTTTTTGTCAGAGCTTTTTCGTCCCTTCCTTGTGAAAGCTTTTAGTCAGTCCTCTTTCTCGATTTTCCCGATTCTCCCTCCCTAATTTTCCACGCATTTTTTGTTTAATTTCCTCCCTGCGCTGGAGTTTTTCGTGAGCTGTTCCAGGCCCTACAGTTCTAGTCTCAGTGCTTTGGACTTCTTGGAATTTAGATGAATTTTAGGTAGAGGATACTAGGCTTTTCCCGTCGAATTTCTTCTGAAGTTTTTTCACCCCTTTTGATAAACACTGGTCTCTAGAGCTTATCTTCCCGGAGATCTTTTCGAATTTTTCCTCCTTTAGCCGGGGTGAGGAAATCGACCATTCTTAGCCCTTTCCAACTCTCCTCAGCTGATCTTCCTTGTGAGACCCAGTCATTTGCGTATTTGACGGTGTTGCACTCTGCAGTCTCCCCCCCGGTTTCCTTTTTTAAGCTGTCTCGTTGATTTTGGTTTTAGCCCTTCTTCACATTCTGGACGTCCCCCAAACGGGTTCAGGAGTTGAGCTTCTTTCGGGGCTCTGGATCTTAATGACCTTTGTTTTTAGATTGCAAGAAAATTTTTTTTTTTACGATCCGTCTCGGATCTGTAGAGCACAGAGGAGAGATTTTTCCCCTTTTTTTGATCTTGACCTCAGAGGCACACACCCTCAGACATTGTTCTGTTAGTAACTTTCCTCGGATTCTTTTCGATTTCCCTTTTTTCCTTCTCTTTCTTTACTCCTCCCGCCGAACCACTGCACCCCCCATCTTGAGTTTAACTCTGTTTGTCCCGTTTTGAAACTTTCTAAAGGCGACCTTCAATTCCCCCAAGCCGTTTCCAATTTCGCAGCTATCAGGCATTGAGTTCGGGAAATAGACCAACCTTTCCAAGCCTAGAACCCGTGGGTTTCTGCAGAAGTCACGAGCGTTACCCCTTTGAGTCCTTTCGACTTATCCCTTAACCTTTTTCAAATCCTCCCAACATGAGACCGCGCTCCATTTTTTCATCCGGATTATGAAACCGTGAACCCCCTTACATAACTCAACGGGTTTTATGCCTTTTTTTTTTACTTTAGACGACTGAAAAGCCCTTGATTATGAAAGCTGGACACTACCCCGACCCAACTACTTCAGATCCCCTTTCGCCGCTGAGAATCTTAGCCCCCTTCTCAGGAAAATGAGCCGGTACCTTATGCCATGACCGGTTTTCCCCTAAAAACCCAAGTTTTTTTGTAAGCAGAAGTCTTGCTTCCCCTTTTAACTACTTCCCGCTTTTTCAGTGAAACTCCGGCACTTCGTCTGAGACTCCCCTCTCTTCTGACAACAAAGTCGTTCTGTTTATTTTTTTTCCCCGCAACCTTTCGATGGTCCTTTCCCTGTGGACTCCAAGTATGGGCTTTTCCCCCCATTTAGTGATTTGAGCTCCCCCTCTAGGTTTTCCAGAGCAGAAGGGCGTGGCTTTTTTTGAGTTCAAGCTTTTCCTACCCCTTGAGACCTCTTCTAGTCCCCCCAACCCTCCCCCCTTCCCTTCGGAGTCCTATGTTAGTTCAGCGATACCTGTAATGCGTATTTTTTTTCTTGTGGACTGGGCGTGACCCCCCTTTTTACTTTTACGATCCACAGTTCCCGGGACACGTGAGGTTTGTGCTTTTTTTAAACGGAAATCTCGGATCCAATATTTTTGTATTTTCCTGAGGATTCCCTTTTCAAGTTTTTTCTCTCAGTTGAGTACAGGGTGTCCCCAAATTTCTGCTTTCCCTGTAATCTCCTTTCTTTTCTCCCTTCAGCTGAATCGCTTTCCTGCGCGGGCGGAGAGGATGTGCTTTCCAGTATTCTGCAGTTCTCCAATACCCTCAGGGGTTTTTCGGACTTTTTCTGCGAACTAGAATTTCCTTTGTTTCCTTCTTGGCCTCCCCCTCCATTCCGAACGAATTTGGGCGCTCCCGCTTTCTCTTCGGCTCCTTTCCAGCTTTTCGGTTCTTCCACCGCTTGGTTTCGTGTGGTGTGGCTCTTCCAATCCCCCTTACTAGACTTCCTCCGAAAACTTCTCTTTACCAACGAGCGACTGTTGTTTTTTCTCGATCTCTTGAAAGATTCTAGACCTTTTTTCGTTTTCCCCGGGGATTCCTTTTTGAAGGGAGGATCACGCTCCCCCTTACTGTCCTTGAGGTCCTTTGGCTCCCTTCAGACTCCCTAGCTCCCTCTTTTTGATGGCGATGGGGTTTCCCAACTTCGGGTTGTTCTTTTCTCACTTGCTTTTCTTCCCGACCCTCCAAATGATGATTCCAAGCCCCCCTGAGTCCTCCTTTAATGGAGTCAAGTTCTTCCATCTCCTTCGCCAGAGTTGAGGCCCTCCAATCCAGCTGAAATAAGGTCTCTTCGCTTAGTTCGGAAGGGAACTGGGAGCTTGACCCCCCGTCAGAACGTCACGGTTTCCCTTTTTTGATTAGAAGTCAACCCGCGGGGAATCCTCTATTTCCCTGTTTTCATTGGGTGGTGAAGATGATCGACCTTTGAACATCCCGGTTTTATTCTAAGGTACCTCGCGTGTTTCATTCCCATTTGGAAAAGATAAGAGTATGCCAATCTGCCCTCCAGGACTTTTTTAGAAAAATTTTCCCACTAGAGTAAAAGCAGCGCTTATGAATCCAAGCCCTTTTTCCCCCCTTTTGGAAGTTTCATCTATCCTGGTGTGGAATTCAATTCTTCTAGAGATACAATTCCCAAGAGTCCCCTCCCTCAAGATTTTTCTTTACAATCTTTTTTCGAAACTCTGGTGGTCTTTTTTTTTTGGGCCTGCGAGTTCTCTTAAAACATCCCCCCCGTACATTTCAAGAGCTATAGTCCCCAAGGTCTTCCCGGTCTCAAATAACGGTTTTCCCTCTCAAACGAAGGAATTTCTTTCTCTTGGATTTCTATATTTACAAACACTTGAGCAAGAGACCTGAGGTCTTTTCCACCTTTTTGTGGCTTCCTTTGAGTCATTCTTCTCAAAGAAAAAGATAGAGACCCATTGGTTAATTTTCTTAGTGTTTCCTCAGATCTAACCCCCTAAAGTTTTTTGGGGGTGGAAAATTCCCCCCTGACAGTTTCCTAGTTACCCCTTGCCAGTCCACGGTGTTTCCCCCCTTTTTATAGATTCCTTTCTTGCCAGGACGAAGCCAACAACTGCAATCCCCTTTTGGCTTCCATCTTTGGTCTACCTTCTTCTTGGGGGATTTTTCCCCTGTTTTAATAACGGTTTTTTATCTACCTCTCCCTTGATCCCCTCCTATTGCAGAAAGTTTCTTTTTCAAGAGAAAGATCGAGTATTTTCATTCCTACAACCCAAAACTACGCATCCCGAGTACAGGAGATAACGTTACGTCCCTTCTTTATGATCCCTTTCGAACGCTCTTAGGTTCTAGGTTTCAGACCCCTAAGGCTCCCTTAAAAGAATATCGTGCCCTCGGCTCCTAGTGTTTCCTTCCAAGATCGAGATCTCTTTTTTGTCTCCATGAGAAAGAGACGGCCTCGTGTGTCCCTAGCTTTTTTTAATTCCGATTCTCCAGTTTCATTAAAACTGCACCCTGCCAAGCTCATGAGCTTTTATACCTTCCAAACTAGTTGCCCGCCGCTTTTGTGCTTTTCTCGCCTTTTCCGGAGCCCCCCCCTTGATTTCCCCTACAAAGAACCCCTCTCCCTCTAGCAGTTTCTGTAGGATCCGAGAGTTGTCACTTTGCTTTTTGAGACTTTTTCTAACGGTGTCTTTTCTTTTTCGAGTTCCTCACTTTCCGAGGGTCGACGATACTTGTGGCCCCCTTCACCCCACCGGTTTCGGCTTTATAGGAGCTTTTCCCCCCTTCCATCGCGTCTTTCATGATAAATTCTTCTTCAAAACTTCTCTAGGCTTCCCGATCCTACCAGTAAAGACAGTCCCAACTACTCACCCTTTCCTTTTTGATCTCTGATCCAGATTTCCAGTAGACCTTTCATTCGACTTTCATTTTTTCCAGCCCCCCCGGGTTGTAATTCTGCACAGGCACCTGTTCATCCCTGCTCTTAATAAGCTTTTTCCCCATCGAGTCTGAGAGAAATTCACTCCCGAGAAGTTTGGGAAAGGTTTTTTCAAACCCTTCCTCGTGGGAAATTCCTTTGGCGAGACGTATTCTAAACTACATCCTTTCCCCCCCCCCCAGAGAACCCTTTTACATCAGGCTGTACGTCTTGCCGTCGGATCCCCATTTCTTTTTTTGTATTTTTGCGAGACCTATTTTGCGTTGAATTTTCGAGTCTTTTTCGATATGACTCCTGCTTAGCTTAGATGTTTTCAAATGCCCTTCTTTGCCGGAGGGTATGAGGTTTTCGCGCCCCCTGGCCCCGGGTCCCCCCCCCCCTACTTTTTATCTCCTGATAGCTTTTTTTTTCGGTGGTAACCCGTATAATTTTTTTCAGATCTTTTTTCTGAGTAATCCCTTTAGAGAAGCTCCAAGGACCCCCCCTGACTACTCACTTCAAAACCAAGTGGTTGGGCTTCACTGGAGTTCCGCTCGCTCTAAGTCCTTGGCTGACTTTTTCTATAAGTTTCTCCTCTAGAGGAATTTATCCTTTACCTTTAGTGCCCAAATGGATTTCCCCCTCTTAGCAACTATTTCTTTTAGGAACAACTAGACCCAACGATGTCTCATCTTGTCCTGCTTCCCCCAATATTTCTCCTTTAGATGGACAGAATGGTTTTTCCCTACTTTTCCATGCTTTAGCCCCCTACAGTTCCCTCGAGAGACCCTGCACTCGTCTTTAGTTTACCCCCTTTCCTGGGGCTTCTTCGGACGGACTTTCTTTGCCCTTCATGAATTGGTGCACTTCTTACCCCGTTTTGATATGTTGTGATTTTTCTGTAATTTTAGAACTGTGCCCTTTCACTAGCTTTTGAACCAACCCCCCACTTTTCGCGTAGAGGAGAATATGTCCCCGCGACTTTCTTCTAGGCCTGGCATCTGAATTCCCCTTTTAGAATTCCTCGAAAATATCACGACCCCTAGTCCTAGGTCCCTTAGACTTTTTCTATGGACCTTTTTCATAAAATCCAGGTGTGTTCCACTTTTATTCCTCTCTCATGACAGTTTCTTCAGTTCCCTTAATTCCCTATGAAGGTCAGATGTTTGGTCCGAAATCTTTAGCTCAGAACCTTTCCCTCCTGGCTTTCCTCGTCCTGCTTCTTCCGAGTTCTCTTTAATGCGCCCCTCTCCAACCCTTCCAGTTTATCCCTGCACGTTTGTTGCCGTTCGGAAATAGCAGTCCCAGCCTTAAATGACTGATTTTCGTCTACGTTCATTCTTTATGGATTTACGGTGATTCTCGGCTCCCCTTCTCCAAACCTTTCGCTTCCGCCGGTTGGATGGATTTTTTTACCCCAACTTTCCGTCTGACTAGCATTTTTCCTCAAGGACCATGGGAAAATGGGGGTTCTGAACCCCCTTTCTTCGCTTTTCAGAAAAGGTTTCCTTTAAGACTACGGGACCTTTCCCTCCCAAAAATTCAGACCCCCACGTTCCCCGCGAATTTACCCCTATCCAAATGTTCCCGTCTTTCGGTGAAAGATCTCCCTCCCGACTTCCCCCCCCTCTTTTCCGAACCCAATTTGGCGTCCCTTAATTAAAGTCTTAGTTTTTGGACCGTCTTTTTTTTTAAAGACCCTTTCAAGTTTTTAAACGTTCCTCCCAAACATGCCGCAGTGACTTACGATCAGGTTCCCGGTCAACGTCTTAGGCTTGGCTTCCCCTAAAAGTGGACTCCCTCCAGAAGTTTTCTCCATTTTCGCATTTTTCCGGCCCCCCCCCTGAAAAAATAGGAAAGGATGGAGATCTTCTTTCAGTCCCGAGATCCCCTTGAGACTCATGAGAAAGAATTGTGAGTTTTTTCCCCTTTCTAGATCCTTTTTTTCTCTATTCCCATAGGGTCAAGAATCCTCCTCAGGTATTATATTCTTTACCTTGTAGGATTTCGTTAAGATATTTCAATTCTTTTTTTTTTCCAGATTCCCGCCCTTTAGTTCCGCGGGGATTCTTTATTTTCGGGATAACACTCCCCTCCGTAGTCGTCTTTATTCCAATTCAAAATTAGTTGTTTTTCTTAGACCCCCGTAAGTTTCTCCAGTTTAGGATAGCGAGTTTGAAGTGACATGCCTTGCGAAGTTGCTTACTGCAAAAAACCTTTAGCTTCCATTAAGTCCTTGTATAGTTTTCTACAGGCTGAGAGGTCCATTTTTATGATTGTTTTATCCCTGATTCTCGGTTCGGACGAGATGCTCACGAGTCCCGTCCTTGTTCGGGATTTGTTTTTTTTCTTAATTCCCTACAGCAGTCTTCCAAGACCCCGACACTTCGATATACACGGCATCCCTTTCAGAATTTTGGCTTAACGTCTTGCATTGGCTTCAGAAGAACCTCCCGTCAGTGGAGGATTTCTCCTTTTCCCCCCCAGCATTCCCTTCCATCTTTCTTTTTCTCAAAGCCTCAAAACAGTTCCCCCCAAAGTGCTCGACTGGCATAAGTGACCACCACTCTGTGACACCCAGAGTTGATTCTGCGGGTCTTTTTGGCTTTTTCTAGGACAGAAGTGGTATTTTCGGGGATTTTTTTTCAGTTTTGAGATCGTTTTCGTTTTTTTTCTAAAGTCAAATAGCTGCCCTCCTTGTGGCCTTTGTGGATTAGAGTCCCCACTTTTTTTATGGATCTGTTTTTTTGAACCACGAGGTCTTCCTTTCATGCAAGGGCCGTCTTCTGGCCTCGTTTAGTAACATCAACCGTTAGGTGCGACTTTTCTTTGGGGAACTGGTCCCTTTCTCTTCCCGATAAGCGTTTCTTAACATCAACACCCTTTCCAACCCCTTCCCGCTTTTTTAAATTCTAATGAGCAAGAAAAGGAATCTTTCCCCTGTACAAAAAGGAGGGAACCGCTTCTCACTCCCGTCCTTTTTTTGCAAAATTTTCCTTGGAGCCTCCTTATTTAGTGGTTTGGCAGTATTTAGCAAGATCAATATTCCCCCAAAGTGTATAGTTTAGCGAGCTTTTTTCCTTTGCGTCCTGAATTGACCTTTTTCCAGAGAAGTTTTGGAGTACACTCTTCCTGCCACCCTCCAGGAATTTTCTTAAAATGTGAAATCATGAGTTCAGAACCGGACTTCCCCCAACCCCGTATCTTCGCTAAAGAAGTTTAAACACCGTTGCAAAACTTTCTACATCCTTTTTGTAGGATCTGATGAATAGTCTCGACCTCCGATTCTCCTACCCCCGTCCCCCCAATAATTTCGGGTCTGAGGTTCCCAGTAGATGAAACAGTCAAGTCATCCTACTAGTTCAGAGCCCTTTCCCTGGAATTTGGAATCTCCAGGGTTGTTTTGACCCAATTTCCCCTAGGTTCTAACTTTTTTTTTTTGGAAGTCGCCTTACCGCGAATTCCAGACATTGCGGTTAGCTTTTTTATATGGCTACACTTCTTCTCCGATACCAGAGCTGCATCCTTTATGTTGACTGATAGACAACTTTCCCCTGTCCCCCATCCCCTCTAGCTTTCGGAGAGGTCATAGTGAAGCCTTTTTTCCGGTGGAAGTTTTACCTTGAATCGAAGGATATGCTTTCTATTACACCAGCCGATCTTAGATTCTTTTCTTTTTAGATTCTAAGTTTTCTGAGGGAGCCTTGAGGTACTTTTCTTGAACGTTAACCTCTCTTTGTCTCCTTTCCCCATGAACTAAAGGAGAAACTATAGCCTCCCGTGACCCCTCACAAGTTTTTTGAGCCTTTAATAGCCCCCATTAAATTAATAATACATAGCTTTTTCTTTGACTCCTGATCAAACAGGCCCTCTTCAAGTGTTTGGGGGTGATCTAGAGACCCCTTTTCCCTTCTCCCTTTTAGTTTTGAACTTTTTCTGATTTCGGTCCAGATCTCTGGAGATAGCGGGGTATGACCTACCATTGACACCTCTTCCGGGAGATTTTTTTTTTTTTAACCGCGCTGATTACATGAAGGCTGCCCCCCTTTTAACCCCCACTAAACTCCTGTTGTTTCTTTTTTTCAAAATCCTCCAAGCGAATAAATTAGCCGACCTTAACCTTTGGTTACCAAGAGATTTCCTTCTTCTGTGTAGGGAGCCTACCAGCTTTGACCCCTTCCCCCACTCCCCACAAGACTCGTCTAGATTTGGACCTATCTCCTCCCTTCCCCTTGTCTTTAATCGTTGTATTTGTACTCTACAAGCCTTCGGTGTTCCTGGGATGCTGACCCTAACCGTGAGCAACGATTTTGAGACTCCCCAGTTTTTGGTTTCCCCAGCCTTGTTTGACCCCCTCACAGGAAGTTTAGGAGTCCGAGTAGGGTTTTTTCCCCCCTTCCTTCGGAGACAACGTCCATTATGAGTTTGACCCGGCTTGGACCCTCCCAAAAGTGATTCCTCTCTTTTCTAGTCAGATCCCTCTCAGAGTAGAATTAGATTACTCCTGGGCACACCCTTTTTGTGTACTTCTCAGAATCCTTCGTTCTGAATGTAGCGCTTCTGCTACCTCCTCGTTCCCTCCCACGCAGCTTTTTAGGCACAGCATTATCCCTTCCTTGGGTGCCCTTGGTGACCTGAGACAATTATCGCTTCGTTTGGAACCTCGACCCTTCTCCTTCCCAAACTTCCCCCCCACGGAGTTTTCTGGACACTCAACAATTCAAGGAAAACGGTAATGATCCCCTAACCCGACGTGTTCCCATCTTAATTCCCCCCCCAAGAATTCCTTAGGGCAGCCCCAATTTGGACCGGCTACGCTCCTTTCAGAGTTAAGTCTTGGTCGTCCCTCAATTAATTTGCAATGTCGCTGGATAGATAGATTTCAACCGCCCGCGAGTACCTGGTGGCATGAATTTTACATTTTGGAATGCGGCATTACTTTTCCCCCCTTACACGTGTCGATCAGTCCCACGCGGGATTCTTTGCCCGTCTTCCCCTCTCGCGCTTTTTCCTCTTCTCAATTGATTGTTGTGGCGTTAAGCTTTGCCTGTTTTTTTTTTGTACCCTCTTGTTAGAGTTTTTACCCTTTTCTTTCCTACAAGACCCGAAGAATGGATGACCTCCCTTTTTGCACAATTCCCTTCCGACTTTTTGAGCCCGGATTCTTTTTCGCTTTTCGAGGGCCGCGAAGGGCGCCTCCTATCTTTCTTTGACAGTTATGCTTGTTTTTTTGTTTTCCGCCAGTTTTGTTTTTTTTTTTCACGCTCTCCCCCCCCAAGACCGGTCCATTTACCGTTGATGTTTTCCATTCAAGCGTTTTCATAGCGTTTTTCCAGGCTATACTTTTTGAGTGCTGGTTTTGAGGCTTGGAAACTTTAGACCTCCAAGTAACAGTCGCCCCTGATTAGCCTCTGATGATCCTTTCCCATTTTTTTAAGGTCTTTTCTTTTACATGACTTTCGTTCCAGCTGTGCTACGTTTCCTCTTGGTCTTCTCATTGGTGCCATTGTGATTTTTAACAAACTCGTGGCAGTCCCTTCGAACTTTCCTTTTGTCGGATCAGTTGGCGAGCCCTCTTGTTCCTTCTTTTCCCCCCCTCCCCAGTCCCTGTTACTCAGAGGATCTTTCCATGTTTTTCCCGCGGCTGAGGTCCTTTCATCATCCTCTTTTTGATTCTTCCCCCCTATAAGTTTTCCTTCACATGTCAGGACCATACGAGAGTCTTAACCTTCGGTCCCCTCTGGTTTGATAATTTTTCAGGTCCTCATAGGCCTCCCCCTTCGACCCCTCGGCTTTTCCGAAATTTTTTTTTCTGCCATTTTTGCATGAACCTTTACAGTTCACTTACACTCCACCTGAGCCCGCTTGACACTGTGACTGATCATCCTCACCCCTAATGATCACTTTTTTTTCCTTCGCCATCCGGTGTATATATTTTTTTTTTTTTTGAGCTTTTTCTGTCTCTGACCCCCCT
>Ga0179593_1464050_pt1 | contig 15564 bp, 20 predicted proteins | sample CZODoug2_1_08_16_FD_185931 | JGI IMG/M metagenome (GOLD analysis project Ga0179593, IMG submission 185931) | Vadose zone soil fungal communities from Angelo Coast Range Reserve, California, USA - CZODoug2_1_08_16fungal (PacBio error correction) | ecosystem: Environmental > Terrestrial > Soil >... | reverse complement strand
TCCCTTCTTTTTCAAAATTCTGGTTTTCTTTACTTTCAAGGCCTAATCTCATTTTTTTTCTGCAGTCCCTCATTTTCTTCCACAACCTCTTCCGAAGGTTTCCCCCATGACAGTTTAATGGCAAATGTCGGTCTGGTTCCTTAGTGTCGTCTTTACCGGTCTTCCCCCCCACCCCATGTGGTGTTCTGAAACATCGGTCTTTTCCCTTTCGCCCTACTTTTCTTTTCATGCTGTTTGGCGCAAATGAAATTCCCCCTGGGCCCTTTTTTGCACTTTCCCTTTGTGTCGGTCCTCCTCTGCTCATTGCCGTGGTCATTCCCGGAGTGAGCCTGCTCTCCCCCTCGACCCCCTCGCTTCTCTTGGTCGTGGGGGAAGTTTTCTCTTTCCTTTTTGACTGTGATTTCGAGCATTGGCTCGCCCCCTTCGATGAACCCCCCCTGCGCCCTGTGTTGCTTTTTCCGTTTCGGAAATTTCTCTAAGTCCAGTTCTTCCCTGACGTAGCAAATAACCGCCTTCCCTTTTCCGATCTTTTTTGTCCCCAGGCAGAAAGATTTGCACTTTTCTTTATTATCTTTCCAAGCGACCTTTGGTTTGCTTCCAGCTTTTCTTTTTCTCACAGTTCCCTTTCCCGCCAGGATGACTCGTTGTCCTTTTCGAGGGGACTCCGCGTTACCGTTCGAGTGACTCCCCCATGTGGGGCTCCTCCGTATTTTTCACTCCCCTTCCTCGCTGAAAAAGTTCCCTTCCTTCTTAATTATTTCCGCCTTCGGGTTAGTTTACAGACAACTTCCGTGTCCCTTTCCAACATTACGTTTTCCTTTGACCACTCCCGCTCCTGCTTCCGCTCGTTCCTAAGACCCCTTCTTTGGGTTTCATGACCAGCTCGTTAATTCTGGTCCCGTTGCAGGTTTAAGTCTTTCGAGTTAAGAAACATCACACCTAGCCCCCCTCCCTTTTTCCGAGAGGAGTTCTTCCTCCTTTTTTTCTTGCTCGAGTCTGACTGACAACCTCTTTACGCCATTTTTGCCTCAGAGATAGACGACCCATTTCAAGGTGAAGGCGCCATTCCTCTTTCGCTTTCCTGCCTCTGTTTCGCTGAACGTCCCCACCCCCCTTATCTTTCCTCTATTCCCCCTATTTTCGGGAACCCCCTTTAGCAGGCAACGCTTCTTATTGGTGAGCGCAGTTGCATCGTCCCCGCCCCACTGCAACGGTGGTTTTACCGATCTTTTCTTCTCTCGCAGCCAGCAGTTTCTTTCTTTTCGTCCAAGCGCGTCCCCCTCTGTTTCCTGTGCTGACATCTCTCCGCTCCACTTCACACCCAGAGAAGATGAGTTCGACTCTTTTCAATCGTGTTCTTTTCTTCCGCTCAATCTTTGAATGGATGATGTCCTTGCTTGCGTTCCTTTTCGTCGTGTTTTTGTTTGTTTTCCACCGGGTTCAGGGAAGACGTCCTTGAACTCCCCCACCGTTTTTTTTTTTAGCACTTCTTTCTATTCCGTCGTTTTTCACCTTCTGCTCTTGGGCCCTCTTTGTATCAGTCCCTACTTCTGAGGTCGTGTCCTGCCTCCTCCCTCCCTCGACTTTTCATCCTCCTCTTCTTTGGTACGATGTCTACTGGTTTCGCCCTGGTTCATGCGTCCCCGCGGACTCTTCTTTTCCCCCCCCCGAGGACTAGTTTATTCTCCCTTTTGCGAGCGACTCTATCCCTCTACTAATGCCAAGAAGACCCCCACTGAGGCTTGAAGATGTTTCCCCTAAGACTCTCGTCCTAGCGGATTAGTAGATGAAACGGTAGGTTCCCCTTTTCGTAGACCTCACTTCTCGTCGCCAGACTTTTTTGAGCGGCGCTTTTTGTCCAAGATTTTCCCAGAATCCTTTCCCTCCTTTCCTTGGAAAGAATTTTTTGGTTCATACAATTCTGCTTTTCCCTATTAATCTCCATTTCTGTACACCTCCCCTAGATCTACTTTCTTTCGATTCTAGTAATGTATTTCGTTTCTTAGTTTTTTCGAGCTGCTTCGTGTCGTATCGCTTCTTGCAAAACCCTTTATTTACTTTTTTCCACCTATCTTTCTTTGACTGCCTCCCTCCATTGTTCTTTGTTCTTATCTCTATTTTAAGTTGGGAAGCGTTGAACTGTTTTAAAGAATTGCCTGGCTGTTCCCCTACAACGTAAGGCCTTACCGTCCCCCCGTGCCTTCCCACCCTTCTTTTCCAGGGGAATCCCCCTCTCAGGTCTTGGAAAGAATTTAATATATCTTTTCTCCTCACTCCTTTTTTTGATTCTTCCACTTTTCTTTTCTGGTATCTTTTGAATTCGCCCCTTCCTCTTCGGCAGGTTTAAGGAACTCCCCGGCTAGTGGAAGACAGTCGGTCTTTTTTCAAGCCCCCGGCTTCCCTTTTCCCTTTATATAATGAGCGACTCCGCCCTTTGATGTATTTTGGAGGACATTTTTTCTTTCCCCCTCCTTTTGAGATTGTCTCCCCTCTAGGTTTCGATCTATTTTGCCGAGGGTATAGTCAGCAAGTCCCTTCCCCGCGCGATGCCCTACTAGTTCATAAAATTCTCCGATTTTTGTCGGTTTTTTCGACGTTTCGCCAGTTTCCTCGGGCTAGTGAAGAATCCGGTGTTTTCCCGTAAAGATGGAACACTTTCCCCATCTTCTTCTTGATTCTGCCTTTTTTTTTCAACATGCGCCGCTTCGGTCCCCACTATTTCTGAGATTATCTCCCTCCCGCATTGGGAAACATCCTTATTCTCCTACCTCTTAGACAGATATTGGACCTCTCAACCTCTTTTCGTCGCTTTTTCGGTATGTTCTTCTTCCGAGTATCCTCTCCTTTCTTTCAATGCGAAATATTAATACTTTTTGGTTGTCCCTTCCCATTCAAGGGGCAGCGTCCTTGCGCTATCTTCCCTTGGTTGCGCACCCTGTCTACATTCGTCCAGCCGCGGAGGCTGCCTTCTCGGTATTTTCTTCCCCCTCCGGACCAGCCTTCTCCTAGGGCCCCCTTCAACTTTTTTTCCCCAGTTACGTTTGCGCACCGGATCCTCCGTAGTGATTTTTCTTTGTCGGCCACTTGTTTGAGTTTGCGCGCCCGGATCCATTAAAGTTCAATTTCTGTCCTCTCCCCCTCCCTCTCGCTGAGAAAAAGAACCCCTTCCGCTCTTAATAGTTTCTTTTCGAGTCCTACAGTCCTCAACCCTTCCTTGAACCATTAGAACCTATTCCCTCTTTTTTTGTTCGCTTGCTGCGAGGATGAGCTTTTTCCCTCTATAAAGAAAGAAGTCTGTTAATCACAATCCAATGCCCCACTGTGGAGAATAAGATCTCCTGGTCCTGGATTTTCCCCCTTCTATTCCCGTGGTCGCTCGTAACCCTGCTTAGCCATTCCCCCCTTTGACTCTCTTTACATGAGGGGGACCCAAGGTGTTACCTTCCCGAAGATTGCCCTCTTTGATCAGTTCCCTTTTTTGTTCATCCCCTCATAGGAGTACCCGTACATTCAGTGTTGAGCCTGCAGGTGCATTTGTCAGTTTTTTTTTCTCTCCGACACCGTCTTCATTGCGGAAAGTCTTTGATTCTAATCGTCTCCCTCCCCTTCCCGATGGCTAATCCCTCTAGGACAGCTTGCATGAGTGGTTTCGCAAATAAAGAGTCTGCCCCTTCCCAAGAGTTCACAGTCCGCCCGCCCTGCTTACTGCCCTCGACTTTTTGTTGTCCCCTCCCTTTTTTCTCCCAAGTGGTCCACCGCTTCCCTTTGGCGTCAAAAGGATTAAGTAAGGTTACCTTTTCTCGGACTGTGGGTCGTTTTCCTGCTCCCCCTCTTTGAGCTAGCCCCCTTTTTCCCTGAAGTATCTGCCGCGGATCCTCGCTAAGGCAGGCATGGTTGACTGTCCGACCCTCTCGTGAGAGATACAATACCGCCTCCCCCCTTCTCAAATATCCGCCTTCCAGAGGATTCCATAATGGGACCACCAATTTTCCCTCAAAGGATTAGTTGGTGGCTCTTCCGAGGTCCATTGATCTCCCTTCTCTTTGTTATACTCTCCTTTAGCTGTTCTTGGTTCAAGGCGGCTTTCTTAACCTTAGTGGTCATTGCAGTACTTTTAAGGCTTCGCAGACTTTTTTCCCCTTTCCCCAGCCGCTTTGCATTCTTTATTGTGGAATGAATTGGCGGTCAGCCTTTCCTCTCCCTGTCTTTTTTCCCTTCATCCACCTCTTCCGCTTTGATTGCGTTCCCTCTTGCCTGGGGACTTTGAAATTCTCCAAGCAGTGCACCGTATTCGTGCGGGCTGGTTCTCCCCTCTTTGTCTCTTGACACCACTCTGAGGTTCTTCCTTTTCCGCCATAAAAAAAAGATGGTCTCCCCTCTTGGCCTCGGAAATGTTCTCCCCTCTTTTTTGAATAGAAAGCGTGTTGAAACCATTTTCCTATTTCCTACCCAATTAGTATTTATGCCGTGGCTTCACCCGAATTTCTTTCATTGACCTCCTTCCTTCTTCTTCCCTTCTCTTTATTGTGTTGTTGTCGCGAGTCTACCTATTTTCCAAATCTCTTAGGTGTGTCGGGATAAACTTTCATCTCCATTGTTTCTCCCCCGTCCTCGTTTGAACGTTTCATGGAGAGCCAGTTTCCTAGGCCGTCTTGGTGTTTCCCTCGTGTCTGGTTAAGAGCCCTTTCCTCACAACCACTTTTTTTTTCGGGATGCCCCCAGGAAGAATCTCCTTGCATGCTATGGAGGCCCCGCCACTTCTCCCCTTTCGTCCGCCGCAGATGAAAAGATTGAAGGATTTGGTTTCCCTCTCGCTCCTATTAGCTTCCAGGAGTTTAGCCCCTAATTCCACCCTCACTGGCTTTGCTGGCAGTACCTTTTCAATTTCTTGCTTTTTCTTCCCTTTCCCCCTTCATGGTTCGGATTCGTGACCCTGACCCCCCCCCCTCCCCTTTATGTGGAGAACCTATTCTTCTCCTGTCTGTCGTTTTACGCAAGCTCCCCCTAACCCTATTCCTGTTGCCGATCAATTTTTTTTAAACCCCCAGTCCTTCCATCCGCTTTGATGAAGAGAGTCGAGGTCCCGCTGGTTCTTCCTCTTCGTCAAATGAACTTAGTATTGCGCGTTCTGTCCTCGGCGAGCCTTACCGCATTTACGTTTCGAGCTCACTCGATTGGGAGCGACTTTCCTCCCTTTTTTCCCGGATGAACAGTTTCCCATGACGCCCGACTTTTCTTTTTTTTGATCTGTGACCCCAAATTGAAATTGGAGAGTCACAGTTCCGTCCTTTTCCCATCCTGAGACGTGGTTAGAACTTCCTCCTCGCTTCGGTCCCCCCTTTTGCAAGAGGTTAATTTTGTGTCCTGGTTTTAGCCCGTTCTTTTTTCCATCGACCCTCCATCACCTACCTTGGCCCCGACGAGTTCTCCGCCCCATCTAAGTTATTGTATCGCTGCCCTTTATTCCCTGATAAACACTATTTCCGCATCCGGATCGGACCCGACGACACCTCCCCCTTTCCTGGCTTGCTCTTTTTTTTTGCTATTCTCTTCCCGCCACATCTTCATGCCTCCCCCTATTTCAACTTTTTCAGTTGAAAACTTTTACCTCAGCCCATCTCTTCATGTTTTGGTGAGGCCCAGCATCGTTCCCACTCCCAATGCAGAACGGTTCCAGTCCGGCCCTATACTTCCCTTTTCTTCTTTCCGCTACGCAGACCCTGTGTCTGTCTTCGTTTCACCAAGAGAGTTTCTTTTGGGATCGTCTCTTCCTCGCCTTCGACAACACAGCGGTCCCCCCCCCTATGTTCATGTTACCCTAGTTTTGCTTGAGGCGAGAAAAGTCGGGAGTGCTGAGTGTGTGTTTCCTGCGGCGCTGCGTTTTTTTTTTCTCTTTCCCTGAACCTGACCGGCTTCTTGTCAGGGATCCTTCTTCGCATCCCCCACCCTTTAGGGCTTAGTCGATAGGGTGCTCCCGGTATCTTTTGCAACTTAGAGAAGGAACGCCTTGAGTTCTGTCTTTTTCTGGACTGAGAACCGTCCCCTAGATCGTCGCTCTTATTATTAAGATGTTCGAAGTTTTTTTTTTTTTCTCACCTTTGGCAGTAGTCGCGTCTTCCCGGAGCTTCTTTTCCTTTCCCACCAAGAGGAACCTCTTTGCCTTCAGAAAGTGTGAGTCTCGAATTAGGTTCCTTTTTTTCCCGCCCCAAGAAGAGCAGTCCTGATCTTTCGTTTGAAGTCCTTCTCTAGTCTTTCCTCCATATTCTTTTCCCCCTTCGTCTTTCTCGTCGTATTCATAGTGGTTTTTTTTCCGAGCGCGGTCTGGGTGCCCTTTCTTAGCAATAAGTCCGTAAGGTGCTTGTCTTGCCTCTTCTGGTCCTTACCACTTGGCAACTAATTTCCCGCGACACTTTCCCGAATACCCGCACACGTTCTCCTTCCTTTCTGGTGAATAGCGGACATTATTTCCCTTTTTGATGTCGTCGTGCTCACCTCGTGCCTCACGGAATCCCCGTTTTCTCTTGCGGACCCCTTCCCTTTCGTATGTTCCGAACCCATGAAAGTCCTTCCGTGGCTGCATGTAACGGATAAGTTTTTCCACCCGTTTTTCTTGAATTTTTTTGTCCCTCCTCCGGAGTCCCCAACGGTTTCCACGCAGGCTGGAACCAGTCCTCAAGATTCCAGGGTCCTCTTTTAAATCTTCGGCCCCCCTCCTTCTCTCCATGAATAATCCTCCAGTGTTTTGTGTTTTTTATTTCCTTTCCGGGCAAAATGAGTCTTTTTCAAATCGTCCCCTTTCCCTTGTCAGGCCCTTTTTTTTTGTCTGTCTAGGCCGTTTCTGGAGCCCATTTCCGCTTCACCCCCACACACAGCTGAACACTTTGTCACCTCTCCCTCATCGAGACCCCGCGCCGGCCTTTTCCTTTCTTTCGGCAACGAACTATAGTTTTTCCCCGCCTTATCTTTTTATCCGCTATAATATTGCCCTTTCCTATTTTCTCTCCAAAACTCGTTCGTCCTGAGTCACATCTAAACGATCTCTCCTTTTCGTTTCGACCGTGTCGGGGTGCCTTTCTCGCCCGGTGTTAGTTGCCCAGGATGCACACTCCCAATACCGGATTTTATGCCTCCTGGAAACACTGTTCCACGGTCCAACCAACCGATTTCCTGACCGAGCTTGAGTCCTATGGTTTCCTTTTCTTTTTTTCTTTTTAAGTTTGACCCTACAGTTCTTCTCTATGCCCTATCTTCCTCGCTCTCGTTTTCTACTGTCCCAACTCCGTTAGACTGTCTCTCTTTGCGTTTCTTCCCCCTTCTCTAAACATGAAAGGATGCCCCTTCTGATTTTAGGTTTTCGGCCAAAGCGTACCGATACTTCTCCTTTTTTTCCTTCCCCCCACTTTGTCACCGTCTCCCTCGTCAGCAAGATCGTCTGTTGGATTGACGTCATTTGCAGTCTTCGACCAGGAATATAATAATTTTTTCCTTTCCCAATCTCCCCCTTTTTGCTGGTTGAGAAACAACTTCTCCGTCCTTTCCTCTTCTTAATTGGTGGGGCGTTTTTCGTGAGGCTGTGTCCACGTTTCCCTTCCTTCCTTTACAGCAGACGAGGACGAAGACCAGTTCTCTCTCCATCTGAGTCTCAGGTCCCATCGTTCCCATTTCTGACCCCTTTTTGCCTGACAGGGTCCGATGTTCTTCTCCCTTCCCTCCGTTGAACGAAAATATGAATTTGTTCTCTCGTCTAGAAGGATCGGGTCCGACGGGACCCACTTTGGGTTTTCCTTTCTTTCCTCAACCCCATGGATTCTCACCTTTCTTTGTCCTGTTTTGTGACACATTGTTCACTTCAGCGCCTCCATGAGAGGTCCTTTTCTTGTTTTGTGTCCTCGTCAACATCGTTTCCATCGCAAGTTTCCTTTTGCGCCTGCGAATGGTGTCGTCAGTCGTCTCTCCCGCCCTGTATTACCTCCTTGTGGTAATGGCATAAAGCACTAGCACCTCACGGAAAGATGGAGACTCCTTCGTGACGGGGATAGTTTGAGTTCGACCCTTCTAGCTGAGCAAAGGTTACAAATTAATAGCTTTCAGCTACTTTTTTTCTTTCTTTAAGTAAAGCTATGGAGTGCAACTTCTGTTCCGGCTTTCCTGTCCGTCACTCCCCGCCTTTCCCCCAGTAGTAACCGATGTTAACTGGTTCATCCGGATCTTTTCTGATCCCAATCGTTCTTCGCCCGGTTACCCTTTTCCTTCCGCTCTCCCAAGACGGACATAAGCTTCCACTGCAGCTTTTCCGTTTCAACCCGCGTCGGAGTAACAATCCCAATTTCTCTTTATAGATTTCAGGTCAGCTTGAGTATTAATCCTGTTTTGACCAAAAAACTTACTCGGCGGAAGATGATTCTTGTCTTTTTTTTTGTTTGTCAGTTCCCCCCTCTAAGCTGTATGAGTATGTTCTCCCCGAGCATTTTCTTTGTGTTGCGTCTTCTGCCCCTGATCTCCTACATCTCTCTTTAAGTTAAGCTCATCAGCCTTTCTCCCCCTTCCCGTCCTGCCAAGAAAGATTTTATTTCTTCTTGTTTCAGTCCTTCTCCCTCCGGAAGCTCTTTCGCTAGACTTCATCCCAAATCCTTCCTCGGAATTTTGCCGGCTCCTGTTTTTGGGCCCCCCTGGCGACTTGTATTCCTCATCCATTGCCGGATTTGCGGTGGTTTACTTGTGCGCTACAAAAAACCTTATGGTTGGCCTTCCCTGGAGCCACACGATTGGACCCTCCCCAATAAAGGGCTCTTAATGTGTCCGCCATGCACTTTGTCAAGCGTGTGACAACCCTTCTGAGTACGTCCCCTCCCCCCCCTTCTATTCTGCCGGGATTCAGACCCCCCACTGAATTCCCTCGTCCTCTTGAATTTCTCTTAATACTCCTCCGTTGTTTCTCTTCTCTGTCTTCCGTGATTCAACACAGATGACCAGTTGGTTTCGGGATTCCTTCCCCCTTCCACGTCTCATCTTTTTCCCCCTTTTCCCCTTTCTTGTGGCAAAGTTCGTCTTTCCTTTTCTTTTTTTGGTGTTCCAGGAGTGAAGTCCTTTTCTGTCCCCTCCATTGGTAACTCGTTATCCACCCAGCCGCAATCACCCGGGATGTGGCCCCCCCACTTCTTCCTGAAAGGGAAGCCTAGTCCCTTTCTCCTTCTTAGTTGTTTCCAGAAGATCTTCTCCCCTTCTTCAATGACTTTTCTGTTGACCATTAATCCTGCTAGTTCCCCCTTCAACTCCGGAATGCGGGATTGGTCGAAAAGTGATGCGAGCTTCCTTCGTGTGCTTCAATCGCTTTCTGGATCTGCCGGCCGCCTTCCCCCAAGACCTGGCTCTTTTTGTCTCAATCTGACTCTAGGCTAATCTTTCTGCCCGGATTACTGACCAACTCCCATTCCCCCAAGAAGTTTTCCGATTCACTGTTTGGTCACCCCTTCTAAACGCTGGAAGTCGTCGTAATTCTTTTCGACCTCCCCTCCCTTGATTTGTACTTTAACTTTTTTTTTTCTCAGTCCTTTAAGTTTGCGAGTATCCTGCTTGTCCTCTGCTACGGAATTAACGTTGCGAGCTCCACGATCTGGAGTCGCTCGCCCTTCGTCCCCGGCTTAAACAGTTGTTTTTTTTTTTTCCCCTTACTTTCCCCCTGTCCTTCGTGCGTTTGATGTGCCCTGCACTTTCCTTGCTTCTCGCTGGAACAGAGCCTTCTTTCTTCGGCATTACCTATCTCGTTGCCTCCTGTGCGTTTCCTCGTTCTTATTTTTCAATCTGTTAGTTGAGTAATCTCACCCCTCCCTTGGGGAGGAGGATTCGCCATCTTTGTTCTTCTTTTCCTCCAGGACAACCTCCGCAGTTCAGACTTTGTCGGAGCGAGCCCCCCCTGACGGCAAAATCAAGGCTCCCTTCCTTTTCTCTGTCGAATAGATATTTTTATCGGCCTGGCCCCCTTTGACTGATCATGCCCTTCTGGAATTTGACCCCCTTGTCCCCGCAGTGCAAGATTCTCTTTATCCATGGTGTGATGCTCGCCCTCTTTTCCCCCCCTCCCCCACAGGACATCCATGTTCCGTCCTCAATATCTCCGTCTTCTCTCTCTCCCTAAGGTCATTGTTTTTTTCCCCTTGAGAGTTTTTTTAAGGTGCCTCCGTCCTCCTTCCCCACCCCCAAACATGAAGATGTTTAGCTAATGTTCCATTTTTTTTTTTTTGAGTTGACTAAAAGCGTTTCGACTCTTCTGCTTGCTTTTGGGCTTGTGCCTACATTGAACCGGTTTTTTTCCTGGCACACGAGCTCAACCGCCCCCCCCCTTTAGTTACGTTCCGAGTCCCCTATCGCGTTGCTTTCCCGTTTCGGAGTTGGGTTAGCATAGAGGAAGGCACGAAGGTCTTTCAGTACCTTTTTTAGAATGCAGAACTCTCAGATCCTCACTCCAGAGTATTTCCTCTTCTTTCCTGGTTGCTCCCATTTGGTGTCTTATAGCTGCGTACGCTCCCTTTAGTACTTGTCCACCACGAGGTCATAATGCCCCTAAATGATCCTTTGCGCCTCTATTTGAATTACTCCCTACCCCCTGTAACACCCTCACGGAAGATTAAGCTCCGATGCGCGGCCCTCGTATCGGAGGAGCGACCCAATATTTATTTAAAAAGTATTGGCCTTTTCACTTCGGCGATAGTGGTTTGTCCCTCAAGCTTTGCTCTTTTGTCCATTTTGTTCTTCTCCACATCGGCAGCCGGTATTGCCTTTGCAGCTGCGGGTAACCCCGGTCAGAATTCCCGTCGTCCATGGGCGAAGTACCTCACCCCCACCTTCTGAGATCAGTTCAGGTATGGCCTTTCGGTTTTCTTGAGTTTCGTATATTTTATCTCTCCTCGTCCAATATCTTTCGGGTATCCCGAGCTTTTCTTTGCCCCCTCCCACGCGTTTTTTCGATTCCCTCCAGGTTCACTTGGCGAGTTTCGAGAATTAAGTTCAATTCCCCTTTTCCCTCCGTGAACTGTATTTCCATCTTCCTTTTGCGTCCCCCAGAACGAGCGACGCACTGAAACGGGATTACACCTTCCCCAGTGGGCGAATTTCCCAACTCCGTTTCCCGCCAAGACCTTTTTCACTCCCTCTTCCAGTTGTTGTTGTTCTCTGAGATCATTCGCCTGACCACTCGGATTTTTCCATTTCTCCCAATGGAAAGCATTCAGGTCCTTTTTTCCTTTGTTGCTCGTAGTTTTTTGGAAAAGTCCCGGTCTCCCACATTAATGATGACAAACGTTGGGCAACTCGTCTTTCTCCAATAGTTCCTCGTTTGACTTACCGTAGGTCATTCCCACGACCCCTCTCACTCGATCTTTTCTCCCTGATACTATTGCTACTGTCAGGTCCCTCTCATATTCTCAGCCAGCAATTAAGACGCGGCACTCCCAATGACGTTTTGCGTTTCCCTCCCCAGTCTCTTCTCCGGGTCCACTTCCTCAGACCGGTGAGTACGAAAAGGATTCCATTTTCCCACCGGCCTGACGTATTTTTGCTGCCTCCCGCTTGCACAACCCGTCCTTCGTTCCCCCCCACCTCCGACCCCGAGCTTTCTCCGACTGAATTTTTTCCCCCGATTTTCTCTCACTCTTCCTTTCCCGCTTCTTGTCCAACCATTCCTGTTTTTTTCGCTGGGCGGGAGGATTATACTTCTTTCTCCCTTCTTTCCCGTTCAGTCGTAATAGTTGGTTTCCCGGTCCCCCTACTTCTACAGTACGGAGCTCTCCTTCCCCCCCCCCATTTCGCAAAATACATAGTCCCCAGCAGGCGGATTGGAGAGGATTCCTGCCTTTTCCTCGCGTCCCCCCCTTAATAGACCTACCCCTTTTTTTTCCCTGTCTACTGGGCCCTTTTGCTTCTTTTTAGTCACCTTTCCTCCGCTTCCTTCGTCCACTTTGGTGGGCGTTTCGCGCCTTTTGCTTTAAAAGGTAAGGAAACTCTCCCCGAACCCTCTTTCTTTGCCCGCCTGAGATATACTCACGTATTTTCGCGTCCATCTCTTTTTACATTTTAATCTTGAGCTGTTGCTCCTTTCTTCTCTTTTCTATGTTAACTTGACCAGAACGTCTTTGTGAACGAAAATCATTCCACTGCGGCGACAGCCGGATATCGGGTCGGACGGTGGAAAAAGTTTGACTCTTGTCCTTGGGTTTTTGATATGATTCGAATCCCCCTTTTCTTTCCCCTGTTTGACTTGCTTTTACTGCCCCCTCAGTTTGAAGAGAGGACGGCAGGAGTGTGGTTTCCGCTCCAAATCATCTCTGTCCTCCCCATTTTTCTTTTTTGTCCGTTCCCTTCCCCCTTCCTCCCCCCTTAATGCGTTCCCTTCGGGTCTTTTTTCATTTTTCTCCGCCGAGCAAGTCCCTTCCCCTATTTCGAATCCCTCCTCTCTTCCCTGAGGTCCCCCTTATTTCGCAACGCTCCTTTTTCCCTAGTTCCACATCGTGTCATTCTCCCTTTTGTGCTTGAAGAAAGACTAAAGTTTCTGTTCAAAGCGTCTGTGTCTCCCAATGGGCCATATTCCCTCTCCCCCGCGGTGAGACCCGGTACGTATGGAATGGTTCTCCGCTCTGCGCGCACTTTCCTCTTTAGTGGAGCCAGGCAATGTGACGTTCTCGCCCCTTTCTACTTTTCATCCTGACTCATGGGACGGTATGCAAATCATTTTCCTTTAGTCCCATCACACGGATTCCTCGTCTCTCTTCCTCTCCTCGTGGCTTTAATCAGGGTTGACCCAACTTGATGACGTCCTTCGTTTTGGGAGCATTTTTTTCGGTTCTCCTCCTTTAGCATGGATTAGGTTCTTCCAAGTAGCCAGTTTCCCTTTTTCTTGGTGTTTCCTTGCGTCAGTCTACCCTAACCTTCGCTCATTGTTTCGTCCATGCACTTTTTTCCCTTCAGTTCCCGCAGTCCTTTCTGACATCTTCGTCATGTTCAACTCCGGAAGAAGGGCTTATTTCTCGCTTCCCCCCCCTCATGCAGAGCCTTTTTCCCTGCTTTTTTCCTGGTCTTTTTTTTTGAATGCAATTTTCTTTTCCAATTCACGTACTGCCCTTATATTCTTGCCTTCTTTTTACCCGATGTTAACAAACCGTCTTCTTTTGGTCCTGCCCTTTTTCTTTCATTCTCGGACAACCGCGGGAGCACCTGACCCAGGCCAGGGCCTCGGAAACTGGTCCTTCGAGCTTGAACCCCTCTTAGGCCTTCTTCCCTCAATCTTTTCTGGACCGACACACTGAATCCCTTTTTGAATCCGGCTCTCACTTTCTCATGCAGGTTGTTGTCTTTTTTTATCTCTCCTGTTAAAATTCAGCTCTTCAGTTTTTCTTGTAGTCATCATATAATTTCTTTCAGTTTACTCAATCCTCTTTCAGCACACTCTTGAGATTTCGGAGGCCCCAGTTTACGAGGCCTGTTTTCCCTTGCTTCCAAGTTTTTAAATTTCTCTGTACGTTTCGCGCCCTGGAATGGCACCCTACGGTTGTTTGGATGCAATTTGTCTCCCCCCCTCCCCCCGCCAATACTTCCGGTTCTTCTTTCTGTTTTGAGCCAATTGCACTTTCCGCCCTGGCATGCTCGCCCTAGGCCATCTTCGGAGTGTGGAGGTCTCTCGATCTGCCCTTCTGTTTCCCTGGTGTAGCCATGCATTCCGAATGCAACAGCACATCTGCCTTCGGTTTTTCCGTACCGGGGGAAACTTTCTGCGATTCCCCTTCCGTTCTTTTCGAAGGTGCTGCTTGGCCCGCTTTTCTCACCTGGCTAGTTTATACCCCTTTCGAGCAGAAGCTTACTTCATTTCTTTTCTTGAACGTCCCATCCCACCATTCTTCCCTCCTTCCATTGGTCACCCCAGGATAAGATGAACCTCCGTTTCCCAGCTTTGTAGTTCGCTCAACTCGCCTTCTTTTCCCTTTTTTCGTCCCGTGAGCCGGTTTGCAGTTAGTCGGGCGATCGACGCTCCGCATTTCCCTTGTGGTTCACTCTTTGTGATCCCAGATGCGTCCAATTCGGCCGGCTCGTTCAATGCCGTACTCCTTTCTCCCTTTTCTTTTTAGATCTGAGAAATGGAAGTGGAGATACCCCTTTTTCCCGACTTCCGTTTTTAGGCTCGGAATTACTTACCTTTTCGTTCTTCTTCCCGCGAGCTGTTGGTCCCAATAGGGAGGCGCCATTCTTCTTCTTTTTCAATCCTCCCACTCATGCCCACGTCTTCTTATCGCCTCTTTTCCTTTTCTTGATGCTGTTCAAAATCCTTTCTGGCCTTCTGTCGTTTTTTTCGGACTCGAACGCCACCTCCCAACCTTCCTTGCCAGTGAGGCCCGATGATTTGTTGCTTTTAACGCCACACTCCTCCTGATAAATATCTTTTCAGTGGGTCACCCTTGTCCGAGGTTCACCCCCGTCTTCTTTTCCTTTGTTTTTTACGAAGCATAAGTCTTCCAGGCCCCAGCTCCCTTTTAGTCGAGTCCCCTCTTACTTTCTCTCTAGCTCCTCCAGCATTGGAATGGTTCCTTTCCCCCCGCGTCTTTTCATTTCTTCTCTGCGGACATATAGGCCTCTCCTTCCCTCCCGGAAAACCCCTCAAGTATGTTTCACTCTTCGTTTTTTTCCTTGCTTTCACCTCCTGGCTTCTTCTTCTTTGGTGGAGATGCGTGTCTTTTGCTTTCTGCCTTAACCCCTTTTTTTTTTAAGTGGGCTCCGGCTGAGCCCAGACCACCCCACCCCACTTTGGGCCGACGATCTTTCCCGCTTTTCCTTTTTAACCTGACCCAGATTGGGCCTTTTATCGCCAGGCACGAAAGTCTTCTGCGCGTTAATGCAGTTTCCCCTCCCTTTCTTTTTTCTTTCGCCGTGGACGATGTGTCTACCCGGTTTTCTCACATTTTGGTCTTAGCTCTAGTAGGTTTCGTCTGTTCCACCACGATGTCCGAGGAGGTCTGAGCCTTCTATTAATTCATCAGCCCCCTACTCGCAAGATCTTCCCCCAGTTCCCTCCAACCGCGAGTCGTCGATTTTATTCCTATGGTTCTCCCAATCGTCTCTTAATCTCTTCTCAGATCTTTTGAGCGATTGGGAGTGTTCAGCGCTTTTTCAAATCGTCATTGTATTTTCCTTTTTCCTGCCTTTTTTTTTACACCCCCTCGGCTCAAGAATTCCAGTGAAACACATGGCGTCACAACCTGCCACCCTTCTCTCCTTTATGTTGTGCCTCGGCGAAGTGCTTCGTTTCGTATTGGAAACCATGGCCGCACGACTGTTCTTGACTTTGCCGTCCACCCCCCCCCACAAGTTATGTAGATAGGCTCCCCCTGCTTTCTTGGTGCCACTCTCGTTTTGAGAGGCCTCGCGAATTTTTTAAATACTGTGCTTTCATTCCGGATAACATCCAGTGTTTTTCTGGCCTGGTGAACTTTGTTGCACTTCCTGTTTTCTTTAGACCTGCCGCCGACCGGAACCTTACACCTTGCCATTTTTCTCCCTCCCCAATCGAGAGTTTCCTTCCCA
>Ga0179593_1556529_pt1 | contig 15565 bp, 22 predicted proteins | sample CZODoug2_1_08_16_FD_185931 | JGI IMG/M metagenome (GOLD analysis project Ga0179593, IMG submission 185931) | Vadose zone soil fungal communities from Angelo Coast Range Reserve, California, USA - CZODoug2_1_08_16fungal (PacBio error correction) | ecosystem: Environmental > Terrestrial > Soil >... | reverse complement strand
GGCGATTTTTTTTTCCTCCCCTTCGTTCCGAAAAATGGATGTCGATTCTTCTTTTCTCCCTTCAGAGTCGTGACATCTTTTCTCCTCTTATAGTAAAAGAGTTTTTCTTTTTTCACCAACTCAATGGTTCTTCTCAACTTTCCCTCCTCCTCTTTCCTTTTTTCCCTTTTCTTCCCTTCGTAAGGGCAGATCCGACTCTCTTTTTTTTTCCCTTTTGGAAATAGCTATAGGCCATTCTCAGTTTCCTCCTTTCCCTTTTTGCATCCATTTGAGATGTTATAGCATGAAGGCTGTTTTTTCTTTCCCCCTTCTCCTCCATAAACATAGAGCTGATCTGCGAGTCCTCTTTTCATCCTTCTTCCTCTCTTCTTTCAACTGCTAGTGATATAGAGCTTTTTTCCTCCTTCCTCTCCTTCACCCCGCGTATAGATGGACGTCTCTACCGGCTTTCTTCTCTCTCCCTTTGACCTCTTTTCTTTTTCCCCCGAATAGAGCAAGGCTCTCTTCTTTTCTTCCTTTCTTTCTTCTATGCGCTCGTGAGTCGCCGGCTGTCCCCCGCCTCCCTTTTGTCTCTCTTCTTTTTGGAAGCGAGTGCCTTTTTTTTCTTTCTTTTCCCCTGAAACGACGCAAAGACATCCACCGCCCGCCTTCCCCCCTTCTCCCCTCCCCAGCCCTTTCCTTTCTTTTTTCCTTCCCTTTTCAGCGGTTCCTCCTCCCCTGGCGCCGCATGGGCGAGATCACCCTGTTTGATTCCCTTCTGGTTTTGAGCCCTTCCTTTTCTTTTCCTACTGTGGGTGTAGGCTTTCCTTTTCCTCCTTCCGAGCTAGAAAGAGCAGTGCGTCCTTCCCCCAGACTCGTCTCCCTCCTTTTTCCTCCGATGCAGCCTTGTAGTCCTTCATTTCCCTTCTCTCTATGTATTGCCGAGGAATGTTCATTCCTGAGGAATGCGTCTTCCTTCATATCGCTTGACTTCTTTTTCTTTCCTTGTCGGAAAAAGTAAGCTTCTCCCTTCTTTCTCCCTGCAGAAGCAGACTGCGGATGATGCCGTTAGCCTCTTCCTTTTTCTCTTCCCAAAAGAAGCTCGGCCCTTTCCTTTTTTTTTTCCCTCATCCTCCTTCGGAAGGACTCGAGGTAGGCCCTCCTTCAGTTTCTTCCTCTCCTTTCCCTCTGGAGTGATAATTGAGTCGCTCTTTCTTTTTTCTTCCAGTACTTCCGGAGACTATTCGAAGTTTTCTGACTAATTCTTCTACCCCTCTTTGGCAACCTCCCTGGGTGAAGTCTTTCCCCCCCTCGGCGCGGCTTGTCGCACATACTTTTCATCGTAGTAGCGGAGATTGCAGATCCCTCTTTCTTCCCTGAGGTAATGAATAGGCTCGTCTTCCTTCGTTCCTCCCTTCCTTTCTCCTCTCCTCGGAAACGTATACGCGACACCCTTTTTTTTCTCCTCAGTACGTAAACGATCGATACCTTTTTCTTTTCCTCCTTTTGTATCCCTTCCCCCCTTTTTTCTATGAATTAGAAGAGGAGGCTCATGCAACCCTCTCCCTCCCCCCCCTTGTCTTCGATCGGTTAAGACTTCGATCAAAACCCCCTCTTTTCCCTGATACGTTCCGAGTGATCATCCCTTTTTTCTTTTCTCCTTTTCTCTTCCCTTCCCCTGAATACGTCTCCAATTTTTTTTCTACTACCCTCTCGCTCTCCCCCCTTCACCTCCGATGCAGAGAAAGAAGTACAACCCTTTTTTCCCCCTTCCCCCCCGTAGCCGAGCCGCGTCCTCATCTTTCCTTCCCCCAGGGAGGGGTTAAAAAAGCTGGTCTTTTTCTTCTCTTTCCTTCTTCCAAGATACGGACTGAAGGCCGAATCTTCTTTTCTTCTTCCCCTTCAAGAAATAGAGACGGCCTTTCCCCTCTTTCCTTCACCTTGAGCGGGACGAGAAGCTCGTGCTTTCCCCCCCCCTGGCGCCTTTTCCTCTTCCTCCTTCCCTTCAGCTGTGCCGAGCTGCTTTGAGAACAAGGTCTTTCTTTTCTTCCCCCCCCCCCCCTACTGAGGCAAGGCTTACGGATACGCGCAGTCCTCCTTTTCTTTTCAGGCCTCAACCTCCTCTCCGCTTCCTTTCCCTTTTCCCTCCCCTCGGACGAGGTTTTTTCCCTCGCGATGACGTAGCAAGCTCCTCCCCCCCTGAGGATGAACCTCTTTTCCCCTTCCCCGGAGCGGCCCGCCTCTTATGTGTTCTGAACTCCTTTTTTTCCTTCGGACGAACCATCTTTTTCTTTCCCTCCTGCGGCCCCCTTTCCGCATTTCCTCTCTCTCCTCCTCCCTTAAGAACAAGCCTACCCCCCTTTTTTCTCCGGAGGGAGAGATTCGTTTCCATTTCTGATCTCTTACCCCACCTCCCCCCCCCCCTTCTTTTTCTTAAAGAGAGGGAACGCTGCCCCCCCCCCTCCCTCCCGATAATAAAGAAGAAATAAGCGAGACTTTTGTGCCTCCTCTCCCCCCTCCTTCATCGGAGGTGGATGTGATTGAGGACCTTTTTTTCCCTCCCTTTCCCCCACTTAAGATAGATTCCCTCTAATCCCCCCCCGCGGAAAGTTTTTTTTTTTTTTCCCCCTTTCTAAGAGAGAATCCCCGACGATCCTTCTTTCTTTATGATAGAGGCGGTCTTTCCCTTCCCTCCCAATTCACAGATCGGCCCTGTCTTCCCCCGGTCATCCCTTCTTTCAAGATCGAAGAGGATGTACACTCTTTTTTCCTTTTTTTTTCCCCTTCCCTCTGCAGTTGAAAGAAATAGAATCGCCCCCCCCCAAAGACCTGCTTCTTTTTTCCCTTCCCTTCCTCTATGGGATTCGTAGTAGTTTTTTTCTTTTTCGGAAAAAAAGGAGAGACCAGCCTGCCTTTTCCTTCTTGCCACTTTTTTCCCTTTTCCTTTTCTAAGTGACGGATGGGCCCTTCAAGCGACGTATCCTTCTCCCCCCCCCCCCCCTTTTCAGATGCCTCCACTCCAAACGCTTCTTTCTCTTTTTTCCCTCCCCCCATGAGGCTTCCTTTTCCCCCTCTATCAACGTAATGAGAAGGAACCTTTTTCCCCCTGAGAAGTCTCTTCCTCCTTTCCCCTCTTCTTTTTCCCCCCCGCGAAACGAGAAGCGCCTCCCTCCTTTTTCTTCAATGCGCCGGCTTTCCCCCTCCCGATCCCCCCTTTCGTTTCCCTTTCTCTCCAAACTTCGATTTCTTTTAAGGAGGAGACGGTACGAACCTTCCCCTCCCTTATTACTCTTTTTCCATCGCGAGAACGGCGCCCTTTCTTCTTTCTCACTCGCGTCTTTACTTACTGTCGACTATACCCCTCCCTTTTTTCTTCCTTCCCCATTTCACGAAGGAGCGCAAGAGCTATGACCCTGACATTGCCTTTTTTGTTTCCTTTCACATGAGAAGCTGGAGCACCTCTTTTTTTCCTTCTTCCGAGGAAGAAGTAGTAAGTGGATTGCGACCTTTTTTCCTTGTACTAACTTTGTTTTTTTTTTTTCCTTTTTTTTCGCGGTTGCGAAGGTAGGCCCTCTTCCTCTCTTCTTTCTTCCCCTTACTCGTACGAATCGTAATGATCCAGCGCGACTGGCCCTTTCCCCCTTTCACCTGTTTCCCTCTTCCCTTTTTCTCTCCTTTTTTTCCTTAGTGAAATGTGAATTAGACGAGGCACCCCCCTTTTTTTCCTCCCCTTCTTTTTTTTCTCCGATTAAAGAGCTTTTTTTCCGGTTCGGTATTCCTCCCTCTATCCCTCCCCTTTCATTTTCAGAAGCAAGGGCCCCTCCCCTTTTTCTCCCCCTTTCCGAAGACTACTGAGGACTCGTAGGTCCCCGCCCTGGGTTCTTTCCTTTTTTTTTCATGACCTGCGGACACGGCGCTTCCCCCCCTTTTTCTCCTCGTAGAGGAAGCAGGGCTGCTCGTTTTTCATCCGCTTTCCTTCCCTTCCTTTCTCAGTAAAAAGAGTTGAAGAGCCGGTTTTCCCCCCTTTCCCCCCTTTAAGGGGGATAGATGTTGCAATCGAACAGTCCCCTCCTCTTCACCTTTTTTCCCCTTCTTCCTTTCTCCCGTGAGGAGCTGAAATTTCCCCCTTTTTTTTTTTTTCCTTACGTCGAGGAGAAGTTCCAACTTTCCCCCCTTGATTTCAGCCGCACACTTTCCATAAATGAGATGCTTTTTTCTCCTTCTTTTCCTCCTTTTTCCGCAGAGTAGACGAAGAACCACCCCTTCTTTTCCTCTGAGAGGAAGAGCTCCTCCTTTCTTTTCTTTTGTCCTTTTCCGATAAGGCGGCCGGTCTTCCTTTCCTTCGAGAGTTTCTTTCTTCCCCTCCTTCCTTCTTGAAAAGAGTCTAGATGTCCCCTTTCCCCTTTTCTTTCAACGTAGAGGTTGTATGAATACAGGGCGCGATCTTTGCCCATCGCTCAACTCCTTCTCTTTCTTTTCTTTCTGAGATGAGCTCGTATTTTTCCCCCTTTTTTTCCCCCCCCTTTTCTTCCTGCCGGTAGGCGTAGGCGAGCTGTTCGGTTTTTTTTCAGGGGCTTCTCCCCCCCCCCCCCCCGAAGAAGGACTCTTTCCTTCCTCCTCCTTTCCCCCAGAGGAAGCACTCTCCTCTGACGAATTCTATGAAGTTTTCCTCCGAGAGGTAATTCCTGCTTTCCACTTTTTTTTTCCTCTTCTTTTTTTATGAGCTCTTTTTTGAATGCGTAGCACTAAGGGCGTCTCTTTTGTTCTTCTTCTTTTTTCCCTGCGAGCTAGAACGAGCCGTTCCTCCTCCCCTTTTTCCTTTCTTCTCCCCGCCGAAGATGAGTCCGGATTCCTCTCGATTCGCCTGTCTTCTCTCCCTTTCGGCGCTCCGAGGATGGAAGAGGCATGCCTTCCCTTTTTTCCTTTCCCCCCCCTTTTCTCCGAGATTGCGAAGAATCGCGCTTGCTCTTTGATATCTTTCTTTCCTTTTCTCTCCCTCTGAATGCGGAGCTGCTTTTCTCCCCTTTCCTCCCTCTTTTTTCCGAAGCGAAGAAATCCTTTTTCTTTGAAAGATCTGACTCTTTCCTTCTTTCTAGTACCATTGGATTGCTCCCCTTTCTCCCGTTGAGTCTGATAATGGGCGTGACCTTCTTGTGTCTCTCCTCCCTTTTTTTTCCCGTCGAAAGTATAGGCCTTCCTTTCCTTTTCTTTCTTCCCCCTCCCCATACCAGCTTGGGGAAAAATCCTGGGTGAAGTTGTCCCCTTCCGCGGTCTTTTTCCCCAGAGATAAGAATGCTTTTCCCCCCTTTTTTTTTTCTCTGGAGCTTGACGAAGATAATTATCCCTTTCTTCCCCCCTCCAAGGGGAGAAGTATGCCCTTCCTTTCTTCGTTTTGAAGATTCAGGAGGATCACTTCCCCTTCGATCGTGTCCCCCCCCCTTTTCTTTTTTGAAGAGAATTTTCCCCCCCTTTTTCTTTTCTCAGGGAAAATTCCCTTCACCCCTCTCTCTTTTCTCCTCTTCCCTTTCCCTTCGTAGGAATCTGCAAAAGTATATGCATTTTTTTTTCCCCCCTCCCCTCCTCGATCAAAAAACATGATGAGTCTTCCTCTTCATGAGCTTAAGGAAATCGTTTTCCTTCTTTTTCATACTTATAAAAGTTCGGGCCTCAGGACGCTTTCTTCGAGCATTATCTCGCAAGATCCGCTACGACTCTCTTTTTCCCCTTTCCCCCCCCAAAGCATTCGTAGTCTCCCTCTTCGGTTTTCCATTTCCCTTGCTCCCTTTCCTCCCCAGGGGGTTCCCAAAGATGGCTTTTCCTTTTTTCTTCCTCTTCCCTCCGGCATGAAGGCGACCCCAGGAGGTCCCCCTAGGAATGGCTTCCTCCTACTCCCCTTTTCCTTTTTTTCCGCAAAAAGGAGCGGACTCTCCTCCTTCTTCTCCTTTACGGCGCTACATCGAGTCCTCCTTCCTTTCTTTTTTCCTTGCAGCGCTGCTTGAGCCCCCCTTTTTCAAAAAAACAGTATTCTTCCTTTTTTCTTCCTTTCAGCATACGCAGTCGGCGGCTTCCTTCGAGCCTGCCTTTTTCCCCTCTTCAAGTAGGCGATGCCTTTTTTCCTTTTTCATGCATTCCCGCAGGAGGCTTCCAGTTTGATACATTTTCCCCCCCTCCCCTCTGCCATCGAGGCCGAACAGAGCGTCGTCCTCCCTTTCTCCTCTCGTCGATCAGGCGTTACGCGTTGCTCTCCTGACGTTCTTAGTACCCTCCTTCCCTCCTACACACAGGGGCTGGCCTTTTCCCTCCGGAGGGAGGACAGATTCGCGCTCCCTCCTTCGATGTACCCAGGTTTCTCTTCCTCCCACTTTCTTTCCCCCGCGCGGAAGCTGCCCTCTTTTTTTTTTCCCTCTCTCTACATTAATACGAAGAGAGGACGGTTTTGGGCTCTCTCCATTTCCCTCTTTTTCTTTGATGTGATGAGGAGTTTTTTTTTCCTCCTTTTTCCCTCCCCCCCCCAATGAAGCTAGAGGCCTCATCCCCGTCATCCTTTTTTCTGCAAGCCGCCGGAGAATACGAGCTCCTCCTTTTTTCCTCCCTTCCGTTACGAAGCGAGGGACTTCAATTCGGCTCCCTTCCCTTTTCCATAGTTTCCTAAGAAGGTATAGCTCCCCCTCCTTCCCTTTCTTTTCTTATTGAAAAGGATCTTTCTTGAAGCTTCGTTCGCTTTCTTCCCTCCGGATGCGGAAAGGACCTTCCCCCCCTTCCTTTTTCTTTTTTCGCTAGTCGCGAAAGGAGTCATCTTCGCAACTTTTCTATCCTCCTTTTCCCCCTCCAGGAGCCACGGTTGCGTCCCTTTTTCCTTACGAAATCGATTGTCGCTCCTCCTTCCCCCCTCAATTTAAGATAATAACTGCTCGTCTCCCTCTCTTTCCCGGAAAGGCTTCTATTCTTTTCTTTCTGCATGTCGTTCTTTTTCCCCCCCCTTCTGAAGAACCTGGAGTTATTGCACCCCCTTTTAGTCCTCCCTCCCCGAGCTGATGCCGGGCCTTCTTTTCCCCCCTTTTTCTCAGCGGGTCATAACGCGCTTTCTCTGTCGACCTCTTTCCCCCCCCCCCCTTCCCCCCCTCTCGATAAACCCATTTTTTTTTCCTCTTTTCCCCCAACGACGAGTCCGAAGTAAGGAATCTTGGTACTCCCCTCCCCCTCCGGAGAAGATGCCTTCCTTTTCCCTCTTCCTCCTCCTCGGCATAGCACCCCTTACCCTGCTCCCCTTTCCCTTTTTCCACCAAGAGCTGGAATCGGATCCACAAAACTCCTTCCCCCTCTCCCCCCCTTTATTTTGCAGCGGGCAAGGAAAGTTCACGACTCCCCCGTCCAGCTTTTCCTTTCGCCCTGCCCCCTTTTTTTTTTTCCTTTCATGCGCGCTGGAGCAGAAGAGGCGTACCTTCCTTCTTTCTTCCCCCTTTTCTTTTCCGACCTTAGCAAACGCGCAACCTTCCCCCTCCGTTGTTTTTGATCTTTTCTCGGTTGCAGAAGGTCAGGAAATAAACTTGCCTCCTCTCCCCCCCCTCCCCTCCCTCCCCTTGGCGCATGTGAAATCCAAGAGATACAGATCTCCCTTTTTGAAATGTACTTTGCCATCTCCTCCTCCTTTCCCCTTGTGCCTGGAGAAGCTGAACCCACCTCTCCTTTTTCTTCCCCCCCCCTCTTAAAGAGCATGTGTTCAGGTCTCCCGTAGCTGCCGATATTCTTTTCCCCCCCCTTTTTTTCTCCGTAATTTTAAGAAGAAGGCGAAATTCCTTTTTTTCTACCCTTCCTCCTCACTGAGGACTAGTAGTTGGCGCTCCCCTATTTTTTTATCCTGGACTATTTTTCTTTCCCCTCAACGGAGATTAATAAACCTTTCCTTTCTTTCTTTTCATCCCGATTGATTAGTTTCGAGTTTCGCGTCTTTCTCTTCTAGTCACGATTTCCCCCCCCTCAATGTTATTATGAATGTACGTTCTCCCTTCCCTTAGTTTCCGCGAGCGTGTTCGTGAACGCCTCGAGATCCTTTTTTTTTTTTTCCCTGCAATAGGGCTGAAATTCCCAAAGTCGATGCCGAGTAAATTCGTTCCCGCTTCCTCCCTCCCTTTTTATGCTCCCCGCAAAAAAGTGGAATCCAGCGCTTTTTCCGTGTTCCGCCTCCCCCCCAAGGAGATTGCCTTTCCCTCTTCCCTTTTTCGAAGAGACGAAAGTTTTAACTTCTTTTCCTTTCCCCAACTGTTCCCTTTTTTTTCGCAGGTAGGGGAAATCTCGTCCCTTCGTATTACCGGGCTTATTCCCCTCTCTCTCCAGGGACGAGATCTTGTTCCTTCCCTTTTTCCCCTCATCGAAGAGAATAGACGGTCCTCCGTACGTCTGACTTCCTCCGTATTAGCCGGAGGCTTCCCCCTTTACTCGTATAGTTGTTTTTCCCTCTCGGGAAGGTAGTGAGAAACGCCTCCCCTCCCCCCCTAATTAAATTACTGAACCTCCTCAGTAATACTCATCCCCCCTTCTTTTTTTTTATGTAGGCATGCCCTCCTTTTTCCTTCATCGGAAGAGATTCCCTTCCCCTTAAATCTATTCCCCTTCCTTAGAGAGGAGTCCTCTCCTTTTTTTCCACGAAAGAAAATGGTGTTTTTTTTTTCCTCGACCTTTTTTACGAACACTCCCCTCCTCCGGATAGACGCCTCTCTGACTCGCTGGTCGTCCTTCCTTCCCTTCATTAATTAGGAACCTTCTTTTCCTCTTTTTTCCTTTCTTCCCTTCTTGTTACATAATAGGAATGCGTCTTTTTTCATCTCGCTTTTTCCCTCTTCCCAGATGATAGCGGTATGCATAGATAGCTTCTCTCTCTTTTTTTCTTTTTTCGTATCCGTAAGAAGTGCGATCATCTTCAAACAGATCTCCTTCTCTTCTCTCCTCAGAATACTAGGGAAGTCCTCTTTCTCATTGGATTGAATAGCGATCCCCTCTTTCTGACTTTTCCTTTGCTCCTTTGTCTTAGGTAGGCCCCCCTCTCTTTTTTTTTTCCCTTTTTAAAGGCGCCAGTCTTTTCTTCACTACGCTTTCTTCCCTGGGTGAAGGTGTAAACGGACGCGCTTCTTTCCCCTTTTTTTCTTTTCTTTCCCTGCGACTACGAATGCTTGTACGTCTTCCTCTTTTTTTCTTCTTTTTGAGTTAAAATTTTTTTCCTATTCAAGAACTTTTTTCTCCCCTTTTCCTTGCAGAGGAAAGCAGAGGTTTTTTTTTTTACACTTTTTTCAAGGAGATAGTTGTCTCCCCCTTTTTTCTCATGCGCTAAAAGAGAGATACCTTTTTCTTTCTCATAGATCCATCTCTCTTCTTTTTTTCGAGAAGATGGGAATTTTCCTCTTTTCTTCCCCCCCCCTTCCTGTCTCGAATAAAAAGTATCTACCCCTTCCCCCAAGATGAGGCCACTTTTTTTTCCTTTCTTTAGAAGGGAAGAGTTGTCCCGCAACCTCCTTTTGCACTTCTTTCTTAATAATTCTAACCTTTTTCTAAAGAACCTACTCCTTCTTCTTCTCCCCCTTCCAAGCTCCGCTACGATTTTTTCCTTCCGTCCTCCCCCATACAAAGCATTCGTCTCTCCCCGCTCCGTTCCCTCTTCTCCGTCGTGGCCACCTTCACCCAGGGCGGGGTTTCCCCCCCTCTTTTTTTTTTCTTTTTTTTTTCCCTCCAATTACGGCAGGAAGGTTTTCCGGAAGCTTTCCTTCCCCCTCAAAGAAAAAAATGAAAGACCCTTTTTTTCCCCATCATCAGTCCCTTCCTCCCTGAGAGCCGTGAATGATAGACGAGGCATCCCCCTTTTTTTTTCCTTCAGAAGGAGTTTTCTTGCCCTTCAGGGCTTTGGTCTAACCACTTTTCTCCCCCTGCCAAACAGTATGATCCTCCCTTTTTTTTTTTTTCATCCGATCGGACTTATACCGCGATCTATTCCCCTTCCTACAAGAAGCAAGAAGGGACTCTTTTTTTTTTTTCCCCTTCTTTTTCCCCCCTTTTTCCCCCCTCAAGATAGCTCAAAATTGCCCCCCGGATCCCGTAAGCTTCCCTAAGGACTAAAAGGCTGCAATCGGCGTCCTCCTTTTTCTCTCCCTATAAGGAAGAAGCGGCTCGTTTTTCTGGATGTGCTGCTCCCGGATAGTTAGAGCTTGCCCCCCTCTCTTTTTTCCCCCCGCCTAACAACAGGGTTGTTCTGGCCCCTCCGATTCTCCCTTTTTCTACAAACACTACGCCTCTCTTTCCCCCCCCCTTTTCCCCTTCCTTCGCAGGGATTACCTTTTTTCTGAACTCTACTTTATTCTTCCTAAATCATAAATCGAGATCCCTTCTCTTCTTCTCCTCGAGTAATAAACGATTTTTCTTCTTTCTTTCGGTTTTTGTTCTTTTATTCTTAAAGAAGACCCCCCCCCCCCCCCCCCTCTTTTGCCAAAAAGGAAGATCCCCGCCTTCTCTTTTGCCCGCCTCCCTTCCCCCTTTTTCACACAGTACGAAAGATCCTTCTTCCTCCTTCTTCTTTTGAGAATATCAGCGCACCCTCAATGATGGCATACCCTCCCCTTTCTTACCGAGAGGCAATAGAGACTCCCGTCTCCCATTTTTTTTCTTCCCCCAGATTTTTCGAAGATCCGGCTATATCCACCTGCTCTCCCTCTCCGACGCGGCAGACGGATAGGAAAGGACCTTCCCTGCCCCCCTCCCCCTTTTTTTTTTTTCCCTCTCAGAGAAAGAATATGGGGATTAGTCGTTTTTTTGGCAACCCCTTCTCTTTTTTTCCTTCTAGGAAGAGCGCCTTTTATTTCTTTTTTTCTGGTCAATTTCCCCTTCCTTTTTCCCGGTCTTTTCCTTTCTTTCAATTTCAGCTCATGAACTGCTCTCTTTCCGGAAGAAGTGAACCCCTCTTTCTCCCAACAGCTCGATGCGTCTTTCCCCCCTCATCAAGTACATGAGAAGACCATTTTCGTCTTTTTTCCTCTTTGGGAATGAGAGAGTCTCATCTTTTCTTCCCTAGCTTTTCTCCCCCCTCAAAGAGAAAAGAGCTCCCCTCCCCCTTCCCCTTTTTCTTCCAGCAATGTGGATTTTTCCCTCAGGTATTCAACCCTCCACCTTCCTTTCCCCGGGCGTGGGCGTCACCTCTTTTTTTTTTTCTTCCCCCCCTCCAACTAAGAGTCAAGCAGTTCTTTCCTTTTTAAACCGGACTGCCCTGCTCCTCTCACGGCAGCGACCACATCGATCTCGGCATATCTCCTCCTCCCCGCGAAATGGAACGCGCCGAGGTCCTCTCATCGGAGCCCAAACGCCTTTCTCCCCTTCCCCGGCGCAAGGCACAAGTTCACGAAGGCTCTCCCTCTCTCTTTTCTTTTCTCTTTCCAGTATGCGCAAAAGGAACCTTTCTTTTCTTGCGCCTGAAGCATAGCTTTTCCCAGCCCTCCTCTGCCGACGTTCGTCAGGGATGGACGAACTTCGGTCCCCCTCCCTCCCCCCCCTTTTTTCCTCTCTCTTTTAATAATACTCCGTTGTTTTTTTTTTTCTCCTCTTGGTGCTAACCGGCAAATCCCCTCTTTTCACGATACGGCTGGACGCTCTTCCTTCTCCTCTTTTTTTTTTTTTCTTTTTCCGATAGAAAAAAAATCTTTCCCCCTTTTTTCGGGAAGGTTTGCAAGCCGCCTCATAGCTCGTTTTTACTTGAGAAGATGCCCCCCCCCCATACCCTGCGACAGGATGTTGGATAAGATTCCAGCTCTTTCCCCTTTCCCGGGTTTCGCCCTCTATGGAGATACGATTTTCTCTTCTCTTCTTCGTAGAAGTATTCCTCTTTCGTACCTTCTCGGAATCGTAGTTGGAGGAATTTAATCTTCTCCCCCCTCTTCTCTCCCCGATGGAAAGATTGGAGGTTTTTTTCCCCCACGGCGCTTCCTCCACCTTGAGGAAGCCGCTGCTCGTTTCTTTTTTTTTTTCCCCCCCGGACATAAGATCGGTAAGCTTTCTTTTCTTCAAAGTTGGACTCTTTGCAATAAATAATGTTTTTCCTTTCTCTCGCTTTGAATAGAACTTCCTGCTGTTATTGACTATTGTTTCAGTAGTCCTGCCTTTAATAGAGCCCCCCTTTTTTTCTTTTCCACATATTCTTCGGTGTAATACTCCCCCTTAGTCGATTTCTCCTTTTCCCCCCAACTTGCATCCATGCGCTGCTTTTCTTCAGGGTTGCCAGACAGCTTCACTTACTCCCCTTTCTTTTTTCTGGAGGACGAGAGAAGAACGATCTCCTTTTTTTTTTTGCGGATCGCTGGCTGCTTACGATTTCCTTCGCGTCTCGTAGTGCAGCAGTTTTTTTTCCTCCCCCTCTTCTAGATGGAAGTCTCTACGTCTTTCCCCCCCTCATAAACGCGATCTGGGAATGGCTTTTCTCCCTGCATCGAGAAGAGCCGAGTTCTTCCTCTTTCTTTTTATGAGATGAGCTAGTATTCCTCCCTTTTCCCTCCCCCCGAATCCAGGTATGCGTCTTCCCCTCTTTTTCAAGTTTGTTAGAGGGAATGTTAGTCTCCCCCTTCCCCCGAAGAATGAAATTCTGTCCTCTTCTTCTCAGTCCTATTCAGCCTCTTTCGGCGCTGTGTAAGAATCATTCTCCGTTTCCCCTCTCAAGTAAACCCCTTTTTTCACATTTTGTAAATCTCTTTAAGGTTGGAGATGCTTTCCCCGACGTCTTTTTCCTTCCGTTACCCCCCCTCCTGGTTGGGCGTGTTTTTCCTCGCGAGCCGTCCCTCTTTCAAGCAACTCCCCTTTTCTCCGCCGCTGAGTCCGGATACATTATCGATTTTCCCTCCTCTCGATGTCCCCCTTTCGAAAGTCATCTCGGCTTCTCCGGGTATAATGCAGGGAATGCTTTCCCCTTTCCCCCCTCCGGAAGAGCTTGACCGTCTTCGGAAAAATAGAGGAGGGAGAGTATGCATAGCTCTCTTTCCCCTGACTCCTCCTTTCCCGAATCCCCCTGTTGGCCGCATCGCCGTCCCTTCTTTATCCCTTCCGGAAAGCTGATAGTGACCCCTCTCTCAGGCTCGAGGTAGGCGCCGTACCATTCCTAGTTATGTCCGATAAGTTTGAGTTCCTGATACTTTTCTCTCTGTCTTGCGGTTTGTCTTGGTCTTCTTTCCCTTCCGGTTTGAACTTTTCCTTCAGGCCGTATTTTATTGCCCCCCCAATAACAGCTTGGCGGAACCTCCTTTTTCTTCCTGCTGACTTATTTTGTGGAATCTCAAGTCTGATCGCTGCCTCCCGAGATAATGCTCGCGAGACTTTATTTCCTTCCCCTTTCCCGGAACTTGGAGAAGTTTTCCCCCCCCCGGCGGTGCTGAAGCTTTTTTTTCCTCCGTATCCGAGAACGGCCCGAGTCGTTGTCTTCCTTTTACCCGATAGATACCTGGTAGGTAGAGCCTTTCCCCTTTTTCCTCTCTCTTTTTTTTCCTCCTCTCCGTTGTTTTTTTCTCCTTCCCCCTTATATTGCCCTGCTCGACGAAAAGGTCTCGCTCGGTTTTTCTCCTTTTTTTGCGGGGACAAAGATACGAGTTCCTTTCTTTTTTAATAAGCCCGGAGATTCAGCAAACCTCCATGAAATGACGGGGCCCTCGGGAAAGATAATATTCTTCCCCTTCTTTGAGTCTTAATCCGCAAGCTCCGCCTTACAAAAGCATTAGTATCTCTTATCCCCCTTTTCCTCGGTTAAGAATGAGAGTAGTGTCCCCCCCCTTTTCTGCTGGGACTGAGTCGAAAGCTTTTTGACTGAAGCCCTCCCCCCCCCTTTCAAAACGGCCTTTTTCTAAGTACTTTTAAGACAAACATGAAAGACCTCTCTCTCCCAGTATCAGGACGCCCCTTCTCTTCCTCCCTTTAGAGGTACTCCACTGGTCCCTGCTCCTGTCTTCTGTCTTCGGCATCGGTCCCTCTCAGCTTTTTTCTTTTTTTGCAACAAGGATGTCGGCGAGGCGGTTTTTATCGCACGGCTTTCTTTTTTTTCAGCGGCGGCGGAAGGATACGCCGCTCCCCCGCGAGAAGATGAAGGGTGCCTCCCCCTCCTTCCTTTTTTCAATTCTTGCCGTCGCAAGCCCTTTCCCGCCAGGATGAAACATGCCGCGGTCGAGGAAGACGAGACCTGTTCTCCCTTCCCAAGGATGCATCGAGGCCTCCCCCAGTATACGGAAGCATCCTGCGTTCCGCGTGGATTGTGCTTGCGACACGTCTTCGATCCGCAGGCAGAACCCCGGTGTGGCGGTTACGCCGGCTTTTTTTTCTTTCTTAATCGAAAACCGTGCCGCCCCTCCTTCCCCCCCCCTCGATGGCCATGAGGACGGGCGCGGCCGCTTTTCCCTTATTCGTAAAGAAGAGACCTACCCTCTCCCCTTCCGTCTTTAAGGCAGTCCTGGACGCGGGCTAATCCAGATGAAGGAATGGAAGGCGGCGTCTTTTCGAAATATAAAGCCCCTTCAGATCGAGGCCACCATCCTTTTTCCCTTACCTGCCGAGCGGACAGTCTTTTTCTCATACGAGCGAATCGCCCCCCGTCCTCCTTTCCGTTCGCGAGCGCTTCTCTCTTGCCAATCAAATTCCCAAGACTTCTCTTCCTACAACGCTTAAGTTTAAAGAGTTTCCACTCCCTGTCTCCCTACGATTCCCCGAATCGCCGAGATTTTCCCCCCCTCCGAGACGCTCTATCACGAGCAGTTGAAAGAACCTCTTTTCCCTGCCGGATCGAGAAAGGACCGGCCTCCCCCCCCCCTTCCCTTTCTTTTCGAGGCCTTTGGGGATTCTTCGTCTTCTGGCACCACCCTTCGAGACCAGCTGCATTCTCTTTCATGGAGCCCCGGTTGCGGCTCTCATTTCGACCTCTACGAAGCGTTCCCCACGGCGGAGAGAAGTATTACATGGCCCTCTCTCATTGATCTCACTTGCTTCCGGAAGAGTGAAACAAGAGGATCTTCTCTTTCCTTCTCGATGAGGGATTGATTTTTCCTTCTCTTCTTCTCAAACATGAGCAGAACATGGATTTATTTCCCCCCGGAGTCTTAAACTCGTGGACTTTTTTCGGCACAGAGATGATGAAGGGCCTCTCCTCTCCCCCAAGTAGTCAGAGGCTCCTCGTACTCTCTTTTCCGGAAGCGAAGGTGTCGAAGGTCTTCAACCCCCTTTTCGAAAAAAAGGATTTTTTTCTCCTCTGCGCGCAAATACGTCTGCTGAAGGAGGAGCTTCATTGCAATGATGATGAACCTCTTCTTCCCCTCCTGCATTCCTGGCAGCGCACATCTCTCCCCCCCCTCTCCCGGACCGCGCCGAGGTAAGCCCCCCAGCGATGGAATGGATCCAACCAAGCCTTTTCTCCCCCCCCCTTTATGGTTGGGCCGGCAATGCCCCGAGCTATGTGGTCGGCTTTGCACAGTACGCCGATTCATTCTTTTTTTTTCCCGATATGGATATAGGGGATTTCCCCTTCTCTTTCTCTCGTATCGTCTGACGAGGCCGACGTGTCCTTTTCCCCAAAAACGGGAGGAGCGAG
>Ga0179593_1493340_pt1 | contig 15565 bp, 15 predicted proteins | sample CZODoug2_1_08_16_FD_185931 | JGI IMG/M metagenome (GOLD analysis project Ga0179593, IMG submission 185931) | Vadose zone soil fungal communities from Angelo Coast Range Reserve, California, USA - CZODoug2_1_08_16fungal (PacBio error correction) | ecosystem: Environmental > Terrestrial > Soil >... | reverse complement strand
TGGTGGCGGTGAACACGCCGCCCTGCCTCTAGCTCCCCCCCTCCCCCCTTTGCGATCTTCTCTCCCGAAGCTCCTCGGCGAACCACTGGCTCTCAGCTGACCGCGCCGTGACCCTCACTCTCTGGCACGTCATTTTTCAGATTTTCTTCCTCTTATACTAAAGTACCATAACCGGCATCTCTAAGCAGTAACTTGGCGTCTACGTTCCCAACCGATTACTTCTCCGCTCGCCGGCCTCTTCTTTCGCGTTTTTTACCTCGGTCCTTTGCGCAGCAGCGCAGTATCTTTCATGCGGAGGGCTGTCTTTCTCAAGTTTTTTTTTAGAGCGAGTGATATACTCCGGCAACTGCTCATCCGATCTTTCATTCTCCCCCCGACTATTCTCTTCCTTTAATTTCGGCTGGCTTTTTCTTTTTATGCTTCAGGTGCGGGGCCAGGCTAGCGGGCACTCATTCTGATCGCGTTACTGCACGCTTTCCCCCGATTCCATCTTCCCAAGGTTCTTTTTAGCGAGACTCCGACAGATGACAGACCCTTCCCTCCCCTCCCCCGGGACCTCCTTCGACCATTTTTCCTCCCCTCTGATTAACACCTCCTGCGCACAGTCCCGTCGTCCATGCGTCAACTTTCTCCATTGAAACTGGCCACGGATAACATATTCGTCTCTGCAGCTCTTTGTTTCCCCCTCCTCTTTTTCAAGTAAATTTCTTTCCATTTAGAGACTCTAGGCCATAAGATCTTTAATCCCCTAAAAGTTGTTTTCTCTCCCCTATTATTCCGATACTTACGTCCTCCTCCGTTCTCGACCAACTCCACTTCTGGAAGGAAGAGATTCCCAGGGAGTTGTTACCTTTTCTTTCCAGTTCACTTCCTGGAGTTTGAGAGTCGGGAGGAAGGTAGTCGAGTACCTTTTCTTGACGCTACTTTCCCCGATACCGCGATCGTACCCTGCTCGCACTCCGAGAGCCCGAAAGTCCCAGGCGACCGGAGCTCCCCGTTTCTTTTCTCCTCGTGTGCAACCCGCCAGAGAAAACGTTGCAAGTACCCCTTAATCTCTCTCTCTTTCCCGATCCCAACTTTTCCCCCCCTGGCTTGCCTCTTTCTAACCGTTCACCCCCCAAGGGATATCCCTCCGCCAGGTCGTTTTTTCTTCGAAGTCCTTGTCTGCCTAATTCAAGAGATTATTTTTCTCCGTTGCTTTTTTTGCACTCCCCCCCTTTGCATCGGTCTTTTCCTCCCCCTACCCTTCCTAGGAATAGGGATGCATGTGTCCCCGCCCCCTTTTTGATCTTGCTCCTTGTAGACTCGCTGTTCCAGACAAACGAAACCCCTCTAGTCCCTCCGGTTTCCTTCTCCGCCTCGCATGTCCTCGTGCCTGGCTAATCTACAGGTGAAACCCCTTGGTTCTGCGTCCGCCCGGTGACCAAGGCAGAGGCCCCTCTTGACCCTCTGTAAGCTTTTTCCCCAGTCCGCATGATACCTCTTTCCCCCGATAACCTCCCCCCTTTTTTTTCCAGCCCCCTTCTCCCCGGGCGCTGAGCGAGTGGAAAGATTGTTCTCGCCTGTTCTCTTTCGACCCCTATATCTTGGCCTCTGTTGGTTTTTTTTCCCAGGAGTCTTAAGATCGGACACGCTTCGGATTCTCCGGCCTAATTTACGTTCCGTCTTCCCTATGAAGAAAAACGAGGCAGAGTTCTTTTTTTCTTTATTTACCCCCTTCGGAGACAGGTGGATTCGGCATAGAGCCCTCCCTCGACGGGAGGTCTCCGGGGGTTCTTTCCGGCTTCTCAATCTTCTGTTTCCGAATCATGCGAGGGAGGTTTCCATGGGTCACGGTTGCGACTGTTCTTCTTTCGGGGCCGAATTGTCAGTTGGACACCCTTTTCCTTCCCCGAAGGCTTGAGATGTTCCAGCTCTCCGCGCCCTACGTCCCCGCAACCAGTTTTTTCAAAAGCACTCTGTTCTCATCTAATAAAGATGTTGAACGAACATCTTCTTGTTTTTTTGAGAGCATTTCCTTTCACAGATTGATTAAGATTTCTTCTCGACTTCTTGTATGGACCACGTTGTAGTTTTACCTTGATCTCTTAACTGGTCCCTTCTCTCTTCGGTCCCCTCCCTCTTCTGGTGTTGAGCCGGTAAAGTAGTGTCAGAAATCCCCTCCTTTCCCGGTGCAGAATGCTGACAAAAGGACACTTCCCTCCTTCTTTCACACCCCCCCGCTCTTGAGACATCCCCCCGTCCTTAAGCCCGTAGGAGAGGATCTCAGACCGAATCCGGAAACAGGGTCGCCTGAGATCGACCACGATTGGCCTCGGGTTTGCTCCTCCTACGCTTCCCCCATAGTCTCGCCCGCCGGCCCGAGCGCATTGTCCCGTTTCAAAGTACCGGTACTTCCCACACAATTTCCGAGTTTTTGACCGCTCGAACCGCGCTTTTTTTCGCGGTCCCCTCCGCTTCCCTTTCTAGGCGCTTTTCTTTTCTCGTTGACGGTTACGGAAGATAGTTTCGCCTGGGTCATCGGATTAGATCCTTATTGGTCCCCCCTTGCAGTGGATCAAACTCGAGTCCGGCTGCACCAGCTTTTTTCACTGTTTCCGTCGCGCTCCAAGTAGGCAGGGAGTCTTAGTCGATCCCCTGAGGACTGCGCACGTGGTCTTTCCCCCCTCTCTCTGGATTTTTTTCCCCCCTCCTTCCCTTCCCTTCGTTTCTGGCCCGTTTCACAAATATGCTCGGAGTCGTCGATTTTTTCTAGATGCGCCTGGGTTTCGGCTCGTTTTGACGGCGCACTCCGGTGGTCTGAAATAATCGATGACATTTACAAAATGACCCCTTCAACCCTACTTTACCACTGGGAGACACTGTCCCCTTTTTGTGACTGTTTCGATAGTCCCGGTTGTCCTACAAGTTTCCGGTAGTCTTCTCACTGGCTAGACCGGCTGGCTACGGGGACTTCTCGTTTCGTTTTTCAACACTTGCACGGGACCAGGAGCGAGTCCCTTCTCTGCCCTTTTCCTTGGATGCTATAGTATTACCTAGCTTCAGTCTTACACTCCTCCCTGTGAATAATCGACATAGAGGTTGTAGCTCCCTTCCGAATTCCCTTTCCGCGAAGACGGCCGTGACCCACATCCACCCCTTTCTCTCTCGGCCCCTCTAGATTCCGGGGTCGAGCACTCGCCGGGCGACGATCCAAGACCCCCCACGAAAAAGTGGCAAATCTTTCCGCCCTGGTGCCTCTCTTATCCACTACCCCTCCGAGCAGCCTAAAGATTGAATTCACCTGCGCGTCCCCCGAACTCCTGCACATACGACTGAAGAGGTGAGCAGGAGGTGGTCGTCCCGGCTTTCCTCATTCATGTAGACTTTGGCCAATTTTAGGTGAGCAAGAGGTCGGTCAATCGATTTTTCCCCCTGTAGTGACGGTGTACCAGAAATAAATTTCGCCTTTCCTTGCATCCCTTTTTGCGTCATTTCGAGCGACCGCCCCTTCGGTATTTCTAATCCCCCCCTCGAGAGAAGCGTCCCCCCCTCTCGAATCCATATTCCCAGAGTCCCGTGGGGTACCCTTTGCCCACTGGTCCATCCAGCCGAAGGAGACCCGATTGCAAAGATTCCCTTGCTTCTTTACCTCCGATCACTCTTCGTCCCTTCGGAGCATCCCTTCTTAGAACTTCCTCCCCTCCTTTTTGAGCCCATCCTTCCCCCTTAAGCACTGAAGATTTATGAGAGTGCTGATCCCGTGGGCTCTCCCTCCCTGAATTCTGTCCTTCTGCTCCTGCGAGTCTCCGTTAGTGCCCTTCAAACACTGAGTTTTAGTTCCAAGTCCTTCTTTTTCGCCGTCTAAACTTTCGGGAGAAGCCGTGGCGTTCGAACACCCTTTGTCTATTTTTCATAGACTTTGGAGTCCTTCCTCCCTTCCGATGACTAGCCGTGGTCGAGAGTCGGTAGTCGTTTACTCACGCGGTGGTTCCACTTTTTAATTTCTCTTGGAATCTTCGCTCATCGTCGACCGATACAATCTTCTTTTCTCCTCTTAAGTGTTGTTTTATCTCTGTTCTCCAACTCTCTCTCCGTGTCCTCTTGCCGACACCGTGAGATCACAGAGGACGACCCCCAACCTCGGCTCCCTCCCCTGTTTTCTCTTCACAACCGTATTCTGAAAGCATGATGGTAGAAGTGGTGTCCTGGCCCTTCTCCCCCCCCCCTCCCCGGTATATTCCCCTCCCTTGGATAGATTTTTCCGCCGGCCAAGTACTAAGAAAAGGAGCCCTCGACCGAGCAGACCGCTCACCCGAGCTTTCAATTCTAGAAGAGAAAGTATTGATTAATTCTTCCCCCTGATCCTCCCTTGTTAGCCTCCCGAGTTATGCTCTCCCGGGCACCTGTCGTGAAGTACATAATGCAAAAGCCCCTTTTTTGCAAAGAATTATTCTCTTCAGTTTCTCTTGAGGCCCTTCTGACGACTTAGGCAGGGGAGGAGGCTATAGAGGAGATCTTTCTTCGACTTCCCCGAGCTCCCCCCCCCCTTGAACTCACTGAACTCATTTTTGAGAGCGAACGATGAGACCCTCTCCGACACTTCCCCCGCGCCTTTTCCACTCTTTTTTCTTTTGCAAAATTTCTCGAGGGAAATTGACTGCCAAAGCTCAACTCCCCTCCCTCCTGAAGGCCCTTCCTTCCTGTTAGACTAGTAGGTTAACTTGCATCACATTCCCTTCTCGATGTGCATCTGGTTACTGAACTCCTCGTGGAAGTACACTCAGTTCCCGCCGTCTCTGATTAAGGACTCCGAGAGGGCTGCCCAATTTTTTTTTTCCCTGGTTTCGTGGATCTTGCTGAAAGCCTTTAGAAGGAGATTGCTCTCCCCAGTCAGTTCTATCTATCCTGTCTTGTTGTGTTCTTCCTTCTCCCTGTTAACCGGTCCAGGCGGAGAGTAGGGGCTGGTCCTTTTATTTTTCTTAGATGTCTAGAGGTGAGCAGAGGTAGACAAGATACAGACCTCTTTTTTCCATCTTCCTGTAATTACTGATAGCATCCCTTCCCCGGCGATTCACAGGAGAGACATCAGTAGGTTCTGATTTCCTTTGACTTCTCTAAAGTCCCCTTCCCGTCAAGACGCCGGAGCGAATGCATCCCCACTGTATCCTTTTATCCCCCCGTTCACCCCTATATGACCCTGGTAGGAAGGGTAACGTCGTAACGCTGCGTTCCCTGTCTTCCCTCACAAGACTCGGTAAGACAAGTGCCTTGTGAAGAAGATTCAAAGGTCCTCCTAATATTTCCTCTCCCTTTACTCCATTATAGGCCCTTATTTCTCTTGAACCGGGTCAAGCACGATTATGTTATGTAGGAGTCTTACTTAAGCGAGTTTCCCGACCAACGAAGAGGAGAGAGTCGCTCTATTCGTGTTCTCCCATTCCCCTCGACGCATGGGAGAGGAAGGGACTCAGCCGGCGTGCTTTAGAAATTTTGATCATTTAATTCAACGAGTGCTTTTCAGGCTCCCTCCTCAGTTTCTTTCTATTCTTCAGTAGAAAAGATAAAGAAAGAAATCTCCCTTGTCCCCCTATCGAGGTTTCCGTCTTTGTCCCCGACGAAGCAAGTGAGTTCCCCTTCTTTCCACAAGCAATATCCAGTGGCAAGGGAGGTGGTATTTCCCCCTTTTAGAGGATCTCTTCCTACCGTATTCGGATTCGAAAGGGACCCCTAGTCCTCTGAGATTCCCTCTCGATGAAAAAACGGTAGTTGATCCCTTTGACACCGGCCTTTTTTTTCTTTCATTCTGTGGGCTCCTTTTCTTTTTCTTCTGCGGGTTGGGGGTTTGTTTGTTTATGGTTTTTTTTGTTTTAGTTGTGCTTTTTTTTTGTTGTCTGGGGGGTTTTGTTTGTTTTGTTGGGTGTGGTGTTTTTTTGGTTGTTAGGTTTGCGTTTTGAGTGGTGGGAATTGTTTATGTTTCTTTTTTGGTTTGTGGGAGGAGTTGTTGATTTTTCTTTTTTTGTGGAAGCGGAGGAAGAAATTTTCTCTCGACGTTGAGGTCGAGACTTCCCCGCAGTCCCTGTGAGTGCACGACGTGTCTACCCCCCTTTTTCGGGTTCCCCTTTTCGACCTGGAGTACCTACCGCGCCTTTCCCTTCTCTCCAACAAAGTTCTAGTGACAGAAGAGACGTCACCCTCCTCGTTTCCCTCCCCTCATCTGCCGGTACAAGAACCATGGGCACGTCTTGAGACGTGGCCTCTAATCAATTTGTTGAGAAAGAATAATCCTTCGTTTCTTGCCGAGATTCTTCTGTCTCCACAGCTTGATTAAGAGGCACCTCCGGTTTTTGGAAAACGGTTGTAGTTTTCCCTTCCCCGCTTTTTAGCCCTCCCTCTTCCTTTTTCCTGGACATATCGAGAGATCTGTCAGCGCCCTTTGTCTCATTGACACTGTCGTGGGACGCAAGAGAGGAATCCCTTTCTGCAGATCCCAGTTACAGATCCTTCAGTCCGTTTTTGCAAAAAAATCCTTTGATCTTTTTCCCTTTCGGAATTTGGGACGTAGGTTTTGCTGCAGTCCTCCGTCAGCCCATTTTCGCCGAAGGGAGAGCCCTTAAGCCTTTTGACCGAAGAGTAACTTCCTTCTCTTTTTAGACTTTTCCCCCCCCTACGTCATCGATAGGGGCCGACTAATCAAGCAGTAATTCCTCCCCCCTCTCATTCTTGCTGTTTTTCCTAATTTTCAAAAAGAAAACTGTAGCAGGAGGCTCTTTCCACTTTTTCCTCCGACTTCTTCCCTCTCCGGGCCGGAGATCCCTCCCTTTTCTTGGTTTTCAGTCTAGCCTGTATACGGGCGGCGATAGAGCTATCCCCCAGAACTAGTTCCTCTGACTCCACTGGCTTACTAATGACGGTCACCCCTTTTAATCTTTCACCGGGATTCTCCCCTAAAGAGGCTATTATCAGGCTTCGGTACGAAGGGAGTTCGTCCCTCGGTCTTTTCCTTCTTGAGTGGCTAGGGGACAAGATAGGTAGAGTTTGACGGTCCCCCCCGAAGGAGTTTTTCCCCTTTAATGGAACTCCTCTTCCGGTTGTACCTGGACGCACCCGCATCGTTTTTTCCTTCTTCAATCTTTTTGGAGCAAGACACTTACCCTTGGTCCTCGATCCCTTATTTTCAGGCCCATGATCCTAAAGCGGTCCTCCTTATACCCCTTTTCAGAACCCCTGCGGCACATAAAATTGTGACTTTTCGCCCCGGCCTCCCTGTTTTTTTTCATACCCTTTGAAATTTTTCTTACCCCTACTGAATCTTTCCTCGGATCTTGACGTAGGTGCAGATGATGGTTTAAAACTCTTATCTTCCTTGGCCCGGTCGCCGCTGCGCTCCGGTCGCAGAAGGTTGGCTCTCCTTTCCGGCGCTTTACTCGCGGATGGGATTAGTAGCTTAAAGCAGCTACGAAGAAATCTTTTCTCCTTCCTCAAGGAATTAGGGAACCCTGATAGAAGCCGTTCACAGTTTCTCCCCCCCATGGGCGACTTTCTTCTCTGCTTAATAGGAGTCTGGTCGTCCTTCCACCCTTTCCTGTATTTTCAAGACTACACAAAAAGAGGGCCTCCCATCCCTTTGAACCTTCTCGTTTTGGCTAATTCGAGTCGATCGGGGCACATAAAGTTTAATTAATTATTTTCCAGTCCAAAATTTTCACCTACCCCGAAGACAGGTGTTTCTTTGTCTGGTAACCCTTCTAAAGACCTTTGGGTAGAAATTTCTCAGTGTCTTCATCTTTTAATGAGACCCTGGGAGACGGTTTTGTCCCCTAGACGTCTCCCCGGCCTTTAAGCACGTAGATAGCCAGCAGGCGGGTCGTTTGTTTTTGGATCTCGACGCGGAACGAGATAGAAGCAGCTCCTCCTCTTCTAGACTTTCCTCTTTCCCCTCTCCTCCGCTTCAAATGATCACGATTTTTTTTTTCTCCAAAGAAATCTCCCCCCCAACCTTCTATGTGAAGAGCACGAGGAGTGAAAGGGAGAGATCTTCCCCATGCAGTCTTCCCCTCTTCCGTACCTTCTCACACTTTGCATGACTGCTTTCATGGAGACTTTTTTCGTACCTCTACGCAAGGGAAGGAGAACTCGGCGATTCCCTTCTCCTCCCCTTACCTCTCCGTAAGGGCTTGGCTAGGCGAACGTCTTTTTCTTCGGCTAATCTTTTCTGGCCTGACCACGGTAGACACCAGATGGGACTGTGCTCCTCCCCTTAACTTTCCTGATCGCCGGGGTGTTAGTTAGACTTTCTTGACCCTTCTCACGCGTGCTCTAGGTTTGCCTTTTCGTGCGACCGCTCCATCTCTTCTTTTTAGTTTTTTTTTTTTGAGAAGAGCTTGTATTACGAGAACGCCGCCCCCATACCTTCTCGGAGATCTTCTCACCGCAGTACGACTGACAAACTAGGAGCGCCCTCCTTTTCCCTCCTTCCCCCCAGCTTTCCCCCGACGTGGTTGGCAACCATGCTCCCCCTCCCCTGTCAAACTTAATCATCGAAAAGCCCTTTTCTAGCTTTTGGTGCCCGACGGATTTCCCCTCTTCCCGCCCGTTCATCTTCCCTGCGGATAAAATTACCTCTTTTCCTCGTACGGGATGTCCTTACGCAAAGCCCCTTCCTTATTTCCCTTTGATTTTCCGAAAGTTCACCATGCACTATAGTGCAGTAAATAATTGACCACTCTTACACCCTACTTCCTTTGTCTCTTTTTTCTTGCAGGATTTTTCGGGACTTGATTCTTGGAAGTCCTGAGAATCCGTCCCGTCCTGAGTCTTCCCCTCCTCCTGCCGCAGTGAAAGAACTGAAACGTTGGTTTCTCTTTTTTAGCCTTTTTTCGCAAGTCCTATCCTTATCCCCCGGTGACGATCTCGGAACAGGCACTCCCTTAGACCCCCCCACAGGCTCGGCGGAAATGGCCTGAAAGATGAGGCTTCCCCCCCCTTTTTTTCGGCCCCTCCCTGTGGACCCTGACTGATGTCCCTCTTTCCTCTGAGGCGATTAAGCGAGGCATGTCTCTTACAGACTTTCCTTTCCAAGATTCCTTTTCCTCTGCGCTGATTAGGCACACTTTTTCGTCCCCCCCCTAACCGATGGCTCACGCTTTTGTGGCGTCCTACTTCCCCCGGAGCGGTTCGAGGGACCCCCCCTCCTCTTTTTTTTCCGTTCTCCCCATTTATTTTTTCCAGGACTTTTACTTCCCGGGAGAGTTCCATCGGGCTTTACTTTCATTCGGAGTTTCGCGTAGGTGAGAGACCCCCCAGCTCCCTCTTTATTTTGAGAGCTCCCTTCACAGGCGCTTAAAGGAGAGTCCTTGGGGAAATTTTGTTCTGGAAACCCTCCTCCCCGCGCCCCGGAAGAAGCCACATTCTTTTTTTTTCATGCCCATGTTTTTGCACAAAACCTGTTATGACCTTCCTGAACCTATACTACTTCAAACGGTCCCTTTTCCCCAGTCGGACCCTTCCCCCGTAGTGAACTCTGAGGAAGTCTTTTTATTTTTCCCTTTCTTCTTAGGTTTTTTTCCCCCTCCGGTAGTCCGCTTCAACAAGACACCCAAAGACTCTTTAGTCTCTACTACAATTCTCGAATGGGCCCCGCCAGAATGCTTTTTTTTTTTTTTTTCTGGTATTTTCGCTGAGAGCTGGTCCCGCCCCCCACTTGTGTTTTCCTGTTTATCGACTCCGGATTAAGAGTCTATGTTAGGCTTTTTTTTCCGGCTCCATGTGACACCTATTCTGACCTCCTTTTCAAAGGTTTCTCCCTGTCCTGGCAGAGTCCACGAGTTGCTGGTCTATCTTGCTTTATGTTCCAGTCGCCTGCTCTTTTCGACCAGCTAACCGAACCTGATTCCCTCGCCGGGTCCCGTAGAGAGTTGGCCTTTCGACCTCTGCGGTTCGAGCTGCAAACAAGAATAGAATTGGCCCTGTCGTTTTTCTCCGTGTACCGTAGAGTGCTTCCTTTTCAGTCTTCCCGGCGGTTTTTCTCGACCTTATAAGAAGTCCCCGCTCAGCCTTCCCCTGTATTATTTCTCTCTACTTTTTTTCGACAACCCGGTTGGCTTATTCCTCACGCTCTCTTCCCTCCTCCTAGTTCTGAGCAGCAGGATATCCCTCCCGCTTGGGTCTAGCTTTGATCAGGCGATTCCCTGTTCACTCTTCTGCTCCATGTGAGGACCATTACTCCTCTTCCATCTGTCCGGTCGAACCCCAAACGTTTGTCCTTCTTCGTTTATTTAACCTAGCGAGGACTCCCCCCGTAAACCGACAACACTGGTGCAATTGCAATCCCAGTTCTTTTTTTTAGATCAAGTCTTTAGAAGCATTTTTCCCCTTTCTCCCTTTTGTTGTGATTATCTCCCCCTATCGAGTAAGAAACTTACTCCTTCTTGCTTAGGGTTTCTTTTGATAAAGGCGCTTTTAGTCGTTTTTCTCCTTGTACATCTTACCATTCGGTGTACTAGTCCGTTGTTTTTTAGTCATGTCGTTTAACAAAGATCTTTGATCTCTTCCCTTCACTCCCTCGTGCACCAAGGACGTCTTGGCGAAACTTTCGTAGTTGTCCCCCATTCCTAGCAAGAAAGTTTCTTGCGATTTTTGCTTCAGGCCGCCTATCGCCACGGTCGACGCCGTTCTCCCCCTCCTCCGCAGGGGTCTTTTTCCGAGACTTCCGTCTCAGGGCTCCTAAGCAGGAGGGATGTCCCTCGAAGATGAAGGCACCCATACCCCCTCCCCTAAATCATCCCTTCGAAAAAAAGTAACCTGTTATGGCGAGGCCTTTTGTTCTTCGAACCGCAAGTGCGTCTGACAAGAAGTCGAACTCTTTAAATGGGAGGCGTTATATGGCTTCCCCTTTTGCAGGGTCCTGAAGAACTCCGGTCATAGGAGAGGAATCGATCTCCCCCCCCCAAGTCGTGCCCGGCGGCCTTTTCTACACCTGCCCGTCTGGTCACCGTTAGGGGAACTGATGAGCCTCTTCTCCCCTACGGTCTGGAGGACTTACTTAGGCCCGTCTAGACGCCTTGCTCGCGTCGGTTCCTTCTCCTGGAACTGATAGGTAGAAGGGAATTTCGACCCTCACCCTGCGGTCGGGGCCATTTTTTTAACCCATATGCTCGGAAGGTATTCTCCCCTCTCTGCAGTTTGGGTGTCTTCGTTTTGAAGTACCGGAATTGTGTGGACATAATCTCTGACCTTCGGACGCGCGGCCTTCGGCCTGGACCCCTGTCAGCTTCTCCCCTTTGTGAAGGGAGTAGGCGAGAGCGTTTGTCCTACAGCTGTCCATGTTGATCAGATCAGCTGCGGGGCTTTCCCCGTTTGGGAGATTTGCTGCGGGTTTCACCACTGGACGGGACCACGGCCCTATGGCGTCCTGGTTTCTGGCAGGTGATCTCTTCGGGACGGCTTCGATCATCTTTCCTGGCCTGAAGAGAGCCCCCCCAGACGACCTCCGTACGCCGACTCACAAGTTTTGAAACAGAAGATTTCACACCCCCTTTCTTTGTTAGAACCCCCTCCCTGGTGCCGCCCCCTTACTCTAGTGCGGCGAGGGCGCCCCGCGCTTTTGCTAATCAAGATCCCAGGTAACGCGTTCCACCGTGGCCGGTTCCCGCTCGGATGGTCCCTAAATCCCCATAATCCTTGAATTAACACGCCTCGGTCCTCACTCGAGCCGACGCACGAGGTTCACGCCCCTCGTCCCCCAGGACGGTCATCGAGTTTTATGTCCTCCTCGTGTCGTTGGGCCAAGGTAAATTCCGTCGCCCTGCCATGGTTTTGGTTCCCCTCCGTTTTGTCACAGTACGTATGAATGCTGGGCTGCTAGTTCTGCGAAAGGCTGTCGGTCTGGAGTGGATTCTTCTTATAATGAGGAAAGTAAGAGAGAGACTCCCCTGAGGCTCCTAGATTTCCGCGCCTGCCGCCCACCGGGTCATCTACGCAGGAGACCTGACTCCTTTAAAAGAAGTTCTTCCAATCTTCTCTTTAGTAGAAGAGCAAGAGGTCAGGGCGCCCGTTCTGCATCCACTTTCTCTTTTTCGTGTTGCGGCGCTTCCTCATTCCTATATGGCCTGCTGCGGCAGTCAGCCCCGATTAGGATGCTTTAGAGGGTTTAGGGGTAAGTTTGCTCCTTCACGTACTTTTTTTCTTTTTGGGTCGAGGACCAGGTGTGAGGGGACCGGGCGGGAGACCTCCGTGGCGGGCGAACAACACGTCGAGGATGACGTTTCTTGGAGGATTGCTTCGAAAGGCCGAGGTCGTTCGCCGAGTCCTTTCCCGGTGAGCTCACGCTTCCTGCTTTTTTCCTTTTTATGATCGTAGGGGGGGAAGCGTGGAGATCCCATCTCTCCCCCCCCCTTGTACTCATCAGACTGTTGTTTGATTCCTTCTGGCTCTCTATGTTTAGCTAGCTGACGCATTGAGAGTCCCCGTGAGCTCACGAAGTAAGTCCCCACCGCCTTCTTTCTTTCCTTTCCCTTCCTTACCTCCACCTTTCTGACGAACCAGTCTTTTGTGTTTCGCCCGCCCCGGCTTCTTCCCTGCCGCGTCCCAAGCTCAATCGACCCCTTTTTGAGACCAGGTGGAAGGAGCAAGCCCGCGAACTCGCGAACTCCCGCTTTCACGGCCCACGTTGCGCCCACCCCAGTTATTCCTTCAGGCGGACGGGATGCGCGTTCAAGCCAGAGGTTCTTCTTCTTCTTTGATGCTCCGCAAGGGCAACTCCCCTGATCTTCGTACAGAAGCACCAAGTTCCCCCCCTCCCTTATCTGAGGCAGGTATCCTGCGATTGATTTCGGATGATTAGGCAGGGGAGGAGCTGTTTCCCGGATTTCGAGTACAGCGCGGAGAGCTCCCCTCAGCACACTGCACTCAATCCTCTTTTGTCCGCTCACGATCGCTGCCTTATTCCCTCGACGGTGATACCGCAGGGACCACCAGAAATACCCCTCCCTGGCGGAAATTTCACTCCGCCGACTCTTACGCTCGGCCCTTTTGACCCGCATGGTGAACATCAGATGTGCCCCCCCTATTTTTTTATACCCGCGTCGATGTTGCAGAGATTTGTTATTCACATCGGGACCACTCCATGCCCGCCGCGCGATGGAAACTCCCCCCGTGGTTTTTCCCTTTCACTGGCCGAACGCTTTCTGCCCGCTGGACCTGGTATTTCCCTTTTTCTTGATGGAGCGAATCATATAAACCGCGATCGAAACAAATGAGCTGGTTCAAGGCCACTGGAGAGATTCCTCGGATTTCTTCCCTCTCCCTTCTGAGAGGTTTTCCTCGTAGGTCGCCGTCTCTCGCTCCAGCCGCCGCAAGCTCGTACGACGAGAAGAACGAAAAGGTCTCCCCTTTAAGCATTGGTCACGGTAATAGTTTTAAACCCCGCAGCTCCCGTTCCCTCCTGACCGTAGAAGGGCATCTCCTTATCCGATCCGGCAGTTCCCACCCCCAATAGGTACATCCGCGACTACAAGGGGATACCCTTTCTGCCAGTGGTCCTTCGTGCAGTGGCGGAAGAGAAATCAAGACCCGTTGCCGTAGTGATCCGCTTCAACGCTTCCCTCTTAATCGGAGTACTAAAGACTCTCCTCTTGCCTTATGTATGCCCATGTTTCCCAACGATCGTTTAGGTTCGTCGACGTAATTTCGACCCTCGGGTAAGACCACAGAAATGCTGAGCTCGCGCGCTGAATAAGGCCCACCTCCTAATGTTTTTTTAAGATGAGCTCGAAGTATAATAACTTTCCCCGTTCAAAGGTTCTTTACCTAATTTTCTTAGACAAGTGGGATAATGCCCCCCTCCTCCGGAATAGAGTAGAGAGGAATATTCCTGAAGTTTTGCTTCTCCCAGCCCCAAGAGCAATCCTCTCCACGGGCTCTGAGAGACCTGTAAGAACGACCGTGCGGTTTCGAGCGGTAGGACAAGAATCAGCATTTTGTGTGGAAGGTCTGTTATCCTTCGCCCCCCATCCTTCCCTCCCTCCCTCTCTTGCGTATAGTCAATTACTTTTACTTTTTTTGCACACACCAGGATGAGTTCTTCCTTGGTGTCAGCTATATGCCAAGGTACCATTAGGACCGAGCCGTCCCTCCTCAGAAGAATTCTAGAGAAGTGATTTTTCATCACTTTTAAGACTTTTCGATGAGAGTCTGGGAGTCACTTGCTTCTCCCCGGAGGACCCCCCAGGCCCTCCACCGACATTTTTCTGGATCTGACAACCGGGCGCCGCTCCTAAGCTTTTCCTGAGGAAAAGAGAGATGGTACCCTCCCCGCGACCGGTACAAAAAAAACTGGGAGCAAGAAACCAATTCCCCTTCTCGGACAGCAACCCACAGGTTCCCACGTTCCCTCCTTCACACCGGCCACCCTCCCCCCTTACTTTTTTTCTTCCCCCCCCTTCAGTGCGAATCAATCGTTGACCGAATCTTTCTTCTCCTTTCGAGAGATGATTCTGTTAGAAAAATCCTCCTTCAGCGGCCCTCAGTTATTTTTTGTCTAACAGGTGTCCTCTGTACCGGACCCGTTGCGACGCGGACAATCTCCGTTACATGAGCTCTTTGGCTTGCTGCCTAAATTTATCTTTCGCACCCTCGCAGGACTGGTCTCATTTAGAATTGAACCAAGACATTCGCCCAGTTTCTTAAATTCTCTTTCTCTAGCCGGAGCTCCGCCTAGGCGAATTCAGTGCAGGACGCAGAGGCCACTTCGCCGCGTTTCCAACCTAAGAAGATCTGACTTGGTCAGCACTTCTCTCCTTTCTACGTCCGCCTTAGATCCGAAGCAGAGAGGATCTCCTCAGAGGCCATTTCAGACACCTCACCTCCCTGCAGGGAATAAAGGATAGACCGCCTGGTCTGGCTTGAAAATGAGGTCCGCCCGCTTTCATCGAGGGAGTTTCTTGGAGTTCTTTATCTTCTACGCACTTGAATTCGTAGCGGAAGGAGTTTCCATTCCTCCCAACCCGAAACTGACAGTAAATAACCGCCATCCTTCGTCCTGTCCTTTCTCACATGTGATCGACCCCCCCTCCCTCCCCCCTTAGCTGCTACATGATTGTACCGAGCTAGGAGTCTGGAAGATTTTGACGTCTTCGTTGTAGAAGGGTTGGACTTGATCTCTAAAAATCTGTCGTGTCATTCTCGAGTGTCCTTCTTCTGTACTCTTTGAGTTTGGGTTTAGGAGATTTTGAAAGAGTGAGTCACGCCGGTCACCGGGGTATTTCATTTCCCCATTCTCCTCCCCATTACGAAGGTCCCCCCGACCCAATGTGACCCTTTTATGAGTCGATTGAAGCCGTACTAAGTTTGTTATGTCGGCATTTAGTCCTCCTTTTTGGATTAAGGGGTCACGGTCTCTTACGCTAGGATTTACAGTTAGACTTTCGATCAGTTTGGACCTTTAAGGGTTGGTCGTCTGTTTCCTTTTTAGGCAAGCTGTGCACATACGTCCTCCCTCTTCGGTTGAGTCTCAATGAAGACGAAGGTTCCTTCCCTTTCCGCCCTCAACCTCAGGAGAACAAAAGAGGAGTTTGTCCCCCCCTTA
>Ga0179593_1441037_pt1 | contig 15565 bp, 18 predicted proteins | sample CZODoug2_1_08_16_FD_185931 | JGI IMG/M metagenome (GOLD analysis project Ga0179593, IMG submission 185931) | Vadose zone soil fungal communities from Angelo Coast Range Reserve, California, USA - CZODoug2_1_08_16fungal (PacBio error correction) | ecosystem: Environmental > Terrestrial > Soil >... | reverse complement strand
AGAGAACAAAAGCCGGGACTTTACAACTTCCTTTTTTTGGCGGATATTTCTCTTTTTTTCGTGGTCTTGGAGGCATTTCACTCTTCCTTGCCTCTCTCTGCTAGGCGAATTCTTCAAGCTTCCCCCCCACACCCAGCTTCCCACTTCCGCCTTTATTCTCCCAGGGCCCGAGTTCAGCCTTTTCCTAAATCGTTTCCCCCCTTCTTCCCCCTTCCGTATCTAGACATGAGAGATGAGCTTGTTCTTCTTTGAGAAGTCTCAGGGTGCCAGCCTCTTCTCCAACCGTTCTTCAGACTCTAAATCCCTGGGTAGTTCTTGTCGTCGCAACATTGGAAGAAATTATTTCCCCTTACCCTAACTTCACGCAGAACGGACCCTTTTTTGATTGTTTTCTTCTCGGACTCCCCGTCCTCTACTTCTCCCTGACTACTGTGCAAAAGGCATTTGGCTTACTCCTCTGATTTTTTCTTTCAGGCTCTTTACTCTCTGACCCGTTTTATTGGCGTAAAGGATTTCCTGGGAGTACATTAATTGATTAGTTGCACTTCGTGTACCCCGGCCAAGATTCCCCCTCGGCGAGCTGCGGACCGGCATTCCCGTCAAGTGTCTTCTTCTTTCTCCCCGAAACTTCGAGCCTTTCCCTGCCTTCTGGCCCTCAATGAACAAGAATCCGGCCGAATCCACGTCGTCGAGCCGTCGAAGCTTCGATCCGGAGTCCCCCTGTAACTTTCCCTGCATCAAATGGTGTTGAGGGCGCGGAAGCGGACCTTGGTGACCGCCTTTCCCTTTTCTTTAAACGTTTGTCTCGTGGCTAGCTCCGGGAAGACCACACTCGTCTTTATCGTTTTCCTCTTAACGGCAGGGGTATAGAGCTTTAACCGCTTACTCGCTCTACTCTTAAGGCTTTTTGTTGGAAGGTTTTTTTCTTGGGGGGCGTCGAAGCTTCGTTTCCGTTACCTAAGTGATGGCGCCCGATCCTGGCCTTATCCCTTCTTTTTTTGCTTCCTCTTTTCTTTTTTGAGAGCAATCCTCACCTCCCGACCTGCTCCGGGAGTGGGCCAATTACGACCATGTTTACAAAGTCTCGGTTAGTCTTTTTTATAGTCTGAATGTTTTTCCTTGAATTAGTATTTTTTTTTTCATGTCCTCCATTTACCCCTTCTCCTTTAGGTTTCAAAGAAAATCAGGCCACCCGGAATTCCTTTATCGACACTGTCAGCGTTGGGTGAGGGAGCGTTCTCATCTTCTTCCTTCCAGAGTCCCCCCTGGCAAGAAATATGTTTTCTCTCTGCTTGGGCTGACCGCGCAGGTCGTCTCGTTCCCCTTCTTCGAGTTATCCCGAGCCAAGAGAGCCTGTAGGATACCTTCTCAGTCTCTTCAACCCAGAACCTTTTCGTTCGCCGCTAAAGATCTGCCCTCCTTAGGTGGACCGCGTCTTACTCTTCCGGCTTGATTCCCAACTGTTCTCGTTCCCCCGTTCTTTGCAGTGTCCGTTCTGTCCGATTTGACTTCCCTCCTTATTGCACAGCTTGGAAACCTTTTCACGAGCTTGGAGCGGGTCTGTGCTTCCCCATCTTCTCAGACCCAGTTCCTAAGGATCTTCGAGACGACATTCCTGTAGCCGCATGGTAATCTGTTATTACTACCCTTTAACCCCTTTTTCTTAGCCCGTTCTCCCCCGTCCTATTCCGGCCTTCCCTTCAAGGTGAGATCAGTAGCAGATCGGCTTTCACCTGAATGGATTCCTAGTTTCCCCCTTCCGTTCGCCGTCCCCATCTCCTTTTTTATTCAGTAGCCGATGTTTTTTCTCCTCGCTGCTAGAGAGGCTCATGGAACAAGAGAGACTCCGCAGCTCCTCCCCCCCTCACTTGACACTCCCGTCTAAGGCGTCCCTGGCCTTTCTCCTCCGGATGCTTGTGTTTTCTTTTTCGGATGTATCCTTTCTTAGTACTTCGAAAGACTTCTCTCCTTTTTTCTCCTTGGTCTCTACGGTACCCGTACGCATCGAAGCGGCCACCGCATCACGGCTCAACCTCGACCCCCGAATCCTCCTTCCACTTAAGGCCGAGTCGTTTTCCTTCTGGCTGTAGTTCTTCTTGCCCGACGTATCCATTCTTCAAAATGATCGCCGGCTGGACCCTGGTTTAACGCCCCCCCTTTTCGAAATTTCCACTGTCAGAGTACCGTAGCTTCCCTCTTCAAAGTCCTTTGCCTCCGGTAGTGGCCCACTCTGTTGTCCCCCGACCACAACAAGTTCTTCCTTAGTCTTCTTTTTAGCTTCCGACTCCTGGCCCCTCTCCCTGCCAAACGCATAACCCCAGATAGAGCTCATCTCCCCGTCCCTCCCCCTCCTCGGGCTGGGCACTGCGGGTTTTAACCATTTTCTTTTGTTTCCCTGACTGTTTACGTTAATCCTTTTGAATTGTCAGTTCCAAAATGACTTTCCGTTTCTGATCTCGTGAGCTCCCCAGGAAGTATGAAGATCCTTTCATGACGCTGTGAATTCTATCCTATCCCTACGTTGTTGTTTTCTCTGATTCTCTCCCTAGCTCAGAGGGAGATTGAAGAACTGGGCTTTTTTTCTCCTGCCCCTCGGTCTCCATTTCCAGTCGGTGGGTAAATGAAAACATTTCCTCCTGGACCCGGTTCCTAGCCTTTTTTTCAACACTCCGTTCTGCCCCTGTCTCTTCGTGGGGATTTCGTACGAGAGATCTCTCTATAGAGCAAATGGGGGATGCGGGATGCCATTCTTTCCCTCCCGAGTAGACTATTGCCTCTCTTCGTATTCAAGTTCAACAGAGTCTTTTTTTTTTCTGAGGTAAAATAGTCCCACTGTCCCATCGTGCCCCCGCTGCCGTCGGCGGCGACGGTACTCGCCAGGGCCCCCGTCCTTTTTTTTTTTTTTCCCTTTTCTAATTGATCCCTTCTTCTTACTTCGCTCTCGGGCGCACGGCAAATGTTCCGCTTCGCGGGGGACGAAGAGCCTTTCCCCTTCCGCTCTTTTTCTTCAGTTGGATTCGGCGATTGGCCTAGGGAGAAGGATAGCTTGTGCGGCACCGGGGCCTCCCTTTGGGAGGCGATTTCTTCCAAACCTGATCCACCTATATTAGCTTTCCCACGGTTGCTCCTATCTCAGCTATCTCTTTCCAACGGAATTCTTTTCTCTTCTATGGAGCAAAAGATTTATGCTAGGATTTTGCCTCCTTGTCGGTGTCTTTTTCTTCCCTTCCGGGTCTTTTTGCCGCCTCTGGTTAGAGAAGTATAGGATAAAACCCCTCCTCCTGCCAGACCGATCTTTGTAGTTGCGGTCTGTCTTACCCTTTGTTAGAGCGATTCCATTAAAGTCAGAGAGACATCAGGATTCGGATGAGATCCAAGTTCTTTCCCGACTTTCCCTGTCGGTATCCTGTGACCCCCCCTTCTCATGTATACCCAGTGCCTCGTTCAGTCGCCTGGGCACCCAGGACGGCAGATAACGGTGAAGTAGTTCCCTCCTTCTTGCGACCTTTATCGTTCTGAGGCTCGTCTCTGAACCGAAGGACCTTTGCTTGCTCGGGTTCCTCTCAAGTAAGGGTACCCCGCCTTTTTCCCTCCTTGAATTCCCCCGGTCACCACCTGTGCCTGTCGCGTCCGCGTTTAATGAAAGTAGACAATATCGCTTTTAGTTTTCCAACTTTACGGTTTAAGACGTTAGAGGCATTTATTCTCGGGTAACTGGCTCATCAGCTGGAGACTGCGGTTCTACGCTATAATCTTTCAGACCTCTTTGTTGGCTCTTGTTTTCCCCCTCACCACGATCCCTGTGCTCTTCAGAGCGTCGTCCCCGCCAAACCATCGGAGTTCTTGGAAGTGCTAATGGTTCTTTCTTGAACTCTCCAGATGAGGTTTCGCTGCTCCCTCACCCAACGATACAGTAGAAGAGTTTTCTTTTCCTTTGGGTTGAGTCCTGAATTTAGGCCTCCCTCCTCCAGTATGACCTTTTTCCTTGCCATGATACCACCCGTACTTCCCGGTTGGCAGACCATTACCTTCTTTTAATTCCCCTGATTGAGAATCTTCTGTCAGGTACCCGCCCACATCGATTCTAATCTTCTTCTTTTTTTTTTTCGACCCCCTGACTGGTCTTACGAAACCCCTTTCCTTCTTTTGGTAACCGATAAGGCTAAATTAGGTAAAGGGAAAGGAATGGCTGCTTGGCCTTAAGCACACAAGCCCCCCGGTCCCTTTTCCTCCACCTTCCACTAGTAAGGCTTTAGTATTTCCCCCAGTCTGCATGGACATGATGCGGCGCTTCTTTTTTTTTCCCCCTCTCTTCCCTCCAGACCATGCCTTCTTTCCCTCTAGTCCTCCCCAGAGGAACGGGAGGCTACGGTTTTTCCCTTTTCTTAGAGTATGTTCCTCCTTTTCGAAAAAATTGCTTATCCGCTTTCCGAACCTACCTTTCCCCATCTTTCATCCGGTACTTATCGACTACTTCCTTCTCGGAACCGGGCACAGGGCACATAGAGCCCCCTCCTCTTTTCATTCAGGTCTTAAACTTGCCCCGGGACTGCGATATTTCCTTTTTGAAGGTTCTCAGAGCAACCTTTACGTAATGGACCGGTACGCAGCTAAGCGGAAGCCGCTTTCCTTTTTTTTCCCCCCTCCAACACCTTCAAGAAGATGGTTCCTCAAAGTTGTCCCTTTTTCGCGGCTCTTACTCCGCTTTGGTCTTCCGAGTGACAACCCCCCCTGTTCCACTCGGCTAGCATTAGCGAACTTCATCTAATGGTGTTTTCCAGGTAGGACTCGGTTGCGGGGACCTTCCCATAGACCGTCCTCCCTTGGCTTTTTAAAGGAAACCTCTCCCCTTTTAGTTTTTCATTCTTTCGCTGTAGCTTCTGTACCAGTGGCTGGCTTCTTCGGACTCAGAGATCGCTGCATTTGCCCCCTTCTCTCTCTGCAGGCGACTCTTCACACCCGTCCCCGATATCCCCCGACTTCCGTCCAAGAATCTAACTTTGTCGACTGGAGAAACCTGGGTTCTCCAGTCCCTGCCCTTCTTTCCCTCAAGACTTCTTTTTTCCGCCGTTAACCTAGTTTTCCCCCCCTTCGTTTCCGCTAAATTTCCATGTCTCCTCGAAGATGCCCAGCTTCTTCCTCCAGCATTTACCTAGTGATCCTTAAGGCCGTTATTTTCTTCCTCTCTATTTTTTTCTCCTTAAGTGTGGTTGTTGCTCGTACCCCCCGAGGAACACGGTTGTTCTCCCGAGATTCCTCCCTTTGCACTGGGCACCCTATGTGTATCTTTTTTCTTGCGCCAATGGGAATTGATTCGGTTCCTCGATATCATTGGGTACGCTGGCATCCAGTTCCCCCCTTGTAGCATCCTCAATTTCCTTAGCCGTGCGTCATGTTCAAGTCTTCCTTTCTCCGAGGCGGTGTTCCGTCCTCGAAAGGAAAGCGATTCGCGCGTGTTACCTCTCTTCGCAGGATTTTGGGATCCCGAACCCCTTTCCCCCCCCCGTCAGGTTGCCGCCGTCAGGGGTCGTTGCGGCTCCCCATTCCCCTCTGTACACAAATTTACTGTTTTTTTCCCCCGCGCTAGTAAGGTCGAGTTGCGATCATTTTCAAGACTTATTAACTTTATTCATTTTCGATCAGTCTCTTCACTATGCTTTTTCTTCGTGTTTTCTTTTTCTGGCCGGCAGCACGATGACAAAAGAGGGCTCCCTTTTAGTCCCCTTTGTTGCGTCCCTCTTTCTTGACTTTTTCTTTTCCATGCGTACCACAGGAAGCGCCTCCCTTAGCTAGTACCAGAGCTTGTACGTCAAGGTGATTGAAAGTACCCGGAAGGCCAATTCTTTTCCCTTTCGAAGTAGGTCTGCCAATCCGCTTTTCCCTTTCGATCTAGATTCAGTAGCATCCTCTAGCGTCCCGGACGCAATCCGGAAGTACAAGCTGTGTTGACCAGTTCGAGCTCCTTGGTGTCTTCTTCGCAGGGTTCACCGTGAGGAAATGTTACGTTTTCTTCCCTCTTCTCCTAACTCGTAGGCTGTGAGATCAGTCTCTTACCCTTAGATTCTGACCCAAGCCGAGTTACCTTCTCGGACCGGGCTTTCCTGAGTCTTGTTCTTCTTTCTTTCCCTGGGTTGGCGGTTTTCCTCCCTTCCTGGTTCCTTGCTGTTAACGATTGAGGGACGTCTCACGTCATGTCGCGCGGTTGCAACACTCAGGTGGGCTCTGTCCTCATGCTCGATGTTTCAGGTGCTTTTGGACAGTAACCGTGTTCTCCCGACTCCTCCTGTGTATACGATCGCAGTTTAAGCTGCAGAGTACTTCGTTCGCAGGGAAAACAAGAAGCGAATCCTCGCGAAGCGGGGCCCCCGAACCCCCTTTCTTAAAACGTTAACCTTTCTCTCCCCTTTTTGACGGTCTTGTGGATGCAGGTCTGATCTCCCCTCCTATAATCGTCGATTATGGAACCGGTCTACTTCCCTACTTGTCGAGCGATGGGTTTCGTCCCCTTTTGAGATTGCTCTCCCTTTTGAGGTTTCTTCCATCTTCGCTCGCTGTCTTTTTTTTACTGGAGCAGTCCTCCCTTTTCGCTTTACGCCAGATCGGCGCCGTTGAAGTCCCGCGACCGGCTACTCAGGGGCCAGGATTCCGAAGATAGAGTAGAGTCCGTGCTTTCTCGTTCCCCCGCTTTTCTCTTCCTCTGTTTTCTTAAACAATCCCTTTTTTCCCCCCCCCCCCCCTCGTTTTCAAAGCTAGGTCCGAACGTCCCTTGTTCGGCGCAGGTTCACCTACCTTCTTTAGGTCTCTCCCCTCCGGGATCGCGATGCTAATTTTTTTCTGTTCCCTTTTCCCTCTTAGTGTCACCCGATGATTTTTCAAGATCACCTTCAAGCTGCCTGCCAAGGATGATATCCGTCCACGGACTTTCTTCCTTTTCCCTATTGGCAATTTACCCCCCCCTCTCGTTGACGTCAAATCCGACAAGTCCTCCGCGCCACGACCGGCTCCTTTTCAGGCGCGAGGTTGTAGAAGTTCTTTCTTCCTTTTACCCTTATTCCCTGCAAGCCCACGCAGTCACCCTAAAATCCTCTCTCCCTTATACACCGTCCGCCGGGAGACATTTGACAAAGATGATCCCATTTGGTCGGGACTGCTCTCTTTGAGTTTCTCAATTCCAGAAGATGATAGGTTGTATCCCTTTTTCCTAGAATCAAACCTTTACCTAGAACGTTACTGCACGATTTATCCCTTCTCCTACCCTCCTCCCTCAATCAGCATCCTTATTTGAGATGACTTCGACTTAGTCCCCTTAGACCCTGAGAGACATGAAGACAATGAGCGAGGCGGGAAGCCCCTCTTTAGCCCTACCCTCAACCGCTTTAGGAACCCTCTTTTACCTTTCTCTTCCTACCTTCCATCGTTTCGGATGAAGTTTTCAGACCTCTCCCACCACGAAGAATTGCATGACGTCCGCCGGCATATTCTCCTTTTCTCCCCTTAGATTGACTTTCCCTCAGCCGACTTTCTCCAAGCCCCCTATGTATAGATCTATCTAGAGAACCTCCTCTCTGATGGACGCAATGTGCTGAAACACCCTGAGCTGGCCCTTCAGGTTCTCCTTCGAGGTAAGTTTTTTTTTCATACCACTCTTTTGTCTTGACTCAACGCGGTACTATCGTACCTCCCCAGTCAGTTCTGCTCCTCATGAATATATCCTCCTCAAGTTTTTTTTTCTCTCTCCCCGATCAAGCTTTCCAGTCGTAAAAGGTCCTCAGTTACTATTACCTCGTTCCAGTACCTGGAAGTAAGTGGTAACACCTTTCCTTCTTTCAGAATTCCCCTTTTGGTCCCCCCCTCGTGGTTTCCACCCGCGTGAGGCGGACTTATTTTGCGTTTCGCGATTTAGGAGATCGAGAATTTTCTCCTTATTCTTTCTTTTTCCCTTAGTCGACGCAGACCCACTCTGCGTCTATCCTTCTGCGTCTCTGTCACCTTTCTGTTTTGCGCGGTCAACATTCGACATCTTCCCCGGCACGATTTTTCCTGTATTTTTTTTTTTGAGAGACAGCCTATCATCGAACTCGGGTTCGGCGACCTTTTGCTTCCCCATTCGGGCCCTGCAGAGCGAATGTGCCCAGGACCCCTGGCTCATAGAGGCTTGGGGGCGACAGAGCCCGGAACCTCCCCCCTCCGCTTTTCCTCCTCTGGACTTTTCTTTTCATTTAGGCGTGTGGAAGTCCCCCCTTTCGGAGAGGGGAGATCTTCCAACGGAGACAACAGATCTTGTCGTTCCGGTTCACCGTCCTCCCGATCACTTCATCTCCTCTTTTCCCTCCGAATTTAATTCGCCAATGTCTCTTTTTCTCTCATTTGATTTCTTTCGGTGGGCGGAGACTGTCCGTGCGGCCAGCTTTTTGTTTCTTCTTCGAATTTTTCGCGCTTCTCACCCCTCCTCTCTTCCATCCACGCTTTCGTTGGACTTTGGGGATTCTGGTCTTCAACGCGATAGACCCTGCAGGGTTTAACTCCTTTTAGGAGCCAGTTGTCGACCGGAACTTCCGTCAGCGTTTATCTTCCCCCGCTTCGACCTGGTTTGTAACGCCTAGGGGTCCTAGGGGTGAAACGCGTGACTCCCCGGGGAATTTTTCGTTCTCTTTTTCTTCAGTCTGAACTCCTTTCTGCCCCTTTCGCTGGCGCCGACCTGGCGATCTTTCTTTCCCCCCCTGAAAGCATTTTCCAGAGGTTGGGCCGCCTGAGTGATTTTCCTGTAAAAGGCTGGTGCCCGCGGGGCACTGCCAGAAATTCCCCTCCCTCCATTTCTGGCGGCAGCGAGCCAGTTTTCCTTTCCCCCGCGGACGGGAACCTCGGCCAGCTGCCTCCATCGCGGCCGCACTATGCGACCCCGAGGGCCTGCGATTCTTAGCGACTTTTTTTCCCCTCGGATGATCCTGGCTCCCTACCAGCTTACGCCACACGCCATCTGGAGATGGCCGTGAGCCGTTCAAACTCCTTTTTTATAGACGAGTTTCCAGGTGCCCCTATCGTCTACCTTCCCACCAACCTACCCTCTTCCTGTCGGTAGTATTCGGTTTTCGATTCGAAGGGGCGGATCCTTCGAACCGCCGCTTGTTGACAGTGAAACCACGTACTATTCCCTCCTTCCCCGCCATTGATCGTGTTCTTATTCTCCCTACTTCCTCTCTGCACTCGACGTTCCCCCTGATTTCTTTCGAGGTTCCTTTCCTCCCACTTCCGTATCTGAGGTGACTTCTACTTTGAAGATTGCGAGCCCACCTTTACCGGATCCTAACTCGAGATCCGAAGACAACTGTCGACGGACCATTCCCTTGGTCAACGGAGGTTCCGCCCTTAAGTTTTCCTGGCCCCCCTCTCCCCCCCTTTACATCAAGCAAATGACCGAGTACGTCGATGTACCTCTGTCCTGGAAAGTTCTGCATTCCCCTCTTTCCCGTTCTCTCCCCTCCACACTCTCCGTCCTCTTTTTTTATGATTCCTATCATCCCACCTGATCCCTTTCAGTTCCCATCACGGGAGCTCACCTCATTGGTTCGCCGACCGACAATGCTCGCCTTCCCCAGCGTCCCTTGTCTTTTTTTTGTAAGGCGTGACTTCCTTGCCTTCCTCCCTGTCGTGAGATGCTTTTCTCTCTCCCGCAGGTTTGAGTCGGCTGGCTTTCAGGGAGGGCCGACTGAGAGGGCCGGTCTAAACAGGGCACTTTGCCGGGTAGCTGCCCTCTCCCTTTTCCTCCTTTCCGTTAGCAGCTCTGATTTCCCTTCTCGGTTTCTTGGTCAAGCAGGATTTCCCCACAGCGATAACTCCTTCTTTCCCAGTTTAGTAATGGACGCTGCCTTTCTAAAGACTTCCTCTCTTGGACTTTTGTCAAGTCCAACTACAGGCAGCGGTCTCGCGCCCATTTTCTCTCTTCTCATATTAGTATTGACAGGTGACTCTTTCCCACTCTACCTTAGTGCTCTCTTTCCAGACCTGGCGTGAAGTGGTTTTAATCCTTCTCCTTTTTCCTGGGGCTTCGACTTCCCTCCCTGTGCTGTTCGGCCCCGTCTTCCCCCTCCTTTTCTGCCGATAGGGAACACAAGGATCCTGCTCCGTTGGCGAACTCGTCTCTTTCCCTTTTTATTGTGTCGCCTCCCCCGCCTTCGTCCCCTGTTCCCACTACTGTTTCCCCTAGTTCACTGAATAAAGGCCTTTCTTGGCGACAGACTCCTGTAGCTTTCCCCTATCCCCTCGCCGATCGCTTCCTTCCAGTTGCTCAATTTCCAGGTCTCCTTCACATTCCAAGATCGTGCTCCTTCAGAAGAGCTATAGTCTCCTCCCGAGCGGTTTCAACTATTCTCTTTTTTCCTTTTCCCCAAAGTTCTGTTTTTTCTCTATATCCGAGAACCGCCCCGCCGGGGTTGTCTTTTCAGATTTCTCTCTCCTTCCCCTATGAGTCAAGATTTTCCTCCCCCTTTCGGGCTGTGGAGACTGCACTTTCCACTGCATTGGACCCCCTGACTTATTTTTTTTGTGATCGCTCATACCCGTGATTACGTCTCTCCTCATTTCTGGAGAATTGGAGGTTACTAAAGTTCGAACGGTGGCGAGCATTTTCCCGCCCCCTCCCTTGATCGATGCGACTACTGTCTCCCCTCTTCGCCTTATAAGGGGCTGCCCTCGTATTTTCCTCAAGATTTCAATCTTAGAGTTAGTCTTCTGAGGCGCGCAACATTTTACCCGACCTTCCTCTACCAATTTTCTTTTACTATCCCCCCTGCTTGGACGTTCTAGATGTCTCTCCCTGCCGCCGATAATTTCACTGGAGGAAGGAGAGCTCTCTCCTAGGGTTTCATTCCGCGTTTACCCTCCTCCCCCCAGGTCTTTCCCATGAAGATTCCCGTACTATTGTTAGTGTCCTTCTTCCCTGGACCCTTTTCTTTCTTATGACATTTCTCCTCCATATACCTATCTTCGGTCCTCCGGTTCCTTGTTACCTTACTTCTCGGCCTCTCCTCAAGGCCCATGAGGCGCCCGCCGGCAGGCTCCCCCCCCATTCTCTTTCCCTCTTTTCCCCCGGTATTTTCTCGTGCGTTTAGAAATTTTTTTTTTGTTTGGTTTCCGACGGCGGCAATCCGGCAATGTTTCCGGGCCTTACAAGATGGTGACGGCTCTCCTTCCTGAATTGACTTCCATTTGAGCCCGAACCTTCCTCTTCTTCTACTTGGGTAAAGTTCTTTTCCTTCCCCAGTGCTCGTGAGAAGCAGATCACCCCCCGCAGAGGATCAGTTATGATCCCCTGCGATCATCTTGTTCCTTTTTTTTCGGTATCCCCTTCCCTTTGGCTTGATGTCCTTTTCTTTCCTGATTTTTTCTTCTTTCCCTCCTTTGAAGGATGAAAGTCCCTTGATGGCCGGCGACAGGTTTCCTTCGAGCTGGTTGCGGACCTCCTGACAGGTTTGCGACGCCACGCCTGAACCTTTCGTACTCGGGGTTTGCTCCATGCTGATCAGCTTCTTTTTTTTTTCATCTGAGGCCTTTTGTCGTCCCCCCGTTTTGGTGCCTTTTCTCTTCCCCAGAAGGTCATCCTGTGAGCTTCCTCCCCTCCTCGAGAATGGGGCGCCACCCGAATACCTCTTGTCCGCGGTCCTTTGTTTTTTTCTTTTTTTGTTTAGCGTATTCAATTTCTATTTGATCCGAGAATGCCCTTCATAAGCCAATCTTTTTCTAGAAGCTGTTCTTTTTCTTTCCTGTGGATTTCTCCTTCGGTTAGAGGGACCCAGCTACCAGATTATCTGCTTTTCTTCCTCCTGCGTCATTCTTCTCAGCCACGACCGTTCATATTAGACCACCAGATGGACAACCTATCTTCTCCCGGCAAGATCCGGCTATCGAGGAAGGAGCTTAACCGACCTACAACCTTTTTTCCGTACCGTGTTCTAGCGGTCACTGTCCGGCTTTTTTCCTTTCCCCCCCCTCCTCTTCGTCCCCACGGGTGAGACACTATTCCTGTGGAACTCCTGAGCCCCCCCCTCAGGTCGTTCTTCCCTGAGTAACTGATGTCTCCTTCTCCGGTTAGAACTTTTACATCAACATTGACTTTCTCCTGGGCCTGGTTCAAATCTTGCTTCAATGAACTCGGCTGTCCCACCTGGTCGCCGCGGGCACAGAAGATGAATTTCCCTCTTTGTGGCCGCTCTTTAGTCTTGGCGCGTAACCTCCTTTTCCCGATTCTTCTTGTTGAAGCGACGCGAAGAACACGGGCCCGAGAGGGCGAAGGCGCGAGGTTGTAGACATGCGCGCAAGCTTTTTCCCTTCCCTTCCTCTTTACTAGCATTTCCCCCTTTCCTCCTCGCTAGCCTTAACTCGAGCTCCTTCCCTTTTTCTCTTTTCAGCACCTGTGCTGGTCAAAAATAGGAGGTCGGCTGTCAGCATTAGCACGGGAAAACTATCAGGTTTGTATCCCCCTTTTCTCCTTCCCAGAAACCTTTTTTTCTTCAGGGACTTCCCGCGACTGAGAACTCCGAACAAGAAATCCTAAGAATTTACTTCCTGCGCTCGTGTGGAGCTTTCTTTTTAACAACGTAGCTTCTCTAGTTGAAGGACTTCCCCCGACTTCTCTTTCTCCGATTTTTTCCTCCAAAATAGGTAAGGAAATGTCTAGTACTCTTCTTTCCCTCTTCATCTTCAGAAACTGTCCGATTGTCGATTTTTGCCCTGCTTCCCAAAAAGCGCACTCTGAAATCGACTTTTTTCCTTTTTTCCCTTGCCGCGTCTCTCTCCAAGCTTTTCGCCTTTTAACCTGCACCCCATTCGTCGAGCGAACGCGACACAATCCGACTGGAGCACTGAGGGTGGGCCCCCCCTTGCTTTACCTACGCTTCCCCTCGTTAGGCATGTACCCTCTTCCAACTGACGCCAGGTTTTTTTATCAACGAGGGGATCTCCACCCCGGCCTTCGAAGCCTTCCCTTCCCTTTATATTTTACCTCTCTAGATAGCTTTGTCCTCCTTTCGCTTTTCATGGACTTTTCCTTTCTCCCCGCTTTTCCCGTCCCACGTAAGGTAAAACCGTTAAGTCTTCCCTCTTTCGTACAGGTCCCCCCCTCGTGGTTCCCACACAGTTCGGCATTCTCGGATTGTTTCTTTCTTCCCCGTCTCCCTGATAGAGAAGTCGGTATGCCGTGGATGAGGAGCTTTCAGTCGCCGCCACGAGAGCGAGAACGTTCTCCTTCGGGGAAGTTTGGGCGCTCTCCCTTACCATAATCGTTTCGGAACGCTGACGTAGGGAGCGAGACGTTCTCGCCATGCAGTTTCCCCTCTTTTTTTAGGGTTGTCTGAAACCCAGGGGTTGCGCCCGCTAGATATTGTAGGCCCCCCTTTCCTCCGTCGACGGGGGACCTGACTTTTCTCCCCCCCTCCTTTTATAAATCATCTTCCTTTTTTCCTTTGTGCTTTATCCGGTTTTGCCTGAACGCGAGCTAGAAAGGTTTCTCGAGACCAACGACAAAATGATACTCTTTTTATTCCCCCCCCCTTCTCACCGATCTTCCTATGTACTTCATCTTGGATGATTCTCTCCCTTTCCTCCCCGGATCTTCGGTGTCTAAAGTGAACTTACTGGGGAGGACTGCGTGCGTGCCGGCAGGGGCTGTTAAGGTTGAGTCCAGTCCTCACCCCCTCCTTCCTCCCTTCCCTTGTCCCGCCGTTCTTTTTCGCGCTGCGGGTGAGGGGATATCTCACTCTCTTTAGGCCGTTTTCCTTTTCCTTAGCTTACTTCTGACTTCCACAGTCCTGGCCCCTTCCCTGGTCCTCTCTCGTGGGATTTTCGAGGGAACAGTTTCCCCCCTCGTAGGCCCGGGGGACAGTGGAGGAGACCCCTGTTCCCTCTAATTCTTAGAGGTTGTGATTCGGCGCGCTGTAGCTATTCCCTCTCTTTCTTTCCCTCCCTGAAGTTGTGTTACCCTCCGGTCCATCGGAGTCATCCCGCTGCATTCTTGACCTGGACCCCTTTCCCCCCCCTTCCATACCGCGGTGCGGTCCCCCCCCTTCCTTCCCCTCCTTAGCCGGTTCTTAAGGTGCAGGGACGCGGTTGCTGCTGGCGCACTACAGCGGCGCGAAAAGCTTTATTTTCTTTTTAACTTTTTACCCGCTCTCCCTCTCTTGATAGGGATTCCCCCTACCAGGATTCAGTGACTTTTCGAGAGGGTCCGCAAACGAAAAATCGGAGAGCACTTTGACTTGCTCCCTTCCTGGCTCAGGATTATACCTTCTTCTTTCCGTTTGCCTCTCTCTTCCCTCCCCCCCCAAGACCTTCGTACAGGTAGCCGTCCGGGTTTTCTGGGCAGTTGTCTAACAGTGGATGAAGATGATGGTTTCTTTCTCCCACCGTAACTCTAACCGGCCCCAGCAATTCCTCTCGTGCTCTACAGGCAAGAGTTGAGCAGCACTTGAGTTCTTCCCCTCCACCTCACGTTGGGTCGACGGTTCTGCATCTCTTCTCCCCAGAAGACCCCCCTGAAAGTAGGCAACCATCGACAGTTTCAACTTTTCGAAACCCCGTCCCTAGAAGGGAGACGTCGGTCACCCCGAAAAACTTTCCCCCCCAGTCCCCTCAGCCCATCCCTGAGATTCATTCTCTTCAGAGCTTTACTGAGTCCTCGAAGGTCCATTGTCCTTATGGCGAACGAACTACCGAGTATTGCTCTATTCTATACAACGCTCCTTTTTTCCCTAGCGTGGAACTCTTTTCCTTTTTTCTCCAACCTACCCCCGGTTAAGTCCTTTTAACGCGCTTTTTCCCTTTTCTTGTCTCTGCCTCCTTTCATTATTCTGTAGTTTCGCGAACGCGTTCTCCTTCTGAGCATTCCGCCTTTTGAGTAGACGGCTGTGGAGGGAGGACGACTTTTGGGGCCCTCGGGTCAGATTCCTCTCACTGCCCGTCCCCCCTTCCCCCCCCTTTCCCTAGCTAGTCGTAGGCGTCCTTTTGGTCGGATTCCCCCTTTCCACAGTCCCAAGAAGAGGTAACCACCTTTAATCTTTTGATTGGCTGTTACTAAAGCTCTGCGATTTGACAGTGCCGACCCGTACCAGGCAAAGCTCCCCCTCTCCGCGCATCATGCCGGGTTCCTAAGGTCTTTCATTGGGCTTCGCAACTCGAACGTAGCAGGAGTTGGTCCAGGGACAACTTCTTTTCCCCTTTAAGGTATCCCCTTCCTGTGAGAAGAATTACTACTGGGGCCTTCTTCCCGTTCACCTCGGTGAGAACTTCTTCCTCTCTTAACCGGATCCTCCCCTCCCTCGTGACATAGCTTCGCGCCCTTCCTTTTCTCTAACGGCACCGACTCGGCCAGGCAAGAGAATGAGTCTCAACCTGTCTGCGCCAAGTGTCCTCTTTCTCGGCTGCTCAGAATCCGGTTCTCGCTTCACCGTTTTCCCCTTTGCGATCGCTTAATCGCAGTGATTTCAAACTGTTCAAAGTCCCTGCCAAATTTTTCTGATCGTCTGAGAAGCAGTTCTCCCCTTCCCCTTCTCTCTACTCCGGCGGTGTTCTCTAT
>Ga0179593_1283668_pt1 | contig 15565 bp, 17 predicted proteins | sample CZODoug2_1_08_16_FD_185931 | JGI IMG/M metagenome (GOLD analysis project Ga0179593, IMG submission 185931) | Vadose zone soil fungal communities from Angelo Coast Range Reserve, California, USA - CZODoug2_1_08_16fungal (PacBio error correction) | ecosystem: Environmental > Terrestrial > Soil >... | reverse complement strand
GTCTTGTTTTTTACCCATCCCCCACCGACCGCATCCGATTTACTTTCTTCGCTCGCGTCGTACTCTCCCGGTTTCAGAAAGCCAATCCCTTTCTTTCTGTTCGACTTTTATCGTTGAACCACATCCTCTTTGTGAAGAATATAGTCGTGTACGTCCCCAGTCTCCCCCACAGTCCCTATCCAAGTTTTGCCAAGTAGAAACTCGGCGGCTCCTCCTCTCGGTAATTATGTAGATTTCCTCGAACGAGTTCTCGGGTACGTGCCCTAGTACCCATATCCTCGAGCGGAGCTCCCCTTTAGTTTCGTCCCCTCTCCCGATTCCCTCTACTTGTGGCGAGTCTATGAATCGATCTGACTCACCTCACGATAACCCCTTTCCCTCGTTTCTAGGACAGAATTGTCGGGTTCCTCGGCTATTGAAAGACGCTCTCGATGGCTCCCCATTCTGACCCGATCTATCTCCTTGGATCCCTGATTGGGTTTTCCCTTACTGACCTGCAAAGAGTCATTCCCCCCTCCTTTTCGTTCTTGCTTCCCGAGATCGCGATACCCGCACCCCCGGCCTCCACCTCTACTGATCTTGCTCGACCCTTCTCTCTTCGAGAGAAGAAGAAGAGAAAGACCGATTCTTTGCAAGGATTTTTGCCGGCTTTTTTAAATTTATCTCCGTGTCTTTCGCCCGATTCACCCCCTTATCCCTCAGGTCTAATTCAACACCATCCCTTAGAGATAGACCCTTCCCTACTTCCGTCGCTGTTCTTTCAGTCCCCGTCTTTGGAGTAATTTCTCCCTCTTTTGTCTCCGTTTCTGAGCTTCCTTATGACCCGCACTATTCTCTCTTCTTTCTCGAACGTAGGGGAACCACGGACTATAGACCTTCTCTTTGGCTTCGATTGTAGGCACTCCCCCTTGCGGCCACGAGTGACTAGTTCTTACTCACCGGTGTACGGTTGTGATTTTCTTCTTCCTTGAGCTAAGCAGTTGACGATTCCTTCCCTTCCCGCGACACGCTTCTTCTCACACCTCGCCCCACAGTATGAAACCTATACTTCGGTGACATGTAGGCAGATGCGGTGTATTCCCTGCCTTGACCCCATTCGTAAACCACTTCCCCACCGCTTTCCTCTCTGTGCGTCCCCCTCCCTCAGGTAAGGTTTTGCAGCATTCTCTTTAGCGGTTCACCGCGCTTCTCCTTCCCCCTCTACTCGTTTCCGCGGCTCGTTCCGCCAATAATTGGAGCCCTCTTCTCTGCCTTGAGATTCTGCTCTCCGTTACGAGGCGGGTAAGAGTTGATAGATCTTCCCTCGAAGTCGATTCTGCCGGGGGTAATCCCCCTGCACTTGCACGCCCCCTTCCTCCCTCGTGGAGTTCTTTTCCTACCCAATGAAGAGTTTTTTTAGCATCCCGGTCTCGCGTTTGCTTCGTTACTATTTTTAAAGAGTTTGCCCCCCTTTTTTTCGCGCTTTCCTTTCTCTATTTCGGTTCCCTCGCGCTCTGACCGTTTCCCCTGATTTCGCAGCCACACGCAGCCCCCCCCCACTCGCGCTTTTTTTTTCGAGCTCATTCTCGCAGAAGAGTTTGGAGAAGTATGGTCCGCATTTCTTTTTGACTCTTGTCCTTCCCTCCCTGTGTCTCCGTCGGTGGGACATCGGGAGTCTCTAAGCTTTTTATGTCTCTTTCCCTTCTCTAAGATTCATCCCGATTTCGTCCTTAACTTACACTTTAAGCTCTTCCTCAGGTCTTTTCTTCGCGTCGGCTCCGGGTCCCCGAGCTTCTCCGTCAATTCTCCGTCACTCGCCCGCTCATGTTTGCACCACGTCGCGACTTCAAGATTTTTTTTTTCCCGACCCTATCGATGGAAGGTGTTTCTTTTTCTGAGGCCTCATCGGCCTTTTTAGATCCCTTTTCTTTCCTCCTCCTAAGTTTTTTTTTTTGAGAGTCCTCTTTCGCGTTCTTCCCGCTTTATTTTGACCTTTCCCCAACCCGTAATTCCGATGATGGTCCTCTCCCCCCCTCCTTCCCTAGCTCGACGGCTCCCCTTTCGACTCTCGTGTCCCTTTTTTCACGTGATAAGATTACTCCGCCGGCCCCCTGTTTTTGCTCCCCCTTTTTGAAAAGCCCTTCCCCCCGGGTATCCCTATCGTTTATTCTCTATCTCGAAGCCTTTTTACTCCTGGTGTCATCTTAAAGATCTTCCGCTTTTCTCTTCGGAGCTTCCTTTCTTGTACCAATCCCCTCTCCCAGTGACGCTGAAAGCTTGTCCCAATCCCTTTCTGGCTGTGCCCCCTGATCTTCCCTTTACCAAACCGCTTTCGAGACGCTATATGTCTTTTTCCCCGGCCCAAACCTCTGTTTACTCGATAGTTCTTTTCCCTCGGAGCACTTCCTAACGGCGTTTAGAGAGTAGACAGCTTTTGCCCCCCTTTAAGCGCCTCTCTCCTTTTCGACCGGTCAATCCCACCCATCGACTACGTTTCTCCTAAAAGTTTTTTGCCTATTATGGTGATCATCCCTGAAAGCTTCGTTTTTGTTCCTTTTTTCCAGTGCGTTTCTCAGCGACTCGTTTGGCCCTGACCCTATCCTCTGACCTCGTCTTTCTACCCGAAAACCGCCCACCTCCCGCTTCCTCAGGTCAGCAGTCACTGTTCTCCTATCCTCTTGGACTTCTCGCTTTGCCAGGGATCTCTCGGTTAACCCTTATAATGAATTCCCTGCAGTCCGTCTTTTGCGAGATTTTTTTTTCGACTCCTGTGTAAACCGAATAGTTTCTTCTCGTGTATATTTATCCTAATGCCTCCCCCCTCCTCGTAACAGGCAGAAGATTGTGACTATGTTCTTGTTGGATTCTTTTTTCTTTTCGCTTTGCCCCTTTCTCGTCACTTCTTCTAGGAGTGCTCTCACCATCTTAGACCACGTACTCAAAGAGGCCCCTCTTAATCCCTTTCTCCCAGTTTCTTGTACTTTGCGACCATATCTCGCCCTCGTCTTGTATTGGTTTTGTCCTCCGCGCAAAAGACATGTCTCCTTCCCCTTTCTCGTCAAATTGCTTTCAGTTTCAGTACGATTCCTTGACTTTCACCGCACCCCAATCTTTCTGCCATAAAAGATAAGTGCCGGTCCGGCCTACAGATGCCCGTTCATTTTCCCCTCCTCCTTTTCGATGATCGTCCGTCTGATTCTTGCGGGAGGGCCTTTGCCTTTTCGCTCAAGCACTTTTTTTCGTCTCCTGCCTTACTTCCTTCCCGTCCAACGTGCCTTTGTCGTTTTGTGCTCCTTCTTCCTGAGTTGCCTCGCCGAGCTTCTGGCGACTCCCCCCGCTCGGAAGACAAGTTGCATGCTTCCTCGTCCCCTCTTTCCTGGTATCTCCCAAAAAACGGCCTTTTTAATAGACCTTCCTCCTTTTTATTAGCGTTCCCCCTAGGTTTGTCGGTTCTCTTTAGTCATCACCGGATTATCCAGGTCGAGCTGTCTACTCCGAGTGTTAATTCTCTTCTTGTATGGGTGAACTAACTCTGTCTTTTTCCCCCTCTAACCCTGTTCGTTCTCCCTCCTTCGCCTTGTTAGCTCGTAGATTTCTTCTTGCCTTCTTCTTCCGTACCGAGACCTCCTTATCAGGGCTCGAGAAAGACTAGTCCGTCCTTTTCCGACCGTTTTCCAGCCTCTCTCCGGTATAGTAGCTTCTCCTTACCCCTCTTAACCGTTTCCGATTTTTCACGTGCGTCCTCAGGTGTAAGTTTCCCTTCGACCCGCTTTTTAGAGCCTCTTCGGGATGGCCCCTTTTTTTTTTTTTTCTCTCTCGGTTGATTTCTTTTTCTTGCCGCAACCCCGACTAGCTTCTTCTTCACCATCGGATGCATCGGTAGGCGCTCACACTTTTTTCTTCCAGGAATCCAGTTCTTTTGTTAGTCGAGTTGAAGAAAACGTGTGCCGATTTTCCGCTTCGTGATTTCCCCCGGATCTTCCCGGGCCCTTTTTCCGCAGTATGGGGAGGCGCTCACTTCCTCTCCCTCCTTTCTTTTTTTATTTCTTATGCCCTTTTCATCAAATCGAGAGACCTTTTCCTCTTACGCATCGTGCGGTCTCGAGTTTTTCCTGCATTCCAACTGTTTTTTTTTTTGATCCCTCCCCGTCATTTCCTTGTTCCGTCTACGTGTAGATCCCCCTTCTTCCATCTATTGTGACCTCTCCTAGTTACTTGTAGTGAACAAGTACCACCAACGATCTGACTGCACTCCTCCTCCGCCATAGTAGTTTTCGCACTCGCCGCGGCTCACAATCCTTGAGCGTCAGATTGTAGTTGCCCATTCTCAAGATTTCATCTTTTACGTGCTCCGGACACCAAGTCTAAGCACTCGATTTTTATTCACGGTCTGTGGAGGATGGTACTCTCAGGAGTTCTTGTCTACTCTCCATTTTTTTGGGTTTTGTTTTTTTTTTTTTTTTGGGTTTTTTTTTTGGTGTTGGTGTGGTGTTTTGTGATGTTTGGTGGTTTTTTTTTTGTTTTATTTTCTATGTCGGTAAGCCCCCACGCAAGGCCCTCTCATCTCCCCCCATTGTCGGCCCTATCGGATAGCTCGGGGTCAGAGGAGAAGTGCGCCCATGCCCGATCTCTCCTTGCAATGAGCAAAGCGCCTCCTCCGTGGAAGAAATATGGGCCTTCTGCTAGACCCTCCCCCCCGCCCCTTCGGCCCTCTACGTTATTTTTTTTTCCATTGGCTTTTCCGGACATGCGATTCGAGGAGGATTAATCCACCTGTCGGACGAGCTTTTAGCTGAGATGGTTCTCCTCCGCCTCCTAACTAGAACCCCCCCCCCCTCGACTTTCACGCGGATTCTCCCCTCTTCTGCCAGTTTCCTCTTTTTCTTTCGATTTGACGCCTTGCCTCAAATGAATTACGGCTACGCCTATTCCCTTCCGTCAACAGACCTCGTCCATCCCTTCCGCTTTTTTTTTTTCGGTCTGTTCGAGTGGAGCTGTCTTGCCCTAGGAAGAATCACCCTTCTGAACGCCACCGTTTTCTCTTTGAGTCTTTTTTCCCGGTAGGGGTACCTCCCTGTCACTCTCCCTCCCCTGTTACATAGGGGAGTTATCGCTTTTTTCTCGGACTCCCCCGAGGACACATGTTTCGCTTTTTGATTTTCCTAGTTTCGTCGACGGTGTGCCTTTCCTCTTTTGGCCTTCGCCTCTGACTTAAGTAGTGGTTAGGTAGTCCGCTTGGACGATGCTTCCCCCCCTCTCCACCCCTTCCCATATGCTGTACCTCGGCCCCCCGCGCGGGAACATTTAGTTCGTTCTTCCCCTTCAGGCTCCCTGTTTACAACGCGCCGAAATGATATTTCCCAGCTTCCACCTTATGGCCCTCTTTCATTGCTGGGTCTCATAAGATTGTCTTCTGTAGCTCCCCTCATCAGGGAAAACTGGTCTCTTTTTCCCGATCTGCTCCCCTAATACTCCTATGCCTGTTAGGGCGCGATTTCGATTTTATTGATTGAAATTCTCGATCTGTTTAGATTTGATTCGAGGCCTTTTCAGCCGCATCCTTTTGGGTCACGCCATGCCACTGCCTTCCTCAATTCGGGCAGTCTTTTTTCACCCAAGTTATTGAAGAATCTATCAGGTCGTTTCGTGGAAGTTCCCCTCATTCCGTTACCCCCTGCTTTTTTCAAATGCGGATTTTAAGTTCCTTTCTCTATGCTCGGAGTTCTCTTTTTCTTGAAGTGATCGTTTTCCGGACCGCCCCTCTTGTTGTTTCTCACGTGTCTTTCTTTCGCTTACTGATCTTTTTGATCGCTTATGCAATCCTTGCAGGCTCCATTGTGTTGACCGTTTTTCCTAGTCCATTGTGTCCCCTCCTTGGGCACACGGGCTCTCTCCACCTTTTTCCGCTTTGATGTCGTGATTCCTCTGATTAACACATACTTCTTTTCCTCTATAGGCTTCCGTTTGATCCTCGCCAGGCCAGGTTTTGTGATTGGTTAGTTTCTGCCAAGTGTTTTCTCTCGTCGTCCCCTTTACTAAGGGACACTTTTCGAGGTCCTGTGAATCCTTCTCCTTTAATTCCGTGCTCGCTCGCCCTTCTTTAACTTGCGTGGTCCTTTATATAGGTACATCCTTCGTACAGTATATCTCTTTTAAACTCCAATACGTTTTTTTTGTTGAGCTCCTTCCGTCCCCCCCCCCCCCCCCCCCCCCTTCGAGTCTTTCCCGGCCAAAAACCATTCCGATTATGGTTCTTCCCTCCTTGCGTATCCTGAGGCGTTACCCCTTACGACGCTGATTTCACCTTTCTCCTTTTGCCGACGATGAGCCTCCGCCCCCGTTGCGCCCGACACAATCCCACTCAAAATTTTATCCTCTAGTTTTTCCTCGTTCTTTTTACCTTCCCCGGGAGCAGAGCCTCCTTTGGTCCCTCTCCCGTGCGACATTCTGCTGGAAGTGCTTTCCTCTCTCTACTTCCACCGAATTAGACATGCTTTTCTTTACCACTCGTTAAACGCAATTTTCTCCTCCCCTTAGGCCCCGCTCATCTCCAAAGTTTTTCTCTTAACTTGAGTTCTTTTCAAACTAGGGCCTCTCGCAGGCCGGCCACGCGGGGGCTTCGTCCGCAGTCTCGAGAGAACTGCCCCTCCCTCCCACTTTCCTATGCTGGGGCGCCCCCCCCCCCCCCCTCCGGTAAGTCCTCTATCCGTTTCCCGAAAGAGACCGTTCACTTGGTTCGCTCACGGGTTTTTCCCGATTTCCTCTTGTGACTGTCCTTTGGTCAGGGGGTTCCCCTCCTTCTCGCTTTTCTGGAATGTTTTCTCTTAAAGATGTCATCGTAGTAGTACCTTTCTCGCCCTGAATTGAAAACGCCCCCCCCCCCCTTCGAGAAAGTCTTAGAGTGCTTTTTCCCCGTTCTTTTCATATCTCTCCCGTTTTAAGATCGACGTCCTTATCTTTTCCCTCATTCCTCGACATTCTGCACTTCCCCTGCGGTCATTTGCGCTCCCGAAAGAGGGAAATACATAAAGGTCCTGTTTTTCCTTAGTTCCTCCTTGCATGCTTTCCCTTCCCTTTCCAGCCAAGTTTTCCCCCCGCATTTTTTTTGTCGCGGCAGACTCTGTCTTTGTGTTCTTTCCGCATAGTTTAGCGCCCCGTCAGCTCCTCTTTTTCATTCTGACTAGTCTCTCGCCTTAGGAAAAGAGGCATCCCAAGTCCCGCGACCCTTTCTTTATATCACTGATTTTACCGACGGTTCTCTTGTGCTGTCGAGACCACGCGAGTTTTTGAAAAATCCTTTTGTCATTTTTATCGGTACCGACATGGTCCATCTTGCCCTCCGTATTTTATCCAGGGGATTTACCCTGGACCCTATCTCGACTTCACAAAATCTGCCCCTTCTTCCCTGCGAGAACCTCGTCTCCCCCCTCGCAGTTAGGTGCGCTGTCCGATCTTTCCCTTTAGCGGTTTTTGTGATTTTATTTTAGGCTTTGGTATCGCCAGCCTCAAGAGTCTCCCTTCCTGCAATCGCATCCCTGGCTCTTGACTCCGCGGTCGTTTCGGCTGGTTCTGGCGGGCTGCGCTTGCCCCTCCGTAAGCTTTCCCTTTCCCGCTCTTCTCCTTTTCGGCTGGTTCTCGGATCTTCCTGGTCTCATCAATGGGAAGCCCTCACTCTTCGGTGCGATTCTTCCTTTTGCAGCGTATGGCTAAAATAGCTTTCGCCCCCTTGGAGATCCTTTTCGCCTCATGATGCCCCATTTCGCTCGCGTCCTTTCCTCAACCCCCATTCCCCCTTCCACCCTTTGGATCCGTCTCGGCCGATTTTGCGAGGTATTGTTTATTTCGTCCAGCCCTCCCCCGAACTCAGAACTCGGTCTTTTCCTGCTTCCGACCTTTCTAAGGCCTTTGGGGATAGAGCGGAGATTAACCTTCCTTCGTTTTCGATGGCCCCGTCCCTCCTTCGTGCCTACTTTGTCGAGAGCGCATCGTGCCTCCGCTACAGGAGGAGGATGCTCATTTTTTCGGGTTGGTGATTTTTCTGATCGGTCGGACTTTTTTTTTACCCTCATTATCCTCCCGAGAGGCTTGGCCGCGTCCTGTCGAACAGTTCGACCCGACCCATTAAAGGACATTCGGTTTCGTTTTCTTTTTTCCCGCACTTTTTAGATGTTTTCGTTCGCGAGCTGACCGTCTTCCCTGTCTGCCTGCCCGGTTTCTTATTGCGGTAACACGCAGTTACTTCTATATATTTTAACCCCTCCGTTTTTTGAGAGGATTGCTCCCCTCCTTTTGCCATTCAATCCCCTCTCCGGTACTGCTCGTGCTCGCTACTCTACCCTCTACCCCCTGTGAGCCCCCCTCAACTTCCTCACCGCCGGTCCTAAGGTGGATTCTTTTGCCCGATTTTCTTGACCCGAAACCTCCGCTTGTGAAGGAAGCTGTGATCGTTGTCGGCCCAAGTGAACTACGTGAACGACCGTAGACTTCCCCTTCCCATCCGCCTCTTCGCTGAGCCTGAGAGCGAGGAGAATTCATCTGCTTTTAGGTAGTTCCATTCCCTAGCGTTATTGGTCTCCTACCCCCCGACGCTAATCCTCCGCGCTGAGCTCACTGTATCCTTCCCCCCTGCCTGGAGAGTTGAGTTCTAGACTCTCGTTTTCTGTAGTGAAGCCCTTTAAAGCTACCCCAATATCCGCTCACCCCGGTGAGCGCGATCCACGCCTTTGTGATCGTTGACAGACTCTTAGATAGAACCTTCCTCGCTACTGGCCCCTTTCACGACAAGACGACGCCCACGTGCTCAATACGAGTTTGACTGGCATGGTTCTCCCAGGGACACCGTCCTTCAGGTCTCCGGATACTTAGGCATGGAGAGAACGGTTCTCTTTTAGCGACCTTCCCCCCAAAGTTCCAGCCTTAGAGTGGCTTAGACTCGCTTCTCGAGATGGGACCAATCGACGCAGCCTCAGGCAAACCTGGCAGTTCCCCCTTTTGAGGGCTTTTCGTCCTCTGTGCTTATAGGGTCTCGAGAGAGCAAGGCCTCCATTTTGCACCTAGCCTTCCCGTCTACTGACGAGAGTCAACCGAACGACATTGTCTGTTTCTTCCTTCGTGCTCGCGTGGCCGATGCGCACGAGGTGTCCGACGCTGCTCTTCTCTGGTGACCCTCCACTTTCATATTTCGTTCCTCCCTGTCGGTACAGCCGGACACTTTTATCACGACCGGACGATGGTTTCGCGCGCTTTTCCCGAACCGCAAAACCTTGCGGCACCGGGCGGATCGTGTCTGAGAGAGAAGGTTTCGAGGGGGATTGCTTCCCCTTCGCCTTCGTTCCAGCGAGCTTCGTCGAGTACAACCCATCTTCCCATAAACCCCTCCTCCCCCCACTTCGCCCCCCCCGCGACGCTGTAACACCTGTTAGGCGAGTCCCGCCTTAACTCGTTCACCTCCCTCGTGCTATTCGATCCACCTCTGGCCTGCCTTCGCTCATGTCTGCAGAGTTGCCATCATGTCGAGTATGAGTTAGCGCTATCGTCCCCCGCTCTTTCCTATTCGCGTCATGGCCCCTAATTACGTTCTCCTCGGTGCGCCGATTCGCTTTTATAAAGTTCCCTCCGAGTTTTTTTATCCAGGTAGTACGAGCAGAGCTCTGCGGTGGTGCAACTGAATGCCCTCCCCGTACATCGGGCATTATTAAAAAATTACCTCATACGTCGCGTGTTGACTATCGTCCCCCTTTACATGCGTTGTGACTAAATGAGAGATGCTTTTTAGTTCCCCTCCTAGGGAGAAGACCTCCTTTCGCGCCTCCTGCCTTTTCCGGCTCGGTTTTCCCGAGGGGGTCGTCTTCACCTTTTCTTTCTCGCGAGAGTGTGATTCAGTTTCTTGTCCCTCCTTGGCCCATTCCGAGTGGCGTTGAAAAGCCTTTGCCGCGTCACTGGCTCATTTTGGAAAGTTTGGTTGAGACTATCGTCGCGTCTTATTTTGGCCCTCCTCTTGTCACCCCTCTTCATGACTCCCTGATCTACTCCGCGACCCCCCACGATCAGGTTTTCTTTTTTGTGTCGCCGCTTGCGCCCCAGGGGCCCCTACCTCCTTCGTCAAAGCCTCCGCGGTTTGACGTTGAAGCGGCCCTCCACTTCGGTGTAGAGGTATCTAGATTACCTTGTGTTTTAGTCGAGTCCTCAGCCCGTTTTTTTGATTATCTTCCATCTCGTTTGTTGTGAGAGAGATCCTTTTTCCCCCTTGGATGATTTTTCTCCCCCTTGGCCTTCCCCAAACCTTTCCAGAGTTCCTTCCTGTTTTTCACCTGATCCGCGACGGTTTCACCTTTCCCTCGCGTCCTCGTCACTGAAGACTCCGCCTTTCCCCTTGGCAAGACCCCTACAAGACAACCGGATCGCCTTTTACCTCGTCTCCGTCCCTCGAGTGCATGACATTGTAATAGCTTGGTCTGCCCTCCCGACACAGGCCGTCCTCCTAGCTTAAAGATGTCCCCTCCTCTACGCATTTGACCTTCCCGCTTTCCCCGTTTGTGAAATCTTCTTTTATTCCCCCCCTATAGAGCTCCGCTTTAGATCCCCAACCCCCTCGTGTTACGCGAGCAGGAGGCGGAGCACTGTTCCTTGCTGCTCCGCGATCGCGAAGTACTATCCCTTTTCTCCCAGGTTCGACAACGCCTATCCAATTCCTCTTACAGGCAATAAGTTAGATGCTTTTATTTTTGATTCCTTTCCCGCTTTCCTCCTGGTGACTTGAAGTTCGTTCCACCGAGTCTCTACATGCACTCGGACCTTCGTCTTCCTTTCGGAAAGATCCCCCATATAGGTCTGGCTCTCTGTCATAGGGGTTTACTGCGGAGATTAACCCCGCTTCCCCCTGCGGTGTTTCTGTCCTCTTTCACACACTAATCCTCGACATGCTGTCTATGGTCTTCGCGTCCCAGAAGTTCCAATAGAAATTGCAGTTTCTGCGAGTTTACCCTCTTGGTACGGTGCATGCCAAGACTCTCCACCACAGTCCGACTCTCCTTTCCTTGCACTTGGGCGTTTATTTCTCATTTGTTCTCTCCCCCCCTCCATTCCTCGTAACCCCTTCTTTTCTCTCCCGCGGGCCCCACGGGGGCCCATTAGAACTTCCTCGCTCAGAGCCCCCCCCGTTTTTCTCTTTCTTTGCGCCCGCTCTCTTAAGGTAGTGCTCGCTTCCCCTCCCCCTGTCACAGAAGAATACTCCCCCTCTTATCTACCCGGAGTGCGGGTCCCGGCCTCTCCCCCGTCCGTCGTTTGCATTCAACGCAGACGCCCGCAACCGAATTGTCTGTCCCCTCCCTTGTTTTTCTAGTTCGTCGTAGCCGCCCGGTGCATTCCGCTTCTTTATAGTTCTCCTCGACGACCGCAGTATCAATGGCCCCTAATGAACTTCCATTCTTTTAGTTCGCGGTGACTCTTTCTTCTGCGCTTAAACGATCTTCAATACGCTCGTAGACCTTGAGGCCTTCGCTCGCTCGCCTCTTTTGGTCACAATCACCATTGGAACTCCCTCACCGTATCGGAGAGTCAGGGACGCTGTTTATTGCCCCCTTCCACAGGCCTGCCCTCGTTAGCAGGCCCCCGCCGCCGTTCAGCCAGCGGCCCTTCGAGTTGTTCCTAACTTCGAGAGTAGTAAACGATTTTCACCTTCTTTTATAAGATCTCGCCCTTATTTGTTTGGTCTTAACTCCCCCCATCCCCTTCTTTCGCGCGACCCTCCTAAGGCGCGAACCGGACGGTGTCAGCGCCGCGCCTGAGTGTTTAGAGACACTTACCCCCCGCGGACACTGTTCCCCGATTGACCTCGGCTATGGCCTTTCCCTCCCCTCCCTGCGAGTGCTCCGCGGATTAGGTTGAACGTTGTCGAGACTTTCGGGTATTTCGCCCCTCCCCTTTTTCTTCACAGCGGCTGGATCGTCTTTCGATACCTTCCTCGAAACTCCTATGCAGAACTTCTTTGGCCAGCACCGGTTGTCTCCTGTTCATGAGCATTGCTTGAGTTTTCCCCCCCTCCCTTCCCTTGAGTAGTATGCTTTAACTGCTTTCCATCTTTTCTCTCTTTCCTCTCTCATGTTGTTGCCGCTTTCTGGCCCTCAGTCACTCCTAACCGCAAGTCTCCCCTTTGGGCCTAGTGAGAGTCATCTTAAACCTCCCCCTCCCCCTTTGCCGTTCGACACTCCTCCCTCCCTTTCCTTCCTTCTCCGGGCGAGTGCTGACCGACCTTGATTTGAGACGATCTCTCCGTTGTCGGAAAATTCTAAGAAAAGTCCTGCCCCCTTTACCCCTTCCCCTCCCCATCAAGAATCTCTTTATCCCTTCTCCGCGGTTAATTAGCCTGCCGCTTTCGTTCATCGACCCGAGTTCGTCGATTATGATCGCCACCCCCGGCCGCCCTCTTCCTCTTCCCCCCGTTTCGCGCTCTTCCTGGACGACCTGTTTTTGTCCCGCCGTGGCGAGGTCTTTTTAAGTACGACTCCTGCCCCTCTCCGAGCTACCAAGGCGTCCTCCGGAGTGCCGTTATCCTTTTTGCGTTTAATCTGGAGAACGAAAGCTTCTCTCTTTCCCTCCGAGATGAAAGATCTCTCTCCCCCTTTTGCTTTCCCCTTATTTGAAGTCCTCTCTTTGCTTCCCCCCCCGCGTTAATTCTTTTTAAGGATTGCTATTACCCTTCATATACGCAGAGCTACTTCTTTCCCGCCGAAGAGTGCCGGTCGACTCTTTTTTGCTCGCTTTGAAGAGAAATCCGCCCTCCGCCCCCAAAGAGAATTTCCAGCTTTCCGTTCTTTCTTTGGCAATTTCTAATCGTTTTATTCTTTCCCTTTTTTGCTACTGAATGGGAAGTCCTTCCAAGCAATGAAAGGACATGACCGCTCCGAAACCCTCCCATTCATACTTGGTTATTTCCCCTAGGTTTTCCGCGTTTATATTGATACTCTGGGGCCGAAGTCCGATACTTTCCCCTCCCTTTCCCCCTTCCCCCGTTAGGGAGGCTTACAGTCTTGTCACCGGCCGATCCACCCTGTTACTTTGCGGCGTTGGTCTCCGGACAAGCAAAGCCCCCTTTTCTTGGATGATCCGTCCTCAGGTATTCGCTTTTGTGCTCCGCTTTCAGGGCCCCTTCTCTCTTCCCCCCTTGTGAAGGAGAGTCCTTGCTGCCCCCTCTCTAATAACCCCATCTTGAACCGACGATGAGGAAACTGTTCCCCTGCCCTGCAGGAAGGATACCTAGTCCCCCCCTTCCTAAACTGAGATTCCCCGTTCTTCGGCCGTCTGCAGGGAGATGAAGATTTTAGTATTGTGGTTTTCCGATGAGTCTTTCCCAAAGACTCGCGTCCCCTCGCGTCGTCATGCCCTCAGTTCTCTCTGTTTTGGCGCTTTTTTTTCTTTCTTTTGCCTTAAGAGTACCCTATCCCTGTGATAGAGTTCCCGTAGCCTCCCGAGCTCTTGGGTGTTTTTCCATTGAAATCATTAAAGTCGACCAATAGGGACTTTCTTCTTCCTTCCCAAATTCTTTTTTTTGACCCTTCCCCGAGGCGTTTCCGTATATGGAAGTCCGTTTTCTTCCCACTTTCTCCTATCGCGTTCGTGAGCTCTACGGTATCCCGGCAGTATGCGCCTTTATGACCGCGTTAGCCATGGCTCCTGCGTACCCCCGCGTTGGGTGGAAAAGAAATATTCTTTCAGTCGATTTTTTGTGCCAGGATAGGGCCCTACTTTACGTGATTTCTTGACCCACTTTATCTTCCCTTGGGAGAGACTTGTCTAGTCCTCTCCTAATGATACTTTTCGCTTCTTTATGAGTGAGTCAGTGTTCCCCAAGTATCTCTTCTCGTTTTATACGCAGAAACTCTTTCCCTGCTCCCTGTTGTTTGTTTCTGAGCCCCCTTTTTTGGGCTCGTTCTTTGTTTTTTTTACCTGGAGTCCGGGACCTTTCGCGTTATTTGGTTTGGTGGGGACTTTAGGATCCTTCCCTTAGTTATGGCTCTCCTTCGAGACAGGTTTTTTTGGACGTAACGGAGATCGCCTCCGTAGGAGGGTCTCTCTATTCTCCTCTGTTTGTGTTTCAGAGTATCTTTCCGGCCTGAGTAGCTTTTCGTTACCGCCACCCCCCCCTTTTCATCGTGATTGATACGCAGCCACCCGCTTCGAGCGAGCCTGGCGGCAATTAGAAGATAGTTTTCTAGTGGACCCGCTCTCCCGCCGTAACCGTTTGCGCCCGCGTTTACTTCCGACAGCTCAGAAAAATCGGAGCAGGATCAGATTCTTCTTGCGCATTCAAGGGGGCTTTGGGGCCATAGCACTCATGCCCATAGGCGTCTCCTAGCTTATCTCTTCCCTTCCCACTTCGAAAATCAGTTGACCGTTTACCCCACCTCTTCCCCTCCCCACTCTTGCAATTGGGCCATCTTCCCTTTCCACCAAACGCTCTCTTCGATCTGCGCCACCCCTGGGGTACGCAGAGTGGCTAGCGGATCCCCTTCCCTTTTAGCGGATTCAGATAGATCCAGCACTCTCCTAGAGCCGTTGTCCACCTAGAATGGCCTCGACCCCCTGTTTCCCTCGCAGCTGCTATTCCTGGTGATGAATCTTAAATTTTCCCTCCCCGCGTGCTTTTTCTTTACCCGACTCTATAGAGGTCGTGGCACGGGTATTACTCCCTGCCCTCAGTTCTACTTCGAACCCTGAAAAGAGCATCTCGCTGCGCTCGATTAAGCCTCAGAGTTCTGGCTCTAGACCCCTTTCCAGAACGTTTTTTACCTCACCATTCCTTCTGCAGCTCTTCAGAGCGGATTCCCTAATTTTTACATCGCCAGAAGGTTCTTCTCGGTTTCCGGGATTGCCTTTCTGCATTTTTTCCCCCTGCCGACAGGCAGTGTCTCTTTCCTGCAGAGTTTTATGGGGTTCCGCAGTATCGTGTTTCAGCCGATAATAGCTTCCAACGTTTTTTGCTGAGAGATTGCATACACGCTGAGACCCCCAGTAGCGCCCTTTTGTTCACCCTCTCAAGCCCTTTTCCCTCGTTGCGTGTCGCTGACTCGTAGCGCAATCGTAGGTACTTTCTCGTGCCAGCCCCCCCTTTCCCCCGCCCCATTTTCCCCCCTTCCAGCCTTTTAAAGGTTGACTTTTCGGCCGATCTCGAATTTGCTTAATACTCCCGGTCTAACCTGACCTCCCCTCGAGTCTGGTCCTTGTCTGGTTCTTCTGTAGTATGCAGTTCATGTCGGAGTATTTTTCAGAGAGATTTTTCGCCACTTTTTCCGTCAGAACCAGTCTACCCCGTTGTTCACGGCGGTTCTGCTTTACGAGTCAGAGAAGTTTCGAATTCCCGCTCGTCGACTTTTTAGCAACTTTTCGCTAGCCTAACTTTCCCCCTTTTTTCCCTCTCCCAATGTTGATCCCCTCCGAAGTATTTGTCGGCCCCGTTCGTTTTAGTCCGCTGTCGATCCCTTTCCCCTCTTTCGCACGTTGTCGATCCGGTCAGCATCGTTTTGAGTTCTTCTCTTCTACCTTCTATATTTCCTGTCCCAACCTGCTTACCGACGGCGCCCGCGTTGCG
>Ga0179593_1508549_pt1 | contig 15566 bp, 21 predicted proteins | sample CZODoug2_1_08_16_FD_185931 | JGI IMG/M metagenome (GOLD analysis project Ga0179593, IMG submission 185931) | Vadose zone soil fungal communities from Angelo Coast Range Reserve, California, USA - CZODoug2_1_08_16fungal (PacBio error correction) | ecosystem: Environmental > Terrestrial > Soil >... | reverse complement strand
CGGGGTCCGACTAAAACGTTTATTCCTTCTTTCGTTGGATCGCGTCTCCACGCCGGGATTACGGCCGCGCGCAGTTTGCAAGACCGCCTCGGTGGGGCGTCATCGATTGATTGGATTTGAGTACCCTTCTTCCTCCCCTTTCCGTGGACCCCTTCGTTTTCGACGGGAATTTCTTCATGAACCCGTTCCACCCGCATCACACGCTACCCCTCTTAAGGACTCCTAACATTACTTCCTTTATAGCAACTCTTTTCTAGTTGAATTTTCCGAGGTGAAAAGATGTCACCTTTTTCCCATCCCGTAGCCTGAAGAATGGTAATTCCCCCCTTTCTATGCGCCCCCCCCCGTCTCGAAAGAGGACTAGCCTCGTAGATGCCATTGGGGACAAGTTTTTCTCTTTTACCAAACCCTGACGTTCCTCCCCCTATTTAAGGCCCTTTTTCAGCATCGCCGATTCTTTCTGGTCACCCCCAAGAAATCAATCGGGCTCTCGAAATTCCCTTCACTCCCCTTTTTTCCCCCCTCGGCTTCAAAGACTGCGTACTCGTTAGGCTCTTGCAATCCACAAGCCATCGTCCCCACCCAGTGAATTTACCACCTTCCGGATTTTCTTTTTTCCGATTACCTCTACACGTGCACTACCCTACTTTGCAGCTCGTTGGGATATAGGTAGAGGGGCTGCTATAGAGTAGGGACCCCTTCCTCAGCTTATTTCCTTGTTCTAGGGTTATAACCCATCATGATAAACACCTCTAGACCAGTAAGATAAACAGAAATTTTAACTTTTTCCTTTCTCCCCTCTTAGTTTTGTCCTAGTATTTAAAAGGTTGGACAATTCTCTCTCTTCCGTAGGTAATGACAAGATAGTGGTTTCTATTTTCCCCCCCCTATTCACCCTTTGCACACGAATTTCCTGTCTCGGTGTGAGGATTGGCAGCTTTCCTTTTCAAGTTTCCTCCTTTCCTTTAATCGACTTTCCCTGCTGGTCCCCTGATCCTTATCGACGCCCCTCACTTAACTACGCGTTCAATCGGGTATTTTAGTGGTCTTTTCTTTTCTAGGAGAGGCTCGAAAGGCCTTTTTCTTCCCCGCTATGTCCTTTTAGGGTAGAGATCACGCTTGAAGCCTTTATTAGATTATAGTATTATTTCTTACCTTTTTCTCTGACCCCCTCTCCTTCAGGTCATCTTCCGGGCGACCCGCCGGCCCCATGCTGAGGGTGACCTCTCCCCATCGGCATTGGCGTTAGTGTTTTCTCCTTTTCTCCCTCTTTTTTTTGCCATTTTGTCCTGCACATCTGCTTTTAACGAAAAGAAGAAATCCCTCCCATTCTCGCTTTCATCCAAATAACAACTCCACCCTCTTCTTCTTCTTTGGAAGGAAATGTCCTCCCCTTGGTACTCGTCGGCTTCGGATTCGCCTTTTTTTTTTAAGATTGGTTGACCCCTTTTACTTTTCTTTTCCTGGAACCCTGCCCCCGTCTGACCGTGTATCCCCGGTTTCCCCCTCTTTCCACAAACCGAGCTTAAAGGATCTCTACTTACTGTTCCACAAACCCCCTTGTTGTTCCCTTTTTTCCTTGACTTCCCATCTCCAGGCTCAAAGGAAAACCCGCCAATCGCCTCGCGATATTTTCATCCCCTGATCACCCTTTTCGCCCAAGAGCCCATTCCTTTTTTTTCCCTCCTCTCGACTATTTCCCCCCCCCCCCTTTTAGACTGGTCATGTGGGTCACTCTCTCCGAGTCGCCCGTCTAAGTTCCCTTCTTCTCCCTATCTCCGGATCTAAGAGAAACGTTTTTTGTATTGGTTTCCCTGCTTCCCCCCTTTCCCTTCGGATACTCCCCCCGCTTTCCTACTCTCCCGGTTGCGACTAGCGCGGAGTCTTCCCTGAATCGCCTCTTTCTCCCCGATGCTTCTCAGCAAAAGGGGCGTTCTCTCTTTTACGCAATCTTGGATTCGCAAGTTCCTTTTTGCCCCCTTCCTTCTCCTCCTCAGATCCCCTCCCTCCTTTTTCATATTTCCGCCTTTTCCTTTACCGACCGCCCCCCCCCCTTCCCTGTTCCGCTTCCCTTCCTTTTGGAAAGCCTTCATGCAGAATTTTCAGTTATCCTTTTCCGGAAAGGAGTCAGATTCTTGACCCTCCTTTCTTTTGGCACCCCTTTTCCCTTTTTTAAGGTTCTACGATCCTGTTACTGATTTAGTGCCACTTTCATATCTCGGTTGTATGTTTGGGAAATTTTACTAAATTCACCGTTAGTCCTCCCTTTTTTTTAGAAATGCGTGACTTTGTCATCTTCCTTTTGCTCCGTTTTCACTTTCCTTACTATCTCGAGAGATGTTCGAATTGATTTTCCTTAGACCCCTTCTTGGCCTTTGTTTTTTCAGCCTTTTTTTGCTCACTTCTTTTGTACATTGCTTTGTCCTGTCCTCGTTTTTCTAAACGTCATCTGCCATAGTACCCTTTCAAACGAAAACCTTTCGCTTTTCCCTCCCCCTCCTGACTCCTCCCCCCCGCGTCTTCGAGGATCGCAGGCTTTTTTTCCCCCCATTTAGTCAGGATGCCCTGGATTTTTTGTTCCTCCCTTTGCATTGCAATGCTCTTTGAGTCCGCTGGCCACCGTGACTCCGGGTTATTAGTCCTATTTTTTTCTTTTTTACTGTTTTCTTCCTCTCCCCCTTATGGGATGTGTTCCCCCAAGATGCATAATTTGCACCTAGGCTTTCCTTCTTTTCACTCCCAGTCACCGAAAGATAGTCGACGCCTCGATCTTGCCTTGACCTGAACCGACCTTTTTTCGCCTTCTTAAACAGCTCCCCTTCCCCCTAGGTCATCCTCGGGCCGTTGACTCCTTTATTTCAACCATCTTCCTCTCTGTTAGTATAGCAACACGTGCAACCTGTAGATTCCGGACCTTTCTCTTGCGCCTACTTCTTTTTCTCTGAAAGGTTTTACCCTTTTCAGTCCCCTCATTTCATACAACTACTTACTTTCAGCAGCCCTTCTGACCCCCTATCTTCGGAGCATGATGGCTTTGATCACTTATGAGGATTCGGAAAACTTCCTCGCGCCAAGGTACTCTAGGTTTCTCCTTCCGGATCCCTCCATGTCATTCTTATTTCTTCAAGTTTGACAGAGAATTGAAGGAAAATTTCCTTACTTTTTTACCTGAAACCTTGTTCCTTTTTTTTTCTTGCGAACCCCCCCAATTGCTCCATCTGATCTCTCTCCTTCCTTTTTGAGAGTATCTCGTTTTGCCCCGTTCGAAGTGAATTACCACCCCGGTTCCCCCTTTCCCCCTCTTCCCCCAAGTGTTTTCCCCCTCCTTTTTCCTTATTTCCTTTGAAGACTCCCACTCCTTCTTTTCCGAGCCTGTACGATCAGTTTAGACTTGGTTCTTTTATCCTAGACCTCTTTCTCTCTCGATCGGCCGACGATGATTTCCCGAAGTTTTCAGATTTTTGTTTTTCCTCTTCTTATGCGGACTTCTTCTCGTTCTTCTCTCTCGGCTATTTTTCCCATGCGGACTGCTTTGCAGCATCCCCAATCCCTATTATGTCCTCAGTATCCGGCCGGGAATTTCTGCGTCCCTATTCCCTCCAACTACTTTTGAATTTTTTTCCTTCCTTAAGTTTTTTCCCCCCCTCTCCCTCCCTTTTAAAGCTGTTTCCTTCTTTCCGCGGCCCTTGTTAGCTGTTCCCTTTTTTTTCCCCTCCCAGATAGAGGCGGCCAGTTTCCGACGGGACTTTCTTTCCCCATTATTTGCCCCCCCTCCTGTGCCAACCCCTGTGCATTGGACGGCCGTCCCAGCCCTTTTCTCGCAATCCTACACTGGGAACAGATGTACGAAAGAACATCGGAAAATACGTGACCTTAATTCCTTCTTTTCCCTCGGAATCCTTTAGCCTCCCTTCCCTATTCATTGCCCTCCCGGCTGTCTGTCTTTTCTTCCTACAACCTTGGTCATCCTTCGCTCCACGAGGCTCTTGCTTTTTGCCTTTTTTTTCTCCCTTCCTGTTATTTTGCCTCTTACCTATGATTTCTTTTTTTCCTCTCCTACAGCCAACCTATTGAATCCCCCAAGGATTTTTTCCCCCCCCCAAGGTACCGCGGAGACAGCGAACCTGATCCTTTACAAATCCCCCCACCCTTTCTCTCTTCGTCAATTATGGCTTCTGCACTGTCCTGATTCCCACCATGGCTGCTTCCCTTGCGAACCAATCGAAAACCCGTGATGATTTACACTAAATCCCTCAGATTCCTTCCTTTTGGAACCCTCTACTTCGGATTGATTGCCAATCCTGTTACCTCCCGACTTTCCAATCACCTACGTCAGGTACGGGATTAAGATAGGTTGTTCCATCTCCGTCGCTTTCCTCACGCAGCCAGTTCCCGCTTTTCCATTTGACTTACTCGTTCCTTTCTCCCTCCCCTACATAGACGTTAGGTTTCATCTTCTTTTCGCGTCCGTAATCGTATCAAACTTCCTGTAGAATTTCACCACCATTGTGAATGTCCAAGACTTCTTCCTGCCCCCGAACTTTATTCCTCCCCCTTCCTCCTTTCGTACTCCCCCCCCTTAGCCTTCGAAACTTTGCCCTCCAATCCCATCGGTTTTTTTTTTCATGTAGTCCTTTCGTTGTTCCCACGTTGCGAATAAAGGATTCACCCCCTGGGCTAGAATCTTTAATTCCCTCTCTTCTTTTCGAGTCAATTTTTCCCCCCCCCCTTCTCCCGGAGCCCATTCTCCTTGCTGGTTCCCTTTTCCCCCCGACCTGTTTCACTCGAGCTACATGGTCCCTCTGGATCGAGAAAATGCCGTGTATACTTTTCTGGACTTTTGATTCCCTATGTATTTTCCCCTTCTGCATCTTCTCCCTTAATACAATAACACCTTCCCCGGCAAATGTTCGCCCCTTGTCCCCAAACCCCGTTTGCAAGTCCTTCATTCCCCGTTAGCCACCCTGCCCCCCTTTTTTTTTTCACTCGTGACCCCCCAGTTTTTCCTTTAATATTTCCTCTCACGACCTCTTTTTTTCGGCGGACGGCCATCTGCTGGCCCAATCGACAATGCGACTAGCCCCCCCCAATCGCCCCCCTCCCTCCCACCCGACTGATCCCTCGTGCCCCTCCGAAGTTGCTCCTTTTACCCCCGCTTGCACTTTTAACTCTAATTTCATTATTATGCGGCGGGTGACACTCCGCAATCTTCTATGTGCAATTCTTGGAACGGTACCCGTCCTCTTCGTGTTCTACTTTTCTACGACCCTCGACAACGAATCGTCACCAGGTGGCTGCACCTGGGTACCTGGTTTTAGGACTTCCTGCAGTCCTCTCCTTTTTCTTACGACCCCCCCCTCCCTTCCGACCTCTCCTCGATAGGCCAGTTGTGACCCTAGCTCCCCCCTTACCCTATTTCTCATCCCCCCTTCCAGGCGCCAACGCTAAGGATCCCGTGGCCATTCCTCCTCCCTCCCCCCAGACTCTTTCGTCGTTGTTCTTTTCGCCAATGATAGCCGGCATTCTTTCCCATGCCTTCTATGGTCCCCCCCTGACCCCGGAACCTCCCTGCCATTTTTTGCCCCCCAGCGAAAGCCGGCCATTCTCGAATTGCCCTTTCTTCCGCTGTTCCCGCCCCGGACCTGAGGAAGAGTGGTTCCTATCCAAATCAACCCTCATCTTTATGCTCGACCCTCTGCGATAGGCCTTTCCCATGTCGGCGGGTGCGGCGCACCAGATCAGGCCCACGTTTCCTTCCTTTTTTCTCCTGGAAGTCCCTTTTCTCCAGTTGACACTGGTCCCCCCCGTTCCATCACGAACGGCATTCCTTCCAGGCCCTGTTTCCTCCTCGTTGACATTCCTCACCCGCCTCCCCCCCCCCATCGGCATGCACCCGATACTTTCCGCCACAACAGTCCTCCCTCCCCTTCAGTCCGTCGGGGGTCGATGAGGATCTTTTCTTGCAAGCGATCCCCCCCCCCCTTACCTGACTCCCCGCTCCTTTCTTCCGAACTTTCCGCGGTCCGAGGTTTATCGGTTGGATTTCCCCCCTGTGGTCTGCTTGGGTATTTTTTCGCTTTGAACGGTATGATCCCCTCCCGCTTTACATTGCTATCTTTCACCTTCCATAGTAGGTAAGTGTTTTTTTTCCAGTACCCACACAGTTCCACCCCCCTTTTCGCCCCCGCCTTTTCCATAGCTTTCCGTCATAAGTTCTATTGGTCCGTCAACTCTGAGGCGAGAGGAGGATGAGCTTTCACATCCTTTGACCTCCTCAACCAGTTACCCTTCCTTTGAAACGCATTTCTACGCGGAGGTTCCTCGAGGTGGACTGCCTTTGCTTCTTTTGTTAGGTACTCCAGACCCCATACGGCGATTACTCTACATCCCCCCTCCCTTCTTAAAAACCCCCCCCCCCCCCCCCCCCCCCTTTAACTGAGTATTCCTCAAAAGCCCTCCCGAAAGATGCCGAAAAAAAGTCTTTTGTTTTTTCTTTGGTTGTTGTTTTTTTCTTTTTTTCTTGGTTGGTTTTTGGGTGGCCTTTTTTTCAAAACTTCACTCTTCAGAAAAAGGAGTTAGACGTCTCTCGGCTTCACCTTTTTTTTTTACCATAACCCCCTTATACTTTTCGTTTGTATGATTTTTGCGCTCTAATCCTTTCTCTCTCCTCTTATACCGTTTTCTTGACGGCCAATCTTCCAGTTTGTACAGACCTTAATTATTTTTTTCCGTTTCTGACAGTTGATTTGAGGATTTCACCTTCCTTTTACATTTCCCCCTGAAATCGTTCGGCGATCCAGTGTTCTAGTAATTAGTTAGTCCCCGTAGAAAATGGACACTCCATCATCCCATCCTCCCCAATCGGTTTCCTGTCTCCCCAATGTCCTTTAGATCGACCTTCCGTATTCCTCGTCAGAGCTCGTAATGGGACTTGGGGTGGTCAAGTCTAATTCTCAGTCTCTTTTTGAATGACCCTCCTTTCCTCCCCCCTCCGCAAAACAATAAAGACCTATTCCGAGCTTTCCCTGAACCTGTTTTTCCTTGTGGTGTGACTTCCACCGAAGCCAGGGTCCTAGGAGGGACTCTCCAACGTCAGAATAGGTAGCTTTTTCCTGCTTTTTTTCCTCTGTGCCCCCCTTCCATTTTCCCTTTCCCTTTCCCCCAGGTCCTCCTAGGACGCTACCTCGTGACAGTGAGATTTTCAGTCCCTTCCCCCCCTATTCTTTCCCTTCTGTTTCGGCCTCTTTCCCATAAAATCTCTCCCACCCGTCAGGAAGCCCCTTCTTCGAGGATTTGGCTCCCCTTATACACGGGAATAGCCGTTCCATACTTGAGTGTTTTTCTTCTTCTTTCCAATCGATGCTCTCAGGGGTCCTGAGCAGACTGAGTTCCTGATGCCCCCCTGGCTCACCTTTCTGATCCACCCCCACTGATTTCAAAACCGTACTCTTTTACATCCTTTAATCAAGGATCTGGACTTCCGCTGAAGTACCTTTTTCCCTCCCTGTTTAAGATAGATATCCACACACCTTTCTGCCCTTCTTTTGAGGTCCAAACCCATTCTTACCTCCATACGCCGTGGGGAGATATGGCTTTCTAATTTGCAGCCCTTTCTCTTCTGGGCTCTTGTGTTTGAGGAAGGGCGCTTTCTTCTCTCCTCCTGAAAATCGGAGATAGCTTTCCCTCCTCCCCTCCCCTTGCCAATCTCTTTGTTTTGGCTTTCTTTCGTGCCATTTGCAACACGTAGCGACATTGTTTGAGTTCTTCCTGTGCTTCTCTCCCACCCGCTACGGCCGTTTCAGGGGCCCCCCTATTATTTCTCTCTTATCGTTATCGAATAACGATAAGGCCTGCTGGATTCAGTAAGGAATCCTCCTTTTTCACTGATCTTTTGTCCTCTCCCCTCCCACAAGTTCATATTGGATCTCTTTTCGCGTCTTCTTATTTCACGCCTGTGCATGATTTTTAATCACGCGGCTTTTCGTTTTTTAACTGAGTTCTTCTGGAACTCAAGTCCCCCTCTCCTCTTCCGCAATCTTTATCCCCCTGAAATATGATGTTCGGACACTTACCTTCTAGTTTGATTTCGGGTAGCCCTTCTCCCCTGATTTTTATTTTTTCTTTTGTACCCCTCCCTCCTTTTTTCCTTTTACGGAACGTTCTCTCCCTTTGTGCCCCCCCCCTTTTTCCCCCTTTCCACAAGCTTGTGTCTGATTTCTCGGAGCCTTTCCAACCCCCTTGTTGAAGGGACTTTGGGCCCCCTGGAGTTCCCCCTGTCTTCTACTTCCCCCCAGTTCCCTTAAGACCCCCTCCTCCGTATTCTCATAGTTCTCACCGTCCTCCCCCTCCTTCGAAGGCATTGAAGACTCTCTTAGTCTCTCCCCGGGTTATCGTCCTCCCCCCTTTCCATTTTTTGTGTCCGGCCCTTCCTTATATACCTATTTCCAATAGTGTCCTTTCCCCCTTTACCGCTATAGACGGCGGCAACCAGGTGGTTTTACCTTCGTCTCACCCCCCTCCAAAGTGTCTTTCTCCCAAGATTCTACCTCCTGGATTCCCTTCCAAGTTGGCGCCCCCATATTGCTGAATGATGCTCTCCCTGCGCCTTAACTTTTTTGAGTTCTGTCCCCCTTTTTGGGAAGGACCCCTTTAAGTGGCTTCATGCTTCCCTTTCCTGACCGAGACCCCCAATCCCTTTGAGATATGCTCTCCGGTGCCCCCGTTTTTTTTTAGTGGTTTCCCTTTCCTTTCTCCCCTCATGGAGATCCCTTCCTTGCTGGACGGCCCGGGGTTGCCAGTCCCCTTAGGTTTCCTTATCCCTTCCCTTCCCCCTCTTAAGAAGGTGATTGTCACTGATATAGAACGCCCTCTTATTTTTTCCTTTCCCCCCCGTCTCCTCCCACTACCCCTTCCCTTTTTCCCTTGTTTTTTCCCCATCCTTTGCATCTTTTCTTTTTGATGTTTCAGTTAAGGACGTCTCCCCCGCTTTCCATGTCAGCAGTTATCTTTCGATTTGATTTGCCTTTGGTGGTTCCGGGTCTTCCTTTTTCCTCCTTGTTCTTTTCATTTTTGTTTTGGCATCTTTTCCCTTTCCACTAATTGTAACTTCCCACAGAAAAACTTCTCGTCCTTTTCCTCCCAGATGATGCAGCGCTAGCCTCCCTTTACGTCTCCCTTCTCTCTCCCCCCAAAATTTTTCTTACTCCCCCCTTTTCGAGTGATTTTTTTTCCTCCCATGATTATGCATCTACTTATGTACCTGCACCTTTATTTTTTTAACTGGACTTTTTTTTCCAGATGTTACCTTCGTACTTTATTTTTTGTCTTTTTCCTCTCCCAAGACCTCTTCCCCTGGGAAGTATCCCTCTTCCTCCCCTCTTACTTTCCAGTGGTGGAATGACCCAACCATTCCTTCCCCCTCCCAGACCGCGAAAATGAAGTAGCCGAAGTCCCTCCCTCTTCTTCTTGAAGCCCCACCCCTTTTCTCTAATCTCGATCCCTTTCCGACCTATTCAGCGGGGAGTCCCTGACCTTCCCGCAGCCCCCACTTTTTCCCAACCTCTCTCCCGCAGTTCGAAGCAGAAACGCCCCCTGACCCTGATTTTTCCGTTCCCTTTGAGGCACTCTGGTTTTTTATTGTGCACTCGTTCCCGGACTCATCGTCCACTCCCCCAGATATGAGATTCCCGGCTCTACCTCTCGAGCCGTGATGCAGGCGATGTTTGCATCGTTCCCTCTTCTGAAGCGCCCCCGAGGTCCCTTCCCCCTTTTTCTTTTTTTTTCCTTCTTTCAGGATCGTCGTTCTCGCGACCAGATTGAACCAACCCCCTTTTCTTTTGTTTACCCGGGAACCTTTTTGACATTTTCCTTTTGGGAGAAATGAGATTTATCTCTAATTTTACTTTTCCTTTCCCTACTTTTTTTTCTTCTTCTCTGTTGAGATTTTCTTTTCCCTCTCTCTCCTTCCCTCCAAGTTCCTTTTTTCCCCCGCCGCTGTTCTCGGAGAGGTCCCCTTCGTCTCCCCTTACTTTCGAGACTCTATCACTCTTTTCCGCCTCTCCCTGTTGAACTTTCATCGTTTTCCGATCTCCCTTCCTTCCCCCGATGCTTCCTGACTCTTCCTTTCCTTCTGACGGTCTCTCTTCCTTTTAGAGTGCGAGGAAAGATGGCCTTGCCCTAGGACGTGACCCTTTCCCTCTCCCAATCAGCAGGATCCCCCTTCCCTTCTCCGTTTTTTTTTGCTTCTTCCTTCCCTCCCTTTAATCTGTTGACTTTCGGCGCGCTTTTTCCTCTTGTAGCCCTCCCCTTTGCCTCCCCTTTCAGTTAGAATTCACAATCGAAGGCTTAGGCGAGCTCAGTCCTTTTTTGACTGTTTCTTTGCATTCTTTCCCAAGAAGCGTGCCCCTTTTCCCTTATTGCAGATGACTTCCTCGTTCCTTCCCCTCCCCCCATCCTACTTCAACCCTAATACAACATCCCTCTGCACCTCTGGCCCACTGTCTTTGCACCCCCTAGACTTGACTGACTCAGTTCCCCTCTTTTTCCTAAGCACACTTTCTGCCATCGTCGAAATGGTTGCCCTAGGAGCTGACCCCTTTCGAGCGGTTTTCTTTCCCCCTTCGCCCGACCCGTTTTTTCTTATCTTCTAATCTCTTTTTTGACAAAGCTGCTCGCTTCCCATAGACGCCCCCGGAATTTCACCCGTCACCACTTCCCTCAAGAGACGAAGTTGTCCCCCTTCCTACCACCCCCCACTCGTGTCCTTCCTCTAGTCCTTCCAGTTTTTTTTTTCCCCCCCCCTTTTGCGCACCCGGTGACCACCAATTTTGGCCTTTGTTCTGCTTCGTAGATTTTCCCTCATCCCTCCCTGCCTGATATAGTGGGCAGCGCAGACTTACTTCCTTCTTTCCGTTGTGACCCTTCTCCATTACTTTCCCTTCACTTTTCCCACCTCACACTTTTCCGGAGCTCGTTTCCGAGCTTTTATATTGACAATCCTTCCCTGACCTTTCCCCTTACGGAGCGGCAGGTTGACTCCTTTTCATTTACTTCGCAACTGTTTCACCCTTCTTTATTGTATAGGTTTTTTTATCGAATCCACTTTTCCCCCCCACCATTCGGAAGAAGGTCTGAACGTAAACTAAGCGATGCTTCTTCTCGTCGAGTCTTTTTACGAATAATAGATAGTACGCAAACAAAGGGTCCTAGATATCTTGCTAGATTAGTTTCCCTTCCTTTTGTCTTCTATCTTGCTCCCCTTTCCCCGGTTAGTTTCCCCTCCTTTAGACCCTCCCCTTTCCTATCCCCCCCTTGCTTCCTTTGATGAAGTCATTCATGTCGGAGACTGGGGTTCTCCCTGTCGCTAGTCCTCCCTTGTTTATACCAGCGGTGTCTCTCGGGGTGAACGCTGATTAAAATCGTCCTTTCATCCGGGATATGTCTGGTTACTTAAAGGGCGTGAAACTCTTTGTCCTCCTCTTTTGACCATTCCCCACGTTGGCGAATACTTTCGTCCCTTTCGTTTGGTTTTCTCCCTGTTTGAAAAAGGGGGAAGAGAGGTCATCGAATTATTTCGCCTGCCTCCAAGACGTGCACCCCCCAAGGCCTCCCCTCATGACAAAGACCCCTCCATTCTCCGTCCCTCTCCCCATTTCAGGAGCCACATAGCGATTGCCCGCTGTTTTAGCTTTCCCCTGACCCGCTTGAATTCTTGCGCCATCTTCCATTAAACTTTTATTGTCAACAGACGGCTTGAGAATCCTCTGCCCCCTCCCCCACTTGTTCTGGGTCTTTTGTTCGACACATCCGACAGTCCAGGCCCGTCATCCACGGTTTCACATCACGGTACGGTTGCCATCGCCCACCCCCGATCTCTCTCTCTCTAGATAGGGCCTTACCCCTTCTCATCACTGCATTCACCCCCCCCGGCCGGCCGCCACCCTAATGTTGAGGACTACCCCCCCCTCCCCGCGTCCTTTAGTTCTGTTCTTTTCGTTATCGATAGTTTTGGCCCTCGGAGAATCAATGCGCCCTTTGACTACGCGAACCATCTGAAACGTTCACCCTCGAATTTCTTGCCGCCACTGGTCGCCCTGACTGTTTTCCTCTCCCCGACCCCCAGACGGGTAGACCTTTTCGCGCTCTTCGCGCCGGGTCAGTGAACTGTACAGAGCTTAGAGATAAAAAGGCGGGTTCCCCAAGGCTGAGGCCTTAGAGTATGTCTCCACATCGGGCAAGTTTCAAGATACCAACTCTCACCCCTGGCGGAAGCCGTCAAGTACCTTTTTAGATGATTTAAAAGACAGACATTTTCTCCGAAAGGATATGCAAAGTATGTGACGAAATCTCTCCCTTTTTCCCTGCTGTCTTTTTACGATTTTTATCTTTGGCCAGTACCAAACATGGCAGTCCTGTGCTTCTTTTAAAGCTCCTTTTGGCACTATTTGACTCGTGTTAGATTGGTGATTGGTTCTTTGAGGTAAGCCCCCCTTTCATGACCTGCTCTTTGAGGATTTCCCCTTCTTGATCCCCACCTTCCACTCATCTCCCCTTCCAACCCCCTGTTGTCCTGATCCTTCCTCTCCCATTGCATACTGCTAAGCTTGTATGTACCTTACCCCTTCCTAACCCCTCCACTCTCTATTTTGTCTCCCTCCTCTCTCTTATCTACTTAGCTCTCCCACAATCCCCTTCTCCCTCTCTCCACTCTCCGCCTTCCTTCTCTCTCTTCCCTCCTTCCCAATTTTTAGCCCCACCCCCTCCACCTCCATCCCATGGCTCTCCCCATTAAGTTCTCCTACCCTACATCTATCCCCGCTATTTATGCCTGCCGCATTAACCCAATATAACCCTCTCCAGCTCTACCCTCCCCCCTATCCACCCTTCCCTCCCCCCGATTTCCCCTACCTGCATCCAACTACCCTCCCCTTCTCCGTCCCACCCCTACCCTCCACCTTGCAATGTCCCCTCAATCCCTCCTCATCCCACACCCTCCCTACTTCCCTCACCCCCCCATCCTTCCTCTCCCTACTCCCCCCTACACTCCGACCCAGATTTCCTAGGTAGGGACAGCTTTTTAATCTTCCACCCGTCCCTGTTTTTTTTTCTGACCCGACGGGAGGGATAATAAGTGAGCCTCGCGCTTTTCACCCGCCCTGCCGTCCTTAGACGGAAGGGTGCACCCTTTTTATATTACCCATTTACTCTTCTTCGAATATTAGGTCTACGTAGACGAAGGTTTTTTTTCTGGCTTTTCGCAGACGAAGACTCCCCCCCGGTGCACGATTCCCTCAACGGTGTACTTCCCCCTCGTCCTCCGCAAGACAGCCCCCCTCCGTTTTTTCTTCTAGTCGACAACCCCTGTCGCGCTGAAGAATCAGTTTTTTATCCCCCTCCTACGGTACGACTACCGTAGAGATCTCCTCCTCCTTTGTTGTTGATTTTTTAGGAGATTCGTGGTAATTTAGTGTAGTAATCCGCGTCCGCCGATCGCGGATGGAGGTGCCCCCCTGTTAATTTTTCTTCGGTCTTTTATTCCAGTCGATATTTTTTTAGGCCGGCAGGTTCCTTTCCTTCCCCTTTCGGCTTTTTTCCTTTTTATCTTGCCAGGTAGTGACGGTTTCACAAGTAAACTTTCGCTCTACCTGTAGACAGCTTTTTTTTTTTTTTTTCGCTGGACCCTTGGCCCTTTCCCCAGATACATATCTGCTGACCTTTGACTCAGCGCGAGGCGCCCTATCTCCCAGTTCCAGAAGAGCTCTAAGATGTCCAATTTTTTCCAGTGTTTGGACGATGACACACGACCCGCTGGAAGGTCGCCTTCATGTGCTTATTTCCATAGGGCCCCCTTTCACCACTTCCTCCCCAAGGGCACGTTTTGTTCTGGACCTATGCCTTTTTTAACCCGTGTTCTTCCTGCAAGCGGACTTAAGAAAAACTTCGAATCTCTCCCCGTGACGGTGCGGAGCGCAAGGATGCCACACGGAGGTCTGACATCCATGAGTTAAGGTTATTGCATAGACTAATTTATTTTTCCGTTAGGAGTTTTTTGGCTTTCCCTGCTTCCCCACAACGGGATGAATTCTTGACTTCCCGTGTTTCGATCTGTTTTCTATCTATTTTTTAACGGAACCTTTGAATTTTTTTCGCAGTTCTAGACCATCTGAGAGATCTTTTCGTTTTTTACTTTCATTACCCTTTTTCCCTCTGTTTGCCAATCAGGAGCTTAGTCTTTTCCTTTTCTAGTAGTGTCGGGAAGGTCCGGGTAGAGCCTTTCCCCATGCTTCTTCCAGAACCGGCCCTGTCATTTGTGTCCCTTTTAGGAAATGAACATCAGGATCTTTTTTTTCGGCTTTGGGCGGGGATGAATCCTGAAGGGATTTTTTTTTTCCATTTTTTTTTTTCGGGGCCAGACAGCTTCGTCAAAGGATGTCCCAGGATGCCTTCTCTGACCGCCGCTTTCTTTCCAGATCTTTTCTTTTGCTTTTTTGTTTCTGTTGTTTCTTTTCTCCTGTGCGACAGAATGGGACCGCGCCTCTTGGCTCCAGAAACTCGATGCAAGCTTTCCCCAACTTTCTTTGGCTTCATGGATTCAGGTCGGCTTTACTGCTTTCGTTGATTTTTTTGGTTACGCCTTGTTGCCCCCCCTCCGTTCTTCTAAATTTTTCCTTGGATTCCTTCTCCCCCTTTTTCTTGGTCCCAAACCAACTCTGATCAAAGCTTCTATTTATTGCAAACCACTTTTTTTACATTTCTCGAGGACAGCCCTAGAGTATATCACCCCCCTCTTTCCTCCTGAGTTATGCCTCTTCTTATCCAAAAGTACTTCCTTGAAGGGCATATCTTCTATCCTCAGAGCCCCCGGTTCTCCCTTAATCCCTTTTTTTGTGAGGACCCTGGACTTCTATAATCTGCCTTCGCCTTTTCTTTCGTAGCCTATCAGCCCTATTGTTTTTGGGTCTTTCCCGTAGCCTCCCCTCCCCCTTTCCTTCTCGCCCTACTACTTTTTTTTTTTAACGTCTTTGGATTCTATTTTTTGAAGATGTAGCATTGCGCAGAAACTGCGCCGTTAATACTTTTACCCTTCCTCCCCGTCCTTTTTTCCGCTATCAAACTAATTTCTCTTTCTGTACATTACCTCGATGTAATGCCCCTAAGCTTCGGTATTTAATACTTTAGTTTTCTTCATATTCACCTTGATCAGTTTTTCTTTTTCCTTCTTTACTCTGGCCGTCGACATTCAGTCCTCAACTCCCCCCTCGGTGACAGTTTCTCTACTTCGAGTATGGAGGGGTTCCACTTCGATTTTTCCCCCTTCTTTCCATATTTTTTTTTTCTTTCACTCCATATCCTGTTCGTTAAGGACTCTTGTAATTTCACTCCCTGGAGCGGTGATTGTAATTATTGGCTGTTTTGTTTCGCAGTTCGACCTGCATTCTTGTATGACACACACTTCTTTGTTCGGTCATTGACCAAGGCTTCGTGCCCTGGTCTGTTTATCCCCCCCTAGTATATGAGCTTCAAGCCCAAGAAAGAGGATGTTCATACCTTTACTTTCCAATTGACAC
>Ga0179593_1451579_pt1 | contig 15566 bp, 19 predicted proteins | sample CZODoug2_1_08_16_FD_185931 | JGI IMG/M metagenome (GOLD analysis project Ga0179593, IMG submission 185931) | Vadose zone soil fungal communities from Angelo Coast Range Reserve, California, USA - CZODoug2_1_08_16fungal (PacBio error correction) | ecosystem: Environmental > Terrestrial > Soil >... | reverse complement strand
TCTTGCGATTCCGGGTCCTGAAGTTACTGATATGATAGAGCTCGGTTTTGGCTTCAATGTCCTTCAGATTGAGACCTAAAGTACTGCGACGTCCTCTCAGAACATCCCTTCCCTTCTTGCTGTGATCTTTTAACCGGATTCCGCCGGATGTTTTTTTTCTTATCCGTTCTTGTTTTTTTTCACGAAGCTGTGTCTGATGGTAGAAAGCGGATTCCCTAATCCCCAAGCTCTCCCCTTCGGATTAGTTCCGTCGCCTTGCACGGGACGGGACTTTCTAACTCAACTCAGTTAACTTTCGTCATTCGAGTGCCCCGTTGTGCATTGCCTTTACCTAAAAGAGGGTGTAAGAAGCACTGCAGCTTCATCCCCCGCTCGAGGCGGATGAAAACCGTGCGATGTCCACTTGCTTTTACTTGCTTATTTTTCTTTGAGCACGGTCGAGTTTAATCAGCCGACTTTTCTTCCCCCCTTCTCTCAGATCTTAGTGCGCGACAAGTCCTTTTGGCCGGACGTGTTAGACGTTCTTTTTTTTCTCCCAGTTTCTAGCCGTTTCACGTTCCTCTGAGATCTTGCTCATCGATGAAGAGCCCCTCGTTGTTGTGAGTTAAATACGACTCAGGCTTAGGGCTGCCTCATTCGTTGTTTTTTTTAAAGCTAGAACACGTGAAGTTCACCTGCCTTGCTGCGGCCGCTCGTCTAACCCCCGTCCCCCAATGACCGCGTATTCGGGAGCGATACGTGGTGGTACTCCGATTTGTACGCTTCCGGGGCATACCGAGTTTGGGGGTGCTTTTTTCCCCCTTTTCTCCCAGCGGGCCTTGAGGAATGGAACCTTTTAATCGAGGGTGGACTGTTCCGGGCGCTGGTTGTCGTGCGTCAGCCTGTGATTACTTCCGCCGTTCCTTCAACCTCAAGGTGTTTAGTCGATTCGAATTCACCCAGCCACGGGAGACCTTTCGTCATTGGCCTTTTTCCGTCAACTTCCCTAAGAGATAAGGAGGTGGAGGACCGAGTGCCTGTTGCCTTCCGCTATGTCCCCTTCACTTTATGCCCGTCGGCGTGACCTGGCTCAGAATCCGTCTGGCTTCTTCCTTTTTCCGACAAGTATCCCCGTAGTTTTTTTCCACGTCATAACTTAGTCAAAGAACGGCGAGGAGATGGGCGGATATCTCGGTCGTCAGTCTTCTAGAGAAGTCCTAAGCGGTCTTTGTACGGCCTATCTAGCCCTAGCTCCGTTTTTTTGAGAAAGAAATTTTCTCACCTCTGAGTTCAACCTTCCTCCTCTTTTTCCAAACCGTCTTGGAAGTCCTGCAGGCGGAACTATCAAAGTATTCAGGGAGGTATGCACGTTTAAGTCTTCTTGCATGCTTGCGAGCTTGTACCAACTCCTTCGGTCGCGCGTTACGTTGTCTCCCTAAATCCTTAATGCCTTATTCTTATCCCCCCTTTCGAAGGTCAGTTGAAATTCATTACAAACGTATTGCGTTCCTCCTTTTTTTCAAGACAGAGAGAACGAAAGTGGGACTCTCCCCTGAAACGCGGGCGCTGCCCCCGTCGCCTTCGTCCAGATCCTGCTCGGTTTTCGTGTCCCCCATTTTTTGTTCCAAGCCTCTTTTTTCTTGGGCGGTTTACCCAGCTGTATGGCGGGTCCTCCTTTTCATTTGTTCTTACTGACCACAGGCCAGCGAACTCCTTTTTCCCCCCCCCTTTTCGGCAAGTGAGTCCATTGCCAGCACTTCGTCTGCGCTTATCACGTTTTTTACATCCGAAACTCATCGCCTTTGGCTCTCCTCCCTTTCGGAGGGATGGTGTTTTGTAAGATAACGGATTGTTCCGATGAACACCTTCCTGTTGACGATCTTGTTATCGGTCAGTCTTTTTTGGGGCTCTCGTAGGAATTTTGCTGTAGTTTTATCCTCTTTTGAAACGATATTGAAACGTGTTGCGGCTCCTATTTTTTCCCACAGGATACTTGAGACGTTCGTCAAGCATTTTATTGCTTTAGTTCCTCTCTCCGATGCTCCCCTAAATTTGGTCAAGAGTTGGTGGGCTGTTGGCGCGCAACCGGATCGTCCCGTGCGTTCGATCTGTTTCACTGCAGGGCTCGGCTTGAGGCATTTTAGCTCCTGAAGGAGGGATTTTTAGTCTCTCTCTTTTCCCTTTTTTTTGAGGAGATACTGGACCTGTTTCGGAATCATCTCCTTATTCGACCCTGAAGGACGTCCCGTGCATTTGCGGCGAAAGACGCTTAACCCTCGCCCATTTTCTTCCCAAACCCCCTTCCCTCTCAAGTTGTAGATGAATCCCCGCCTTCTCCTCCCTCATGTTGTTTCGGAAGGCGATCATCACTGCGCGGCGGACCCCTACCGCCAAGAAAGTTCTTTTTCTGACTTCTATGGTATCGATAGGTATCGGCCGGTCTATAACCCAAGCGCGGATCTCGTTTGCCAAAGATGCTTCGCTCCCATCTGAGCACGCGTGCAGTTCTCGAGTTGAGCTCTTTTTTCGACCGCAAACCGATTTTCGTTGAACTCTCCAAACTCGGAACCATGCTTTGTCATTTCCTCGGATTTACATTCAATAGGTGAAGACGATGTTGGATTGAACTCCCCGTTCATGCGTCTCTCACGTTCGCCTCGAGACACCCCCCTGTCTCCTTTCTGCGATCTTCCTCGTAAATTGAAGTTGGGCGCAGAATTAGTTAGGTCTGTTTTCAAAGTCGGTGATAGACTGAGATTCCCGATTCCACACGGAATACGTTGCCCTTCCTCTTTCCCTCCTTCTCACCTGTGTCACCTGATGATTGTTACCGACCGCAGTAGGTTTGGATCTGTCTGATGGTTTCAGCACGTGGAGGTCGGAGAAGGACTGCCCTTCCTCAAGCTGCGGGACGGGCAGTTCAGGAAGCGATGCTGTCCGCCCGCTCGTTTTTTAGATCCGGCCCCGAAGACGAAATTCTACTTTTCTCTATCCAATTAACCCTCCATGGGTTCGAATAGGATATCTCCCCGAAGTCTTTTGTGTACACCGCTCGCCCAGATCAGACCTGAAGTTGGGTAGGATATGACTTCCAGCTTCGAGGTATCCCTCCTTTTTGGAACCCGTGGTTTCCTGAAGTGATGACCTCCTTTCTTCTTCCCCTTGTTCGCCCTTTTTCTGGGGACTGAGACCGAGGTCAGACTTCTGAGGAGTCACCTCGACCGCTTCTTCTGTGCTCTCGACAAGTTCTCGCACCCGTGCCCCCCAACTTTATCGTTTAGGTGGGTAATATCCTATATGTCTTTTTATCTTAAGGAGAGAGAACCCTTTTTGATTTCTCTCCGAACGCTGGTCTCGTGCGGGTCGCAATAGCGAATGCCTCCCCTGTCTCTTCTTTTCTCAGACTAGGCGCTGTTTTTCTTAGTAGTGTCTTCGCCGGTCAATGATGACGGGAGTACTTCCCTTTTAAAGGCGTCAATCTCGTCCATTTTCGTGTGACTTCATGTCCTCCAGTACTCAACCTTTTTGGCTGCATTCCCGGGAGCATAGCCTAGGCAGATTCATTTTACAACCATTGCCCTTTTTTCCCCTTCTCCACTTCGTCAGGAGAGGGTCCAGTTTGGAAAGTAGGCGCACGAGACTCCGCGGGAGGACCACACGTACGCGTCGCGATGCTCCCTTTCCCCCCCCTTCCTCGAGAGCAACCTCATGTGTTTTTCGGTCCTTTTCTCCTCCTTTTTCTCGTTAGACCCTCAGATGAGCATCAGATGAGGTATTATCTCTCATTTTTCTTCCTGGTCTTCCTCCCTACAGACATCAGGATATTCAGAGTGTGTCTCTTTCCCCTGATCTACCTTCTACCCTTGTGACGTCCAAAAGTAGACAAGTGAGGGTTGAGAATCTTTTACAGGTGATCTGCGCGTGCGTGACGTGGTTTGTCCCCTTCCCGGCCGGCTTCTTACGCGCACTTTTCTTTCCCTCCGATACTTCTTTTTTCGCAAAGGCCCAGCGGTTCTTGGTTTTCATCGCCCCCTTTTTAGCTGCTAGTAGGCTGGGTTTCTCGTGTGGCCCCCCTAGTTGAAGTACTTCGTTCGGTTGACGTGCACATCAAGTTTTGGTTTTCCACGCTGACTCCCTTCTGGTTAATCTTCCTCAGGGGGTCTTAGTCCCCCCCTTTTTGCCACTTCTCCGGCAACTTCAAAGATGAAGATGGCTTTGAGTTTCATGGTCGCTTCCGCTATGAACGTGCCCCTGAGCCCGCGGCGTGTTTTTTTCGAACCCTGAATGCTCTCTTTTTCATCAACGACAACACGATAGTATCTTCCTCCCCCGAATTGCTTTGTCATGGTATCAAGGTCTGTAGTTTAGAATCTTAGTTTGAACGGCCGCCGCTTTTCCTCCTGACTTCTTTTTTTGTTACTGAGTTATCGACTTTTTAAGATCCGCTGCGAAGCCCTTCAGGAAACCTTCGTGGAATTTTTCCTGCGGAGCAGAGAACCTTTCTTACTTAGTACCGTCGAAGACATTTGCCGAGCGTGGACACCACTAACGTTTTTAGCGCGGCCGCTTTTTTTCTCCCTCCTCTTCTTTTTTGCCTCTTAGCTGCAGTATAGAAGCACTGTTAATCACTTTTTTCCCTCTTTTTCTCCACGTCTCTTGCCCTCCTAAGAGTTTACAAGAGTACGAATTTGAGGAAAACGCCTTCGTCATTCACTCCGTCCCTATTGGCGCTAGGCCGTAGCCCCCCTTCGTCCCCGCATTTTTCGAAACGAACAGAAACAGCCTCTTCTCCCTTTTCTTCTTTTCTCGTTGTCGCACTTTAGTGGGCGGGTGTATCTCCCAGTTCTTCTTAACCCGTGGGTGAACCCTGGACTTTTCTAACTATTAGTTTCTTCACGGTCAAGACTTTTTTCATACAACATGAGAGATTAGCCCAGGAACGGGATGTACATAAGGTCATCTTCCGGCCCGCCTTTGAACGGTGGAGTCCTCCCCTCCCCCTTTCGCATTTGTCTTGTACCCTATCCCTTCTGTTTCCGGATCTTCGGTGATGTTTCAAGGAAGGCCAGACCAGCTCGGCGCGGAGGGCGTGTGCTTCTCCGAGATCATAGGCTTCCGCTCCGCGTGTCCGCTGGAGCGCATCTTTCCAAGTCTGAGCTTTGTGTGCGCTCCTCCTGCCTGCCGAATCAGAAGATCGAGCGGGAGATCGACTCTCCGAAACGCAGCTTATTGCGGTTTCTCCTCTCTTTCTTTCGTCCAGCTGTGAAGCTATTTAGCTTTCTTTTTATTCTCAATGAATTTGTTCGACTGCCAGCCAATCGCGCAGGGTGCCGCGTCTTTCGTCCTTGAAGGGCAGCGGTTCCCGCTTCCATTGAGGATTGCAATTCACCCTTCTTTTTTCTTTCCTCCCCCCTTTTTTGCCGTGAGAAGGGAACGGTAGAATATCCTTCCTTCGCGAACTCCCCACGCTGCCTCCCCGGAGGCGAAGACTTTCTCCAACAGCCTCCCCTCTGGCTGAGTGAAGCCCACAGCTTTTCGCCGTTTTTGTCGCCGTTCCTAATTCTTCAAAGAGATTTGCCCTCTTTCTGTCTACATTGTCTCAAAATATTGAAATTTCTGAAGATTTTTACTATCTCCCTCTCGATCTCTTTTGAGATAGGCATGGCCGTATTTTTTTAACCCTCGAGATGTCCAAGCTTACAACTATGCTCCTCCAACGTCTTCTCTTCTCTTTCCCCCACGTTCTCAAAGCTGTTGAATTCCTTTCCGAAACAAGGAACCCCTGCGAGGGTTATAGTCCCTCAGGATTCTTGGCCCATTCCCCTCTCTCCCGTTCTCCTCTGGTGCTAAATTAGGATCCACGTTCAGACTACGATCCCCAAAGGGGCCTTTCGTTGAAGGTCCATTCTCCTTATTAACCGAGTGGTTTCTCTCCTTGAGGGTCGTCGAACGGAATGCCTTTTGTCGCACCGCGACACGAGGCGTAAACCGTCCACTCTTTGATCCCCCCCTTTGGTCCATCGCTCCCCTCCCGGTCTCTGTTGGGAATAAGAGGGCTTGCGGACCTCCCCCTCCTCTCTTTTTTCTCGCCTTCTCGAGAGTAGTTAGTTCGTTTGGTAGAAGACGAAGTTTAAGGCAGGCTCGGGGTCAGTTGCAGGACGCTTCTTTTTTTTAAAGCCCTGTCTGAATTAGTGAAGAAATGACACCTTTGCCCCAGGGTTCCTTTTCCCTCTCCTCCTTTTCCCTGCGTGGAGCCCCCATTCGGGAGTATTTGGTACCCCCTCTCCCCTGCAAGCTGCAAGATCCTCTTTTTGGAGGAATACGGAAGATGATTTGCTCGGGTCCCGCCTGCTTCCCTTCCTCGGTTAATCCCTTTCGGTCAGCGGTAAGTTCCTCTGAGTATCTTTTCCTTTCTCCCTTTTTCTCTTCTTTTGAGGTAGAGTGGGGCGTCCACTGAGAAAGACTACTCTGATCTTAGAAAAGACTGCGCCCTTTCCCCCTCACGTCTTCTTCCCTTTTTTAGAATAATCGCATACTGTTCACGTTCTGTTGGGTCCCTTCTCTTTTCTCTCTCTCTCCGGTCGGATCCCCTCAAGACTGGAGTGCGGTGTCTAGCGGCAGGCGACCTTGCTCTCCCCCTACAGCCGCCATCCCTGATTTTTCGTAAGTCTTCTTTCCTAGTGTACGCTGTGAACTCGCCCTTTCTTCTCTCTTAATTGTTCCTCCTCTCTTTTTATAAAATCTGTGTAATTAAAAGTTTCGTGAGCCGCGCGACCGGGAGCAATCCGACTCTGAGCCTTCTTTTCCACCCGCGTGCCTTTCAAGCACGGTCTACGTATTCCTTTATCAAATCTTTCGTGCTCCCAGGTGAGAGTTTTCTGGCCTTTAAGAAGAAGAGAGTTTGGTAGGAAACGTCCGCGCGCTCAGATAGTCGCTTTCCTTTGGTTCAGATTGCGCTCCCGTTTGCGCAAAAGACCGTGTTCTCTGTTTGGGTAGCAGTGAGTCCATTCGAAGGGATCCCTCCTCCTCCCTCCGGTTTAATCAATACCGTGATAACGTTTATAGAGTCTGATTTATCGCAGTGTTATCTTCCACTGAACAAAAAAAAAAATGAGACTTTTTGATTCTACTTCTCCCCCCCCTCACTTTTATGCGGGCTCCCTCTCTTCCCTATTGAAAACTTTGAAAGCCCTCTTCGGGAATTTTTTCTTTCCTCCCTTCTTTTTTTTTTGCCTAGGAAGGATTCATGTGATGGACGAGGTGCGGCATCGAACTTGGAGGGCCACGTGGTGGTTTTCGCAAGGTTTCAGATCTCCCCTCTTTTTATCCGGGCCGGCTCACAACTAGACTTCCTTTCTTCTGTCAACTTTCACTGTGGGATGAAGAATGTAAGAGGAAGTAAGCCCGGAGGTCTCCAGTACCCATTTGTCCCTTCCCTCCCTCACTTTCCCCTAGTCAAGTGATGGAGGAGCCTTTCTCTTCCTCTATTTCCTTTTCTGACCGACTTGAGCTTCCGAAAGGCTAGGTATAGCCGGCCCTCAACACCTCCTTCCAGGCATTGCTGCACCCTCCCTTCTCTCTTGATTGAGAGGAAGGGATCTCAGGCGGAATCTGTAAATTCGGTAGAGATCCGAAGATCTATCCTCTCTCTTTTCCTTTTTTTCTCATCACCTCTCTCAGATGATAAGGAATCCATCTCATTCAAGTACTGTTCTTATGGATAGACCTAGGAAAGTCCGTTTTTGTAACCTAAAGAAGCTAAGTCTATCCTTTTCTACGTTTTCCCCCCCCACTCCTGTATGTGCGATCCCCGTTCAACCCGCCTTTTTCTTTTTATTTCCTTCCTTCCCTTCAAATGGCCTGATAGGTGGATAAATTTAAGACCGCGTTGGCGTTCAGAATATCGATCACGCCCCCTCCCTTTATCCTCAGATTGTCTTCCCTCCTTCTTCAATAATTACTGAGTGCGTCCCCCCTTCTCTCCCTGGTACGGGTAGTCTCTTTCCAACACCCTCTATTCTTTTACCCGATGGAGTTAGGTGGACGATTCCATTCCCCCTTCACTATGTTTCAGCCTAGTGATAGAGGTTTTTTCTTACAGTGAAACGGTGACAAGGAATGTTCCTCTCCCCCTCGGGTACCTATCCGGTACTGCTACTCCCTTCAATTTCTCCTCCCCTCCCTTTGATTAAAAGAAAGTAGCTAAGAATGGTAAAGGGGTTAAGTTTTCTCCTTCACCCCCTCCCTTCTTCATCTTCCGAGGGAATTTCTCCCCGGAGTCTTTCACTGAGAAGGTTGCCGCGTTTTTCCTTCAGTTGCTTTCTTAGGGTTTTCAGACGCTCGCTGACCTCTCAGGCTTTTGAGAGCTGTGAGCGAGCCATCTTTGTCCCCCTCTACTGTACTCTCTTTTGTGCCCGGAGACATTTCTTTCCCTTTTTCCCTATATTCCCCGAAGGTCCCTGGAGATGAACCCGACTTTTCGAAAAGATCTTCTTGCGGAGGTCTCCCTTCGATTCTTCTCTCCCCCTCACGACCTGTTTCCCTCTCTGGTATTTGGAGCTAAATGTTTTTTAGAGCTCAACCTTCTCCGTCCAGGCTTGGAGATCTATAGACATTTTTCGCGTCTGCTCCTTGAACGGAAGCTTTTAGTCCCCCCTCTCCTTTCTTCTTTTAGTATCTCTCTCTCCTAATCTTTTGTCTAGTTGTCGATATCTGGACGTTCACCAGACCTGAGAGTTCACGTTTTTCTCCCGTGCCTTACTTCTTCTCCAATGAGCCCCCCTTCGTACGTTAGATCCCTTCCCCCTCCCTCCAATTTCCTGTTTCCGTCGCATCATTTCCGCCCCCGAGCTGTGCAAAGGTCGGCGATACCGCATGGCCCTCTCCCTCTCCCGCCAAGCCTCTTTTGAGACATATACCGTGCTTTCCTGGGAGATACCTTCTTTCCTCTTGCCCCCTCCCCCAGACAATTCGCGATTTCCTCGTGGCAAAGATGCGTTCATATCACGCCGTTCCTTTCCCTCTTGCTCCTCTCCTCAACCCCGCTGCGCCCTATGTGCATGCCCTTTCTCCCCTTTTGTGTAATCTAAAGACAGGGATTACCATTAAATATAACGTGGCCCGCTGGTGGAGGAGACGCCCCCTTTTTCATGCGGTTTCCTCTCCACGCTGATAGCCCCTGACTTTGATGCCCTTGGCCGTTATTCACTTTCCCTTTCCCCCCTAAATACGGAATTAGGAGGAGCCCTGGCTTTTCCACCGGGGCAAGAATCAAGAACATCCCCCCTCCCCCTCTTCTCCCCGGCCCCTCTTGCAGTTCTCATGGGTTCCCCTTTACGCAACCCTTTTCTCTCTGTAAAGAAACGCGAGTTTGGGAGCCCATACCCACCGAGCAGCTGATATGGCTGATCGGACCGATTTTTTGCGCGTTCTTCTTTAAAGCGCGCTTCTTCTAGTTTAAGTTTTTTATCTTTGACTCTTTTATAAACGCCCCTTTTCTTTTTTCGGCTTGCACCAAGCAGACTGAACCTCGACCAGGGATACGTTATAGTGGGTATAAAAGTAGAAAGACAAGCTTGTGAGGGAGAAAAGAGTTCCCGCGCGACCCTCCTACTCTATTTTTTTTCCACGGGTCCCTGCAGATCCTTTTCTTTCAATGTTTTTTCGGCCTCCTAGGTTCGATCCATGTACGGATTCAAAAGAAGTTATTCCCCGCGAGCTTAAAGAAGTGGTCTCTCTCCTTTCCCCCTGCTTTCCTTTCGCTCATTTTCTTTTTTCCTTGAGAGAGTTGATTTCTTCACTCCCGCTCTACGCTACCCCCCTGAACAGCGGCGTTTTTGACGCGAGCGCCAAGCTTCCGCTTGAGCCTGTTTGCTCCTCCTCTTCCGATCCGTCTTTTGAGAGGCCTACGATTCGATGGCTGACATCCGTTTTTTTCCTTCACGCCTTCTTATTGAGGCCCGTTCGCAAGCGGGAAGGGCGACCTAAATATTCTCCAGAGATGAAGAATCCATAGATTCATATTCGTCGCTTTTTCAATGGGACTCTTCTTCTTTTCTCCCCCGTTTCTTTTCTCCGCTTCCCCGGTTCCCCCCTTTTTTTTGTTTAAATTGAGTGGAACGTCCCGGAGAGTAATCAAAGAGTAGTGACCTAAAGAGCACGGGGAGCATCCACGCCTTTAGTCATTCCTTTTCCCCTTTTGAATTTATTCACCCTCCCCTCTGTTTCGCCACTTGCGCACTCTTCCCTTGCTTGATTTGTGGAACCAGTTGTGATGGTAAGAAAGCCTAAGGGGTGACCACGTCCGAGCTTCTTTCTCTTTTTCTTTTCTTTGAGGAGTTCCTCCGCTTTTTTCTCGTGGTAGACGTCCCCTGGTTTCCCCTTCACTGGGGTTTAGTCATACTAATCTCGATGGTATTAATCTTTATTGTTAATAATACGTTGTTGTGGTTAGGATATAATAAGTATCTGAAGGTCTGCTTCTTTTTCCTCTTTTCTCCCCCGTTTCGTACTTTCTGTCTAATCGCCTTGTTTTGGCGCTCGCGGATACACTTTCCTTCTCCGCTGCGCGGTTGGTCGTTTTTTGTCCTCACTTTGTAGTTAAAGGAGAAAAGGGGACATAGATGCCTTCTAAACGGTTCTTCTTGCGCAATTTTCTCCCCCTCTTTTCCTTCAAGTTACGGGTTCCAGTTCTCCTTCTATGGCTGGGATTTCGTCTCTTTCTTCCTCCTCCTTTGACCTGTGAACATGGGGAGAACGCTTATGGACGTTGATCGGGAAGTAAGAAAGTGGAGAGGTCATAAGAGTCCCCTTGGCCCTTTCCTTCCCCCCTTAATCATTTTTGCGTTCTTTCCGCGGTCTGTGGCTGGTCCATTTTCTCTTTCCGCTATTCCTTCCCCGCCGGTCTTTGCTTCGCTGACCTCCGGCTCGCTCGGCAGAACCATCGTGAATCTAAAAAGAGTAGAGTCGTCATCCCTTCCTTATCCTCACGCCCCCGGTTCATTCCTCTTGATTGGCGGTCTTATTAGTGCAGTTTCTCTTCGTCGAAGAGTTTCTAGTTGATCCAGATGAAGGAGTAGGGATACGTCCCCGATTGTCGCAGGAGGATTCTTCACTTTGTCCGCCCTTCTGACCCCTTGAATTTTGACTTTCATGTTGTTTTTCCTTTCTTCCGTGAGTTTCTCCTTTTTCTTCCTTCCTATTTCCACAAAGTCGTTCTCTAGTCCCGCGCTGGTCCTCACCGAATGAGGTCCCTTTTAAATTAATTAACAAGTAAAAAGAAATTCGAATCATTCTCTTTGTTCATTTCTTACGACCTTAGCGGCCCCCGCATCAGAGAGTCCTGAAACTGTCCAGAGAAGAGGAATCGGTCCCCCTTAACGTTCTTAGACTTAGATCCTGAACTGGCGACCCCACTTTTTTCTTTTGAAAGACCGAGAAACTTGTTCGTTTCTTTTCCCCCAGAGACTTCCTTTCTTGGCGGTTGGTACGCCTCGGGATTTGTCCAACTTTTGCAAGTTTTGAACCGGCCCTGTTCTCCCTTATTCCCCACACTTTTTTGTTGATTTGAAGCCAGACCTCTGGCGTCCTTACCAGAACTGCCCCCTTTTCCCATATTGATGTCACATTATAAGCCATTACTTGCGTCTACCCCCTCTTCGGCTAGTTGACTGTTCCCCCCCTATCCGCGCTTCGACTAAGAAGTTTGCAGATTTGCTGAAGGAAGAACATCTCTTGCTGTCTTTTTTGTCTTTCCTCTTGTTGAGGTTCCATGAACTACTGTGCGAGATTTTTATTTCCTTTCCCCCGCATGGACCTCGCTTTTTTGCGGCGAAGATCTGCCATGAAAGCCATCAGCAGAAGATCTTCTGGCGATATTCTCCCTCTTTCTCGTCCCTTCGCTTATGTAGTTCTACGCGCCTCTTTTAGTTCTTTCGTCTGGTTCTCCCCAGCTCTGTTTTTGAGGAACTAGTAAGGCGCGTAAACGCGGACTGCCCCGGGTCTCCAAGGTTCCCTCCGCGTCAGTGTTGCTTTCTATTTCGCCTCCGCCTTGAGAGTGCAGTACTTCCCAAGTTAGAGGATGACCAATATCTATATTTTCATACTTCCCCTTTTGTTTAGAGCTATAGTGCCTCTTCCCTCGATTGATCCCCGTCAGGATCCTTTTCCCCTTAGGCAACCATGGAGACTTCAGCAGTCGACGCCATTCATCGCTTCTCGTCCGCACCCCAAGTTTCCCGACCCAGTTTTTTGCCAGGTGGGTCTGGCCTGATACTTTTTTTTATCGGAGATGTTGAGAACTCAGTAAGATGATTTTCGCTCTGTAGGCTATCTCCCTCCTCTTGCTGTGCCCTCAGACTTTGAGTCTAACACGCGCGAGTGCAGACTCTTTTTCAACTATCTCAGCCCAGCTCGAACTCCGAGCAGTGTAATTATCGGATGCGCCGACCAAAAAGCTCACGCCGAGATGTTTTCCGGCCTTCCTACCACCCTTTGCCCCCCTTTATCGCCTCCCCTCCTTCCTTCCTGACATCCCTCTCTCCTCCTTTTTTTTCGGTAGCCTAAACCGTATTTTTTTTTCCAGCTCACTTTTTTTTTAGGGGAAGTTAGATACTTTCGAATTTATGCGTTCTTCCAGTCCCCTTTCCTCGGGGTTTTGGTTCTTTCCCTTTCGGTCGAGCGATGCCCCTTTCCTTTTCTGCCCGGTGTCCTCCTGAACCTCTCCCCGCTCGTACCCCGGCTAGTGCGTTAATCGGGTTCATTTTGCCCCCGCCACCCAGGTGAGCTTTTCTTGGCTGCGGACCCCTTGAGCAGCTTTTTTTTTCTGCTCCAGAGCTTGATTTCTGGCGCCCTTTTTGATGGGTCAGGTGACGGTTAGCGTTAGGGAAGTTGCAGGAAGAGATGCTGCAGGAAAAAAGAAAGATACCTTTTTTGAATCCTGGTATTCCACACAGCTCATTCTCGACCCTTTTTCCTTCGCTTCCTGCCTTCCCTTCTACCATTTCGCAAGCAACGTCGGACCCCTCGCTTTTTTTTCGCCCTGACCCTACTATTTGGTGTACCCTCTTCTTGAAAAGCGATAATGAAGCTGAGTTTGTAGAAGAAGAAGGGAGCGTGACTTTCCCTGACAGGACTTCCGATTAATTCGGCCCCTTTCCTTTCCCCGCGTTGAGAGGTTCGCTTCTCTGTTCTTTGGGTACTGCCCGACCCGATCCTCTTTCTCGGTGTGTCCACTGAAAGTGACTATGATCCTCCAACAGAAGTCTCCGTTCATCTAGCACTCACTGGCAGTCTTTGGGAGTCTAGATCTTCTCTTTTCCTTTTCGATCATTGCGAGTCTTTCTCTTCCCCCTTAGTTTCGTTCAAGAAACCGATTGGTGAGATGAAATAAGTGGCCTTTTTGACCTTGAGCTCGCCACCATTTTTTCCCAGTCAACTTCGTATTAGTGTTCAGTTGTAGTCGCGGGACGACTACCTCTGACCGGGCGTACTCCTCGTACCCACGTCGTTTATCGGTAACCTTTCTGTTTTCAAGACCAGAATTTATTAAAGAGTAGTGGAGATCACGCCTTTAGCATCCCGCCTCGAAGGCATTCTTGGACTTTTTCTTCTTGCCCGCCCCCCTCTGTTTCTCTTTAACTTCCAACGGTAGAAGAGGGCGATGTTTTTGCGACATTCTCCTTTTTACTCTCAGCGCGTGTAGGTACACCATAGTACGCGATCTCATATAGAGTTTCTTTGTGCCGATTTTTATTTTGGAGCTCCTGTGGCGGATGGTATCCGTAATGTGTAGTTCGATTTTCCTAACACGCGCGACGCCCTGTCTCGTTCTCTTAACTCTTTCCTACCGTTTTTTTTTCTATCTGTACGTCTCTCCTTTCTCTGATACTAGCTGTCATCCCCCCTCCTAGAAAGTCCGTAGTCTACCACGTCGCCACGTTTGGTTCCTCGACGCGCGATACATTGGTCCACATTTTCCGTGATTTCGAGGCTGAACGCTTTCTTCCCCCCCCTTGAGTCCCACCGCGCACAGGTTCATCTCCCTCTGATAAAGTCTTTTTTTGAAATTGAAACAGGGGAGGAATTTGGTATCCTGCAAAGGGTTCCTTTTTCTTTTTTTCGGCTGGTCTTCTCTTTCTTGCTCTCCCACTCATTGCCTACGTCTGCGGGACGTTCCCCCATTTTGATCCTCATCTCCTCCTGGAGCTTCAGTTCCTCTTTTCGAGGTTCCGAGTCAACATTGAAGGAACTTCCAAAGTAGACAGTCAGGGCTGAAGCGGCTTTGAGTTTCCAGTTTCCGACGCGACCAGAAAGGCCCCGTCTAAAGAGGCTAGATTTAAGAACGGCTCTCTCTGCGACTCTCTCCCTCTACCAATCGCGAATAGGCTGGATGAGCACCTAAATGAGAGAGTCTTGCTGGGCGGCTTAAGGTAGCAGGATTCCGTCTTTTCTTTCTAATCCGCTGCAGGAAAGCCTTCTTCGCCTCTTCTCTTTTCTTTGATAAGGACCCGTCCCCCTCTCCGTGGACACAGCTTCAAACCTGGACGCCGCTGCAGTCCCTTTTGGTAATTCTGTAGCGATTAGACGCAAGTATTCTTCCTCCTCTTCGCTTTCTCTCATTTTCCTCCTTCCCCCCACCCCCCTTTGCTGCGCTTGAAGCGATTTTTTCTAAAGAACCGGAGTGAGAATGGTAGCTTCATTTATTGAAGAACGTAACGCCCTGTCGAGTTCGTCTCTTGGTTTTTTTTTCCCCTTATTGGCTTTTCCTCCTCTTTTTTGAAACTGCCAGAAGACGCTCTCGGCCAAGCCTTCCTTCATTATCATCCGACTCCTTTCTCTCTTTCCTAGCATCGTGCCTTTCCTTTCCTCCCAGGGTGTAGCCAACTATGAGTTAGTACGAAGCCCGATTTGGCCACCTTGTTCGGTCCTGTCCAAAGAGAACTGTTAAAGTGCTCTTCCGTTTTAGCCTTCTTTTGATATTTCTGACCGTTCCTTGGTTTCCCTTCTGTGCTCTCGAACCCCCTTCCCTGTCTTCAACGTCTTTCACGATCTGATTGACGAAAGAATCCATGCCTTTTATCGAACGGCTTTCTGTCCCTCGGAGATGATGCTCCCGCCAGGTCACTTTTTTTGAGTATATCAAACGGCTCCTTATAGTGACTTTTTCCCTCTCCTTCGAGTCTCTTCCATGTCCCTCTGACGGGCGAATGGGAGGGAATGGCCTGTAGATCCCCCGGCGGGAGGCGGGTTGTTGGCTGACTCTGCTATCGCGACCCCTTCCTTTTCGCTCTTTATTCTTAATATTCCCACGAGCTTACTCTCCTTTTTTTTCTTTCTCAGTTCTTCCATTTCCCCTATCTCCCGCAGAAGACCCGATGAGAAACTCACTTTCTTCCCCCTCAGCTATTTTAGGTATTTTTTTAAGAGCGATAGTTGCTCCTCCCTTTCACAAGTTCTCGGCTTTTCCTTGATGTATGGAGCGCAAACTGTGAGGAACTGTTGACGCTCTGTTGAACCGCTATTTTTCCTCTTCTTTTCTCTCTGCACGCCCGGAAGGGGACGTTTCTAGCTCCTTCTTTCTTCGGGCC